>Ga0307478_10003601_pt1 | contig 11429 bp, 8 predicted proteins | sample atmos_gasesECM4C_2_FD_203713 | JGI IMG/M metagenome (GOLD analysis project Ga0307478, IMG submission 203713) | Hardwood forest soil microbial communities from Morgan-Monroe State Forest, Indiana, United States - atmos_gasesECM4C_05 | ecosystem: Environmental > Terrestrial > Soil > Temperate...
ACCAGATGATTTTGGCCCCGCCCACGTTCACTCCTTTTGTCGTGCTCACGGAAGTGGGCTGGACCATCACGCTCCGCTCGAACCGGCCATAGTACTTGGCCAGATTCTCCAACACCATGTCTTCGGAGCTCTGCAATCGGAAGTAAGCATGGCCGCCCTGGCTGGGGCTCGCCTGCAGATAATCGCCAATGAAATCCCCCAGGCCGCTGTTCAGGCCAAAGGCCTGGTGATAGTCGGAAGCGATGTAGAAATAGCCGCCCGTAATGTACTTGGTGGCCGGATCGGTGCCGTTCCACCGCGGATTCAGCATCGGCGTGTATTCATCCCAGACCCGCCGCGGCGATTCGCCGCGGGCATACTCGGCGTCCCAAAGCGGAGTCGCGAGCTGATAGTCCGTGATGTCCATTGAAGCGGAATACTCGCGAATACCGGCGGTGACGTTGGTATCGTTCGAGCGCAGGCCGGCGAAACGGTTGCCGTTCGGGTCCCAGGTCAGACGGATGTTTTTCATGTCCGTCATGTGCTGCGCGGTCAGGATCTGGTTGCAGCCTTCGTAGAACACCACGCTGGGATCGTTGCGGAAATAGATCGTGACGTCGCGCATGTCATCGAGCCGCTCCTGCCAGATATTCGGATCGGTGTCGTCGCCTTCGTTGTTGGCCGCCGGGCAAACCATCACCACGCCGAATTTGTCCGCGGCCTCCACTTCGGTCTTCCGCGGCGCGATGTGCATCGGCCGGCAGAAGTTGGCGTTGCTGTCCTTCATCATCTTGAAGTCCAGCTCATTCATCCAATCCACCGGCTTGCCGACGCAGGGCCACTCCATCGACTCGCGCGGAGCGTAGCCTTTCAAATAGACCGGGTGTCCGTTGATCTCCAAACCGAACTGCGATGAGAAAATAATATGGCGGATACCCAGTGGGACCGTGCTCACGTCGACCGGCGTGCCATTTACCTTCGTGATCACGTACACGGTGTAGAGATACGGATAATCCGGCGCCCAAAAGTGGACGCCGGTCATGTTTCCCGTCAGGTTGAAGACGAACTTCTGGCCGGCCGCGATCGTTTGCGGCACCGATGATTCGCTCAAGACCTCGTTTCCATCCCGATCCACGACCACGGCGTCGCAACTGACCGCCTGTGGAGCGGCGTAGTCGTTCGCAACTTCCGCCTGAATGGCGAGGCCGGCGGTCTGGTTGAGCGTGTCGATCTTCGTCGGGAAAACATAAGTGCCGACCGTGCCCAGATTCCGGTAAAGAGGCAGGGTGGCATGAACGCGGTCGGTAATGTACAGGGTCGCATCCCGGGTGAGGCCGCCGAAATTGGGATTGAACGGCTGGCCGTACGGCAGTTTCACGCCGTATTGGACGGTCGTATAATTTGGGTCGTTGTTGACCTGGACCGCGATGACGTTGTCCCCGCCGAAATTGACGAAGTTCGTGATGTCCAGCCCGCAGGGCCCGACACCATTTTCATGAAGCCCGGCATACTGGCCGTTCACATAAAAGGTGCCAATCAGGTCGATGCCCTGGAACTCGATCAGAATTTTCCGCCCGGCGTACGCGGCGTCGACCGTGAAGTGCTTCCGATACCACGTCTTGCCGTAGTAAACCGATTCCACCGGGTGATCGTTGGAAAAAGCAATCCACTCCCGGAATTTGTTGTCCGTATAGGTATGGGGCAGGCTGACGGACTGCCAGGCCGAATCATTGAACACCGTATTGGAGGCGCCGGCCACGTCCTGTTTGATGAATTTCCAGTCGTAGTTGAAATTAAAGCTCATCCGGTTGCTGGACGGCGGGACATATCCCGCGAAGACGGCGGACGGGGCGGCCAGGCCGCAAATTGCGCCAAGCGTGAGAAAGAGGGGTATTTTTATGTTCATGGAGACTAAGGCTTGAATTTGACGGAGGCGTGGGGCGCGCTGGCAGGCGTCGGGGGTATCGCACTTGTTTTGTGCACGCGGATCGGCCCACCCGCCATATAAAAAATAAGAAGAGATTTAAGACTTTGAGAAGTTGACCCAATGTTTACATGCAAACGCCCTTATCATGCTCGACTTGATTTAAGCCGGGGCTTTTGGCGTTTGGGCATTGGTGTTTGTGATTGGCGCGCGCACCGCGCCGCTGAAGCTCCGCCATCTGTCGAGCGGCAGGCTGGCCAGCGCGACGATCGCGAGCTGGGTCGCGATGAAGGCGATCAGCCACCAGAATGTCCCTTGCTGGAAGCCGTAGCTGTGCAGGCCGACGCCGAGCAGGTTGACGCCGAACCAGCTCCAGCTCGTGACGATATTGCCGACGACCGCCAGGCACATCAGTCCGCGCTGCTTGACCAGGCCGCCCCAGCGCGCGTGGAGGATGACGGCGTTCCAGAGCACGATGATGAGCGCGCCGTTTTCCTTCGGGTCCCAGCCCCAGAACCGGCCCCACGACTGGTCGGCCCAGATGCCGCCGAGGATCGTGCCGACAAAGCTGAACAGCGTGGCGAAGCAGACGATGCCGTAGACCATGCTCGTGAGTATCTTGGCATTAGTTTCAGAGCTGGGCTTTGCAAACGCCGCCGCAACTCCGGCAACGGGGGAGATCGTTGCAATGGCCGCGACCTCGTCCCATGCCGGTTTTTTTGAAAGCCATGGCGTAAAGACGCCAAGGAAAATATAGAGGATGGCAAGGAAGCCAGCCAGGAAAGTGGCGGCATAGCCGGTGGTCACCGCGAGAACATGGGTGGCCAGCCAGAAGTTCGAGTCGAGGACGGCGCGCATCATCTCATTGGTGTCGCCCTCGAACGAGAGGTGGTACGCGATGATTAGTGTGCCGAAGCCGATGAGTCCTGCGGCTGCACTGCCGATGGCGTTGCGGTAAAGTTTTTCGAGAATGAGGCAAAGCGCGGTTACGGCCCAGCCAATGTAGAGCGCCGACGAATAAAGGTTGGTCACCGGCGGCCGGCCTCCGAGCCACATGCGCGTAAAGATGCCGACGGTGGCGAGCCCGAAAGCCACCGCCACGAGGTAAAATGCCGCGCGGCCGAGTGTCTCGGGCCACTTGATCCAGGAAATGATCGCCAGCAAAAACACGAAAATGTAGAGGATCTCCGCCGTGCGGAATGGATTCGCGGCATTGAAGCGCGCCTCGAAGGCGCACTTTTTCAACACGGGCGCGAAGTGCGTTTGCAACCGATCGCGGTAGAGTCTTACCAGTTCATTGAACTGTTCCGCTTGGTGAAAACGCCACGTGTGGCCGATGCCGGCGTAGGTGAGGGCGTAGGGGTTCAGATCGCCGTCGGCTAGCGAGGCGAGCAGGGCGCGGCCGGTGGATTGCCAGTCGTCGGGCTTGGCGTCGCTGGAATCGGGCGGGATCGTCAGCAATGAGGCAAATTTGTCCATGGAATCGAACTGCCGGCCGGCTTCGAGCACCTGCTTCGCGGCGGCCTCGTCATGCGGCTTCCCGGCCTCCTTGGCGCGGATGGCCTCGATGCCGGCCGGCAGCGCGTCTTGAAACTTCAAAACATCGGCCAGGAAATCATCGCTGTCGGGCGCCATCAGGCTATATTTGAGGCGCTGATATAACTCGAGGCCGGTCTGGAGCTGGAGGACACCGCGTTCGAAGGCGCTTTGCTGCGAGGTATTCACCTGCGAGGCGAGGGTGGCCTGGCGCTGCAGCTCGTCGAGCTTGGGCGAGAGCTGGGCGAAGGAGAAAAGCTTCTTCTCAGCCCCGTCCTCGGGTTGCAGGCCGAAGAGCGAGATCACGTCGGAGTTGTCGATGCGGAAATGCTGGTAATGGTCGGCGAGGTCGGCGCGGAAAAGCACGTCGAGCAGCCATTCGGTGGGCCTGAGTTCGCGGCCGTCGGGCGTAACGAAACGCTGGTGGTGCTGCAGCTCGAGCAGGGCGGTGCGCGCGACGGTGTCGAACGGCTTGAGCCGGCCGTCGGCCAGCACGGGCAGGCGCGCGAAGGCGTCGAGGTCGTAGTCGCCGGGCGGCCTGGGCGGGAACAGCGAGCAGCCGACGGCGGCGAGCGCGATCAACAGAACGGCGATGGGAAAGTACTTTTTCATTTTCACACGAGAGTCGCTCATTTTTTTACACCAAGATCGCAAAGAGCGCGAAGAAGGGAATTTTTACCGCGGATTGCACGGATGAGCACGGATTAGTCGCAGAAAGCAAACATTCTGTCATTCTGAGCGAAGCGAAGAATCCAGTGAGACTCGGTTGGCGATATCCAATGGGATTCCTCGCTGCGCTCAGAATGACAGAGGACTGGCCTGAACAGGCGTGGGCTTTTTTGTCGAACGAGTGCATGTTGGAGTTTCTTCGCGTCCCTTTGCGACCTTCGTGTGAAACAAATTTATTTTGCCGCGGCGGCGGAGCGTTTGCGGATGAAGCCGGTCAGGTGCAGGCCGAATTGCATGACCAGTCCGGCCGCCACGAGCAGGCAGGCGATATAGGGCACCAACCAGCTGGGATTGCGCACGACCTGCAGCACGCTCAGGCCGCTGGCCTTGTTCATTTGGTACTGGTAATAGGTCAGGCCGCCGTAGCGCAGAGGGTTGTTCATGTAGATGAGCACGTCGCGGTCACCCTTGGCCTCATCATGGATGCGAACCTGGCTGGAAAAGTTTTTCGGGATTTCGGTGCCGGGATACACATCATTTTTAACCTGCAGCAGGGTCATGCCGTAGGGTGTGTAGTAACGCTTGGAACGCATCACGAGCTGCCAGGTGCGGCCGGCGTAGTCGAAAGTTTGCGATTGCTCGATCCACGGCGACACGAGCCAGATGCCGAGCGAGCCTTCCTGGCCGATGAGTTCAACGCAGGCCGCGGGCATGTTATGTTCGTCCGGTTTGTAAGTGACCGGCTGCGGCGTGACTGCGAGTTGCAGGCCGATGTCCATGGTCGCGGGCGAGGGCAGGGCATTGGGCGCCTGGCTGCGCATTTGCACCACGGAGTTGGGATAATAGAGGCGTGTGACGATGCGGAACGGCAGTTTCGGATGCTGGATCGGCTCGTCGCGCGAGAGCAGGGACTCCGGGATCGCCACGACGTCGTCGAACTTCGGGTCGGTCGCGTCGATGACGGCGAGTTCGTCGAGCAGAAAATCCTCCGAATAGCGCTTGGAATCCCCGACGTTGAACTGCACCTGGCTTTCGCGCTGTAACAAGCCGGTGAGAAACTGGCTGGCGATCAACAGAATCACTCCGAGGTGGGCGAGCCAGATGCCCGATTTTTTCCAGGTGAGCTTGAAGCGATAGACATGGGCGGCGACGAGGTTGATGAGCAGCATTCCGCCGATGAAATAGCCGCCGGGAAAAACCGGTACGGGAAAGCCGTTGACCGATTGCACCACGATGAAGGTGAAAAACCATTTGTGCTGGATGCCCCACACGCCGAGATGCACCTGGTCGAGCGTGGCCAGAAACACGAGCAGGATGGAGAACACGAGCAGCACGACGGTGAGCCGCAGCGAGACGAAGAAACGGACGAAGGGTTGCAGGAGTTCGTGCATGGTCAGGGAGCCTTCACCGTTTTGAGGAAATCGAAGAAGGCCGGTTTCTCGCGCGCAACGATTGCGTCGGGCCCGGTCATTTTGAAGAAATAAGTCTGGCCCTCGAACGACAGGATGGCGCCGAGCATCCGCGCGGGCGCGCCACCGGTATGGCCGGACAAATCGACGACCGTGAAATGCAGTCCTCCCGCGCCATCGAACGCGATGGTCGCACCGGCCAGGTCGCCTCCGGCGATGGGATCAAGGCCGAGCTGACCGCGCCAGCGGTTGATGTTGGCGAGCAGGCCGCCCGCTTCGCCGGGGAAGGCGCTGATGGAAATATCGGCGCTGCCCGCATCGCTGCTCACGGCGAAGCTGCCGATGCGCATCGCACTGAGCGGCTCCGCCTGCCAGTCGCCGGGCGCCGTCCAGGTGAGTGCGGCTTGCGACGCGGCCGATTCGCCGGGAGCGGGGATGGCGTTGCCATCGGGCATTGTGCCGCTGGCGAATGGAGCAATCGGGGCCTTCGGCAGGTCGTTGGTGCTTTGCGCCTTTTCCCGCCCGGCAACAACCGGTGGAGCCACTGGCGTGGCGGCGAATGAAACCGATTTCAAAAACGACAGAAACGCATCGCGCTGCGTGGTGACAAGCGAGTCATCGCCCATCAGCTTGAAAAACCACCGCTGATCCGGCTGCTGCAGCCACGCGCCGAGCATGCGCACGGGTTTTTGCGCGCCGCCTGCGGCGGTCCCGCCACTGAGTTCGACGAAGGAAAATTTTCCCGCGGGCCCGTCGATGGTTTGCACGCTTTGCGCAAACGCGGCCTCATCGATGGGCGCGAGGCCCACCTGGCCGCGCCAGCGGTTGACGTTGGCCAGGTCGCCGCCCACGTCGCCGGGAAAAGCCGTGACCGACACGTCGGCCTTGGCGCCGTCCATGCCGCTGACGAGAAAGCTGCCTTTGCGCATGCCGCTTGGGTCAGGCTTCGTGGTCCAGCCGGCGGGCAGGATCCAGGTGATAGCTACAGTTCCGGCCGTGGCCTGGGCGGGTACGGCCGGCGACGATGCTTCCTTGGGCACGCGATAGGTGGTGATTCTTTCGTCGCGGCAGGAGGCGAGAAGTGCGGCGGCGGCGCAGATCAGAAGCAGGCGTGGGCGCATGAGCGGGCAGGTATCGCGCCCCGGGGCGAAAATTTCAACCCTAACCGACCAAGTATCAGAATTGCGCACGGCTCCGATTAGGCGTGAAGTCCCAAGTATCAGGTGACAGGTGTCAAGGTTAAGGCCGGATGGCCAGGCATCCATCCGGTTTGTCATTCCGAGCCGTGCCCATCCGCGTAATCCGCGGTTAAGAAGCCGAAAATCCCAAAGGACAGGGCGCATGGCGCGCCTTCACTTTTTCTTGTACACCATCGCGGGGTCGAACACGCGTTCCGCGGTGAACTCGAGCTTGAGCGTGGCGGAGTCCTCGGCCTTCGCGCCATCGGCAAGCTTGCGATAGAAACACGACTTGTAGCCGATGTGGCAGGAGGCGCCGCCGACGCTTTCCACCTTGAGCAGGAGTACGTCCTGGTCGCAGTCCACGCGGATTTCCTTCACGAGTTGGAAATTTCCCGACTCCTCGCCCTTCACCCAGAATTTATTGCGCGAGCGGCTCCAGTAGGTGGCTTTCTTGGTCTTGATCGTCTGTGCGAGCGCCTCGGCGTTCATGTACGCGAACATCAGCACCTCGTTCGTCGTGGCATCGGTGGTGATGCACGGGATGAAGCCGTCGGGGCCGAATTTTGGCCGCAGCGTGGCGCCGAGCTCAATCTCGGCCGTGGTGGTGCGGGCGGGGAAGACGTAACCTTTCATGGTGTTTGCTGGCCGGAAAGTTTCCCGGCGAGTTGGATGAGATAATCGTAGGTGTAAAGCCCGGTTCGGTGGCCGTCGCTGAAATCGAACCGCAGCGCATAGTTGCCGATGCGCTCCCAGCTGAGCACCTCGACGTCGGGATATTTTTTCGATTCGCCGCCGTATTGGTTGCCGAAAATGTCCTGCTCGCCGCGCGTCTCCGCGCTGGGCGAGGCCGCGCGCAGCGCCCCGGCCGGATAGTACGTCTCCGCGCCGTCGCTCCAGGCGATGGCGACCTCGCGGCCGATGATCTGGATGTTCTGCGGTGCCTTCACTTTGGGTTGAAAGAAGAAATCTGTTCACCGGCCGAAGAACAGCAAATTAATCTGGTCTTGTTTCAACCGCGAATGGACCCTCCTTTGCCAGAGGCTACGGAGGGCAGGCGCGAATGAACGCGAATATCTTCAGGCTTTTACCACGGATGACACGGATCGGAGACGGATGACATAATTTGTTTGTCTGCAATTGCATTTAAAGGTGGAGCGCGGCGTCCCGACGCGCTTTCGGCGCCGGAACGAACTTTCTTAACCGCAAATGGACGCTAATCACCGCTAATTCTACTCGGCGGATGACGCAGATCGACGCAGATATATGGAGAGACCCAGAAACCATCCGTGTAATCCGTGGTAATAAAAGGGCTTTAAGAGCTTTGCATTCTCTGTGGCAAAAAAGCTCGGGATTTGGGTTTCAGGCTGCCTTATGGGCGTTTATCAGGTCAATCAGCGGTTCTCCAAAGCGTATTTTGGGATTTGCGGGCATCCTTCGCTAAAGCTACGGAGCCCGCCGAAGCCTTGTTCGCTTGATTCCAATGGCCCGGAAACGTTTCTTTTGAGATTTGCGTACGAACCCAACGCAACGATCATCCTCAATCTACGCGAAAAAATGAAACTGGTGCATCTGTTTCAAGAGATCTGGCGGCGCTTGCGCGATCGGATTTTGTTGATCGACTTCAAGATCAAACAGCGCCGGCACTTGAAAAAGCAGAAGGCCGACGACCCGAACATTTATCCGCTGTGGTAAGATGAGCTTGCGCAACTTATTTCCGACCTCCGGCCTTCCGGCCACGGGCGGCCCGGCTGGACAGGAAGTCGCCTGGCTATTCGGTGATAGTCTTGAGAACTATCGCCGGCGCGGCGGCCATCCGGTTTACGGCGAGAATGACATCGCCTACCGCTTCAACTCCCTCGGATATCGCTGCCCGGAATTCGATGTCGAGGCCGGCATTCGCATTGTGACGGTGGGATGCAGCTATGTTCTTGGGCAGGCGCTGCCGCAACCGGCGGTTTTCCCCGAGCTGTTCGCCGAGCAGCTCCGCAGGGTATCGACAAAAAAAGTCGTGGTATGGAATCTTGCGAAGTGCGGCGCCAGCAACGATTACATCAGCCGGCTGCTTTATCTGGCCATTCCACGCCTCGACCCGCAAATCGTCCTGATCAACTTCACGCATGGCGCCAGGCGTGAATACCTTTCGGTTCAAGACCGGCTCATAACCTACAATCCAACGTTTGTGCCTTCGGACGAGGTGACCAAGGGCATTTTCAACCAATTTGCCGCGCTCAGCAGCCCATTCGATGACCAGCTCAACTTTTTTAAAAACTACAAGGCCGTGGAGTCCTTACTGGCGGGCCGCCAGTGGTTGTTTTCCCATATCAGGCCGCAGGAATTTGAACCGATTGCCGCCCACCTGAACCTGTCCCGTTATGCGGGACCGTTGCTCATCGTTGACCGGGCGCGCGATGGCGGGCATCCCGGCCCCGAGAGTCATCGCCGCCTCGCGGAACTTTACTGGGCGAAATTCAACGAACACGGCGGCCTTTCCCCATTGCGCCAGATCGCACGGCGCGAACCATGAGGGTGGATCCTGCCGGTGCTCAGATTGCCACCGTCCGCAATACATTAATCCGCGCATTCGGACTGCAGTGGTAAGGGCCGTTTGCATTTGAGGACTTGCCCCGGACCGTGATCGACGTCTCCTCTTGAATCACGGTCCCGCCATCAGTGATCGTATAAAACACATTATACGTCTGGGCACAGCTATTATAAAACTTGGCGTAATAAGTGTCGCCCGCGAGATTTTCCAGCGCCGTGGTGATGCAATTGCCGGGTGGCGGCACAATGATTTTACTGCCGTAGTCGGTTGTGTAGTATTCACCCAACGCCTTTTGCCGGGAAAAAAGCAACAGGCTGGGGACGGAGGCAAAGGCGCCGGCGGCAATCAGCATGCTCCGCAGCCATGACCGGCGCGAGGTCTCGGCCAGACCAGCCGCCGCGGCGCCGGCCAACGGCCCGGATTGCGCCGGACCGGCCGTGGCGACCCGGCGCCTTGCGCCGCCGCTGTTGGTCACGACGCAGCGGCACGCGCCCACCCGGCGCAAAAGGCCGACAAGTTTCCGCTGGTCGCGGTTCGACAATCGCAGGGAACCGTCTTCGGTCGGCCGCAGCGCGCCGTTCCGGGCGAGCGCGCCGCCGTGGATCAGGAAAATAAAACGGCCATTGGCGTCCGCCAGGACAGCTTCGCCGTGCCGTGCCTGGAGAAAAACAATGCCGGCCGAGCCGAATTCGCCGCTATCATAAGGAGTGCCCGGCCCGCTCGGGACGATCCGGGTGATTTGATACTCGCCCAAAGGCATGTCGCCGAAAGGCAGGACCGGGAGTCGACCAGGATTTCCATTCGCGCGCGCGAGTTCATCATGGGCGCGCGCGCAGACTTGAAATGGACCGGCGACCAGTTTGCCCTTCGCGTCCTCCAACTTGAGCGTCCCGGCATAATCGCGATTGCACGGAAGGCGGATAATTATTTGGTGCATGGAGAAGCTGGACAGCTTCTTCAAAACCAACTCGGCGGGGGTAGAACAAGCTAACGTTGCTCACCTTCTATTCACAACCGGCGATTTCGAGCGTCGTCTCAATTCGCTGAAACTGCGGGTCTGACTCTTTGCCCGACTCGTCGGGGATCCACCGTCGCTGAAGCGATGGTGGACAGGCAACCATCGACTTGATTTTGAGCGTCGCTTTGGAGCAGGCGAACGCATCCGAGGCGAATCCTTTGTCGGAACAATGCCGCGGGTGGGGCCGGCGAGCAATTGGCGATAGCGCCGGGTCATCAGGTCCATGGGAAAATCTTTTATGGCCGTGGATCGTGCGGCCGCGCTGAAGCGCCGGTGGATCGCCTTGTTGACCAGGAGATGGCGCACATGCCGGGCCATTTCCTTTGGATCGTTCCCGGTGACAAGATAGCCGTTCACTCCATGGCGGACCTGCTCGGCGGTGCCTCCGGCGGGATTGGCAATGACGGGCAGACCCAAGGACATCGCTTCGAGGGAAGCGTTCGGACAGCCGGCTTGATCGGCGAGCATGACGAAAATCCTAAACAAGCGCAGAAAGGGCGTCACCTCGGGGTGGGGACCGGCAAAATGCAGGTTCGTGACCTGCCTGGAATTGAGCCGCTCGACCAGCTGCGGCCAATAATCTGCGTGGCGTGGATCGACACCGCCCACGATGATCAACGTCGCCCCGGACAGGCTCGCGTTCAGCTCTGCCATCATGTCGATGAGGAAATCGAGCCGTTTGCCCGGCATGATGCGGCAGGCGGTGCCGATGACGAGGCGGGGATCCGCACCGGGCGGGAGCGGCGGAGCCTGGCGTTCAACGCGGGGCGGCGCTGGTACTCCGTTCGGAATGACGACCACTTTCCGGCCATCGGTCCGCATTCCGGGCGGAACGCCACCCTTGTATTTCGCAACAAAATGATCGAGTCGCGCCCAGTAATCGGCGGCCCGAAACGATATCCGGCGCTGGAACACGCGCGTCCGTTCCATTTCCGCAAACAAAGCGGGCCCCGGGCTGACATCGATGAGGCGGACCGACCCGGGCGGGAGAATTTTGGCGAGGAGCAGCTTGATGCGCGGTTCCACGTTCCAAAAACACACGTTCCGCACGTTCAGCCGCTCAACCAGGCACAAGAGGCGCTCAAGCCGGTCGAGGTAGTCCGTGCTGTTGTGGATGGAAAAAACCGGAGTTCCGCCTTTTTCCAGCACGTCCAGATATCCCTGGCCATAA
>Ga0307478_10003602_pt1 | contig 11429 bp, 6 predicted proteins | sample atmos_gasesECM4C_2_FD_203713 | JGI IMG/M metagenome (GOLD analysis project Ga0307478, IMG submission 203713) | Hardwood forest soil microbial communities from Morgan-Monroe State Forest, Indiana, United States - atmos_gasesECM4C_05 | ecosystem: Environmental > Terrestrial > Soil > Temperate...
GGGCGCGGCGGCGCGGTCCTTCCAGAGGATGGCGGCGCAGCCTTCGGGCGAGATGACGGAGTAGTAGCTGTTTTCGAAAATGAGCACGCGGTCGGTCACGCCGATGCCGAGCGCACCGCCGGAGCCGCCTTCGCCGACGATGACGCAGATGGTGGGCGTGCGCAGCATGGCCATTTCGCGGAGGTTGACGGCGATGGCTTCGGAAACGTGGCGTTCCTCGGAGCCGATGCCGGGGTAGGCGCCGGGCGTGTCGATGAAGCTGAGGACGGGCAGGCCGAATTTTTCGGCGAGGCGCATCAGGCGGAGCGCCTTGCGGTAGCCTTCGGGTTGGGGCATGCCGAAGTTGCGTTCGATTTTTTCCTTGGTCTCGCGGCCTTTCTGCTGGGCGATAATCATGACGGGCAGGGTGCCGAAAAAGGCGGTGCCGCCGACCAGAGCACGGTCATCCTTGAACTGGCGGTCGCCGTGCAGCTCCTGGAAATTTTCGCAAATGAGGCCGACGTAATCGAGCGCGTAGGGGCGCTTCGGGTGGCGGGCGATCTGCACGCGCTGCCACGGCGTCAGGTTGGAGTAGATGGCGCGCTGGGTCTCGGCGAGTTTGCGCTCGATGGCCGCGATCTCGGCCGAGACGTCGAGTTTGCTTTCAAGCGCCCGCTGATTGAGATGCTCGATCTGCTTTTCGAGCTCGCGCAAGGGTCTTTCGAACTCGAGCGTGTAAGAGGGTTTGTCCATGAAACGGTGAAGGCTACAAATTGGAACCGGAGCCTGTCAACCGGTGGTAAGGGCTGAAGAACGGAAAGGCTGAATGGCTGAAGTTCACTGAAATAACTTCAACCGCCTGCCAGCTTTCAGCCATTCAGTTCTTCAGTCATTCAGCCTTTTCCTTGAGCTGGTCTTTCCAGCCGAGGACCTTGGCGCGGGCGCCGTATTTCTCGGCCGTGGCCTTGTCGCCTTTTTCCATGAAAATGCGCGAGAGCGTGGTATGGATGAAGAGATCGTCGGGCCGCAGTGCGAGGGCGCGCTCGCCCGCCGTGGCGGCGGCATCGAGGTGGCGCAGGGAAAAATTGATCTCGGCGAGGGCGTGCCAGGCCTCGAAGGAATCGGGCCCGAGCGTCGTGGCGCGGCCGAGCTTGGCCAGGGCGGCGTCGGTGTCGCCGAGCGTGTAATCGAGCGTGGCGTCTTCGATCAGCGTCTGGAGGTCGGGTTGGGCCATTGGGGCGGTTACAAATGACGAATGCAGAATGACGAATGACGAATGGCGAATGGCGAATGGCTGAACGCTGAAGCAACTCGCCAAATACTAACTACCAACTCCAAATAGCCGATGGATTGAGCTTACTTCTGCAGGTCGGCCTCGACATTGATGGTGATGGCGACGTCGTCACCGAGCACCTTGGGAAAAGCGGTGATGCCGAAATCATTCCGATTGAGCGTCGTGGTGGCCGACCAGCCGGAAAGCTGCGCGCCCTTCATGCCGGGGCCGAAGCCGAGGGACGTCACATGCAGCACGACAGATTTGGCGACGCCTTTGATGGTAAGGTCGCCGGTCACATCGTAGGCGTCGTCGCCGGTCTTGGCCCAGGCGGTGCTCTTAAAAGTGGCGGTGGGGAACTTGGCGGCGTCGAAGAAGGCATCGGTGCGGAGATGTGCGTCACGCTTATCGTTGTTGGTGCTGACGCTGGAGATATCGATCGTGGCCTCGACGGTGCTTTGGGTCAGGTCGGCGCGATCGACCACGATAGTGCCGTCGATCTTGGTGAAGGTGCCGGGCACGTTGCTGAAGAAATGGCGGATGCTGAAACCGACGGACGAATGCACCGGGTCGATTTTATAGGTTTCGACAGCGGCGAGCGCGGCGGAGGTGAAGACAAGGGCGGCGAAGAGGACGAGGAGGCGTTTCATGGTGGGTTTTTGGGTGGTTAATCGGGAGGAAGAGCAAAAGCAGCTTTACGTTTTCTGCAAGTGACTGGAGCCTTTTGGGTTTAAATAGACCCGCGACAGGCGACATTGTCGTTCCGAGCCGGGCGAGGAATGTCTGCTGTTATTGTCGATTTCAACTTCGGAGATTCCTTGCCCGGCTCGGAATGACAAGATAAAGAATGTGTCGCGAAGGCATGCCGATATGGCCGATTAAATCGAAAATGCTCTGGTGAGAAGCCTCACAAAATCAGCATGGCGTCGCCATAGCTGAAAAAACGATATTCGCGCGCGATGGCCTCGGCGTAAATTTCCTTCAGCCACGCGATGCCGTCAGTCGAGCCAGGCGCAAGAAAAGCGGCCACGAGGCAGAGCAGGGTGGAGCGCGGCTGGTGAAAGTTGGTGATGAGCGCGTCGACTCCGCGGAAGACGCGGGGCGGATGGATGAAGATGGAGGCCTCGGCAATATAAGTGTGATCGGCCCCGCTCGACGGATTCGACCCATTCGCCAGGCTCAGGGCAGGCGGCCTTGCCTGATTTCCCAAAAAATCCTCGATGGCGCGCACGCTGGTTGTGCCCACGGCAATGCGCCGGCCGTTGTGCCCACTCGACGGATTCGATCCACTTGGCAAGCCCCTCGACTGGCTCGGGGTCTTGAGCTTGTCGAAACGGCTCACCGCAGGCAGTCTCGGGGCAGGCGGCGCGAAAAGCGCGCGCTGGGTGGCGACGGGGACCTCGTAGATTTCGTGGTGAATGGCGTGGGCGTCGACGGTGTCGGTGGAGATCGGTTGAAAGGTGCCGAGGCCGACGTGCAGCGTGAGGTCGGCGATTTGCACGCCCTGCGCGGCAATCGCCGCGAGAAGCCCCGGCGTGAAATGCAGTCCGGCCGTGGGCGCGGCCACGGCGACCTGCCGCGCACGATCGGCATAAACGGTCTGGTAGCGCTCGAGGTCGGCCGTCCGCTCATCGGGTGTGCCGCGGCGCTCGATGTAAGGTGGCAGGGGAACGTCGCCGAGGCGGTTGGCGACGACGGTGATGGGCTCGCCGGTGGGCGTGGCGAAGCCGACGAGCGCGCCGCCGCCATCTTGTTGCTCGAGAATTTTTCCCTGAAAATCCCCGTCCGGATGCGCGAAGGTCGCGCCCACCGGCAATTTCCTGGCCGGGCGCACGAGGCACCACCAAGTCTCTGTTCCCCGGGCAGGCTCGGGCCGCAACAGCAGGCACTCGACCGCACCGCCGCTTGGGCGAAAGGCATGCAGCCGCGCGGGCAGGACGGCCGCGGTGTTGCGGAACAGTGTGTCGCCAGCGCGCAGAAAGTGCGGCAGGTCGGCAAAGACATGATGTGCGACGGTATGCGCAGCGCGATCGACCACCAGCAGACGCGACTGGTCGCGGCGGGCCGCGGGCGTTTGCGCGATGAGCCGCGCAGGCAGCCCGTAGTCGAAAAGTTCGGTGCGCAGGCTCACGGGTGAGAGATAGACTGTCTCCGGAGCGTTCGTCAAAACGGGAGGGGCAACATCGGCACATAAAAATCCCAAACGCCAAACGTTTCTTTGTTGCTCCGCGGGCTCCCGCCTTCACTAAAGCCATGGCAGGCAAGTTGATGTGTGCCGTCCGTTCGATTTTGAAACGAGCGGCTGCTAGTTAAGTTGTGATCCTGAAGACAAACCAGTCCAGCCAATGCCCATCAGTGGTTAACCCATCGTGGGTGATGCGCCCACACAGGGGTTTGTTCTCAGATCATTTGATCCTATCCCCAACAATTTGCGTATCGTGCGTAACCTTTTTTTTTGGCCTGCGTCATTCCCCCAAAGCGCCTGCCTGCGATGGCGCGAAAGCTTTACTGCCATGTTGACCGGTGTGAAAGCGCCAGCGCACAAAGTCATCATCTCCGGCACCGGCCGGGCGGGCACGACGTTTCTGGTGCGCCTGCTCACGGAGCTCGGCCTCGACACGGGTTACACGCGGCAGAATTGGCCGCGAGATTACTTCGCGCACTGTGATGCGGGCCTCGAGCACGACCTCGCCGATCCCCGTGCGCCCTATATCGTCAAGAACCCTGCCCTGTGCGAAACGCTTGAATCCATCCTGGCCGACGGCCGCATCGCGATTGACCACGCTTTCATTCCCATCCGCGATTTGGAAGCCGTCGCATCCAGCCGGATCCGCGTCGGCGGGGCCGATCAAAGTGTGCCGGGCGGCCTTTTGAAAAACGCTCATCCCGCGCTGCAGAAGGCCGTGCTGGCGGAAATGTTTCATCAGCTCATGCACACGCTGGTCGCCCGTGACATCCCGCATACGTTCCTGCTTTTCCCGCGCTTTGCCTGCGATGGGGACTACGCCTACGTCCGGCTCCGCTCAATTCTCGGCTCCATGCCGCGCGAAACGTTTCGGCAGGTCTTTGCTCGCGTGTCCAACCCCGGCCTGATCCACGATTTTTCCAGGCCGGAAACACGCCTGGCTGGCGTGGGGGAAAAACAATACCGGCAGGAACGGCGGCGCCGCCGCCGCGCCCGCCATACGACTCGTTGGGCGCTCACCAGCGCCGTCGCGCTCGTCCTGTTACTATTATATCCCGTCAGGCACAAATTGCATTGGGCGTCCCCTTCGTCGCCATCCCAGGCTGTGGCCGTGCCCAACCTCGACATGCCTCGCAGTGGCGCGGCTCCCTGACTGGCGGGGTTCTTCCTAGCTCTGAGCCAATAGGGGGGAACCTCGTGGTTCCCCCCTATTGCTGGAACTAAACCTCAGTTGATCTCGATCCCGCTGATGAGCGCGTTGTTCGTCACCGACGTGAACGTTATCACGTACTGCCCGCTTGCATTCGCCGGCACCATGAACTCCTGGATGTTGGCGATATTCTGCCCACCTGACGCCACGATGATGTCGAAGTTATTCAGCACCTGCTCCCCGTTGATGCTCACGTTGAACACCCGCGAGCCCTTGGTGGTGAAGAACGTCTCGGCAAAGTGCAGCCGCACCGTGTGGCTCGACCCGGCGGTCATGCCCCCTATGGTGTAGGTGAACGGGGCGCCCGCGCCGGTCGTTGCCACCCCGATGCGAGCGGACTGGTATACGGCTGCCGGGGCTGGATTGGTCACCTTGCTGGTGTTGATGGTGTTGGCGTGGTCAATCGTCTTGCCGCCCGCAAAGTCCTCGTCGGCCAGGAACGAACCCACCGCGGGGCCGCCCGCATTGATGGCGACGAGTGTCCCGATGGGTTGCGTCGTCGCGCTGGCCTCATTCGAGGGGGCGGAGGCGCCGACGGAATCCACGGCTTCGACAATGTAGAAGTAAGTGGTGGACGCCGCAAGGCCGGTGTTCGAGAACGAAGTGCCGCTCACGCCGCTCGCAATGAGGTTGCCGCTTGTAGCCGTCACGCCGCTCGTCGTGCTGCTGTACACATTGTAAGTAATGGAGCAGCCCGGTCCCGCTGTGCTGCCGGTCCAGCTCAGGTTGATCTGGCTCGACGATACCGCCGTGGCTGTCAGCCCCGTCGGCGCCGAGGGAACCGTGGTGCACATTGCACCAGGCATGGTCGTCGCGCTGGCCTGGTTGGACGCCGCGGATGTGCCGGCGGAGTCCACCGCCTTGGCCAAATAGAAATAAGTGGTCGAAGCCGCCAACCCCGTATCCGAGAACGTCGTGCCGCTCACACCGCTTGCGATCTGGTTGCTGCTCGAGGGCGTGAATCCCGACGTGGTGCTGCGGAAGATGCTGTAGGACACCCCGCTCGTCGTGCTGGCCGTCCAACTCAGATCGATCTGGCTGCTCGAGACTGCCGTGGCCGCCAGATTGGTGGGCGGAGCAGGCGGCGGCGGCGGTGGCGCCTTCGCGCCGTAGACAACGACCGTGGATGATGATGTCGCCACGTAAACTTTGCCATTCGCCACCGTGCTGAACGAATATTTCCCGCCCCCCCCGGTAAAGGAGTCGCCGGCGTTCATGTTGCTGTTCCAATAGTCCGCCGCCGAAACATCCGCCGGGTTCATGGCGTGCAACTCACCGCTCCCGGTCGCCCAGAGGATGCCATTCGAGCCGTTGTTGGACGAGATCGAGAGTGTCCCGCCGCCGGCGAAGGAGGATTTCTTAAAGGCGCCCGCCGGGGAAAACTTGCCGGTTGGGGTGTCATAGGAGAATTGATTTATCGCAGTGCCCGATGCCCAAACGTAGGCGTAGATCGCACTGCCTGAATTCCAGGAGATTGGGTCGTGGCCCACACCCACGCCAAATCCGCCGAAACTCTGGATGGGGGCCCCGAAGTGGCCCAGGTTCGCCGTGTTCACCAAGTACATCGCACCGTACTTCGTGGGTCCGAGGAATATATCGGTGGTTCCCGGAATCAGGGTCATGCCACCGCCATTAAAATCACGATCGGCATTGCTGTTACCCGCTTCGTCAGTTGGCGTAAACCAGTCCACGACAGCCGAGCTTGGGGGAGAAAACCGGAGGAGGCTCATGCTGAAATTGGTGCCGCCCGTGTTCGCGTTGAAACTCCCGTTACCAGTCGCCGCATAAATGCTTGAAGAATCCGCGATCATTCCACCGCCACCTTGCCAGATTCCGCCCTGATTTCCGCTGGGGGTGCTGCAGAAAGCGCTGCTCAGCGTGAAACCTGATCCCGCCGTGTATTTATAGCCAATCACCCAGCCATGATACGTACCGGTGTCGAGCGCATGCGAAGATACCAGGTAGATGACTCCGTTAAACAGCAGCAAAGCTGGCCGGGTATTCTGCTGTGCCGAATTGCTGAATGTAACCCCGCTGGCGGAGGCCGCAATCGTAACGGGACTGCCGGCCAGCTCGATCCCTTTGATCGGATCAATCGCGTGCAGCTGGTTGAGGTGATTCACATAGGTCATCAAATAGATGGCTCCGTCCGTCCCCACAGTGGGGTCAATCACTGGAGTTCCGGCGGAACCGTCTCCTACACTGGACCCAAAGCTAAGTTGCCACAGTTTCGTCCCCGTGTCGGCGTTGAAAGCCCACAGGCTGGACGCTCCCGCTGCGCCTCCCTCGGACCCCGTTTTGAGCAGAAGAATATTGGTGGGCTCTCCTGGAATGTTGAGGCCCCCGAGGATCAGCGGCATGCAAGGAAGATTGTTGTCGAGAGAGAGGGTGAAGAGTTTGCCAAACGCCGTCGGCCCCGCTTGGACAAGGGCTGGCGTCAGAACCGTCTCCTCGTTGTTGGATCCGCTGCGTCTCGTGTCATAATTTTGCGTATAGACGCTCACTTGGCCATGGGCTGGAGCCGTTAAGAAGCCCGCGAATACGAGCGCGGCCAGAAGAATCGCGCAGGCTTGGCCTGTTTGCAAAATCAGGTGATAACAACGGGGGAAGATGCTTTTTAGGCACGAAGTGGATTTTGTATTTGGGGTATTCATTTGGGTGGGGAATTGCGGTGCGGGAAGGAGGGGGGAATGGCGAACTGCAAGGTGGAGGTAAAACATGGGATTTTTCATTGGGGTTTTAATGCAACTTTTTTGACTCGGACCACTTTTGTAACCGCTCCCCAACCCTTTTTATTCCACTCGTGGGCCACTTTTTATCGCTTTTAATGATCTGTCACCTAACCCCTTTTCCACTAACCCCTTTCTCCGTTCCGTTTGTGGCCACATTTTATGACCTGTCCCCAACCCTTTCTCCGCATCCGTGAATTCCTGGATGTTGGCGAAGCGCCCCCCTGCATAGTCCCGCCATCAACCCTTGCTTAAAAACGGAGAGACTCCGGCCGGATAAATCCGGCCGGAGTCTCTGGTTACCAATGCATCACAGTTACATCGATTAAATCGACGCGACTAAAGATGCATTGCAGAAATATTCCTTTGTTTATTGGAATATGAATTGAACGGCGGAGATTTGGAAATCGGTCGAAGCCGCATTCTTGCCCGTCGCCGTCAGGCGGATGGTATGCGTGCCCGCTGTGGCAAAGGTCACTGAGCCGATCACCACCGCGGGAGGATAGCTGGAAGTAGCCGCATATTGGTCGACGATCGTGGTGCCCACCTGCGTGCCGTCGATCGTGACATTGTGCTGCGCACGGGTATTATTCGTCCGGTAAATAAAGCTCAGGCTATAAGTGCCGGCCGGTATGCTCGGGGTGGTGAATTGGATCCACTGACCTACGGCCGTAGAGGAGATCTTCACCCACGTGCCGCCGGGTGCGGCAGCATCCGCCGTCGTGGCAATCGCCTGGCCGCTGCCCGTGGGCGTCAAACTGCCCGCCTGCAGGGTGATTTTTCCTGACGTGAACGTGATCGTATATGTCCCGCTCGTCACGGAGCTGCTCGCGCTGCCGGCGTTGGCGATGGCCTGCAAGGTCGTTGTCGCCGTGATGGAAACCGGACTGGTGTACAAGGTAGAGGAAGTAGTCGGCGTGCTGCCATCGGTGGTGTAGAAGATCGAGGCGCCAGTCGTCGTGTCGCTGATCGTCACCGATTGCGCGCTGCTGTAACTGCCAGGCGCCGGACTGAAAGCGGGCGCCGCCGGCGGCGGTGGCGTCGTCGAGGAACCAATCTCGATCCCGCTGATCAGGGCCTTGTCCGTGACCGAGGTGAACGCGATCACGTACTGCCCGCTCGCATTCGCCGCCTCCGTGAACTGCTGGATGTTGGCGATGTTCTGCCCACCCGCCGTCGCGAAGATGTCGAAGTTCGTCAGCACCTGCGTGCCGTTGATGGAGACGTTGAAGACGCGCGAGCCTGCCGTGGTGTGGAACGTCTCGCAGAAGTGCAGACGCACCGTGTTGCTCGACCCGGCCGTGAAGCCGCCGATCGTGTAGCTGAACGTGGTGCCCGCGCCGGCGGTGGCCGCCACGCGCGCCGACTGATATACCGCCGCCGGCGCCGGATTGGTCACCTTGCTGGTGTCGATGGTGTTGGCGTGGTTAATCGTCGCGCCGCCCGCGAAATCCTCGTCCGCCAGGAACGGACTCGCTGCTGGACCGCCGGAGTTGATCGCGATGCCTGTCTGCGGTGGTTGCGTCGTCGCGCTGGCCTGATTCGATGGGCTGGAGGAGCCAACGGAATCCACGGCTACGACGAGGTAGTAATAAGTGGTAGACGCCGTAAGGACGTTGTCCGAGAACGAAGTGCCGGTCACGCCGCTCGAGATTAGGTTGGCGCTTGAAGGCGTGAAGCCGCTCGTCGTGCTGCTGTACACATCATAGGTAACGGAGCAGCCCGGCCCCGAGGTGCTGGCCGTCCAGCTCAGGTCGATCTGGCTCGACGATGTCGCTGTGGCCGCCAGGCCCGTCGGCGCCGAGGGAACCGTGGTGCACGATGGAGCAGGCATGGTCGTCGCGTTGGCCTCGTTGGACGGCGAGGATGCGCCACCGGAGTTCACCGCCTCAGCCGCATAGTAATACGTGGTCGAAGCCACCAACCCCGTATCCGAGTACGTCGTCCCGCTCACACCGCTTGCGATCTGGTTGCTGCTCGAGGGCGTGAATCCGGGCGTGGTGCTGCTGAAGATGTTGTAGGTCACTGGGCTCGTCGTACTCGCGGTCCATGTCAGATTGATCTGACTGCTTGAGATTGACGTGGCTCCCAAATTGGTGGGCGGATTCGGCGGCGGCGGGGTGACGCCACCGGGCAAGCCAAAAGCCGTGAGGTGGCCTGTTGTTCCGCTAAAACCGTCTGTGACGTAAAACATGCCATTGATTTCTATTGGGCCAGCCCAGTGACGTGAACCTGTGGTTGCAGACCACAACTGGGCTCCGGTTTTGACGTTCAAGGCGAAAACCGATCCGGCCGAGTTGGCACCGAAGACGATGCCATTGGCCACCTCGCACCCCGTGACCCAGCCATTGCTGAGTTTCCACATTGGTTGCAGGGTCGGGTTATTTGCCGAGTCCAGCGTATAGATGAGACCGGAGATGCCTTTTGTCGTCGGAACAATTAGCCAATAGCTGCCGTCGGGGTCGTGCCACAAGGACGGCTGGGCGAAGTTCTCCCCTCCCTGGGGCACCAGCGTATCAGAGAGCTCGCCTCCGACGAACCCGGGAGCGTGATGGCCGCTCAAACTAGTCGCATCGTGCAGCCGCATGTGGGCGTCCTTGCCAAGCGTCATTACCACATGGGCAACGGTGCTGCCCGGCAAATCAGGCATGACCGATCCATTGCCGCTGCCTTGGTCAATATCGCCGGTGATTTCAGCCGCATAATTTGTAGGGGTAAAGCTGTCGACCGGATTACCGGCATTATTGGTGCAGGCCGGGTTGAGGGCCAGCACCGACTGCGACCATTGGTGCCCAGCTGGATTGAACTTACCAAATTCAGCCGTGGCCACGTAAATCAGGTTCGTGGCGGGATCATACATAAATCCAGGGCGTGACCACACTCCGCTGCCGTTTTGAGCGCAACCTGGGTTGCCGGGTGCCGCTATATGTAGATCGAGGTTGCTGCACACCGTGTTGAAAACATGTTGTGTACCGTCAGCCAGGTTGACCGCCGTCATGTGTCCGTAGGGATTATTCCCAAAACCTGAGCCCTCAATGTAAAGCCTGGTAACGCCACTCGCGTCGGTTGCAAACCCCAGCGCCCCCGTCATCTTACTTCCGCTAGTGGAGGACCCCATCTCCGGCCAACCGCCACCAGTAACTTCGCTACCATCGCCAACGTGATACTTATGAGCGAAACCATCTGCTCCTGGCAGATAGACAAACTGTAGATTTGGATCGACGCATGGGCTGGAATTATTGGCACTGCCTGACGTTTGTGCCTTCCATACTAGCGTCCCCTTTTGAGCATTGATCGCATACAAGACTCCGTTTTTGTCCGTAACAAAGAGCAGATCTTGAACTCCGCTGGTCGTTGTAACGCCAGTGAGAACGACAGGGACTGAATCAGTGGGTCCCATGGTGAATGAGAAGACCTGTTTGAGGCCACTCACGTTGCTTGGAGTGACTGAGGTCTCGGCATAGTTGACGTTGTCTTTCTGTGGGTTACCGCCGTATTGCAGCCAGTTGGTTGCTCTTACAATGTTGGGTGTTAAGGCGCCTGCGAATACGAGCGCGGCCAAAGGAATCGCGCAGGCTCGGCCCGTCTGCAAAAACAGGCGAGAACAACGGAGGAAGATGCTTTTTAGGCACGGAGTGGATTTTGTATTTGGGGTCTTCATGTGGAGATGGAATTGGGAAACTGAATTGGGGTAAGGGAAGGGGGATTGGCGAACGGCGAGGTGGAGGTGAAGCAGAGAGTTTTCCGTGGTGGTCTTAAGGACGCTTTTTTGACCCGGGTCACTTTTTTTGACCTGTCCCTAACCCTTTATCCGGCCGGAGTCCCTCAAACCTCATGCATCTTAGTTACGTCGGTTAAACCGACGTAACTAAAAATGCATCGCAGAAATATTCCTTTGATTATTGGAATATGAATTGAACGGCGGAGATTTGGTAACTGGTCGAAGCCGCATTCTTGCCCGTCGCCGTCAGGCGGATGGCATGCGTGCCCGCCGTGCCAAAGGTCACCGAGCCGATCACCGTCGCAGGAGGATAGCTGGAAGTGGCTGCATAT
>Ga0307478_10003603_pt1 | contig 11427 bp, 12 predicted proteins | sample atmos_gasesECM4C_2_FD_203713 | JGI IMG/M metagenome (GOLD analysis project Ga0307478, IMG submission 203713) | Hardwood forest soil microbial communities from Morgan-Monroe State Forest, Indiana, United States - atmos_gasesECM4C_05 | ecosystem: Environmental > Terrestrial > Soil > Temperate...
TCACCATGGGCGACTCCCAATAGTCGGCGAGATGGTAATCGAGCGAAGCGTAGCCGCGGGAGACCGACTTGAGGCGGTCATAAAAATCGAGGACGATTTCATTCAGCGGTAACTCATAGTGCAACATGACGCGCGACGAGCTGACGTATTCGAAGGTCTTCTGCTTGCCGCGCTTTTCCTCGACCAGTTTGAGAATGCCGCCGACATATTCTTCGTTGGTGAGGATGGTTGCGAGAATCACGGGCTCTTCGATCCTGTCGATTTCGCTGGGATCGGGCCAGCGCGAGGGGTTGTCGACTTCGATCATCGCGCCGTCGGTTTTGTAAATCTTGTAGCGCACGCCCGGCGCGGTCGTGATGAGTTCCAGCGCGAACTCGCGCTCCAGACGCTCCTGAATAATTTCCATGTGAAGCAGGCCGAGAAAGCCGCAGCGGAAGCCGAAACCCAGCGCCACGGAACTTTCGGGCTCGAAGAAAAAAGAGGAATCGTTCAGGCGCAATTTTTCGAGCGCCTCGCGAAGGCGGGTGTGTTCGTGCGCGTCGACAGTGTAGAGGCCGGCGAAGACCATGGGCTTGATTTCTTCGAAGCCGGGAAGAGCTTCGAAGGCGGGGTTGGCATCGTCGGTGATGGTATCGCCGATTTTCGAGTCGGCGACATTCTTGATGTTCGCGATAAGAAACCCGACTTCGCCGGCTTTTAGTTCTTCGATTTCAACCGGCTTGGGGTTTTGCACTCCGAGAGTTTCGGCGTCGAAGGTGGTGCCGTTTGACCACAGGCGAATTCTCTGGCCTTTGCGCAATGTGCCCTGGAAGACGCGCGTGAGGATCACCACGCCGCGATAAGCGTCGAACCAGGAATCGAAAACCAGAGCCTGCAGGCGGCTGTCCGGATTTCCTTTGGGCGGCGGAACGCGCTTCACGATGGCTTCAAGAACGTCGGGCACGCCCTGGCCGGTCTTGGCGCTGATGAGCACGGCGTCGGAGGCATCGAGCCCGACGGCGCTTTCGATCATTTCTTTAGTGCGCGGAATGTCGGCGCTTTGCAGATCGATCTTGTTGATGACGGGAATGATTTCGAGGCCGTTGTTGATCGCGAGATAGGCGTTAGCTAGAGTCTGGGCTTCGACGCCTTGCGAAGCGTCGACGACCAGCAGTGCGCCTTCGCACGAAGCGAGCGAGCGCGAGACCTCGTAGGAGAAGTCGACGTGGCCGGGGGTGTCGATTAAATTGAGCTGGTAAGTTTGGCCGTCGTGCGCGGTGTACATCATGCGGACGGCGTGGGCTTTGATGGTGATGCCGCGTTCGCGCTCGAGATCCATGGAGTCGAGGACCTGCGCCTGCATCTCGCGCGCGGTGAGGGAGCCGGTAAGCTCGAGCAGGCGGTCCGCCAGCGTGGATTTACCGTGGTCGATATGCGCGATGATGGCAAAGTTGCGAAGGAAAGCGGCGTCCATAGGTTGAAGGCTGAGCTTTACGGGTTAACCTTTGATTTTAACAGGGGTGGAGCGGGAGTCAGTACCTAGTACCTAGTACCCAGTACCTGGTATCTGGTGCTTCGTTCTAACTTGGGAGTCGCGGTTATCGGTTAGAGTAACTGAATGAGCGAACCGTTATGAGCGAATCGACGTTTACCGCTATTGATCATGTGCAGCTCGCGATGCCTCCGGGCGAAGAGGAGAAGGCGCGCGCTTTTTATGGCGGGCTGCTCGGGATGAAGGAACTGGCCAAGCCAACGGAGCTTGCGAAACGCGGCGGATGCTGGTTTGAGAGCGGTGATGCGCAGATCCATCTTGGAGTGGAAAATGATTTTCGTGCAGCGAAGAAGGCGCATCCGGCGTTGCGCTGCCGTAACTATGCGGCGCTGGTGCAGAGATTGCGAGATTCGGGAGTGGCGGTGAACGAGCCGGACGATATTTCGGGGTGAGGCGTTGCCATGTACATGATCCGTTCGGGAATCGGATTGAGTTGGTTGGGTAGGAGGTGGATCTTGACGTGCCGCCTTCCCACGCAGGCATGGCGACGCTCAGGCGTCCCCTGCGGGACGCGTTACGGTTTGCGGCTTTACCCGGCGCTGAACGCGCCGGGCTACTTTCAAACGCCCGCTCCAGGGCGCATCGGTAGCATCTTCGATGCTGATTAATAAGCCTCGTGCGGCACGCGATTCGCCGATGGGTCGCTCATCCGGTACAATCCTGCGACTAGATTTTTCCTACGTGAGGTTAGACGTATGCGGAAGTTGGGTTTCGTATTGGCTTGCGTCTTAGCTGCGGTCGGGATTGCGGCGGGCCAAACTCTATCGCCGCAGGTGCGCGGCTTTGTGAAGGTGAATGCGCCGGTGGTGGCGCTGGCCCACGTGCGGGTGATTGACGGTACGGGCGCGGCGGCGCAGGAAGATCAGACTGTGGTACTCAGCCACGGAAAAATTGAGTCGGTGTCCGATGCAGCGTCGGCGAGCGTTCCCAAGGATGCGCAGGTGATCGATCTGCACGGTTATAGCGTGATTCCCGGCTTGGTCGGCATGCACGATCACCTTGTTTATCCCTTGGGCAATGGCATCTACGGCGAGATGGCGTTCAGCTTTCCGCGGTTGTATCTGGCTGGGGGCGTTACGACGATTCGAACGACGGGTGCTCTCGAGCCCTACACCGATATCGAACTCAAGAAGCAGATCGATAAAGGAGAAATTCCGGGTCCGAAGCTTCACGTGACCGGACCTTATCTTGAAGGCGCGGGTACCTTTGCGCTGCAGATGCACCAGCTCAACGGGCCTGAGGATGCCACGAAGACCGTCAATTATTGGCTGGATGAGGGCGTGGACAATTTTAAGGCGTACATGTTCATCACTCCGGCGGAGCTTTCAGCTGCGGTGATCGCGGCCCACAAGCGTGGCGCCAAAGTTACGGGACATCTTTGCTCGATTGGATTCCGGGAAGCGGCGGCGATTGGAATCGACGACCTCGAACACGGGTTGCTCGTGGATACGGAATTTTTCCCCTGGAAGAAACCGGGGGAATGTCCGGATAAGCTGGACGACGATTTCATTTCCAAGCTCGATGTGCAGAGCGGTCCGGTACACGACACGATTATCGATCTCGTGCAGCATCACGTCGCGGTGACGTCGACGTTGCCGGTATTTGAGATGTTTGTGCCGGGGCGTCCTACGATTCAGCAGCGTGTTCTCGATGCGCTTTCGCTTGACGCTCGCAGCGCATTCCTTAATAGCAAGGAGCGAGTTAGCGATCTGAGCCTTACCCGACAGCGTTACCACAGCGACGCTTCGCCTTGGGCGGCAGCCTTCAAGAAAGAGTTGGAATTCGAGCATGCGTTCGCGCAGGCCGGCGGGCTGTTGCTGGCGGGACTCGATCCTACGGGCATGGGAGGGGTGATTGCGGGCTTCGGCGATCAGCGAGAAGTGGAGTTGCTGGTGGAAGCCGGATTCACTCCGGTGGAAGCGATTCACATCGCAACCGCAAACGGGGCGCAGTTTCTGGGGGAGTTGGACCGCATCGGCACGATTGCGCCGGGGAAGCAGGCGGATCTCGTGGTGCTGAAAGGCGATCCGTCGAAGAAGATTGAAGACATCGAAAATGTGGAGACGGTGTTCAAGGATGGGGTGGGATATGATTCGGCGAAGCTGATCGAGTCGGTGCGCGGGGTGGTTGGGAGCCGATAGGAGCTAGTACCTGGTACCTAGTACCTAGTTATGAAAACCACGCTGGGCTTATCATCCGGCGGCTCATGTTTTTCCGCTAGAATCTGGTCGCATGATCGTTCTTGCCTCCGCTTCACCTCGACGTCAGGAATTGCTGCGTAGCGCTGGGATTCCGTTTACAGTGCAACCGGCGGATATCGATGAGACGCCGCGGGCCGGCGAAGCGCCACGAGATTGCGCGGAACGGCTGGCGCGGGAAAAGGCGCTGGCGGTTTTTCGAATCCGGCCGCAGGAATATGTCTTGGGCGCGGACACCATTGTGGTGGTCGATGGCATGATTTTGGGCAAGCCGCGTGACGCAGCCGATGCGGCGTGCATGTTGAGATTGTTGTCGGGACGGGCACATGCAGTGATTACCGGAGTGTGCGTGGTTGGGAAAACAGTGGCTCGTGGTTCGCGGTCAGTGGCCAGCGAAGCCGCTCCGGAAGCTGACGAACAGAACGTGCAAACTGCTTCAGAGACTACGCTGGTAACGATGTGCGAGCTCTCCGAAGATGAAATTCGCGATTACGTGGCGACCGGCGAGCCCATGGATAAAGCGGGAGCTTATGCGATTCAGGGTCTCGCCTCGCGCTGGATTCCGCGCATCGAGGGCGACTACAGTAATGTGGTGGGACTGCCGGTGGCTCTGGTGTATCGGATGTTGCGGAAGCGGGGAGCGATTTGACGTCAACCGCAATTGGTAATCTAGGACTTCCTTTCTTCTTCTTTTTTTTCTTTCTTCTCTTCTTCGTTTTCTTTCATCGCAGATTTGAAGTTGCGGATGCCTTCGCCCAGACCTTTGCCGACCGCGACAAACTTACCGCTGCCGAAGACGAGGAGAGCAATCGCGATCAGTAACAGCAAATGCAAAGGCTGAAATAGTCCTTCACCCATGACTCCTCCAAGATCTTTCGGACGCTTCCGCTACGGAACAGGGGAACTGTCCTGTAAAAAGTCTAGGCCATGCCAACTTCGGAGTCAAAGGAATGCGGGCTGGTCTCGAAGCGGGCGAACGGAGACGCTTACCAAGCCGCTCGGTCGAAGTCTATGCTAGAGGGAAAATGTTTTCAGGAGACTTGCCGTGATTTTTAGGCGTTGCGCTCTGACGCTCACGCTGCTGGTTTTATGCGGCGCGGTGTGCCACGTTTTCGCTCAAGAGTCGGTGCCGGCCCCTACTCCCGGCGAGCACCGGAAAACCAGCGAACCCTATACGGGCGATCTCTCCATTTTCGACTCGCCCGAGCGGGAGAAGCGTTTGCAGATCGACCGTGTGATGGACATTCTTGGCATCACGGCTGGCAAGACGGTCGCCGATATCGGAGCGGGATCAGGATGGTTCACGGTTCGAGCGGCGCGGCGAGTGAGCCAAGACGGCATGGTTTATGCGGAGGACATCAATCCGGAAGCGATCCACTATATCGAGGCTCGCGCACAAAAGGAGCACCTGGGCAACGTCAAGACCATCCTTGGCAAAGCCGACGACCCGCTGCTTCCCGCGGGCAGCGTTGATGCGGTCCTACTGCTGAAGACCTATCACGAAGTTGCCGAACCGGTTGCTCTGTTGCGGAAGCTGCGGACGTCGCTTCGTTCCGGCGCCAAGCTCGGAATCATCGACCGGAACGGCAATGGAGAGGATCATGGAGTTGGACGCGATGTCGTCCTCAGTGAAGCTGGGCAGGCGGGCTACCGCTTGGTGAAGCAGTATGACTTTGTGAAGGGCGACAAAATGGATTACTTCATGGTTCTGGTTCCCAAAGATAGTTCCCAGTGAATAGCGTCGCTACTAGGCTGCTTCGATCATTCCTGCGAGCAGCAGCGCCCGGCGCGGCAGTTCGGAGATCACGATGTATTCGTGGATGGCATGTGCGCCCGCGCCTACGGCGCCGAGACCGTCGAGCGTGGGAATGCCCATGCTGGCGGTAAAGTTTCCGTCAGAGCCGCCGCCCACCGCCGCTTCTTCGAGCTTCCATCCGAACTGGCCGGCAACTTCCTGAGCTTTTTTGTACAGCTTGGCGACGCCAGCGGTTCGCTCCATGGGAGGGCGATTGATGCTGCCGGTCATCTTGAGCTTGCAATGTTTGTCGAAGGGTTTGAGAGAGCGAAGCTTGCGGTCGAGCGCCGCAGCCTGGTGGATTCCCCTGATGCGAACGTCGATGGCAACCGAGGCTTCGGCCGCTACAACGTTGGTGCGCGTTCCGCCCTGAATCACGCCGGCGTTGACCGAGATGCCTTGCCGGAGACTATTCAGTTTCGAAATTGCTACGATCTGCCGCGAGAGCTCGAGAATGGCGCTGTGGCCACTGCCGGGGTCGAGACCCGCATGCGCCGCGATACCCTGCACCTGAAGCGTGAACTCGCCAACGCCCTTGCGCGCAGTTTTGACTGCACCGCGAAGTCCTGCGGCGGGCTCCAGCACTAACACCCCGTCGGATTCTTTGGCGAGGGACTCGGTGATCTTGCGCGAAGAGTGGCTGCCGACTTCTTCATCGGAGACGAGAAAAACTGTGACTGGACGTGGCAGGCCGCCATGCCATGCCTGCAGTGCTGCGATGGCATAGAGCATGAGCGCAATGCCGGACTTCATGTCGAGAACGCCGGGTCCGTGCAGGTTGCCATTCTCGACCTTGCATGGCATGTTGGCGAGTGTGCCCAATGGATAAACCGTGTCGTGGTGACCGAGCAGAAGGATCGGGCGACGGTTCGGCGACGCGGACTTGGAGCCGAAATCGATTTGCAGGCTGTCGCCGAAGTCGGCGCTGCGATGGAGTTTCACGTGTCCGCCAAGCGCTTGAAATCTTTTCGCAAGGAATGCAGCGATGCGATCGACTGCGGGCTTGTTGTCGCTGGGGGATTCGATTTCGACGAGCTCACGAATCGTTTGGACTATTTGGTCCTGGTGCTCGGAGAAATAGCGTAGGCGATCGGCCCATGCGGGGTGGGTTACAGGTTCGGGCTTTTTTTTCGTAATCCTATCGGGCACAATTTCCTCGGTACTCGGAGTTGGTCGCTTGTTCAGTTTGCTTGGCGGCGGCGAAACCGTCGAGCTTCGCTCGATGGACAGCCGAGGGCGGCTGTCCCTACATGAGCATTGGTACATACTGAGCTTCTACTCGAAGCCGCCGCTTCGTTATGAATGCAACGCGGTACAGTATAATCTTCAGGCTGATTAAGACGAACTGACTGAAACGAACCTGACGGAAACGAACCGACCAAGCGAATCATGACTGAAAGAACCTCGCCGGACGAAGGCGCACCCAAGACGGGGCTCGACATTCACGAGATCCTCAAGATTCTGCCGCACCGCTATCCTCTGCTGCTGATTGACCGCGTGCTGGAGTTGAAACGCAAAGAGAGCATCGTGGCAATTAAGAATGTCACCATCAACGAGCCGTTTTTCAACGGACATTTTCCGGGGCTGCCGATCATGCCGGGGGTGCTGATTGTGGAGGCGATTGCGCAGGCTGGAGGCGCGCTGTTGCTGACCGAAGTGGAAGATCGCAACGACAAAGTGATGGTATTCACCGGAATTGATCGAGCGAAGTTTCGCCGTCCGGTGAGCCCTGGCGACCAGCTGCGAATCGAGGTGGAAGTGAAGGGCTGGCGCGCGATCCCTCGCATGATCGCTGCGAAAATGCACGGCGTCGCGTATGTTGCGGGCAAGCGCGTGGCGGAAGCGACGGTATCCTGCCAGCTCATCGACAGCTCTCGCGGGCGCGGCGACGGTGTCGATGGGAATGGCGAAGGCGCAGCGGTGGAATGAGCGCTGCCTCGGCCGGAAGTTGATCGTTGATTCTGGAAAATCCTATCACTCATGAACGTTCATTCGACCGCGATCCATCCCACGGCGATTATTGACCCCCGGGCGAAAGTGCCAGCGTCGTGCAAGGTCGGCCCGTATTGCGTGATCGGTGCGGATGTTGAGCTTGGCGAGAATTGTCATCTGGTGTCGCACGTCGCGATTGAAGGTCCAACGAGAATCGGTGCCGACAATGGATTTTTTCCGTTCTGCGCCATCGGCATGGCGCCGCAGGATATTTCGTACGCGGGCGAACCGACGCGGCTGGAGATCGGCGACCACAACGAGATTCGCGAGAGCGTTACCATCAGCCGCGGCACGCTGAAGGGCGGCGGGCTGACAAAAGTTGGCAGCCACACGTTGATCATGGCCTACGCGCACATCGGGCACGACAGCGTGATCGGCGACCACTGTATGCTGGTGAACGGAGCAACGCTGGGCGGACATGTGACGGTGGAAGAATGGGCGGTGGTGGGCGCGCTGTGCCCGGTGCATCAGTTTGTGCGCATCGGGGCGCACGCTTATGTTGGCGGCGGGACAACGATCACGCAGGATGTGTTGCCGTTTTCCATGACGTCGGCGGCACGGAACACGCATGCATATGGAATGAATAAGGTTGGCCTGGAGCGCCGCGGATTCTCGAAGGAACGAATTCGCAAGATTCATCATGCTTACAAGACTTTGCTGGCTTCGAAGATGAATACCTCGCAGGCGTTGGAAAAATTGAAGGCTGAGCCTGATCGTGGAGAGGATGTGGAGATGCTGATTCGGTTTATCGAAGCTAGCGAGCGGGGAGTAATCAAGTAGGAGTCAGCCCGGCCCTTATTGTGGAGAACGCCTAGATTCTGGCCAGTAAGTCCTATGGCGATTTAACGACAGCTAAACTGACGCTAGTGAGCTGACGCTATAATTGTCCGTCTGGGCCGAGACCGAGAGGCTGATAGGCGTGGACATCCACAAGAATGCTCGACTTACTCCCGTTCTGCGAGAGGAGTTAGCGCAAAAGGTTCTTCACGAGGCGATGATGTTGAGCACGGCAGCAGTCGCGTTCAACGTCAGCGCCAGAACAGCCGCCAAATGGGTCCGACGCTTTCAGCAGGAAGGCCGCGCTGGCCTGCTTGACCGCAGTTCACGACCGCACTGCAGCCCTCGCCGCCTGTCTCCCGAGTGGACCGACGACGAATGTAAGAATCTGCTGTTCTCGATGCTTCACCGACCACCGAGGGAATTTGGAATAAACCGCACGTCCTGGAGACTGGTCGATCTTCATCGAATGCTTCGAGAGCAGGGGCAGGCTCTGTCCGGGGCAAGGATCCGACGCGTGATTAAGAGTGCCGGATTCAAATGGCGCAAAGCCAAGATAGTGCTTACCAGCACGGATCCCGATTACACGAAGAAGGTCGAGGTAGTCAAGAAAACATTAGCGACGCTTAGGAATGACGAAGCGTTCTTCTCGATTGACGAATATGGTCCCTTTGCGATCAAGAAAAAAGGCGGCCGCAAGAGGGTTGGACCTAGCGAGTACTATTTCATTCCGCAATGGCAGCAATCGAAAGGATGGTTGATTCTCACGGCTGCGCTGGAACTATCGCGCAACCAAGTCATTCATTTCTATTCTCGTAAGAAAAACACAGACGAAATGATCAGAATGGCAGATCTGCTGCGCTCCGAGTACCGCAGCTATAAGCGAATTTACCTATCCTGGGATGCAGCTTCATGGCATATTTCAAAGAAACTGAAAGCACATCTCGAAGAACTGAATGGTGACCGGGGAGATGCATTTCCTGTCGTGGAAACCGCACCACTACCCGCCGGAGCGCAGTTCCTGAATATCATCGAGTCTGTATTCAGCGGCATGGCAAGAGCAATCATTCACAACAGCGATTACTCATCTGTAGGAGCAGCGGCTAACGCTATCGATCGATATTTTCAGAAGCGAAATGAGCATTTCGCCAGTCACCCGAGTCGCGCAGGTCGCAAAATTTGGAGCTTGGAACGTGCTTCGTGCGAGTTCTCTGAGAGCAATAATTGCAAGGACCCCTCGTATCGCTGATTTTCTGATCCCGACGGAAAACGTCGGATGCCCAAGAATCCGGTCAACTGCTGCAATCAGGCGTTAGCGCTTATTGGCCGAGGGTACAGCGCTCAATGAAGGCTGAGTGCTAGACTGACTCGGCGTCTTTCCGTTGATGTCTCACCTCATGCCCTCCCAAAATGAAAAAATCGGGCTCATCGCCGGCAACGGCTCGTTTCCACTGCTGGTGCTGGACGCGGCGCGGGCTCAGGGATTTGATGTCGTTGTCGTCGCGATCAAGGAAGAAGCTTCGGCTGAGATTGAGTCGAGCGGTGCGGCTGCTGTTTACTGGCTGTCTTTGGGTGAGCTTTCGAAGCTGATTGAAACTTTTCAGCGGGAAGGCGTGCGGCGGGCGATCATGGCCGGGCAGGTGAAGCATAAACAGATTTTCTCTGCGATCCGTCCGGATTGGAGGCTGGCCAAGCTTCTGCTCTCCCTGACCACGCGCAGCACCGACAGTTTGCTGGGCGCGGTGGCCAAGGTGCTTGCCGAAGAAGGCATTACTTTGGAGAGCTCGACTTCTCTGCTGGAGCCGCTGCTGGTGAAAGCCGGAGTACTTACGCTCCGTGCGCCGACCGAGCAGGAACGTAAGAACATCGAGTACGGGCGCGGCGTGGCGCGGCAACTGGCGCAGCATGACATTGGCCAGACCGTGGTGATCGCGGAATCGGCGTGCGTGGCGGTGGAAGCGATGGAGGGCACCGACGTTACCATTGAACGCGCCGGAAACATCATGGGATCGCTGCGCGGTGACGCGTCCACGCTGAGCCGCGCGCTTACCGTGGTGAAGATTGCGAAACCCAATCAGGATATGCGGTATGACGTGCCTGTGATCGGGGTGCAGACCGTTGAAGTGATGCGAGCGGCGGGCGCGACCTGCCTGGCGCTGGATGCGGGGAAATGTTTGATGCTGGATGGAGAAAAGATTGTGGACGCGGCGGATGCGGCGGGGATTGCGGTTGTGGCCGATGAGGGTCGTGAAAAGCTCGGCTAGTCCGCTCCCACCGATCGACGTGCTGCGCGTTGCGCCGTCGCAGGACGTTTGCGCATCTCATGCCAGGCTCGGGTGAGATCGTGCGCGGTCTGCAAGTTCATCCAAAACTCGGCGGAGTTTTTGAAGTATCCCGCTAGAAGCAGGGCTGTCTCAGCAGTAACTCCTCGCTTTCCACGTACTAGTTCGTTCACCCGGTTCAAGGGGATAGCGAGTGCCCGCGCCAGTTGCGCCTGGGTCAGGCCCATCGGCTCGAGAAACTCCTGCAAGAGAATCTGGCCGGGATGAGTAGCGATACGACGATTCGGCAACATTTTGTTCCTCCTCAGTGATAGTCCGTGCATTGCACGTCGATTGCATTGCCGCTGGCGAATCGGAATACAACACGATACTGATCGTTTACGCGCAAGCTGTAAAATCCAGCCCAGTCGCCCCGCAGCTTTTCTAGCCGGTTTGACGGCGGAACACGCAAGTCTTCCAGCGTGGTGCTGGCATTCAGCAGATCAAGCTTGGCCTGAACTCGCGCCCACAACACACGCGCAATCTTCCGGGCGTGTTTTGTTTCGTAGCCGTGGAAGATGTCTTCCGTCGTCTTGTCTCCAAAGGAGACAATCATCTGTCCTATTATACATGACTACCGTGTAATCGTAATCAGTTGACTCGCTATACCTAATCGGCGAAAGTTGACTGCATGACCTCTTCAAATTCCGAACCAGCTCGCATCGCCGATCAACTTCGCCGCGCCCTCGAAGGCGACGCCTGGCATGGCCCCGCCCTGCTGGAGTTGCTGAAGGATGTAAATGCCGCTACCGCCGCAGCGCGGCCCATGCCGGACGCGCACAACATCTGGGAGCTCGTACTGCACGTCGCCGT
>Ga0307478_10003605_pt1 | contig 11423 bp, 11 predicted proteins | sample atmos_gasesECM4C_2_FD_203713 | JGI IMG/M metagenome (GOLD analysis project Ga0307478, IMG submission 203713) | Hardwood forest soil microbial communities from Morgan-Monroe State Forest, Indiana, United States - atmos_gasesECM4C_05 | ecosystem: Environmental > Terrestrial > Soil > Temperate...
CGCGGTCTTCGCGGCGGCGGCCTGGGAGATCCGATCTTCGATAAGTCTAGGGATGACGTCTCGACTGATTACTTGCCCTTGCCCTCTCAGCGCCATCTGCCTAGCCGGAAGCGCTGTATTGGGAACGATCCCATCGTGGACGGCCTTGCGCCACCAATCCTCGAAATCCGCGGCTGGGTGCTGGCGATTCCAGTAGCCCTTCACGATTTCGTACGGCGTCTGGTTGGGGGTATCGCTGAACGCGCCCAGCAGTTCATGAACCGAGCGGCCAAAATACAGCGGCAGGATCAACGGCTGCATGATCGTGACCGTGCCATCATAGGCGCGGGCATCGCTCCAGGTTTCGAGGAAATGCGCCTCGGGGATGTGCCACTGGCAAACGTCCGAGGTCTCATCGGCATAGAGACCCATGTGGATGCGCAGTTTCACTTTCGACATGCGCTGGGCGAAGTTGAAATCGACCGGCGCGTTGTATACGGGATTGCCCCCGACGATGACGAGCGTTTCGACCTTACCGGCATCCATGTCCCGGACCAGGTCTTTCAGGCTGGCGATATCGTCGGCTGTGTGGGGATCGAGAGGATCGGTGTAGATGACCGTCTTGCCGGAGTTGCCCAGGGCGGCGTTGATCCTATGCGCCAGCCTGTGAACTGACGGCGACTGGTGGTCCCCGGCAATCACGGCGCTCGCGCCGCGGTGCTCTTGCAAATCCTTAACCAGAGCCGCAATCCATTTGGCGTGAGTTCCCGCGGCCATTTGATTGGCGGCGGAGACATCGATAAGGTGCGCTCCGACGCCGGCCGCTACGGCCGCGGCGAATGCTTCGATCTCCGAGGCGCGCAGTGGAAGGTGGTGATCCGCTTTGGCGCCGGTTGCGGTGGCCGTGCTCTCGACGACGTACAGACGGTTCATGGCGGTCTGGTCGCCGCGTACACGCCGGCGCGAAGCGAAGTCCGCGGCGTAGCGGACACTGGCCGGGCCGGTGCACAGGAAATCCGCGTCGAGCGAAAGAATGACGTCGGCATGCGCGAGCTGATAGTACGTGTTGACGGACTCTCCGAACGCTTGCTGCGCGCCCGCTCGCGCCGACGAGCGGCCGGCCGGCTCGTAGCGATGCCACTTGGCTTCGGGAAACTTCTTCAGCAGGTCCTGGAACTGGGTGGCCAGCGTGGGTGACGTAGTAGCGCCGGTGAGGAAGCGCACTCCGGCGCCGCGGCTCGTGCCCATCGGACCTAACAGTTCGCGTACGGCTCCCAGGAAGGAGCTCCACGGCCGAATATCGCCCAGATAAGTCAGGGTCTGCGAACGATCGGGATCGTAAAGCTCCAGCACCGAAGCCTGCGCGATGGCATCGGTCGCGCCCAGGCTCGCGGGATGATCGGGATTCCCCTCAACCTTGGTGGGCCTTCCCAGATGGCTTTCCACAAGTACGCCCATCGCGACCGCTGTCTGAGGAACGGCCGTCGCGAAGAAAAGCGGTTTGCCGGGAATCACTTCTTCGGGTTGCCGGACATATGGCACGATGGTTTCGGTCGGCTGGCGCGTGCAAGCGCTCAAACCCGCCAGCGCGAGCGAGGCGCCCATGACTTTCAGGAATTGGCGCCGGCCCGCGGCATCGCCCTGCCATTCCGCGGCCTGGCGCGGGAATTCGCGTTCCAGCAACTCCTGGAAGCCGTCACTCGATGCCAGTTCTTCGAGCGAACGCCAGTAGTCGCGGCCGCGGCTGGCGTCCAGGCGCGCGCGGATCGCCGCAAGGTCGAGATATTGAAAGGGCTGGCTCGGCATACTCGGCATACTTATCTATGACAGGTTGAGCAACTGGTCAAGCTTTGGATGTGGTACTGCTTCACTAGATCCTTTCCAACTTCCAACTGATTCGGCGGAGGCTGATAAGCGACGCTGAACACCTCCGATTTCGGCCGCACGTACTGCTCAGGGTGGCGGTGGCAATCCAGGCACCACGACATCTGCAATGACGCCTCCTGCCACATGAGCGGCATCTTGTCCACCTGCCCGTGACAGGTGGTGCAGCCTACGCCCTTCGCGACATGAATGCTGTGATTGAAATACACGTAATCCGGAAGATCGTGCACGCGAATCCAGTGCAACGACTGATCCGTGCGAAAGCTCTGGCGCACCGGTTCAAGCATGGGAGCGTCCACCCAGATCTGCGAATGGCAGTTCATGCAGGTTTTAGTGGGTGGAATGCCGGCAAACGACGAATTCTCGACCGAAGTGTGACAGTACCGGCAGTCAATTCCCAAGCCGCCGACGTGATGCTCATGGCTGAAGGGCACTGGCTGTTCGACCGGAACTTTCGCGCGCGTGGCGTAGGTGGAAGCGTTCAGCTCGGCCCACGCCCACACCAGGAAACCCAGGATGAATACACCGCCAAAAATGCTCACACGTGAGAGTGTATTGGTGCTGTGGTGGAAAACTTGGGACATTTAACGTCCCACGACTTTCCGGCGAATTCCAACGCCGGCCACTCGAACGACAAAGACTGTATGCCTAGGTAACATTTGGAGCGGCGACAACAACATTATGTGCGCGGCAATACGGTTCGTTTGTGTTTGTTCACCGAAATAAAGTTTATTAGCGGATTGTACAACAAGAAGAAGGCAGCGCGAGATGTTGCCGCCAAAAAAAAAGCGCGTTTTTTCTTCAGCGCTGCATCAAACTCTGGTAAGGCTCGAGGCGGCTCGCGCCGCCATCATTAACGGCGAAAGTGTGCCCATTCCAAAGGGAGACGCCTGCGTATTCGCCATCGCGCCGCAGCGCATAAAAACTCAGATCGAATGTAAGGAGCTTGGCGCGGTCGTGGTTGAAGTTTCGCGCCACGCGCTTGAGCGTATCGAGGCAGGCTTCTTTGGGCGTCATGCCATGCCGCATATTTTCCACGATGGTGTGGGCGCCCGCAACACGGATGTTTTCCTCACCCAGGCCGGTCGATCCCGCGGCTCCCACGTCCTGATCCACATAGAGGCCCGCGCCAATGATGGGCGAGTCACCGACGCGGCCGGGAATCTTCCACGCCAGGCCGCTGGTTGTCGTTACGCCGGACATCTCGCCGCGCGCGTTCAGCGACAGGCAATTGATAGTGCCGGTTGGTGGATGTACGGCCATTTGCCACGCCCAGGCCAGCAGATCATCATCGGCATTTGGGAATAACCGTTTGAGCTGCGCCGAAGGTTTGGCAGGCTCGGGCGCGTCTCGCGCACCAACCCAGTTACTGTGGCCGCCCGGGTCGCGCAGTGATTGCTTCCACACCAGCCAGGCCAGGCGCGCCTTCTCCGTCAGCAGCGGTTCATCGAGGACTCCCATGGCTTTGGCAAAGCGCAGCGCACCCTCACCCACGAGCATCACGTGATCGGACTGCTCCATCACCAGCTTGGCCACTTTCGATGGCGTCTTCACGTTGCGGATGGCTGCCACTGAACCGGCGCGCCGCGTGGGGCCGTGCATCACCGAAGCGTCCAACTCCACCACTCCTTCTTCGTTCGGCAATCCACCGTAGCCGACGCTGGTATCTTCGGGATCCTCTTCATTGATGTTTACGCCGGCGACGACCGCGTCCAGCGTGTCCGCACCGGCCTTGAGCATCTCCATCGCCCGTGCGCATGCGTGCGCGCCATTTCCGCTGGCGATCACGATGTTTTTCGGGCCGGGCTGTGCCCCCGTCTGGGACGCTGAGGACAAGGCCGCGGTCGCCAACATCCAGTCTCGTCTTGTCATGCTCGGTTCGCCTCCGCCAAATGGGATTGTATGCCAAAGGTCGCGCCGCGCGCAGGTGATGCCCGCCATCAGTGATAAGTGCAAGGCCGTCAGGCGGTTTTTTACAATATTTTTACAACTTGCGTACGACTTCGCTGGTGGTCGTGCTTAGCATCGAAACTGGGAGCATTTATAACAGATTATGGGGTTAGCACAGACAGCATCGAACTCGCCTCATCGCTATCAGGATACGCACCTGGAACTGGATTTTGCGCGCAAGCACGTGTCGCTCGATTCACATCGATTGGTCCTGACCAGGAAAGAATATGATCTGCTCGCCCTCCTAGTGGAAAACGCCGGCGAAATCATCCCTCGCCAGATCCTCCTGATGCGGGTGTGGGGTTATAGCAATGAAATCCGCACGCGGACGCTGGATGTGCACGTGCGCCGGATCCGCAAAAAATTGGGGTCGTATAGCGAGCAGTACATCGAAACCATTTTCGGCATTGGGTACCGTTTTCAACCGTTTCGTCTGTCGCAGCGTTTCGCATCAGGGGCCGGGCTTTCGCCTGTGGCCGTGGGCGCTTGATCGGTTCGGAGCTTCGCGCACGGGCGCGAGGACCTCGCTAGAATGGGAAATTCCTGATGCAAGAACGGATTTCCCCTGTCACCCGTGTCTCTGGCGAGGTTTCGCTCCCCGGCGACAAATCCATTTCACACCGCTATGCGCTTCTAGCGTCGATTTCCGAGGGCGAAAGCCGCATCCACGGCTACTCGACAGGCGCGGATTGCCACTCTACCCTGGGTTGCGTGCGTGCCTTGGGGATCGCGGTGGAGGAACAGGGTACGGACGTCCTCATTCGCGGGCGCGGGCTGAACAGACTAAGGGCTCCCGCGAGCGACCTGGATGCCGGCAATTCCGGCTCCACCATGCGGATGCTCTCCGGGATCCTCGCCGCGCAGGAGTTTACCAGCCGGATCGGCGGCGACGCCTCGCTATCCCGGCGCCCCATGGAACGGATCATAAAGCCGCTCACCGAAATGGGCGCTTCCATATTGGGGCGCGACGGGCGTTTTCCACCACTCGAAATTCGCGGCGCGAAACTGCGGCCCATCGACTATACACTTCCCGTTGCCAGCGCGCAGGTGAAGAGCTGCGTTCTTTTTGCCGGACTTTACGCCGAGGGAGCAACGGTGGTGCGCGAGCCCTTGCGTTCCCGGGATCACACCGAGATTGCGCTCGCCGAATTCGGCGCTGACATCCGCGTGGAGCGGCGCGTCGTCACGCTCCAGGGCCGTCCACGCCTCACCGGCAGAGAGCTCTTTGTGCCATCCGACCTTTCTTCAGCTGCGTTCTTCATTGTGGCCGCGCTGCTAGTTCCGGGTTCCGAATTGGTGGTGCGCGGGGTCGGGCTCAACCCCACACGATCCACGTTGCTGGATGTTCTCGCGTCGATGGGCGCTAAAATCCGCATTCTGGAGGTGACGGAGAAGAACGGAGAACTGGTGGGCCAGATCTCGGTAAAGAGTTCCGGTTTGCGGGGCGGGGTGATCGAGCGCGGAACGACGGCGGCGCTTATTGACGAGATTCCCGTGCTGGCGGTTTTGGGGGCCGCGAGTGAAGAAGGGCTGATGGTGCGTGATGCCGCGGAGTTGCGTATCAAAGAAACCGATCGCATCGCGACCATTGCGGAGAATCTGCGGCGCATGGGGATTGAGCCGGAAGTATTGCCCGACGGCATCTGCGTTCCAGGACGGCAGCGATTTCGGGCCGCGACGCTCGACTCCTTCGGCGACCACCGCATTGCCATGGCCTTCTCCATCGCCGCGTTGGTGGCGGATGGCCCCTGCGAGATTCGCGGTGCGGATGCGGCGTCGGTTTCGTTTCCGGAGTTCTACCAGATACTCCGGCAGGTTACCTCGTGACGCGCGCCGTGGTGCTGCCGGTGGCGGGGGCGGCAGTAACGGTCTCGGACACGCCAATCCCGCAACCACCGCCAGGCCATGCGCTATTGCAGATGGAAGCCTGCGGCATTTGCCACTCGGACTTGTTCATAGCCGGCATGGAAAAACTCCCGTTCACTCCGCTGGTGTTGGGTCATGAAGGCATCGGCAGAGTGGCTGGCCTGGGCGACGGCGTGTCCAACTTGGCGTTGGGGGATCGCCTCGGGGTCACGTTTCTGGCCGCCACCTGCGGAGTGTGTGAGTGGTGCCGAACCGGCCGCGAGCGGTACTGCCCGCGGCAGTTGAATTCCGGGTACACGGCGCAGGGCGCGCTCGCGGGATTCGCGAGCGTTCCGGTGCAGCATCTGGTTCGCGTGCCGGACCAATTGAGCGCCCGAGACGCGGCTCCGATGTGTTGCGCCGGATGGACCGCTTACCGTGCCGTGAAGGAGGCTGCCATCGCGCCGGGAGCGACCGTCGCGATTTTCGGGATGGGCGGCCTGGGGCATCTGGCGGTGCAGTTTGCGCGCCATGCTGGGCTGCGCGTGGCCGCGGTTGACGTCTCCGAAGAAAAACTCGCACTGGCGCGCAGCGAGGGAGCGGAGATCACGGTGCACGCCGAAAATGCGGGGCGTACGCTGCAGAAAGAGCATGGAGGCGTGGAGGCCGCGGTGGTACTTACGGCTTCAGTAGCGGCGACCGGGCAAGCCCTGCGCTCGCTCAAACGCTGTGGGACGCTGGTGCAGGTTGGGCTCGCGCATGGCATGGCGGAGTTGCCCATCGTCGATACCGTGCTCAAGGGAATTACGATTCGCGGCAGTTTCCTGGGCACCCGCGAGGATCTCGAAGAAGTGTTCCTGCTGGCGGCCGCGGGCGTTGTGCGGCCGCACATCGAGACGCACGCGATCGAGGATGCGCCCTTGTTGTTCGAAAAGTTACGCCGGGGTGAGTTGACGGGCCGCGCGGTGATTACTTTCTAGACGCTATTCTTCCAGCAACCAGGATGGCGGCGATGGCCAGGCCTTCGACCGCGTATAGCACCGTTTGCGACGGGTGCAGATGGCGTATGACAAAAGGATCGGTAGTCATCATTTCTCCACCCACCTTTCCCAGAATGGCAGCCCCCAGATACAAGGTCCAGGGGTAGCGGTCCATCAGTAGCACAATCAGGTTGCTCGAGAACATCACGAATGGGATGCTCAGGCCGAGGCCCAGAATGATCAGCGGGATGCTACCGTGCGATGCTCCGGCAACGGCCAGTACATTGTCCAACGACATCGTGATATCTGCGAGGGCAATGAACCAGATGGCCCGAAGAAGATGCATCGGCGCCGCCGGCGCCCCCGCGGGCTGGCTCGCATCGACGAGAACCTTCACCGCAATCCAGATTACAAAGGCCCCTCCCGCCAGTTTGATCAGTTCGACGTTAAGAAGCTGGGCTGCGGCGATGGTGATGAGAACGCGAAGCACGACGGCGGTTACAGCACCGAACATGATGCCCATTTGCCGCTGCCGCGGTGGCAACGAGCGCGCCGCCAACGCGATCACGAGCGCGTTGTCGCCGGCCAGCAACAGATCGATGAGGATGATCGACAGGCAGTCGATCAAAACGCGGGGAACGATTGCCGGCATCAGAGGGAGCTTGGAAGGTGCAATCCGAACCTTACCATGTTTAACCGTGGCCGGGAGAATCTGAACTTGCGCGCGACGTATCAGGCCTCGCGCAGCGCGAGTATCAAATCGTCCAACGCGATCGTTTTTTGAATATTGCGCCGGAGCAGTTCGGTCAATTCGTCCGCTTTCTTCACTGCTGTGCGCAGCCAGCGAAACGTGATCTTGCTGGCCAGAGATTCGAGGCGAGGCCGTGCATCCTCGTTGCGGATGGAGCCTTGGCCCTCACGGAGAACCAGCAGGTCGCGCAGCAGTTCATAGAGCACTTTTAGATACAGCTCCAGCTTTTCATTCTTGCTGCGGCCGATGATTTCCGAATACGGAATCCACGCGTCGAACGGCGCCTCGCCGGCCGCGACTTCCACCAGTGCCAGCATGGCCGCGCGGCGCTTGTCATAGGCTTCGAGATCGAGAGAGACGGCAAGGCCGGGCGAACCCGCGGCGAGCGCGATGCGTCGAGCCGGTTCGTCTAGTTTGCGCGCCGCTACGAATTCCTTCATCTCGTCATTCGCAAGCGGCGCAAACCAGAACGGCACGGCGCGCGAACGAATGGTGGGCAGCAGGTCGTAGGCGTTTTCCGCCGTGACCACCAGGATGAGGTGATCCGGGGGTTCCTCGAGTGTTTTGAGCAGAGAATTGGCGGCGTGCTCGCCTGCACGGTCGATATGATCGATCAGAAAAACGCGCCGGCGGCCGCGTAACGGCTTGAACGGCGCGCGCTCCTTCAACAGGCGCATTTGCTCGATGGAGATTTGTCGCAGCGGCCCATCGGGCGCGAACGTGACGAAATCGGGATGTGTCGAAAAAAGCAGCGGGTCCTGATTGCGTTTGTCCGCCGGCCAGCGCTCGCGTGCGGCCACAATCTCCAGATTATGCGGCTGGCTGAGATCGTCCTGCTCGATTTTGGCGAAATCTCCCAGCAGTTGGGCGGCAAACCGCCGCGCCAGCGTGGCCTTGCCGGTTCCTTCGGGGCCCGCGAACAGCAGCGTCTGCGGAATGCGATCCTTCTCAACCATGCGTGTAAGGGCGCTCGCGACGTGGGCATTGCCCCAGAAGTTTTCAAACATGAGCGGCTACTTCCTTCCAGACTTTTGCGGCGACATCCTCGGCGGCGCCGCGGCCGTCGATGATCCGGAAGCGGTCCGCATGCTGGCGGGCGATCGTCAAATAGCCCTCGCGCACTCTTCGGTGAAACTCGGCGGATTCCTCATCCAGGCGCGTTTCGTTCGTTCGGCCGGTGGCATTGCGCGCCCGTGTGCGCGCGATTCCCGTATCCAGATCCAGATCGATCAGCAAAGTGAGATCGGGAACCAAACCCTGGCAAGCAATCCGGTCGAGCGTGAGGACGGTTTCCGCGCCCAGGCCCCGCGCGTAGCCTTGATAGGCGAGCGTCGAGTCAGTGAAACGGTCCGAGAGAACCACCTGGCCCGCGGCGAGCGCCGGTAGGATCGATTGCTCGACATTTTGCGCGCGGCTCGCAAAGTAAAGCAGCAGTTCCGTAGTCGGGCGGAGATCTTGATTGGCGGAATCGAGCAGAATGCGCCGGATCTGCCGGCCAACTTCGGTTCCACCGGGTTCGGCAGTCTCGAACACGTCGCGCCCCGCCGCACGCAACCGCTCGGCAAGGAGGCGTAGTTGCGTGGTTTTGCCGCTGCCGTCAATTCCTTCGAAGGTGATGAAACGCCCGCGTTCGCGCATTCGGAAGGTTTCATTTTCCTACACTCCGCCCGCTGGAACTACTTCCGGGCATCGCAGCCCGCCGAACCGGCGCTCGCGGCCCGTAAACTCGCTGAGGGCGGATGCGAGGTCCTCGCGCGTGAAATCGGGCCACATGCGGCGCGTGAATATGAGCTCTGCGTAGGCGCTTTCCCAGAGCAGAAAGTCACTCAAGCGCTGCTCGCCGCCGGTGCGGATGAGGAGGTCCACATCGCCACCATTGCCTAATAAGTCCGAGAACTGCTCGGAAGAAATCGAGCCGTTGGCGGTGGCCTGCGAAGCCGCGCGCAGAATCGATTCGCGCGCCGAATAATCCACCGCAATGCGCAGGCGCAGGTTTCGCCCGCCCCGAGTCCCGTGCTCGACTTCCTCGACGATCGCGATCAGCGCCGGGTCCAGGCGGTCCCGCCGCCCGATCACTTCGAGACGAATCCCATGCCGGATGCATCCCGGCATCTCGCCGATGAGGTGCGCCCGGAACAGTTGCATCAGAGCTCGGATCTCGACGGAAGGGCGCTTCCAATTGTCGGAGGAAAAGGCGTAGAGCGTGAGCGCGCCGATTCCCAGTTCCACCGAAGCTTCCACGATGCGACGAACTGCGACGGCCCCCGCCCGATGGCCGGCGAGGCGCGGTAGCCCGCGCATGGCAGCCCAGCGGCCGTTGCCATCCATGATAATGGCGACATGTACATTGCAGTATGAAGTACTTTTATCCATGAAGTTAAACGCCAAATTTTTTTACCGCTCGCGCATGGCCTGAATCAGCGCCTCCATGTGATCAAGGTACCGCTCGAGCGCTCGCCGGCCGCCGGCCGTCAGCCGGTACTCCGTTTTAGGCAGCCGTCCTTCAAATGACTTGGTGCAGGTGATGTAGTGGGCTTCTTCCAATTTGCGCGCGTGCACGCTTAGGTTGCCGTCCGTCGTTTTGAGCAGCTTTTTCAACTCATTGAACGTCAGCGACTCGTTGGCTGCCAGCGCGCTTACAATGCCCAGGCGCAAGCGCTCGTGAATCAGCCGGTCGAATTTCGCGGGAGCGACCTCCGCGATCGCCTGCAACGCGGGCCGCCGTTCTTGACGTACTGTGCTGGGTTTTGCCATGTCGTCAGCCTCCGTAGCGCGCGGCAATCAGCGCGCCGAACACCACATGCAGCCCTCCGAAACCGGCGGCCAAAAACCAGCGTGACCATTCGAGCGGGCAAAATAACGCCACCGCACCCAGAGCTACGAAGCATATGCCCATCACTGGCACCACCGGCACCGAAAATGCGCCCGCCGATAGAATGCCCGTACCGTAGAGCAGTAGCCAGATTCCTGGAATGATCGCATACAGGCCGGAGCGATACAGCACAAAAGTGAGCAGAGCCGCCACAAGAATCGAAGGGACCAGGCCGAGCGCGAATTTTCGTCCGGGGCCGGAGAGCAGAGAAGCCTTTACGGCACGGCCCTTCCGCGCGGCTGTCACCGCTCCGATCAGCACGGCCACCAGCGCTTCCCCCACCCAAACCGCCAGCCAACCGTCCAGACTCGATTGACGCGCCGCGAGATATGCGGCTCCAAGCGCGCTCAACCCCATGAGCATGCCGCCCATGCCCGGTACGCCTGTAAACGAACCGGCGCGCTCCATGGTTTCCCGGATGAAGCGCAAATTGTCCATGGCGTGCGCGTGCAGCCCCACCGGCTCACGGGATTTCGCGCGCGCTAGGATCGAACCCATCAGAACATTATACTCCATGTGCGGCCCGGTACAAGGTACTTTGTGTGGCAAAGCATGGCTCCTGCCGGGGCTTCATGCTAGCATCACTGCCGGTGACGTTTCCATGAAAATCACGCGAATCTCCACCCTGGCCGTCAATGCGCGCATGCGCAACTGGGTCTTTGTGAAGGTCGAAACCGATCAGCCGGGCCTGTGGGGTTGGGGCGAGGCCACACTGGAATGGAAAACCAGGGCTGTCGTCGGTGCCATCGAAGACCTCTCCGTTCTCCTCATCGGCCAGGATCCCCGGCCCATCGAGCACCTGTGGCAGACGATGCATCGCCAGTACTTCTGGCGCGGCGGAATCACGGACATGACCGCGATCAGCGGCATCGACCAGGCGTTGTGGGATATCAAGGGCAAGGAACTGGGCCGGCCCGTGTGTGAACTGCTCGGCGGACCGGTGCGCAACTCGCTCCGTTTCTACGATCATTTGGGCGGCGGCAGCCTGGAAGGAATGTACCGGACCATCGAACCCGAGGAGTTCGGCGCGCGCATTCAGGAAAGTCTGGACGCCGGCTTCACGGCCGTGAAAGCCATGCCCATTCCCGTCGCGGAGCTGATCGAAAGCCCTGCCACACTCAAGCAAGCCGCGCGCTCGGTCGAAGCTATGCGCAAGGCCGGC
>Ga0307478_10003606_pt1 | contig 11421 bp, 12 predicted proteins | sample atmos_gasesECM4C_2_FD_203713 | JGI IMG/M metagenome (GOLD analysis project Ga0307478, IMG submission 203713) | Hardwood forest soil microbial communities from Morgan-Monroe State Forest, Indiana, United States - atmos_gasesECM4C_05 | ecosystem: Environmental > Terrestrial > Soil > Temperate...
TGGCACTCGTAACTGGCTGATTTATATGGGGCGTGACGGAATCGAACCGTCGACCAGCGGATTAAAAGTCCGATGCTCTACCGACTGAGCTAACGCCCCAGCGTTTTTGCAGAAGCGGTGTGACACCTGCGCTGCCGGCGCCCGCCGCGGGCGCGCGATGATACTACACGCCCTGGTAGCGGGTCGGATCGGACAGACCGGCGGCGATGAAGCCCGCGCGCCGCAATCGGCAGGCATCGCAGCGGCCGCAGGCGCGCCCCTCGGCATCCGCCTGGTAACAGGACACCGTCTGGCCATAATCGACCCCGAGGCGCGTGCCCTCACGGATGATCTCGGCCTTGGTCCAGCCGATGAGCGGGGTATGCACGCGGCTCGGCTTGCCTTCGACACCGGCCCGGGTCGCGAGTGCCGCGAGGCGGCCGAAGGCCTCGATGAACTCCGGGCGACAGTCCGGATAGCCGCTCGAATCGAGCACATTAACGCCGATGAAGATATCCCGCGCCTCGAGCACCTCGGCCCAGGCGAGTGCGAGCGCCAGCATGATGGTGTTGCGCGCCGGGACATAGGTAACTGGAATGCCCTCACTCGCGCTTTCCGGTACGGCGATGGCGCGGTCGGTGAGCGCCGACCCGCCGATGCCGGCCAGATCGACCTGCATGATGCGGTGCTCGCGCGCGCTGCCGGCCAGCGCGACGCGGCGCGCGGCTTCGAGCTCGGCGGCGTGTCGTTGTCCGTAATTCACCGAGAGCGCATGGCAGGAAAAGCGCTGCTCGCGGGCGATCGCCAGCGTCGTGGCCGAATCGAGGCCGCCGGAGAGCAACACTACCGCATGAATCTCGGTCACCGCGGATCGCCCTCACCTGCCGGGCACGTTGCCCCACAGGTACTTGTGCAGCTGGATCTGCATGCGCACCGGCAAGCGATCGGCGAGTATCCACTCCGCAAGATCGCGTGCGCCAAGCTGCTCGTGGCTCGGCGAGAAGAGCACCGTACAACCCTCCGGCAGCGAAAGCTCCGACAGCTTCGCGCGGCTCCACTCGTAGTCACTGCGGTCGCAAATCACGAATTTCACCAGATCGTGCGGGCGCAGCCGGGGCAGCTCCCCGTAGCGATTGCGCTGCTCCTCGCCCGAGGCGGGCGTCTTGATGTCCACGACCTTGATCACCCGCGGATCGACCTCCTCGAGCGCCATGGCCCCGCTCGTCTCGAGCGACACGCGCAATTCCGCCTCGCACAGTTCTGTGAGGAGCGCGGCGCAGCCCTTCTGCGCGAGTGGCTCGCCCCCGGTGACGCACACGTAGCGCGTGCCGTATTCACGCACGCGCGCGAGGATCGCGGGCAGTTCCCACCACTCGCCGCCGTGGAACGCGTAAGCCGTGTCGCAGTACTGACAGCGCAACGGGCACCCGGTGAGACGCACGAACACCGTGGGTATGCCGGCGGTGTCGGCCTCACCCTGCAGGGAATGGAAGATCTCGGTGATCCTGAGGCGCGTCATGGGAGGTGCGGCACACCGCGAGGCGACTGGCTCGCACGCCAGCGGGTGCGGCTACTGCGAGGGCTGCGCAGGGATGCGCCGCAGCCGCTCCGCGGCGAGTTTCGCCGAGTCCGTTCCCGGATACTTCTTCGTGACCTCATCGAGCGTCGCGCGTGCGGCCGGATACTGCTTCTGCTCGAATTGCGTGTAACCGAGCTTGAGCATCGCATCCGCAGCCTTGTGCGAATCCGGGTATTTCTTGAGGACAGTGCGGTAGGCACCGGCGGCGGAATCGTAATCGTGGCTCACGTAGTACGCCTCGCCGAGCCAGTACTGCGCGTTGTCCGCCAGCGAGCTCTTGGGATAGGTGTGCAGGAAGTCCTTGAAGCCGGTGATGGCGGTCGAATAACTGCCGGCCTTGAGAGCATCGAAAGCCTGGCCGTAGACCGCCTGCTCGGTCGGTGAAGGCGCGTTGCTCCCGGCTTCGCCGCCCTCGGCGCCCGCCGCCGCTCCGGCCGCGGCCCCTGCCGCAGCGCCCGCTGCTGCCGCACCGCCGCCCCCGCTTATGCCGGCTCCGGACAGCCGCCGATCGAGGTCCCCATACAGGTCGCGCTGCTGCTTGCCGAGCGCCTGCTCACTGTGCTCGAGCTGCTCGAGCTGCCCGCGCAATTCACGCAGGTTGCCCTGCACCTCATCGAGGCTCTGCGAGACCTGCACGTCGTTGGCAACGATGCGCTCGATGCGTGCCACGCGCGCATCGAGATCGTTGAGCCGCATCTGCACCGGGTCCTTGTCGGAGGGTGTGCTGGCGCAGGCGGCGGCGAGCATCGCCGTCGGCAGCGCCATGAGTGTTATGCGCATGGCAATCCTTCGCTCTCAGGGCTTGGGCGCCGGTCCGGCAGCGAGATACACGATCTCGACGCGCCGGTTCTTTGCCCAGGCTGCGTCGTCATGTCCCGCCACCGCCGGTCGCTCCTCGCCATAACTCACCGTCGAGATCTGTGCATCGGAGGCGCCCTGCAGCAGCAGCGCCCGGCGCACCGACTGTGCGCGCCGCTCGCCGAGACCGATGTTGTATTCGCGCGAACCGCGCTCGTCCGTGTGTCCCTCGAGCCTCACACGCGTGCCCGGATTCGCCGCCAGGTATTTAGCATGTGCAGCGACGATGTCGGTGCCCTCGCCCTTGATCTCGCTGCTGTCGAAATCGAAGTATACGGTGCGCTTCGCCAGCAGGCCCGCCTGGGGTCCCGCGGCTTCATCATCCGGGCCGCCGCCGGCGTTGGAATTGGAGGCACCCGCGCCCTCCGCGCCGGCTCCGGCCATGCCAGCCTCGCCGGATGCAGCCGGCTTGGGAGGCTTGCTCGCGCACGCGCTGAACGCGCACGCAGCCGCGAGCAGCAGCACGACGATCACTCGACGCATCGACACTTTCTCCGACATTCCGCGTCCTCCACAATCGGGCAGCTGCATAGCGCTACGCCGCTCAGGGGCTGAACGGCCCCCACGCCGGCTCCTGGACCTCTCCCTGGGAAGCCTTCAGCCGCAAGCCCGTCAGGCCATCGGTCGATACCGTCGCCAGGGACCCGCGGCTGCCTTCGCGCTCCGAATAGATGAGTGTAGCCCCGTTGGGGGCGAAACTCGGCGATTCATCGAGACGCCCGTGCGACAACACGCGCACCGTGCCGTTCGCGAGATCCTGGACGGCAATGCGATAGTTGCTGTTCTCGAGTGTCACCATCGCGAGCTGCGAGCCATCAGGTGACACGCGCGGGCGGGCGTTGTAATTCCCGTTGAAGGTGAGACGCTTCGGTCGCGCCCCAGGGCTCACGCCGATCTGGTAGATCTGCGGCGAGCCGGCGCGGTCGGAGGTGAAGAACAGCGACTTGCCATCGGGCGTCCATTCCGGCTCGGTATCGATCGCGGGATCATCGGTGATGCGCGTCAGGTCCTGGGTGGCGAGATCGAGAACGTAAATGTCGGGATTGCCGCCGCTGCCGCCGAGGGTGAGGGCCAGCTTGTGACCATCGGGCGACCACGCGGGGGCGCCGTTCACTCCGGCGCGCGCCGACACCTGACGGCGCTCGCCGCTGCGCACCAGCTGCACGTACACGGCGGAGTGTTTCGTCTCGAAGGACACGTAGGCGAGCCATTGCCCATCGGGCGACCATGCCGGCGACATGAGCGGAAAGCGCGATTCTAAAACGGTGTGCGGGTTCACGCCGTCGGCATCAGCAACGATCAGCTGATAGTGCAGCGCCGGCGCTTCGCCCTGCACCCCCACATAGGCAATGCGGGTGGCGAATGCTCCGCGCACGCCGAGAATCTTCTGGTAGATGACATCGCTCACCCGGTGCGCGGCGTTGCGCATGGCGCCGGACGGACCGGTGAAGCGCTGCGTGGCGAGGCGGGCACCCGTGAGCGTGTTTACGAGCTCGAAGTCGACCGCCTGGCTGCCGTTATCGAGTGCCGCAGTGCGGCCGACCACCACGTAGTCGGTGCCGATGGCCTTCCATGCGGGGCTCGCGACCTGATCGGCGCGACTCGGCTGCGCCGGCATGCGCTCCCGCGGCAGAGCACGGAAGCGGCCGCTGCCCTCGAGATCATGTTGCACGACGTCGGCGACATCGAGATCGCTGCTTGCGCCCTCGGGGTGCGCAAACGGGACGATCGCGATCGGGACCGGGTCGCGCACCCCGGAGGTGATCTCGATCTGCAGTTCAGCGCGTGCGGCAGGCATCGCCCCCAGGAGGCAGGCGATCATGGCGCCACAACGCACCAGCGTATGCGGCTGGCGCAGCAGGTTGCAACCCTTGGATTCGTTCATGGGCCTCAGTCCGGCTTGAAGTCGATGCGGAGATGGCGGTCGAACAGCGCCGGATCGGGCGGCGGTGGCAGCGGTGAGGCGCGATACACGGCAGCCTCGATCGACTCGCGCACTGCCTGGTCGCCGTTGCATGCGCCGATGCTTACTTCGGTCACTTCCCCTCCGGGTACCTGCGTCACATTCAACATGCATTCTATGCCGGGTCGCGCCGTCGGCGGGCGCAGCCACGCCCGGTTGATCTTGGCGGCGATCTGTGATTGCCAGCTGGCGAGCGCCGGGCCCGCGCGCGCCTTTCTCGCCTCCTCCTCGGCCGCGAGATCGTGCTGCAAATCCTGCTCGCGTTGTGCCTGGTCCTTCGCATCGGCCTGGCGCTGCTGCTCCGCGGCGCGTTTCTGTGCCTCGGCTTCCTCACGTGCCTTGCGCTCGGCCGCGGCGCGCTGCTCCGCCTCATGGCGCGCGGCTTCTGCAGCCGCCGCTTGCGCGGCAGCCGCCTCGGCGGCGGCCTTTTCCGCCGCCGCCGCTTCCTGCTGTTGCCGCGCCTGCTCGCGCTGGGCGATCTCCTCCGGGGTCGGTTGCGGCGGCCCGACCGGCTCCGGCGGAGCCGGCGGCGGCGTCGGCTCGGGTTGCGGCGGCGCCTGCACCGCGCCGCGTGCGCTGCGCGCGTCCACCACCCGCGCCTCGATCGCAAGCGTCGGTGCAGGCCGCGGCGGCTGTCGGAAAACCAGCCAGCCGTACAGCAGCGCACCCAGCAGCGCCACATGCAACAGCACCGCCAGCGCTATCGACACCCAGCGATCGCTCACCCGTTGCATGCGAGAACGTGCATCAACTCCCGCGGCGACGTCCGCTCTCCGGCAGCGGCTCGGTGATGAAGCCGACCGTGCGCGCCCCGGCGTTCTGCAGGATGACCATCGCCTGCACGACTCGCCCGTAAGCCACGGCGCTGTCGGCCTTCACCAGCACCTGGGTCGTCGGGTTGCGTTGCAGGGTGGCGCTGGCACGCGCCGCCACGGTCGCGTCATCGAGCGGCTGCTGCGGCTCGGGACCGACGTTGAGATACAGCCGCCCGGCGCGATCCACCGACAACACCAAGGGTGGGATTTGCTGCGCTTCGATAGGTTCTGCGGGTCCCTTGGGAAGGTCCACCTTGACGCCCTGCGTCAACAGCGGGGCCGTGATCATGAAAATGATCAACAGCACCAGCATGACATCGATGTACGGCACGACGTTGATCTCGCCCATCAGACGGCGACCGCGTGAGGTCTTCGCCATGTCTGTCAGCTCTCCGGGGCGGCCGTGCCGCCGGGTCGCGCCGCGTGGCGCTGCAGGATGGTGGAGAATTCCTCGATGAACGCATCGAAGCGCAGCTCCAGGCGCGTCACCTGGTCGGCAAAGCGGTTATAGGCGACCACCGCCGGGATTGCCGCAAACAGTCCGACAGCGGTCGCTACCAGCGCCTCGGAGATCCCCGGCGCCACCATCGCCAGGGTTGCCTGCTGCACGTTACCGAGCGAGGAGAATGCGCTCATGATGCCCCAAACGGTACCGAACAGTCCGACATACGGGCTGGTGCTGCCGACGGTGGCGAGCGTCGCCAGGCTGTGCTCGAGCCGATCGATCTCCTTCAGCTGCGCGACGCGCATCGCACGCCGTGAGCCTTCCAGCAGCTGCTCGCTGCCGGCCGCACTCTGGCGCAGACGCGCGAACTCGCGGAAACCGAACTCGAAGATACCCGCCATGCCGGTGGCGCCACCGTGCGATTCGATCGTGCGATAGAGCGTCGCCAGGTCATCTCCGGACCAGAAGCGTCCCTCGAAGCGATCCGCCTCGCGGCGCGCCCGGCCGATGATGCGACGCTTGCGAAAAATGATCGTCCAGGAGCTGAGCGACGCCAGCAGCAGCAGCGCGATAACGATCTGCACCGGCACGCTCGCCTGTACGATCAGCCTGAGGATCGAAAGCGGCTCAGCCATTGCCGACCGCCTCCGCAGCCACGGCATCGCGCACGAACTGCGGCAAGCGCCGCGGGCGCAGGCTGGCCGCATCGACGCACGCCACGCGCACCTGCGCCTCGACCAGCAGCGACGCCGGCCGCGTGCCCCCGCCGTTGGTGCGAAAGATACGTTGCGCGAAGCGCAGCGATGCCCCACCGTCCGGGTGCGGCTGGCAGGTGATCTCCAGCTCGTCATCGAGCCGTGCCGGTGCGCGGTAGTCGACCTGGATACTCACCACCGTGAACAGGATGCGCGACTCCTGCGCCAGCGCGAGCTGCGAGTGCCCATGGGCGCGCAGCCATTCGCTGCGTGAGCGCTCGAGAAAGCGCAGGTAGTTGGCGTAGTAGACGATGGCGCCGCCGTCGGTATCCTCCCAGTAGACGCGCGCCGGCCACGAGAACACGCTCACCGCTCGCCCTCGAACAGTGGCAAGGTCGCGGCACGCTCGGGCGGCTTGATGCCAAAGTGCAGGTAGGAGGCGCGCGTCACCATGCGGCCGCGTGCGGTGCGCACCAGGAATCCCTGCTGGATGAGGAACGGCTCGGTCACATCCTCGAGCGTGTCGCGCTCCTCCCCGAGTGCCGCTGCGAGGCTGTCGATCCCAACCGGCCCGCCGTCGAAGCGCTCGATGATGGCGCTGAGGAGCTTGCGATCGAGTGTGTCGAAGCCCTCGCGGTCCACCTCGAGCAGATCGAGCGCGGCGTCCGCGATCCTCTCACCGATGCGGCCGTCGGCGCGCACTTGCGCGTAATCGCGCACGCGCCGCAGCAGGCGATTGGCGATCCTGGGTGTGCCGCGGGAGCGCTGCGCGATGCGCCGTGCTCCGCCCTCATCGATGCTCACCCCGAGTATCGCCGCCGAACGCTTGACGATCCGCTCCAGGTCCTCCACCGCGTAGAACTCGAGCCGCTGAACGATGCCGAAGCGGTCGCGCAGCGGCGAGGTGAGCAGCCCCGCGCGAGTGGTCGCACCGACCAGCGTGAAAGGTGGCAGGCTCAATTTGATCGAGCGCGCACCAGGCCCTTCGCCGATGATGATGTCGAGCTGGTAGTCCTCCATCGCCGGATACAGCACCTCTTCCACGACTGCTGTGAGGCGATGGATCTCATCGACGAACAGCACATCGCGCGGCTGTAGGTTGGTGAGCAGCGCGGCCAGATCCCCGGGACGCTCGAGCACCGGACCCGAAGTCTGGCGCAGGTTCACGCCGAGCTCCGCCGCCACGATGTGCGCGAGCGTCGTCTTGCCGAGCCCCGGTGGGCCAAAGATCAGCACGTGATCGAGCGCTTCACCGCGGGCACGCGCGGCGCTGATGAAGATCTCCAGCTGCGTCTTGACGGGCGTCTGCCCGACGTACTCCTCCAGCCGTCGCGGGCGGATGGCGCGCTCGACCGCCTCCTCCTCCGTACTCGCCGTGTTGCCGATGATGCGCTCTGCTGTCACTTAGGGGCTAGACTCCCGGGCCGCACCCTGGAGGGCTCGGCGGATCAGTTCCTCAGTCGAATGTGTACCGGGACCGACTGCTTTGAGCAAGCGCGCAGCCTCTGCCGGGCGGTAGCCAAGTGCGACCAGCGCGCCATACGCCTCGGTCTCCGCGCTCGCGCCGGCAGCCGCCGCTGCCGCGCCGCTTCCCGGGGACGGCACCGACAACCGGTCGCGCATCTCCACGATCAGCCGCTCGGCGGTCTTGCGGCCGACGCCGGGGATGCGTGTGAGGGCGGCAATGTCCTCGCGCTGCACGCACTCGGCAAAGGCCGCCACACTGATGCCCGATAGCAGCGCGAGTGCGATCTTCGGCCCCACCCCCGACACCTTGATAAGGCTGCGGAACAACCGCCGCTCCTCCTCGGTGGCAAACGCATACAACACGTGCGCGTCCTCGCGCACCACCAGGTGCGTGAGCAGCCGCACCTCCTCGCCGACCGCCGGCAGGTGAAAGAACGTCGACATCGGGGCTTCCAGCTCGTAGCCGAGCCCACCGACATCGACGGTGAGTTGCGGAGGGGTCTTGGAGGAGATCCTGCCGCGCAGCGAGCCGATCATCGGCTACGCCTGCGACCAGCGCGGCCCGCCGCCGCACGCGATGAGGGTATGCAGCCGCCGCTGGTGCGCATGGCAGACGGCCACGGCGAGCGCATCGGCGGCATCCGCAGAGGGACGCTCCCCGAGCGACAACAGCGTGCGGATCATCTGTGCCACCTGAAATTTCTCCGCGGAGCCTGAACCCACGACCGCGAGCTTGATGGCGCGCGGGGCATACTCGAACACCGGCACCTCCGCCGGAATGGCGCACAGTGCCGCACCGCGTGCCTGCCCGAGCTTCAGCGCGCTGTCGGGGTTGCGGCTCACGAACACGCGCTCTACCGCCACTTCCGCCGGACCGTGCTCGGAGAGCAGCGCCCGCAGTCCCTCGAAAATCAGCCGCAGCCGGGCCGCGGGAGCTGCGGCCGCGACGTTCAGGCAGCCGTGGGCCACCGCCAGCAGCTCGCCGCCACGGCATTCGATCACTCCGAACCCCGTGCGCCGCGAGCCGGGATCGAGGCCGAGGATACGCACGCGCAGCGCCGCCACGAGCGGCGTCACCGCGCCAGGATCAAAGGCGCGCCAGGACCTCGTCCGATATCTCGACATTCGAATATACGTTCCGATAAGGCGCCGAGCCGGCTTGATTCACGGGGCGCGAGAGTAACTGAAAACAAGGACTTACGCATTCCCGAATCAGGTTCAGCCCCGCCAGCTTTTGATGGCTCATCAGAAACTCAAAAGATGCGGCCGACTCTGCCTGGGCCGGCACCATATGCGGACATGGACCGGCCCGCAACGGGTCCTGGAATAGCGCGATTACCGGTCAATCGTTGCTCGAGGGCGGCGCTTCCGGACCCTCTGCGGTCCCTCGGCGCCGGCCCCTTGCATGTCGGCAGCCTCGCGCGCCTCTCCGAGCGCTCGAGCCAGTCGGCGGAATACTTCTCCCGCAGCGACGCAGTGCGTTTGCTGCTTACGCCGCGCGTGATGCGGGAGTTGTTCCCCGGTCTCTCGGCGGGATGGGCCGGCGAGGCGGCATCAGGTTGAACTCGCCCGAACCGCGGAATATGTCAAGTATCGGCGGCATTCTTGCTCGTCTCCGTCAATAATCCGGCTAACACCACAGTCGCGCGGTGGTGAGTTGCCTCCGCAACCGCGCCGCTAAAAAAAAGAGATAGCGCTTGAAAAACAAAAACAGCTGCGCTGCGAAGGGTGCACGGCCGCGTACTACAAGAGTGACTGTCGTACATCGCACCTTGCGGGCCAACACGCTGCGTGGCGCGTTGCTGGCCGTTGTCAGCATCGCGCTGTGTGATCTTGCTGCCGCCCAGGTCAGCGTCACCACTCAGCACAACGACAACAGTCGCACCGGGCAAAATCTCAGCGAGACGCTGCTCACTCCGGCCAACGTCAACCCGACTTCATTCGGGAAGTTGTTCGCATATCCGGTCGACGGCATGATCTATGCCCAGCCGCTATATCTCTCGAATATTTCCATAAACGGCGGCGCTCACAACGTCGTTTTTGTGGCGACCGAGCACGATTCCGTCTACGCCTTCGACGCGGACAACCAGAGCGGGAGTGGAGCGGGTCTGTTATGGCAGGTGTCTCTGCTCTCGCCAGATCATGGTGCGGCAGCCGGAGCAACTACGGTTCCGTGGAGCGCCGGCGCTGACATTGAGCCGGAAGCAGGCATTACTGGTACCCCGGTGATCGATCCCGCGACGCAGACCTTGTATGTCGTGAGCGACAGCAAGGAAGGCACCTCGCAGGTTTTGCGCCTGCACGCATTGGACGTGAGGACGGGAGCGGAAAAGTTCGCCGGTCCGGTAACGATCAATGCCAGTGTTCCAGGTACGGGCGCAGGCAGTGCCAATGGAACGTTGAGTTTTAATCCCGTTTGGGAGAATCAGCGTCCCGGACTGCTGCTGCTGAACGGGATCGTTTATGTGGGTTTCTCCTCCCACGAGGACGCAGGCCCATGGCACGGTTGGATACTGGGATATGACGGCGGCAGCCTGCGACAAACGGGAGCCTTTTGTGTAACGCCAAATGGTGTTGGGGGCGGGATATGGATGTCCGGTGCGGGACTTGCGGCTGACCGGCCCGATCCGGTCGGCCATCCATACGGCAGGATGTTCGTACCCACAGGCAACGGGGACTACGGCGTCGCGCAGAAGAACTACAGCGACTCCCACCTGAATCTCGATCTCACCGGAGGCGTGTTGACCGTTGCCGACGAGTTCACCACGGGAATTCAGGCCTACTTGACTAACAACGATCTGGATGCGGATTCGGGCGGACTGCTGATACTTCCGGCGCAGACTGCGGGAACCCATCCAAACCTGCTGGTGCAAGCCGGGAAAGTAGGCACCATCTACCTGCTCGATCGCGACAACCTGGGCGGCTACAACACGACGAGTGACCAGGCGGTGCAGGAGCTGCAGGATGCCGTGGGAAGCCGCGGAGTGTGGAGTTCGCCCGCCTACTGGAATGGGACGGTGTACTACTGGGGGCAATTCGATCACTTGAAGGCCTTCTCAATGATAAATGGCCTCTTGTCCGCGAAGCCGGTGGAGTCCTCGGAGAGCCAGGGATTCCCGGGAGCTACACCGTCAATTTCGGCAAATGGAAACAGCCAGGGAATCGTCTGGAGCATCGATTCCTCGGGCTCCGTGAACGGCGCTGCTGCCATCCTGCGCGCTCACGACGCCACGAACGTGGCGACAACTCTCTATTCGAGCACGGTCAACCCGCTGCGTGACAAGGCTGGCGCCGCGGTAAAGTTTGCCGTACCCACCATCGCCAATGGCAAGGTCTATGTCGGCACTGCCCGGGAGCTCGATGTATACGGCTTTCTGGCGGCCGCGGCTCCCACGTTCTCGCCCGCGGGAGGCACCTTCAACCCGAGCGTTACCGTCACTATCAGTGATCCGATCCCCGGCGCGAGTATCTACTATACTACCGACGGCTCGACGCCCAACAGCAGTTCGTCGCGGTACACCGGTCCTATCGCGATCAACACCAGCGCGACCCTGAAAGCCATCGCTCTGGTCGCGGGATATCCCCCGAGCTCCATTGCCTCTTCCACGTATTCGATCGGC
>Ga0307478_10003607_pt1 | contig 11418 bp, 10 predicted proteins | sample atmos_gasesECM4C_2_FD_203713 | JGI IMG/M metagenome (GOLD analysis project Ga0307478, IMG submission 203713) | Hardwood forest soil microbial communities from Morgan-Monroe State Forest, Indiana, United States - atmos_gasesECM4C_05 | ecosystem: Environmental > Terrestrial > Soil > Temperate...
TCGGGCAGTTGATCGCCGCGAAGATCGGCAAGCTGGGAGAGAACATCGCCGTGCGCCGGTTCGCGCGCTTCAAGGTGGGCGAAGCAGGCATGACGGTGGCCTCTACCACGCAGAAGGCGGAAGAGGGCGGCGAATCGGCGAAGTGAGTAAGGTCCCACCCTGTCGCAAAGAACGCGACAAGGATGGGGCACCCGGTAAAAGTAAGTTGCAGAGTTTCAAGGCTTCGGCGAAACTTCCTTAGCGGGAGTTTTCGCCGGGCTTTGGTGCTGCGAAGTGCTCCTCGCAATCCCGCAGGTTTCGATCGGCCACAACTTCATGGCGCAGACGATCTTCAAACGAATCCTCCTCAAACTATCTGGTGAAGCGCTGGCCGCGGGCCAGGGTTTTGGTGTGGACACGGCACGCGTGCACGAGATCGCGGAGGAACTGGCCGAGGTCCGCGAACTGGACATCCAGATCGCCATCGTAGTCGGCGGCGGGAATTTCTTCCGGGGCGTGGCCGAACAAGCCAAAGAAATGGACCGTGTTTCGGCGGACCACATGGGCATGCTGGCCACCGTGATCAACGCGTTGGCGTTGCAGGACGCCCTCGAAAAGCATGGTGTACACACGCGTGTGCAGTCCGCGATCGAGATGAACCAGGTGGCGGAGCCGTTTATCCGGCGGCGCGCGATTCGGCATCTGGAGAAGGGCCGGATTGTGATCTTTGCCGGCGGGACGGGAAATCCATATTTCTCGACGGATACAGCGGCGTCGCTACGCGCGATGGAGATCAAGGCGGACGTGATCCTGAAGGCGACCAAGGTGGACGGCATCTACGACGCCGATCCCATGGTGGTGAAAGACGCGAAGAAGTTCGTCGAGATCAGCTACATGGACGTTCTCAAGCAGGGACTTCGCGTGATGGACCTGACCGCCATCTCGCTGTGCAAGGACAACAACCTGCCGATTGTCGTGTTCAGCCTGAACGAGCACGGGAACATCAAGAAGGTCGTGACCGGCGAGAAGATCGGATCCCTGGTGAGTGCGTAGGGCAGTCGCCGGTTCCGTCATCGGCAGAACGCGAGATGATGTCGAATCCCACGTTTGCGCACAGAACGCGCAAACATGGGGCACCGGGCCGACGATCCAAGACCGATCGCCAACGACCGGGTTTATAATTCTCCGTTTTCATTCGTCGTACTTCTGGAGCTCAAGATGGCTCAAGCAACCATGGCGGCAGTCCCCGGATTGAAGGATACGTATGCGCAATTAAAGACTCGCATGGAGAAAGCGGTCGCGGACTTCCGCAAGGAGATTGCGGCGACTCGGACGGGGCGTGCGTCGGTGCACATGCTCGACAGTGTGAGCGTGGACTACTACGGATCGCAGATGCCGCTGAACCAGATTGCGACGGTGCACGCGCCCGAGCCACAGTTGATTACGGTGCAACCGTTTGACCCGTCGTCGCTGGCCGGGATTGAGAAGGCGATCCGCACCGCGGACCTGGGATTGAATCCGATGAATGACGGGAAACTGATCCGCGTGCCGGTGCCTCCGCTGACAGAAGAGCGCCGCCGCGACATGGTGAAGCACCTGCACAAAGTTCTCGAAGAGCACCGGACTGCAGTTCGCAATATTCGGCGGGATGGCAACGAGGCCATCAAGAAGGCGATGAAAGACAAGAAGATTACCGAGGACGACGAGAAGAAGGCGCTGGAAGAGATCCAAAAGCTGACCGACGACGAGATCAAGAAGATGGAAGAGATGGCCAAGGCGAAGGAGAAAGAAGTGATGGAGATCAAGTAGTCGGCAGCAGTGGTCAGTCGCCAGAAATGCAAGAAAGGCCGTGCCTGGGAGCGCGGCCTTCTTATTTCAGGATCTGTGTCGGCAAATCCCTAGATTTCAAAGGAAATGGAGTTCTTGACTCGGGCGAGATATGACAGTAATTTCTGTATAGACAGAAAGTACTGTATGAAGCTCACGAACATACAACAGCAATACATCCTGCACTGGGGCGAGATGGGGACGCGCTGGGGAATCAATCGGACCGTGGCCCAGATTCACGCGCTGCTGTTTCTGTCGCCAAAGCCCCTGCCCGCGGACGAGATCGCCGAAACGCTTAACGTCGCGCGATCGAATGTCAGCACGTCAATCCGGGAACTGGAGAGTTGGGGGATCGTGCGGGCCGTCCACGTCCTGGGCGAGCGGCGGGAGCATTACGAGTCGATGAAAGATGTCTGGGAAATGTTTCGCGTGATTGTAGAGCAGCGCAAGCGGCGGGAGGTCGATCCCACGCTGCAGTTGCTGCGGCGCTGCCTGGCTGAATCGGATCAGGGTGGCGCAGCCGATGAGTACACACGAGAGCGGTTGCAGAGCATGACGGAATTCTTCGAAGCCGCGACATCGGCGTACGGCGAGATCAGCCAAGTGTCCTCGGCCACGTTGCGGCGCGTGCTGGGCATGCGGGGCAAGATGCGGCGGCTGCTGGGAGAAAAGGGGAAGTAAAAAATTTTGTGCGCTCATTTCTGTTTATTCAGAAATATCTGTCACAAGAGAGTCAATCGCGGGGGAGAGAGCACATGGTCACTTCGATCGTATTTGGTGGCGGGCTGACAGCAACCATCCTGGTGGCCTTGGCAGTGGTTGGCTTCCTGAACGATCCGTTGCGGAAACAATTGCTGGAGTTGTGCCGGAACGCGGAGCGGGTGGCGTTCTGGGCCGCTTTTGCCAATGTGACGGTCGTGCTTATGCCTGCCATCTTTGCGATGTCAGCGGAGCCAGACTCGGGAGTTGCAATCCCGCCATTACTGGCGATTGCCCAGCAATTGAAGTGGGGTTTCGTGGGGCTTGTGATTTCAGTACTGACGATGGGATGGATCCTGAGCCGGTTCATTCGGAAGACGTCCGTCGTGGGTGTCTCGTCGTAACCGGAGAAAAAGTGAGGGCGTTATGAACGAACTCACAGATATAAGGCTGATCTGGGCAGCGGGAGCGATACAAGCCGGGATCGTGCTGGTGAATGGAATCCTGCCGGGCCGACTGCGCGTTCGCGAGAACGTGAGGGGTATTCCGACTTTCATCCGGCAGATGTTTTACGTGCACTGGATTTACATCGTGCTGACGGTCGGTTTCTTCAGCGCGTTGTGTTTCGGGTTCGGGCGCGATCTCGCTGGAGCCAGTGCGCTGGGTCGCTTCCTGAGCGGGTTCATGGGCGCATTCTGGCTGCTGCGGATCGCGTTGCAATGCTTCTACTACGACCCAGAAGTGCGCCGAGCCAATCGGTGGCTGGATGCCATGTATCTCGCAGGCTTGATCACATTGTCGTTCATTTTCGTCCGGGCGGCGTTTGGCCCGGTCGCGTGAAAGGAGTCGCCATGCACAACCGCGCGATGGAATTCAGAACAGCGTTGATCAGTTTGTCCGGGGCATCGGTATGGGCCGGACTTGCAGTGCTTGCCGGACTGCGGCGCGCACCGGCCGGAGTGATCGAGTTGCTGCTGTTATTTGCGGTGCTGGGGGTGGTCCCGCTGGGCCTTGGTCTGGTGAGATCAGAGAGCCGCGCCGGAGTGAACTCACGATTCGTGGTCTTACAACCAATCGGCGCCCTTGCCGTCGCCGCGTCGTTTTGGCAGAGACCAGGGCTGGTCGCATCGGCTCTAAGTGTTCCGTGGTTCGTCATGGGCCTGGTGGTGGCGGCCATAGGCATGTGGAACTTGCATCGGAACGAGAAAAGATCACTCGCCGATCTGGCCGTGAGCGTGGCGGGAGTGGATCTGGCATTTGCAGGCGGGTGGCTCGTTGTGTCGCGGGCGGGATTGCACCCGTTGGGATTTCAGGAGCCGGTCATCCTGCTTACGTCGGTGCATTTTCACTACAGCGGATTCGCGGTTGCAGTACTGGCTGCCGCGGCAGTGCGGGTGTGCGAGCGGCGAAACGTGAGCATGGGTATTTTGCGCGCGATCGTCTGGCTGGTGTTGTTCTTGCCGTTCCTGCTGGCGGCGGGATTCGTCATTTCGCCGGTGCTCCGGCTCGCGGCAGCTTTGGGTTTGGCGTTGAGTGTACCTGCGTTTGCGGTGTGTCTGTTCTGGATGGCCCGGCTTCTTGACGTGCCGGTTGCGCGAGTCTATTTGCGAACTGGCGCGCTGGCCGCATGGGTCGCAATGGGGTTGGCAGGCGCGTATGCGGTGACGGACTATCTTGGCAGACCATTTCTCACCATGCCCGGTATGGCAAGCACGCATGGCGTGCTGAACGGGATTGGGTTCGTGCTGTGTTCGATGCTGGCGCTTTTGATGGAGGAAAATGCGACCGAACCGGCGGCGAGTTCGGAAGCCGCGATTAAGCGTGCTCCGACCGACTCGATTGTTCCTCGCAAGCGTCCGGCGAGTGTTCCGTCGCACCTGCCGGAGTTTGTGGCGCGGGAGTTTTATGATCGGTAGGCGTGCGGCTCAGTTTTCAATTTCAGATGTCTCTTGGGCAGTGCCGATTGAGAGTCCCAGGTTAGCGTCCAAAGAGCGGACGCGAACCTGGGGCACGGTGCAGATTGAGCGCGTCATGGTGGTCGACAACTAGGCGAGGGCAAGATGCCCTCGCGACAGCCGGCGGGACGCCGGCGCTTCGTTTTGTGGGACATCGATGGGCGAGGCGCCCGTCACTCCACCACGAAAACGATCCGTGACGAAGAAAGATCTGTGCTAAAGCACAGAGTTGAGCCCTCCTGGAGTGTTCCCCTTATAATCAGAGGTCGATGAAGAAAGTTGTGCATGCCGCCTGTCCACATGATTGCCCCGACGCGTGCGGAGTACTGATTACTATCGAGGACGGCCGGGCGACGAAGATCCAGGGAGATCCCGCGCATCCGGTGACGCGCGGTTTTTTGTGCGCGAAGGTGTCGAAGTATCTGGACCGGGTGTATTCGCCGGATCGCGTTCTGTATCCGATGCGACGGGTCGCATCCAAGGGCGGAGGCGCGAAGAACGCCAACGACTTTCGGCGAATTTCGTGGGACGAAGCGCTGTCGGCGATAGCGGAGCGTTTCAAGGAAGTTGCGAAAGAGTTCGGGCCCGAGGCCCTCCTGCCCTATTCGTATGGCGGAACGCTGGCGGTTCTAAGCGGATCGTCAATGGACCGGCGGTTTTTCCATCGGTTCGGCGCTTCGCAACTGGAGCGGTCGATCTGTTCGGCGGCGGGCGAAGCGGGACTGAAGTCCGTGCTGGGTGTGAAACTGGGAACGGAGCCGGAACAGTTTGCGCACTCGCGGTACATCATCGCTTGGGGCGCGAACATTCACGGCAACAACGTTCACCTGTGGCCCTTCATCAAGCAGGCGCACCGCGCCGGAGCGAGGCTGGTCGTCATCGATCCCTACAAGACGCGCACGGCGAAACACGCGGACTGGTATATCCCGATCAATCCGGGCACCGACGCGGCGCTTGCGCTGGGCATGATGCATGTGATCATCGGCGCGGGACTGCACGACGCCGATTACGTAGAGAAATACACCGTCGGGTTCGAGCAACTGCGCGAGAAGGTGAAGGAGTACCCGCCGCAACGGGTCGCGAAGTGGACCGGGATTTCGGAAGAACACATCCACAAGCTGGCCCGCGAGTATGCGACCCATCGCCCGGCGGTGATCCGCGTCAATTACGGGGTGCAGCGGTCGGAAGGCGGCGGCATGGCGATGCGCGCGATTACGATGCTGCCGTGCATTACCGGAGCGTGGAAGGAAGTCGGCGGCGGGCTGCAGCTTTCGACCAGCGGCGGATGGGGACTGAGGCGCGAAGCACTCGACAAGCCTGAACTAATGCAGCAAACCTTGGGCCGGCCAGCGCGCGTGGTCAACATGGTCGGGTTGGGCAAAGCGCTCAATACGCTGAAAGACCCGCCGATCCAGGCTCTTTATGTGTACAACTCCAACCCAGCGGCCGTGTGTCCCAATCACAACGAAGTGATTCGCGGGCTGAAGCGGCCGGACCTGTTCACGGTGGTGCACGAGCAGTTCTTTACGGACACGACGGACTACGCCGATATCGTTCTGCCGGCGACGACCTTTTTCGAGCATAAGGATCTGCAGACGGCGTACGGTCACTACTACCTTCAGATGTCAAACCAGGCGATCGAACCGCTGGGCGAGTGCCGGTCGAATGTGGAGGTGTTTCGCGGGCTGGCCGGTGCAATGGACTTCGAAGATGAATGCTTCAGCGAGTCGGTCGACGAGATGATCGACACAGCGCTGAGCTCGTCGAATCCGTGGCTGAAAGGGATCGACCGAGAGCGCCTGGAGAAAGACGGGCATGCGCGGCTGAATTTTGAGGGTCTGGAATCTGGAACCGCGAGTCAGGATTCGCGTCCATTCCTGCCTTTCGCGCAGGGAGGTTTTCAAACGCCCAGCGGAAAGGCGGAACTCTACAATCCCGCGCTCATCACGCAGGGGCTGGACCCGGTGGTGGAATTCGTTCCGCCGAAGGAATCCCGGCACGTCGGCGAAGGCTTTCCGCTGGAACTCCTGGCCCGCAAAGCCGACAACTATCTCAATTCCACATTCTCCAATCTGCCGACCGTTCAGGAGATGGAAGATACGGGCCTGCTGGAGATCCACGCGAAGGATGCTGAGGCCCGAGGAATTCATGATGGCGACCCGGTGCGCGTGTTTAATCGGCGGGGCGAGATAACCCTCCAGGCACACGTGAATGGGGCCGTTCAGGCGGGAGTGGTTGCGGCGAAGCTGAATTGGGCAAAATTGACTCCCGGGGGAAGCAATATCAACACACTTACTTCAGAAAAACTTACGGACATGGGCAACTCCGCCACGTTTTATTCCGTCTTGGTGGAGGTGGAGTTGGCGAAGCCAACCCGTTAAGGGAAGTACGCAGTCGAAGAAGTGACATTAAGGGCGGCCATTTTGGACGCTGCCCATAGCTCTACCGTATAATAGCCGTTTTCCTAACTTCCTGAGGCCGAGGTAGTAGCGATTCCTCTTCGCTTTCATACGGATATCCCTGCCATACGCCCGAGCGGCTCTGGCCGTACCGCTCATTCAGCGGGTCCATTTTACATCTTCGGGATGCTTTGGCATGCAAGGCAGCGATCGGTGGGCCGGGCGCTCTCGGCACTATTTCTCGCTCTCATCATATTTTTATGTCCGCGTGGTTGGGCGCAACAGGACGTCGTCACCGAGATCGTGATCCACGGGAACCGACGCATTCCGGCCGACACGGTGAAAGCGCGTATTTTCACCCACCCCGGGGACGTCTACGACGCGGCGGGCCTGGAGCGAGATTTCAACTCACTATGGAACACCGGTTATTTCGAAGACATCCGCTTTGAGCGAGAGCAAACTCCGAAGGGCTGGCGGATCCACGTGTATGTGAAAGAGAAGCCGACGATCCGCGAAATCAATTACACGGGCCTGAGTTCGGTTTCGACTAGCGATGTGCTGGACCGTTTCAAGGAGCGCAAGGTCGGACTCTCGGTCGAGAGCCAGTACGATCCGACGCGCATCAAGAAGGCTGAAGTTGCGATCAAGGACCTGCTCGCTGAGCATGGACGGCAATTTGCGACTATTCGATCAGAAGTACGGGCGATTCCACCGGCCGCAGTCGGCATCACGTTTGTCGTGAAGGAAGGACCCAAGGTCAAGGTCGGCCGCATCAAGTTCCAGGGAAACAGAAACATCAACAGCCGCACACTGCGGGCGGCGATGAAGAACCTGAAACCGATCGGCATCCCGCACTCCATATTCCTCGAAAATATCTTCGCCAAAACCTACGACGCGACCAAGCTTGAAGAAGACACCGAACGGGTGCGCAGCGAGTACCAGAACCGCGGATATTTCAAGGTGCTGGTGCAGGATCCTAAGACGGAGATCCACGATACTGGCCACACCGGCGTCCACATCCCGTTACTGCAGAAGGGACCGGGCAAGGCGGTCGACATCACGATGCCGATCGAAGAAGGCGACAAGTACCGCCTGGCGTCGATCACATTCAAGAACAATAAGGCGCTGCCCAATTCGAAGGCGCTGCGGACGCTGTTTCCGATCAAGGATGGCGACATCTTCAGCCGCGAGAAGATCGCCAAGGGGTTGGAGAATCTGCGCAAGGCCTACGGCGAGTACGGATACATCAACTTCACTTCCGTTCCCGATACGCACTTTGACGATGAGAAGAAGCTGATCTTTCTCGATGTCGATGTCGACGAAGGAAAGCAGTTCTTCGTGCGCCGGATCGAGTTTCAGGGGAACACGACCACGCGCGATAAGGTCATTCGCCGTGAGATCGCGCTCGAGGAAGGGCAGGTCTACAACTCCCGGCTGTGGGAGTTCAGCTTGCTTCGCCTGAACCAGTTGGGATATTTCGAGCAGCTCAAACCGGACGATCCCAATGCAACGGACCGAAAACTGGACGAAAAAGAAGGCTACGTCGACCTGACACTAAAGGTGAAAGAGAAGGGGAAAAACAGCATCGGCCTGAACGGCGGCGTGAGCGGCCTGGAGGGTGCGTTCATCGGTCTCAGTTACACGACCAACAACTTCCTCGGATTGGGAGAGACGCTGCAGATCCAGGCCAGCATCGGCAACCTGATGCGCAGCGTACTGTTTGGGTTTACGGAGCCATATCTTTGGGACCGCCCGCTGCAGGCCGGCTTCACCGTGTACACCAACCGCATCAGCTACAACCAGGCTAAGCAGTACGCGATCCTGACAGGCCAGCAGCTGAACCTGCCGTCTTACTACCTGCAGAACCTGCAAAACTACACGCAATCGAGCGTGGGATTCACGACGTCGGTGAGCTATCCGCTGCACCGGTCATTGAAGCGTGTGGGCATTACCTATTCGTTCGATCGGTCTTCTCTAATCGCGCTGAGCAACGCGTCGAAGTCGCTATTCACCGAGTTGGCCTTCCGCGGGATTTCCGGACCTAACGCGCTTTCCGGAATTATCACCAGCAAGATCCTGCCCAGCTTCTCCATCAACACACTCGACGCTGCGTACCAGCCGCACAGCGGCAAGCAGATCTTCCTTGGCGGTGAACTGGCGGGAATCGGCGGGACCGTGAAATCGGTGCGACCGATCGTGCAGTATAAGCAGTTCTTCCCAATGCAGAAGCGCCGGAATGCGATCGGCATTAACTTCCAGACGTCCTTCCTGACTGGATATGGAGGACTAGTGGCGCCGCCGTTTCAGCGTTTCTACATGGGCGGTGAAAACGATCTGCGCGGATTCGATATCCGGTCGATCTCGCCTATCGCCTTTCTACCGAATAAGGCAGTCATCAATTTGACGAATCCGGATGGCACGGTCGTCCTGAAAAACCCGAATAATCCACGCCAGGGCCCGTACCAGATTCCGATTCCGATCGAGTCGATCGTTCAACCGGGCGGCGATTTGAATACGTTTGGTAACGTCGAGTACCGCATCGCAATCGTGGGACCGGTGACGCTGGCGCCCTTCATGGACGTTGGCGTGGACCCGATTGTCCGGCGATCCCAGTTGCGCATTAACTCTGGCCAGCTGAGCGATATCAACACAACATTGTTTGGGTGTCCGGCGCTCGACATTTCGTTTAATTGTGTGGGTGGCCAGAATCTGTCGTTTTCGCAGTACCTGAAGCCGGCACCTGGGACGAACTGGACACCGCGCATGTCGACGGGCCTTGAGTTACAGGTGATGTTGCCGGTGATCAATGCGCCCTTCCGGATTTATTGGGCCTACAATCCTCTGCGCCTGGACAGCACGGCAACGTCGCCGACGGCCATCACGAGAAGCATGTTCCCCGCGGGTGCAGCAGGGGATTACACGTACCAGCAGGCGATTAACAGCTTCGCGTCGAATTTCACGTTGCGCGAGCCGCGCAAGACGTTCCGCTTTACGGTGGCAACGACCTTCTAGGGCGGGGTGGGTGTGCCACGTGGTTCGGTGGTTTGACCGTCGGTGCTATAATAATGGCTCTCCACCCTGAGTGAGGAACGTCGGGGTGTGCTTGCCACATACAAGCGGTGGATTCAGGTAGGTAGCAGCCCATCTACCCGGTTGCAAAGAGAAGCCGTTCAAGACCCGGTCAACCTCAGTGGCAGACCCAGCGTTGGCTTGGGGGAGCAGGCAAGCCAAAATTTCCGGAACAACATTTCAAGGAGTTCAAGCGACCCAATGACAAGCAAGTTTCCGCGAATTCTTCTGGCCACAGCCTTCGTGATTTCCGTGGCAGCTTTGGCTCAAACCGGTAGTGCGGCAGCAGCTCCTGGCGCCGCGTCAGCGCCCGCATCATCCGCACCAGCGGTGACCGGGACCGGGACAAAGGTCGGTACCATCAGCATGGAGCAAGCCATCTTCGCGACCAACGAAGGACGGCGTGACTTCGAAGCTCTCAGCAAGAAGCTCGAGCCGAAGCAGAACGAGCTCAAGAACCAGAATGACGAAATCGACGCACTCAAGAAGCAGCTGAGTGCGCAGCAGGACAAGCTGAACGACGACGCCCGTGCGAACTTGGTGAAACAGATCGAGACCAAGCAGAAGTCGCTGGATCGTCAGTTGCAGGATGCCCGCGAAGACGCACAGAACCAGCAGAACGAAATCGCGCAGCGCATTATCCAGAAGCTTGGGCCGGTACTCATCAAGTACGCGGCGGACAACGGCTTCGGCGTGATCATGGATACGTCGCAGCCTTGGCCGCAGAGTCCGGTGGTGTGGTGGGGCGAGGCTGTGGATGTCACCAAGCCGGTGGTGGATCTGTACAACTCGCAGTCGGGCGTACCGGCGCCTGCCGCTTCTTCCGCGCCTGCGAAGCCCGCGGGAACGAGGCCCGCGGTGACGCCGACGAAGCCGGCGACCACGAAGCCCGATCAGCCGAAGTAGTAACGCATTGGCGACACCTTGCGTATCGCAAAAGTTCCAGAAAGCCGCGCGGCGAGCGCGGCTTTTTCTTTTTGCGCGAGAGTGCCATGCGGCGACGCAGCGGTGTCATTAGAGCTATCAAGTTTCTGCTCAGGAGGACACCATGTTCGCCGACAGTCTGCTCGAATCGAACTGGGACAATCGATCTCACCGAGGCTGGACCACACTGGCCTCGTTTGCCATGCAAACCCTGGCGGTCGGAGCTCTGCTGATGCTGCCGTTGATTTACAGCGAGGGGCTGCCGAAGGTACGTCTTACTACGATTGGTACGCCGATCGGGCCGCCTGCGGGGCGACCTCCGGAGGGAGCGCGGCATGCTTCTGGCCGGATGCATCCCATTCCCCAGTCAACTCAGATCGTGGCCCCGCCGTCGATTCCTCCCACGATTGAGCGCGGCAGTGACGAAATTCCGGTTCCTAACCTTGATGAATGCGTGGGTTGCGTTGACGGAGGAACGGGGGTGATAGGGAGTCACAATCCGATCACCGGTGCTATCAGTAACGACGCAGCCGTTGCGCCTCCGCCTCCACCAAAACCAATCGCCC
>Ga0307478_10003611_pt1 | contig 11412 bp, 8 predicted proteins | sample atmos_gasesECM4C_2_FD_203713 | JGI IMG/M metagenome (GOLD analysis project Ga0307478, IMG submission 203713) | Hardwood forest soil microbial communities from Morgan-Monroe State Forest, Indiana, United States - atmos_gasesECM4C_05 | ecosystem: Environmental > Terrestrial > Soil > Temperate...
AGGCCCGCCTGAACGGCCTGACGGGCAACTCCGATCCGGCTCCGGAGTGTGCTCAAGTGCTCCCGGACGGGACCCTCGCGCCTCAACCAGAGAGTGATACGAATCAGTTTGTCGAAGCGGGCAATACGGAACCTGGACCAACGGCAGGCACCGCCGCGCTGCCAACAGGAGTTTCCCGTTGGGAATGCTGTGTCCACCCCTGGATGCGGATGGTCGTAGTGGTGCACGAGAGAGAAAACTGATTCACAACCGGGGAAGGTATACCGCGCAAAAAAGCTGGCCACTTCTGGATCAAACCAGGTCAGAGGTGGCCGATTTTGCCGTCTCTCCTCAATGAAAACCCGCTGTGACTCCCAGAAACAACGGCATTGCACCCGTGTTTTTGACGCTCACCGATTGAGACGCGCTCGTTGTGCCGATCAATTGGGTCGGAAATGTAAGACTCGAGGGCTGCAATGAAATGCTCGTCGAAAAGAACTCATAAGCTCCCATATCAACTGTGCCGTTCTGGATCCGGGGGAACCCGTCCAAGTCCTTCGTGGGCAAACTTGGGGCCGAGTTGTCGCCGGCATCGATGGCGGGCGAACCTGCCTGAAGATGGAAATTGTTTGCTGGGGGATCGACGAATTTCGGATCTGCCGAAATGTTCCCCGCAGTTCCTGTCTGATCGCTGCAAGACCCTCCATAAGCTGAGGCTTGCGGAGAAAGAACATCGTTGAACTCGAAGATCGGCGTTTCTCCAGCAAAATTTCCGCAAACTACCGCTGTCTGCCCGGTTTTCCGGATCAGAATGTTGTTAACCAAAGTGGTCTGGGAATCGAACCCATCGCCAAAGATGGCCGATCCTGGCACTCCAAGATGAACGTTGCTTTCGCAACGGCATGGCTTACCTACACTACCGATCAACAACATGCAACCTGAGCATGACATCTCGGTCGTGGCGACTCCGAAGCCGACCGCCAGCTCAACCTGCGTTTTGCTTCCGGACGAATACCAAGGATGCTTTATCCGCGGAAAACCGCTCGCTCTCAACCCCCGTCTGCTTTCCCGGGTGCCGCGAAAAGCTTGTCGTCAAAATTCGATACGCCGACCGTAACGATTGAACGCCAAACGACACTCTACAAACAGAGGTCCTCCCCAGCTTCGAAACGGAGAAAAGAGTAAGGCTAACTAGGACTAGGAGGTACCATGCAGGGAAGGATCCGCGATTGCTGTATTGGCTATGCCGTAAGAGGCTGGCTAACCCTCATCTGGCTTCTCATCATCTTGTCGGGAAGCCGTGCGATCGGCCAGGAAGAGCCGAAAACCGACCACATCAAAACCCCGACGTGCCGCGTTGCTAACAGTAAGGACTTCAGGACGTTCGGCCTCCACTACAACGTTTCGTACACCGACAACAAACCGCCCTACGAGCTGTTTGTCGAATCCAACTCCGACCCGGGCATTCTCTTCGAGCGATGTAGGGCATTTCTTAAAGTGATGGTCTCCGCTCAGATTGACGAAGCCATTACAAACGGCAAAGCCGAACTGGCGAAGCGAAAAGACGAACATCTCTTCCTGCGGGTCGCAAAGAAGTAAGCCCAGGTTTTCCTCCCGTGCTTCTCATAGGATACCGAACAATCGGTTGCCATTTTACAGAAGCCATGCAGAAGGCGAACGTAACAAAACGAATCCTGCTTGGCTACCAGGTATGTTGCTCGAGAAGCGGGCAGGTAAAGAACGTTGCCGGCAGGTGTTATGCTGCGCAATGGCAGTAGTCGCACTCAGAGGCGGCCGAGGGCAGATTGGCGCTTAGCGATTTCTCGGGGACAAATCTGGAGCACAAAACCGAGCACAATAACTGCCGAATGAGAGGCCCTCAGCCCGACTTGGAGGCATCGAGTCCGACTGTAAGCCCTTGAAAACGAGTGAGGGCGGCGAGAGATGATCCTTTTGCTAAACCGTTATACGGGGTAAAACGTGTGTTGAGGGTTCGAAGGCCCTTCGTTCCGTGCAGGATGAACTGCGGAGTTTTGTCGCTGATGTCGCTTTTGTCCTTTTGTCGCAAGAGGGAAGAAGGGAAAGTTTTGGGCAATCTGTGCAGCGCGCGCCCGCTACTTCATTGAATCTGCGGGCCTGATTTCGGCGTGAACTATCGGGGATAGTAAACCCAAGCGGAGTTTACGCGATTCTTCAAAGCATCAGGGGGCACTGCACAATCTGCTGCACACTTGTTGTACGCCAATACCCCGTAACGTCCTTAGACACCACCTAAATCCTTGAATACACAAAGTGCCCTCCAAACCGATTTGTTGAAGTAATTCTCCACGGCGGGTTAACGTGCTGGACGCGCCGGACCTGCGGCCGCCCCGCCGCCACCTTTGGCTTTTGATTGCGACGCCGGTTTCGTCGCGGGCTTCGAGTCGGCTTTGGGCCCGGTTTTTGCCGCACTGGACTCCCGTCGAACGGCCGCGTTCCGTTCCCAGATGATGCGCAGGCCTTCGAGAGTAAGAAAATCATCCACCTGCTTGATGTACTTCGATCCAGTACCGATCATGGGCCCCAGGCCGCCAGTCGCGATCACATGCGTCTCTGGGCCCAGTTCCGTCAGCAGGAGTTCCAGAATGCCATCCACCAGCCCGAGATAGCCGTAATAAAGACCTGATTGCAGGCTGCCAACTGTGTTTGATCCGATGACACGCGCGGGCTTGCGGATCTCGACCCGCGGCAGGCGCGCGGTGCGTTCGAACAGAGCGTCGGCCGAGATGCCGATTCCCGGGCAGATCACTCCGCCCAGATACTCACCCTTCGTCGACACACAGTCGAAGGTCGTCGCTGTGCCGAAGTCCACAATCACACAGGGCCCGCCATATTTTTCGAATGCGGCGACCGCATTGACGATCCGGTCGGCGCCCACCTCAGCTGGGTTGTCGTAGTGCACTGGCATCCCCGTCTTGACTCCCGGTTCAATGAATAGCGGCCGCAAATTGAAATAGCGCTCGCAGACTTGGCGCAGCACGGGATCGAGCGGCGGTACGACGGATGAAACCACGATGCCGTGGATCCCTCTCGCTTCCAGGCCCGCCATCGAAAAAAGATTGCGGAATAGGACTCCGTATTCGTCGACCGTGCTTGTGCGCGAGGTGGCCACCCGCCAGTTCGCCAAGAGGCGCTCGTAACGCGGATCGGCGTCTCCACCAGGATGCACTTTCGCGACCCGGGCAAATACTCCCAGCACCGTATTCGTGTTGCCGACATCGAGAACGAAGAGCATGGACTCAGATTCTTTATGTGCCTCAGGCCATTGCATGCGTGGTGCCAACCGCCGATCGCTTGTTCTATCTATCCCGCACCGTTCCGCTCAGGACCGTTTGCAAACCCTTTCTGGTTCGCACCTGCAAGAAGCCGCGCGGATCAAGGCCTTCGGTCACTCCCTCGATGGCCAAGCCGTTTTCCTCGACGCGCACCTGGGTTCCCCGCGTCCACGACGATCGCTCCGCGAACCGCTGCAGGATCGATTCCGACGCGTCAGGATCTTCGACCAGCTGACGATATTCGCGGTCGAGCGATTTTAACAAAGCCCCTGCCAGCTCGACCCGCGACCACTCACTTCCGGTGACGAGTCGCAGCGAGGTCGCTCCTAGTTCTTTGGGAAAGCTCGCCTGGTTCACGTTAATGCCGATTCCAACCACGATGTGACGAACGCGCGTCGCTTCGGCATTCATCTCGGTGAGAATGCCGCAGACTTTTTCACCGCCGATCAGCACATCGTTGGGCCACTTCAGGTCCACGCTCACTCCGGCATCAACTTGCTGAATGGCCGCCTGCACTGCAAGTCCGGCCGCCAGGGAAAGCACGAGCACGTCTGACGGCGGCAATACTGGCCGCAGAATGACAGAACAATAAATGCCCGCGGATCGCGCCGACTGCCACGAGTTCGATCCCCGACCGCGGCCTGCGGTTTGTTCTTCGGCCAGGAAAACAGTGCCTTCCGGAGCGCCCTCGGCCGCAGCAGCCATGGCTGAAGTATTGGTCGATCCAATCTTGTAGAAGTGATGAAGATGCCCATCGAAGATCGTGCCGCGCAGCAGCGGCCGAAGAATCTCTGGCAAAAGCAGATCCGGAACGGAACGCAGTTGATAGCCAGTCGCTTGGTGGCCGGCAACGTCCACCCCCAAGCCACGCAATTGCTGAATCAATCGCCACACTTCCGAGCGGCTGCCGGAAATTTCCTGCGCAATCTTGGTGCCGCTGACCACCACCGTGGCGTGTTCCATCAACAAACGCACAATGCGGCCGAGGCGAACATCGGTAGCTTGGTGCTTGTGTGCCACGGACCCGCCCTGAGCGGTAGTCGCAGGGGCCCCCGCCCGCGTGGGCTTGCGCGCGCGAATTATCCTAGCCTTGCCGATGCGAAGATTATGCGCGAATCTCCGCCAAACGACAAACCCCGCTCATTGCGCGGTCTCGGTAAAAGTCACGACCGGATGCCCCAGAGCATATTGGCCCTCCGCCGTGACATGGATGGTCCCCGGCGTCGCGGGCAGAGTCAGCACAACCGCTGCTTTCCCTGAAGCGTCGCTCGTAACAGTCCGGTTGGAAAGCGACCCTGCGCTGGAGGTGAACAGAATCGTCCCTCCGGCTGCGCTCCCGCCCGACTGGCCTGGGTTGAGCGTGATCGACAGATTCAACTTGCTTCCCACAGCGCCCTTCTGGTTGTCTCCAGCCTTCGTCAGCGAGGCTGGGGGATTCCCCACCAGAATCCATCCACTCTGCGATTGCGCGGCGCCCGTGGTGTCTGTGCTCGGAACGGAGTAGTGATAGAAACCCGGCGTCGTGCCCGCGGTCACCGTGATGCTGCCTCCATGACCCGGGCTGAGCGTGGGTTGCGTGACGCTAAGCTTGATGCCGCTGTCGGACTGCGGAGTGCCCAAAGTTACGGTTGCCGTGCCCGCTGTGATCCTGGGGTGTAACGTGACCTGCTTCCCCGCCGCGACCATCGTCGTGTCCGGATTCAAGTCCCACTCCGCACCGGGCAACTGCCACGTGCCCGTCACCACCAAAAGCGTGGCGGTGTAAGGTGCAAAGGTGATGGTGGAAGACCACGCAGCCGACTTCGAGGCGACAATCTTGGTGGGATTCGTCGATGCCAGCGTATACGAGGTCACCTGTGACGGCGCGAACCCTGTGAGCGCAAACTGCGCCTGCACCGTTTTCGCAGGGTCCTTGTTCAGTACCAGCATGGTCAGAGTCTTGCCCGTGGAATTGAGCGCGGCATAGCTGCTGAACAGATTGGGATCACCGTTGTTGGTGGCCGAGACAGAAGTTGCGGCAAATCCGTGATGCTGACCGTCGTAGTTGGTAAAAAGTTTCAGGGCCAGGTAATTCGCATTTGCCGGATCAGGCGCCACCCACCTCGACGCCAGGTACACGCGCTCGCGCCCGAGGATGCCGTAAGCGTCTGCGTCGCCGAGCGCAGTTGAAAAGTCTGACTCTCCTCCGACCGCCGCACTCCACTCGGTAAAGCTGACGGGAGTTCCGGGATAAATCATATTGGCCGTAGCCCGGATGCGCGGAATGCGGAACGGAATCGTTTTGTTGGGCTGAATGAAGGTGGCCCAGTTCTGGTTGATCGAACCGGACTCACTGACGTAAGTCGGATCCCAATAATCACGATAGATCCGCACCGCCAGCGCCTGTTTCTGTGCCTGAGTCCACGTCGAGGTGTTGGGGCTATCGGGGTAAGCGTGAACGTCGAAAACATCAACGGAGCGCTTTCCCGCGATCTTGTCTTGCCAGTAGATCTCATTTAACCACCAGGGCAGAAGGTCAACTCCCGCATGCGCGCTTTTGTCGTTATTGTTCGCGCCATTCCAGTAAAACCACCAGCAGCAGCTTACCGGACCAAGACGGACGGCCTTCGGGTCCCATCCTTTCAGCGCGCGCGACTCGGCGAGAAACGTATCGCGCATTTCGTTGTATGCAGTCGGGGAGGGATGAACGTCACGGTGCGTTCCGCCCCATATGTCGATCTCGTTATCCATGTTGTAGAAATGCGGAGCCGTCCCGAACGCCGCCGCGATCGCGGACGTCCACTGGTTGCGATAAACGCTGCCCGGCGGATCGTTCGTTCCAGGCTGATCGAGCAGGCGCACGTTGGCATCACTAGGGTTGGCCGTCAGCGTCGTGCTGCAGTCTGTCTTCAGACCGTCTCCGGCGTCGGTATTGTAAGGATCCACGCCACACTCCGATCCGTATTTGGCAACTGAAAAGCTCCAGTGTCCATTCCCGCCGCCCTCCGCGCTTTTTGCGACCCAGGGCAGCATCACCATCGTCATCAGCGGATGACTGCCCGCGCTTTTCACGTCCTGAATGAATTTTGCCGAATCCGCATCGCCGATTTCTGAATAGTTGAAGTCTTCGAAATACCAATCGTTGGCGGCGTTATAGGTGAAGAGTTTCCAGTTGTAGCGCGAGGTCGCGTTGCCACCCCAACGCACAACGGTCAGCCCGCTGTCTGTGATCGTGGCCGCATCCTTGGGATAAGCGCCGCCGTAGACGAATGGGCTGATGGGGTGACGGTTGCTGAACACATCTACGGCAACATCGACCGAGACTGTGGAGGCAGGAGCTTCCGAGGCTGCCGACTCGGAACCGGGTCTGGCTCCCAAGGTATAGTTCGAAGTGAACGCGACCAGGCAAACCAATGCGGCTGGACGAAACAGGGAACTCATGAGGAGGGACCTCCATTGCGACCAATGTAGCGCGTCCCACGCGCCGCCGCGCAACTCAGAAGTACGACAGGAACTCAGTGTAGTCCAGTTCGTACGCGTGGCCGGGTGACTGCCGGAGCTAGCCATGAGTACATCAAATTCGTTGTTCCATCAATCACCCGAGAAATGAAGAACTCATGCCGGGACCACACGCAGGCTCATATCGGCGGCCTGCGGGGAATGGGTCAGAAGCCCAACCGAAATGAAATCCACGCCGGTTTCGGCGAAGGCTCGGACGTTGTCCAGGCGAATTCCGCCGGAACACTCGAGCGGGATGCGGCGGCCTTCCCGCAGCGCATCTGGCTGGGAACAGCGCTCAACGGCGCTACGAACATCCGCGGCTGACATGTTGTCGAGAAGAATCGCCTCGGCTCCGTTGGCAAGCGCCAACTCCAGTTCTGCCAAGCTGCGCACCTCGACCTCGATGATCTGCGAGCCCCGGCGATTGCGGTGCGCGCGCTCCAGAGCAGACGCGATCCCGCCGGCCAGGGCGATGTGATTATTCTTGATGAGCACGCCGTCGGACAAATCCAGGCGGTGATTCTGCCCGCCACCGCAACGGACCGCATATTTGTCGATCGCTCGCAGGCCAGGCGCGGTCTTTCGAGTGTCGAGAATCCGCGCGTGGGTGCCGGCGACGAATTCAACAAAATGGCGCGTCAGCGTCGCTATGCCGCTCATGCGCTGCAAAAAATTCAGGATGACGCGTTCGCAGGAAAGAATGACCCGGGCATTGTGTCGGATCACCGCGACCGACTGTCGCGGCCGCAGCCGTACGCCGTCAAAGATCTCGGGATGCGTGGTGACTTCGTAGTGTGCGGTGACGGCGCCGTCGAGCGCGGCATACACATCGAGAATGCGCGCCACACAGCCGATACCAGCAAGAATGCAGTCCTGCCTGGCGATGATCGTCGCCGAGGCGCGCTGGTTGGCATCCACACAGGCATAGCTGGTGGCGTCGCGCGTCGCCCGGTCTTCCAGCAGCGCGTTCTCCAGAATCGCGGTAAGCCGTCGACTATTCCAATCCATAAGAGCGTTGCCAAAAATGAACTATGTGGGGACAGCCGCCTTCAGCTATCCGCGGGGCGAAGACCCGCGCTTCCCGCTGCAGATTCCGGATTCTTGCGGGACATCAACTCAGGCGCCAAATCGAGCTCCGCTCGATGGACAGCCGGTGGCGGCTGTCCCCACATTTTCTTAGCAGCCCAATTCTTTCACCTTGCTCAGCGTCTTCTCGTGCAGCACAGCCAGTTCTTGCTGCTGTTTGCGTAGATTCTCCACCACGTTCGCCGGAGCCTTGGCCAGGAACTGCTCATTGCCGAGTTGCTTTTGCCCGCTGGCAATTCCCTTCTCGATCTTCTCCAGTTCTCTTTTCAGACGCTCACATTCCGCGGCAACGTCGATCTTGCGCTCGAACACCACGTGCACGTCGAACCGAGCCGTGCTGCGCGCACCGGGCAACTTGCCCAGCGATCCTTCCACGAACTTAATCGTCTCAACGCTGGCCAGTCGTTCGATCGCCCCGCGATTGTGGCGGATCATGGTATGGATCGCGGGTTCATGCGCGAAGATTTCGATCGGGATTCTCACTTTAGGCTCGATTTTTAGTTCCGCCCGCAGATTGCGGACTGCCACGATCAGATCCTGCAGGATCGCCATCTCAGTTTCTGCCGCGAGATCGAACTGCTGTTCATCGGCCTGCGGAAATCCGGCCAGCGCGATTGATTTCAGCGGCGGCTTGCCCTCGTACATCGCCTGCCAGATTTCTTCCGTGATAAAGGGCATGACAGGATGCAATAACCGGAGCGATCCGTCGAACAGGTTGACGAGGTTCGCACAAGCGATCCGCGCCGCACTCTTGTCCGCGCCCTTTTCATAATTCAAACGCGGCTTGATCAACTCCAGATACCAGTCGCAGAGCTCGCCCCAAAAAAAGTCATAGATTCGATTCGCGGCCTCGTGAAAGCGGTAGGTCGACAGCGCATCGTTCACGTCGGCAGCAACCCGATTGAAGCGCGAAAGTATCCAGCGGTCTTCGAGTGTGCCGACGCGGAAGCCTGCGATGCCGGCACCGGCATTGCCCGTGTGGGACCGGGTCTCTGACCCGGTTCCGGGACGCAGGCCCGGCTCGACTCTATCCACGTTCATGAACATGAACCGCGCCGCGTTCCAAATTTTGTTGGCAAACGCCCGATAGCCGTCCGTGCGACTCTCGTTGAACGCAATGTCCGTTCCCGGCGCTGCCATCGCCGCCAACGTGAACCGCGTCGCGTCCGTGCCGAAGCGCTCAATCACATCCAAAGGATCGACCACGTTCCCTTTCGTCTTCGACATCTTCTGGCGTTCGGCGTCGCGGACCAGTGCGTGGATGTACACCTGCCGGAATGGCACGCTGTCGTTCTTCTTGTCTCCCCACCCGCTCGCCTTCTTGATGGTCGCATCCTGCTCGTGTCCTTGCATAAAGTGGCAGCCGAACATGATCATGCGCGCGACCCAGAAGAACAGAATTTCGTACGCCGTGATCAGCAACGTCGTCGGATAGAACACTGCCTGGTCCCGCGTCTTCTCGGGCCATCCCAGGGTAGTGAACGGCAAAAGGCCCGAGGAAAACCAGGTGTCGAGTACGTCGGGGACTTGCTCCAGCTTCGCGCCTCCGCATTTCGTGCACTTCGATGGCGCCTCGCGCGCCACGACTATTTCTTTGCAGTCGCCGCACGTCCAGGCCGGAATGCGATGGCCCCACCACAACTGCCGCGAGATGCACCAGTCGTAGATGTTGTTCATCCAGTTCAAATAGACCTGGCGGTGATTGTCAGGGACGATGGTGATCTCGCCGCTTTCCACAGCCTCTTTGGCGCGTTCGGCCAGCGGCTTGATCTTGATGAACCACTGCTCTGACAAACGCGGCTCAACCACAGTCCCGCAGCGGTCGCACTTGCCCAGAGCGATCGTGTAGTCCTTCTCCCCGACCAGAAATCCCTGTTCTTCAAGATCGTGCAGCACGCGCTTGCGCGCCTCAAAGCGGTCAAGTCCCGCGTACGGCCCGGCGTTCTGGTTCATGTGCGCGTGCTCGTCCATTACGTTGATCTGGAGCAAGTTGTGGCGCAACCCGGCCTGGAAATCGTTGGGGTCATGCGCCGGAGTCACCTTCACTGCGCCCGTGCCAAACTCCGGTTGCGCCAGTTCGTCGGTAATGATCGGAATCTCGCGCTTCATCAGCGGCAGCAAAACATACTTGCCGTGCAGGTGGGTGTAACGCTCGTCTGCCGCGTTGACCGCGATCGCGGTATCGCCCAACATCGTCTCGGGCCGCGTCGTCGCGACGGTGATGAACTCGGACTTCCCAATTACCGGATAGCGAATCTCCCACAACTTCCCCGCCACCTCTTCATGCTTCACTTCGAGATCGGAGATCGCGGTTTCGTGCCACGGGCACCAGTTCACGATGTAGTTGCCCCGATAGATCAGCCCTTCCTCATACAGGCGGACGAACACCTCGCGCACCGCGCGCGAAAGATTCTCGTCCATGGTGAAGTACTCGCGCTCCCAATCCACCGAGGCGCCCAGTCGTTTCATCTGATCAAGAATCGCGCCGCCGTAAAGCTTCTTCCATTCCCAGACGCGCTCAATAAATTTCTCACGTCCCAGGTCACGCCGCTTCTTGCCTTCTTTGGCCAGCTGACGCTCGACCATCATCTGCGTGGCAATGCCCGCGTGGTCCGTCCCCGGGAGCCACAGCGTGATGAATCCGCACATGCGATGCCAGCGCACGATGATATCCATCTGCGTCTGGTTCAGCATGTGCCCCATGTGCAGGCGCCCGGTAATGTTGGGCGGGGGCAGCAGCAGGGTGAACACCGGGCGCTTCTCGCCTGGGGGCGGCGTGGGCACGGAGAAAAGCTTTTCTTTGATCCAGTAGTCGGCCCAGCGCATCTCAATCGCGCCCGGCTCGTAGGCTTTAGGCAATTCGTGCGGCATCTTTGTATTCGATGACGGGATCCGGCACAGGAGAATCCGCCAGCGGAAGAGTAACTTCTGATCTTACAGGCGTCAGAAAAGAAGGGTCAAACGACGGACGGGGTTATACCTACCGAGGGGAAAATTGTCGACCCCCCTCCCCCGGGCCCCCGGTTCTGGCCGCCCCCGCCCGCCCGCGCCCGCGACGCGTGAGAGAAGGGATGCGAGAGGAAGGGCGACGCAGGACGTAAAGGGAGCTCGCTCCAGCGGCGTCTATGGCCTGATTTAAACAGTTACGCTCGAATGCGGTGTCGAGGATCAGTTTGAATCTAGGGAAGGGGACTGAAGATCATCCTCAGCAGGAAAGTGAAGAAGCCGTAGTGGGCGATGTAGTACACACTTCCAACGGCCACGAAGACCATGAGAATCCACTGTGCCCATCTTGGGAGTTTATCTACGAGTCTATCTAAGGCCCTTGAAATCGGTCCCATGACAGCCATACTTTCAGAAAACAAACTGCCCCGCTACTTGTTTTTGTATCGTCCGCACGGGGGTTTTGAGTGAAATGGCCTTCTATGAGAAGGTCATAAAAGTCAAGGCCGACGTGGCGGCCTACCTTATTAATTGCTTTCCATCTGCATAAGCCTCCGGTGGTGACGTGGGGAGCTGTCAAGGGCGCCGCCGAAGGGCGGCGTTCATCTTG
>Ga0307478_10003612_pt1 | contig 11412 bp, 11 predicted proteins | sample atmos_gasesECM4C_2_FD_203713 | JGI IMG/M metagenome (GOLD analysis project Ga0307478, IMG submission 203713) | Hardwood forest soil microbial communities from Morgan-Monroe State Forest, Indiana, United States - atmos_gasesECM4C_05 | ecosystem: Environmental > Terrestrial > Soil > Temperate...
ACCAAAGTAACCTGCGGGTAACGCCGCTGTACTTCTAAATTCTGAGATCTCTGGACCGACGTGAGCCTACCCCTCACGTCGGCCTCTCTTTTTGCGTGTAAACGTTCCCATTCCTTGGATGCGCGATTTAGGCTGCGGGCTGGCTTGTGCGCTCGCGCAGAAGCTGCGTGAGTTGTTCCGGCTCGGACACCGGTGGTTGGCAAGCGAAGTTGGAACAGACAACCGCCGTGGCACTTCCTGTCTGAACTCCAGGAACATTCGGAATCGTTTCCGCAAGCGATGGCGGCAGATTCTGTGCGACCACTTCATTGGCGGCGAGCCGCAGGACCGTTTTGTTGAAGGCAAATCCCGCGTTGGCGGCCGACCACAAGGCGTCCGCCTCAGCGCCACTGCCGATCACGACGATCTGCGTATGCGGCTGCGAGAAATGCACCACGGCGATCCCGTACGTCGCCCCGAAAATCCCAAACTGCTCGGCCGAGCCGGCGAATACTTCCATCGTCTCCTCGGCTTTTTCGCGATAGCTGGCATCGCCGGTGTACCCGTGCATCCGCAATAACGCGATCGCAGCCATCGAGTTGCCTGCAGGCGTGGGAGCATCCTGAAACGGTTTTCTGCGCGCTGACAGAACTCCCAGCCCCTTGGCTTCGCCATCGCGGATATCCGTGTCGAAGAAGCCGCCGGATACCGGATCGTAAAATTTCTGGATCATCGCGTCGGTAATGCTTTTCGCAAACTTGAAGTAGCTGAGATCGGCGGTTGCTTCGTAGGCATCCAGGCATGCGACGGCCGTAAACGCATAATCGTCAAGATATCCCGCGACCGCGCGGCGCTCCGCTTTGGGGTCGGAATACGCAATGACGTGCACCAGGCCCCGTTCCGGATGCCAACCTTCTCCGAGGATGCGGTCGAGCGTGCGCAGCGCGAAGCGGCGCGCGTCGTCTAGGCCGAGGCCTTTCGCCGCTTCCAGGTAGGCCGAGATGCACAAACTGTTCCACCCGACGTACACCGTCTTGTCAACGTAAGGCGTTGGCCGCTCCAGACGCGCCGCATACATTTTCTTCTTCGCCGATGCCAGAAGCTCCTCAACCCGCTCCGCTGGAATCTTCAGACGGCTCGCAATCTCTTCGATCGATGCGCGCACATACAGCACGTTCTTCGCCGTGTTGTGGTGCATCTCGCCGATTTCGTTGATGTCATAGCGCAGGCAGGCGACCGCTGCTTCTTCTTCGCTGAGCACGCTTTTCGTCTCGGCGACGGTCCAGGTAAAGTAATCGCCGTCGTCATCCATCGAATAGTCGGCGTCCTGCGAAGCGTAGAATCCGCCGCGTTCGCGATCGCTCAGCCATTCATCCATCCAGCGAATGATGTCGCGCGCCACCTCCGCAAAGAACTCGTTTCCGGTTACCTGGTATCCGTGCACGTAGTTCTTCAGCAGTTCGGAGTTGTCGTACGACATCTTTTCGAAGTGCGGCACCACCCAGCGTTCGTCCACCGAGTAGCGGTGGAATCCACCGGCCAACTGGTCATACACACCGCCATTCGCCATGTGCTCGAGAGTCGTTACCACGACGTTCTTGACCTGTTCGTCGCCGGTTCGCGCGTATGGTTCGATCAACAGGTCCAGCGCGCCGGGATGAGGAAACTTCGGCGCGTTTCCAAAACCGCCATTGCGCGCGTCAAACATTTCCAGAGCCGATTTCACAATCGCCTCGATGACCCGTGGAGACACTCGGCCGCTCCGTCCCGCAAACGACTCCGCGTGCGAGATGGTCTGCTCCACCATGCGAGCCTGCTCCGCGACGTCCGCCTGCTTTTCGTGAAACGCATTGGCAATCGAAGCCAGTACGCGCTTGAAACTCGGCCGTCCCCACTGTTCGTTCGCAGGGAAATAGGTACCGCCGTAGAACGGCACGCCGTCGGGCGTGAGAAACGCCGTCAGCGGCCACCCACCTTGTCCGCTGATCGCGCTCACCGCCGCCTGGTAACGGCTGTCGATATCGGGCCGCTCGTCGCGATCCACCTTCACCGCAACGAAATGCTCATTCACGATCTGCGCGACCTCTGGATCGTCATACGACTCGCGGTCCATCACGTGACACCAATGGCACCACACGGCGCCGATGTCCAGAAGCATCGGTTTGTTCTCCCGTTTGGCGGTGGCGAAAGCGTCCTCTCCCCACTCATGCCAGCGAATCGGCTGGTGCATGGCCGAACGGAGGTAGGCCGAGGAAGCTTGAGCGAGCGAGTTCGTCGAGTCAGAGGACATAGTGTTATCCAGTGTAATTCGTTCCCGGGGATTCAGGCGTAGCACCGCGCTTGGGAAGTTTGCTATTCTGCGCCGCTCACTCTGGAGGAGTTTATGGGGCGGTTTTCAAAATGGTTGATGCTTGTCTGGTTGGGCCTGGCAATCGTGCTTGCGATCGTTATCTCTCTGACCATCGGCTGGCGTCCCTTCCTCGGTCCCAAAGCTCGTCCGCTCACGGCGAGGAAATTCGAGGCCACACCCCAACGTCTCGAACGCGGACGTTACATCGCGACTGCCCTGAGTGCTTGCTTGTACTGCCACTCGCAACATGATTGGGCCGCTCCGGGAACACCCATCGTCGCCGGTACGGAAGGTTCTGGCGGGGTGCTTCCCTACGCCGGTCTTCCGGGTCGCGTCGTGGCGCCGAACCTCACTCCCGATCCTGAAACCGGCGCTGGTCGATGGAGCGACGACCAGCTCTCTCGCGCGATTCGCGAGGGCATCGGCCACGACAGCCGTGCGCTGTTTCCCATCATGCCGTATCCCCACTATCGCAATATGTCCGACGAGGACGTCGCCTCGGTCGTGGTCTATCTTCGTTCGCTGCCGGCCGTGCGCAACGCAGTTCCGCCGACGGAAATCATCTTCCCGGTGAAGTACCTGATCCGAAGCGTGCCTGAACCGTTGACGTCCCCCGTTTCGGAGAGTGACAAATCCGATCGCGTGAAATACGGCGCCCACCTGGTCGACCAGGCGGGCTGCGTCGATTGCCACACGGCGCAGGTCCGCGGAGAAAATGTCCCAGGTATGGATTTCGCGGGAGGGTTTTCCTTTGGCGGACCGTGGGGCTACGTCGCGAGTGCCAACATTACGCCCGATGCCAGCGGCATCTCGTACTACGACGAAGCACTTTTTCTCGAGGTCATGCATACCAGCCACGTCAAGGCCCGCAAGCTCAGCCCGATCATGCCCGTTATGGTCTACGGAAATCTTTGCGACGACGACCTGAAGGCTATGTTCGCCTTCCTGCGAACCGTGAAACCGGTGAAGCACCGTGTCGACAACTCAGAGCCGCCCACGGACTGCAAGCTTTGCAAACAGAAGCATGGCGGCGGAAGTGAGAACTAGTAGCGCAACACCTGAAATTCTCACGAGGAAGTGACGGCCTTCTCGCCCGCCGGCGACGTCGACTGCTTAGGCTCACCGGCTGTTGCCAAGTCCTGTCATCTCGAGCGGAGTGAGGCGAAGCCGAACGTAGTCGAGAGACCTCGCGTTTTGCAGCGCCAGCCTCTTGCTCTTGACCAAGATCACGCCGTTCTTTCCAGGTCTCGCCGCGGCCATTTCCCAAGATCCGCGCCCGCCTCGTAGGTAGTTCGTGCGAAAGCGATCAGAGCGTCGTGCGGCGACGTCGCGATGCGCACTGCCTCGTAGGGCAGCAGAAATTCCTTCATCTGCGTGTCATAGTAAGCCTCGGGTGGTTTTACCTCGCGTTTCGGAAAGCCCTCCGGTTCCGGCGCCGCGTAGGCGTAGTACGTCGCTTCTTTCACATCGCCGCCACCCGGCCAGAATCCGCAGCTGATCACCTCGTGTGAGTATGCTTCCCGCGTGATCGAGTCGGCCCCCACCCGCTCCGGGGCACGTCGGCCCGAAAAGCGCGTCACCGCCAGGTCGAAGCTTCCCCAGAAGAAATGCACCGGACTGCTTTTGCCGATAAACTCCGCGCGAAATTCTTTCAGCACCGCGTCGCTCGCCACCAGGATCCGCCAGAAGCGATTCGCATACTCCGGATCGTAAGACGCATGCTGCGTGTCCTGATCGAACGGAATCGGGTTCGGGATCTCGCACGGCATCTTCCAGATCGTCACGCGAATTCCGAGGGCGTCCAGAGCCGACATAAACTCTCGATAGAAGTCAGCTACGGAGCGCGGCTTGAGCGCCAGCGTGCGGCTCGCCTGATGATCGGTCTGAATCGTCAGCCTGTGATCGATGAAGTCAAACTGGATTTCGAATATGCTGTGCCCGTAGGGGATTGGCGACGTTGTGAGCCCTCTCGTGTTGACATAGAGTGGCACCTCCCACCAGTGATTCATTCGCGGACTCAACGCTAACCGCACTTTGCCGACAATCTGCGTCCACATGTGCAGCGTCGCGTAGGTATCCTGCCATGCGGCCAGCGGAAGTTCGGGCCACAAATCCGGGTGCGAGATGGGAATGGTGTTCATAAAATCCTCCCGATTGCCTGGCGCGACGTTTTGAGTTCGCGAACCGTGCCATTGTAAGGCGAGTGCGTCGACGCCGCAGAGCACTGCCACTTGTCCTTTCCTGCTGGCGGCAAAAGGAAAGGCCGCACCGGGATGAGTGATCCAAATGCGGCCCTCCGTCGACGACGCGTCGCTACCTTCCGAGATACATCACGTGCACATACGTGCCGAGGCGCTCGTTATAGGCCAGGTACCAGCCCACATGATCCGGATCCTCATAGATCACAATCTGGTCCGAGTCCCAGAGCCAATCGCCGCAATAGCCGACATCCATGGGTGCGACGTTGAAGTAGAACCCGCCAAACCCGAAGCGTCCCGGTCCGCCTCCGGCCAGCCTCCACACATGCTGAGGACCGAAGCCGCCACCGAAATGTCCATGCTCCCAGGGATGGTCGAGGTGAAAACGGGCGTCGTTCCGTCCAGTATCGTGTCCGACCCAGTGCCCATCCGCATGTACGTGCGGTGCCTCGGGATGACCCGGCTGATCGGCGAAGTGTCGGTTCTCTTCGACGGCGTGGGGACTACGTTCCGGCTGGGGGCCGTGCGCCGGCGGCGCATGCATCTGACCGCCACCATGGCCTTCGTCGTGCTCGCCATGTTGCGCGAATGCGAGGAAGCAGAACACAAAGGGGACTACGAGAAAAGCTAGACTTCTTTTCATCCTCATCTCCAGTTCTAGCAGCGCCCCGGAATAGGATGACAGAAATGTCAGTGGAGTTGGGTAACAATCCGTTTAGGCGAGTAGTGGATTTACGACCTGTAATGAATCGTAGCGCTGCCCCTGGGCAAGGTCCTCTGAATACAGGACAGCCGCACCTGCGCGCCAGGCAGCATGTATTACGAATGCATCCCAATAAGAGATCTTGAAGCGCTTCTCGATATCCAAGGCTTCCACCACGGATGTCGCGTCGTTCGTGACGACTTCCCACGCGAGATAGTCCTCGATGAGATGCCGCAGTTCCTCCAGTGGCATCGGCCGAATCACTTTTCGTCGTAGGTTTACGCAGAGTTCCTGCAGCACCTGCGTGCTCAAAACACCCTCGCCTGTTGTCCACAATTGCTCGATGAGCTTGCGTGCCCGTTCGTGCTTCACGCCCGCTGAGCGGTCATGTGCATAAAGCAGAATGTTTGTTTCAACCAAGTACTTGTCGCTCATCGTTCGTGCACGTCGTCGCGGGAGTGGGGCCTCTTCCAACGGAGATCAAGTCCCTCACGCAGGCGTGCCAGAGCTCTGTGGCGGGCCCGATCGTAGGCTTTCCGTTCTCGCACGATGTGCTCCAAGCGCTCGGACAACATGGCGCTGATCGATGTACCTTGTTCCGCGGCAAGAACTCGAATTTCTCGCAGCAGGTTCGCGTCCAGCTTGAGGGTGATGTTCGTTTTCATTTGCCGGCACATAAACGCGTGCAGCACAGTTTTACGTGCTATTTGCGCGCTCCGTCAAATGGAGTCGGTCAACTGCCGTGCAATCCGGCAATATAGCTCGATCGCCTCGGCCAGCTGCTTTTTCTCAACGTACTCACCGTCCGTATGCGCGACGTGAATTGAGCCTGGCCCGATCAAGAGAGGCTCGCCCCAATTTGTAAGCGCGGGAATGTCGGTTGTGAACGCCGCCACCATCGTGGGCAAACCGTCGACGGCTCGGAAACGCATGAACGGAATTTCTAGGTAGAAGTCCACCTTCGCCAGATCGCCGACGGTCTCGACGATCTGCCGCCGCAGTTCTTCCGTCGGGCCCACCAGCCGGTAGAGCAAATGCGCCTCGGCGCGATCGGGAATGACGTTGGGCGCGCGTCCCCCTTCAATCAAGCCGATATTGAACGTACACGGCCCGATTCCCTCGGTCGAAGGCAACGGCATCGCCCGGAGGTGGGTGAGGGCGACAAGCAGCTTGTCGATCGCCGACTCGCCCAGCTCCGGATACGCCGAATGCGCCATGCGCCCCGATGCCACCAGTTCCACGCGCAGCGTCCCCTTCGACGCTAGCGCCAGATGATTCTCGGTCGGCTCCCCATTCACGAGAAACTTCGCGCCCATCGGCTGGCCGTTCGCAACCTTCGCGCCGGTGCTGTCCCGTTCCTCGCCCACCACGAACAGCAGTCCGACATTCACGCCTTCGTGCCCCAGTTTTTCCGCCGCCGCGATCTGGATCGCGATGATCCCTTTGGCGTCGCACGACCCGCGCCCGTAAACGCGTGTGTCATCTTCGGACGAAGGAATAAACGGTGGCACCGTGTCCATGTGGGTGGAGAACACGATTGCCGGCCGCGGCTGCCCAGGCAACGTCGCGACCACATTAAAACGGTCGCCCTCGACCGGCATCTTGCTTACCTGATATCCGAGCCGCGAAAGTTCCCCGGCAAGCACGTGCCCGACCTTCGCTTCGTTCCCGGTGATCGATTCGATGTCGACTAACTTGCGCGTCAGCGCGACGTAGTCCATGCAGAAGAGAATAGCGTATTCGTCGTGGAGCAGCGGGCGTCCCCGCCCGCCCAATGACGACGCCTATGTCAGGAAGCCGCGGTCGTTCCCGCCCGCAAGCAGCGTCACAGCCCACGGGGGGACAGCCGCCCTCGGCTGTCTGGCGGAGCGCAGCTCCGCAGCGATCTTACGCGCCTGCCAACTCTGGTGCAGAGCGCGTGTCCATAACCCGGCGGAGAGGCGGTGGAGCGGCGGGCGTCCGCGCCCGCCCAATAACGAGGCCCGTCATGAAGCGGGTGTTCCGGGCCTCTCGTGTCAGCAGGAACCACGTGGGGACAGCCGCCCCCGGCTGTCCGGCGAACCCGGTGTATCGGTCCGCAGCGGGTTTCCTCAGCGGAAGTCTAGACTCAAGACTTTTCGTCTCCGCGAAGTCCTCGCCCTCCCGGCTCGTTGTACTCTACCCACGTGCCCGACGCCTCCACCGCCATCCGATCGTTCTTCCTGAACGGCCCGGCCGGCCAACTCGAAGCACTGCTGAACCCCGGCTCCTCCGAAGCCACCCACGCCGCGCTCGTCTGCCATCCTCACCCCATGTACGGCGGAACGCTGCACAACAAGGTCGTCTTCCACGCCATGAAAGCCCTCAACAGCTTCGGCTTCCCGGTGCTGCGCTTCAACTTTCGCGGGGCCGGCCTCAGCCACGGCGAGCATGCTCTGGGCGAAGGCGAGGTCGACGACGTCCGCACGGCGCTCGACTGGCTCGACCACGAATTTCACCTTCCGCTGATCTGCGCCGGGTTTTCTTTCGGCGCCGCCGTCGGCCTGCGCGCTGCTTGTCCCGATCCGCGGGCCAAGGCGCTCATCTCCCTGGGCACGCCGATTTCCCCGGTCGATGACCGCTCCTACGATTACACATTCCTTCAAACCTGCAACAAGCCGAAGCTCTTCGTCAGCGGCTCGCGCGATCAGTTCGCCTCGAAAGCCAGGCTGGAAGCGCTGGTCGCGCCGCTACCTGAACCGAAGAAGTTGGTGATCATCGAAGCCGCGGATCACTTCTTCGAAGGCCGCCTGCGCGAGATGCGGGAAGCGATTGAGGGATGGTTAGGGGTGTAGTGCAGCGCGAACGAGCGTGAGTTCTATCGGATTTTTCAACCTGATGGAGCAGACCGGGAAGATTTGATATCCCGCTCGATGTGGAGCAGGGCCCGGTCTGCGAGACACCGAGCATGACCGCGATTCCTCGCCCAGTCTTACTTCAGACGGAAATCCACCTCAATCGCGATCTGAACTGCCACAGGCACGCCGTCCTTGGTTGCGGGCTCGAACTTCCAGGTCTTAACCGCATCAATTGCCTTCTCATCGAGCCCTTTTCCGAGGGACTTCAACACCTTGATGTCGCGTGGATTGCCGTCGGCGCCAACGATCAGGGAAAGTACGCATGTGCCTTGGAATTTGGCTTCGCGCGCCTCTTTTGAATAATCCGGCGCTGGCGAAAAAATCGCCCGCGGAGCGCGAATGCCGCCTGGCAACAGCACGTGGTCGTTGGCCTTTTTGAACCACTCTTCCGCTTTGGAATGATCTTGTGGAACTCCAAGACCGTTCTCGTAGAGTGATCCGATGTCGTTTTCTGCGGTGGCGTTACCTTGATCCGCCGCCTTGCGATACCACTCCATCGCCTTCGCGTAGTCCTGGGTCACCCCATGTCCTTCCTGATAAAGGCGGCCGATCGCACTCTGTGCTTCACTGTCTCCTTTATCAGCAGCCCTGAGATACCAAGCCATCGCTTCCAGATAGTTTTGCTCAACTCCGCGTCCAATTTGATAAAGGAGACCGAGGTGGACTTCCGCCTTGACGTTGCCTTGTTGCGCTGACGTCCGGTACCAATTCGCTCCTTCAGCTGGATCCTGCTTGACTCCGAGCCCGTTGCTGAAGAGCAGTCCCAAGTTCGCGCTGGCCCGTGCGTTTCCCTTTTCCGATGCTTTTCGATACCAGGTGATAGCTTCGGCATAATCCTGTTGAACCCCCCACCCATTTTGATAGAGCCATCCGATGCTATTTTCAGACTCGGCGTAGTCTTGGCTTGCGGCCTTGTGAAACCAGTTCATGGCTTCGCCATAATCTTGCTTTACTCCAAATCCATTCAGGTAGAGCCAGCCGATGTTGTGTTCGGCCACGGGATTGTCTCGTTCCGCGGCCTTGCGAAACCACGTCCTGGCTGACGAATAGTCTTTTTTGTCCAAATAATCATTGCCGAGCCGCACGTGTGCGTCGGGTGTTGTTGGCTGGGGTGTAGAGCGGTTTTGAGCAATCGCTGCGGTGCAGAGTAAGGCGACGCAGATACCCCAAAAGCAGTAGCAGGCGAATTTCGCTACGGGCATCTTAAACAGTGATTGGGATCGCTCAATCATGGATTGCGTATGTAACTTCGGATCATTCCTAACCCTTTAAGAGGGTCACGCTCCCACAATCTTCCTCACCACCGCCTTCGCCAGAGTCACCGGATGCGTTGCCGCGATCGTGAGCTGTCCCAGCACGCTGCGCGGCTCGTGGAAAACGCCTAATTGCCGTAACACCGTTCCGCGGTCGTAGTAAATCTTCTCTCCGGCCAGACGGTCGTTTTCGTCGAAGGTGTACACGCCGCACAACGGAAGCTCGATGCGGCGCCCGGTCGGCAGCAGGCCGCGCCACGCTCCTAGCTGCGTGCCGTGAATGATCACCTCAAGCACGACGGCGTCATCGCTCACGTGCCGCCGCTTGATTTCGATTTCGAGATCCGGCAGCGCCTTCATCAGTTCGGAATAAAACGCGCGCACGCCGTCACGTCCCTCGAAGTGTTCGTTCCAAGGCTCATCGTCGTAGCGCGCCGTGTCGCCGAACGTCCCGAGCACGCCCTCGAGGTCATGCGCGTTTTCGAGGCGCACGTGTTCCTCTACGATCGCGAGTCGTGCCGCTGCTCTGTCTTTTGGAGTCGTTGCGCTAGCCATCGCCCCTCCGTTCCACGCGGAAACCGGACCGAGGGTCCCGATACTACCACCTCGGCGATCGGGCGTATCTGACATTGGCGAGCAGCTTTGTATCAGGGCGCGCCTTCCGGCGCGCGGTAAAAGCGCAAGTGAGAAAAGCTGGCTTTAGCCGCTGTGGGCGCGGCCAATTGATCTTGCTCCTGCCTTCGCCCCGAATGTGATCCCCTTTTGTTACCCTGACTCCTGCATGTCATCCGATCCCCGCCGCTCCTTCCGCGATGCCGCCCGCGCCATCTTCGATCATGCTGTGCGCGAGTCTTCCATCTCGAAGGCTTTTGCGCGACACGTGAATTGCGAACGCGGCATCCTGCGCGTCTGCGAGGACCTGTTCGACCTCAACGCCTATTCCCGCGTCTTCGTCGTCTCCATCGGCAAGGCTGGACACACGCTGGTCGAGGCGTTCGAAGCTCAGGTCGGTAGCCGCTTCGAGGGCATTGTTGCCAGTTCCGTCAATCCCGGATCGCAGATCCACGGCTTCCGCTACTTCCAGGGCGCGCATCCCACGCCCAACACCGAATCCGTGCGCGCTGCCGAAGCGATTCTCAAGTCGCTTCATGCGCAGACAGCTTCGTCGCTGGTGATCTTCATGTTGAGTGGCGGCGGATCTTCCATCGCCGAGAAGCCCATCGACGTCGAGATCTCCCTCGCCGATCTCATCGCCACCTATCGCGCGCTCGTGCTCTCCGGCGCCCCGATCGCCGAAATCAATGCGATCCGCAAGCATCTTTCCGCGGTCAAGGGTGGACGCCTGGCGCGGGCGGCTTATCCTGCGCAACAGGTTTCGCTGCTCATCTCCGATGTGCCCGACACCGCGCTCGACGCGCTCGCCTCCGGCCCGACCATGCCGGACTCGACCACCATCGCAGACTGTTACGCTCTGCTCGAGAAGTACAAGCTGCTCGAACAATTCCCGCTGTCCGTCCGCGAACTTTTCCAGCGCCACGCGCTCGAGGAAACGCCCAAGTCCGATGATCCGGCCTTCGTTCGCGCGCGCTGGTGGCCCGTGCTTTCGAATGAGACAGCGATTGACGAAGCGGGCGTCATCGCAACCAGCCAGGGCTTTGCCGTCGAAGTCGACAACAGCTGCGACGACTGGGACTACGCTCGCGCCGCCGACTATCTTCTGGGCCGTCTGCTCGAGTTGCGCAAAAGCGTTTCGCGCGTGTGCCTGATTTCGGGTGGGGAAGTAACAGTAAAGGTTACCAACGGCGGGATCGGCGGGCGCAATCAGCAATTTGCCTTGTACTGTGCGCAGAAGATTGCCAGCGAAAACATCACCGTCCTCAGCGCAGGCACCGACGGGATCGACGGCAGCAGCACGGCAGCCGGAGCGGTGGCTGACGGAAGCACCGCGGAAAGAGCAAAAGCCGCCGGATTCGATCCCGCGACGGCCTTGGCGACCTTCAATGCTTATCCGTTATTCGACGCCCTCGGCGACACCATCATGACCGGACCGACC
>Ga0307478_10003613_pt1 | contig 11411 bp, 2 predicted proteins | sample atmos_gasesECM4C_2_FD_203713 | JGI IMG/M metagenome (GOLD analysis project Ga0307478, IMG submission 203713) | Hardwood forest soil microbial communities from Morgan-Monroe State Forest, Indiana, United States - atmos_gasesECM4C_05 | ecosystem: Environmental > Terrestrial > Soil > Temperate...
CTCCTAACACTCCCAAGTCCACCACCGGCAACTGCACTTCCTGCCCTTCGCGAATCACTTGCACCGGCTCCCCGTTGCGGTTCATAAACACCGTCCGCAATATCTCGTGCCGCCGGACCACCTCTTCTAAAGCCTGCTGGAATACTTTCGACCTCAGCTTTCCGCCCAACCTCACTGCTACCGGAAGGGCATACGCCGCTCGCCCTCCCAATAACTGCTCCAAAAACCACAGCCGCTGCTGCGCATACGAGACAGGCATCTCCCGGTCCCGCTCCACTCGCACGATTTCTCCGCTCCATTCCCGCTTTCCTTCTCCCGCCACTGCCCCCAACCGCTCCGCCATCCCTCTCACTGTCGGAGCCTCGAATAATGCTCGTACCGGCAACTCCACCTTGAACATTTCCCGCACCCGCGAGATCAACTGTGTCGCCAGTAACGAATGCCCTCCTAATTCAAAAAAATTATCTCCCACCCCAACATGCTCCACCTGCAACAGCTCCCCCCATACTTCCGCTAGCAGCTCCTCCGTCACCGTGCTTGCCAACTCCGGCTCCCGCTCTCCTTCCCCTACCCCCCACTCCACCTCTGGTAATCCTCGCCTGTTCACCTTGCCATTCGCCGTCAGCGGCAGCTGCTCTACCTTCATCATCTTGCTCGGCACCATGTACTCCGGCAGTTTGCTCCCCACATACTTCCGCAGCTCCCTCATCCCCACTGCGCCTTCTTCTCCCTCCACAACGTATGCGACTAACCGCCGCTCCCCTCGTTTGTCCTCTCGCGTTACCACCACTGCCGCTCGCACCCCCGGATGCGCATTCAGCGCTGCCTCAACCTCTCCCAACTCAACTCGGAATCCCCGAATCTTCACCTGATCATCATTCCTGCCGATAAACTCAATCTCCCCGTCATTCCGCCAGCGCCCCAGATCCCCCGTCCGATACAACCGCGCTCCCTCACGCCCGCTGTAACCATCCGGCACAAACCGCTCCGCCGTTAATTCCGCACGGTTCAAATACCCCCGCGCCACCCCGGCACCGCCAACGTACAGTTCACCGATCACCCCAATCGGCACCGCCTCGCCCCGCTCATCCAGTATGTACACCTCGTTGTTCGCTATTGGTCGCCCGATGCCCGGTCGACTATGTTGCTGCAACACGGCCAGGGTTACCGTCACTGTACATTCGGTCGGACCGTACGCGCTGATCATCCGGCGGCCCTGCGCCCAACGATCAATCAAATTGTGCGAAACTCTTTCTCCGCCGGTTATTACAAGACGCAATTCGGGCAATTCATCGGCTGAAGTGATCGCCAATACTCCGGGAGGGAGTGCCGCCACCTCGACTCTGGCTTCACGAATACACCGCGCCAGCTCTTCTCCTCCGTTGGCCTCTCCAGGCGTAAGAACCAACCTGCCGCCTGCCAGTAGAGCGCTGGTCCAATCGGAAACAGCCGCGTCGAACCCAAAGGAGACAAATTGCAAAACTCCTGTGCCCAAACCGACTCCAAACGCCGCAATTTGGGCCGCTGCCAAATTGCAGATAGAGAGATGTGTGACGACAACACCTTTGGGATTTCCAGTTGAACCTGACGTGTAAATCACGTATGCGGCGTTCCCTGGGTCCGAGACCGGTTGAAGGTTGTCTGAGCTTTGCGCGGCTACCTGCTCCATCGCCGCGTCCAAGTTCACCAATGTCGCCTTGATTGACGGAAGTTGGCGCGCAAGATCGGCCCGCGTCAACACAAGTGCCGCTTGCGAGTCTTCCAGAATGAAAGCCAGGCGCTCAGCAGGACATTTTGGATCTAGTGGGACGTAGGCTCCGCCAGCTTTTAGAACTCCCAATATCGCAACCATCATTTCGGGGCTGCGCTCCAGAAAAAGCGCCACCTTGATTTCTGGCCCAACTCCCAAGTTCCGGAAGAAATGTGCTAACTGGTTCGCCTTGGCGTTCAATTCTGCATACTTCAAAGTTCCCTTGTCGAAGCTTACTGCTATCGACTCAGGTTGCTGTTTTGTTTGTATCTCGAACAGTTGATGAACACATGCCAGCGGATAACGGACACCCGTATTATTCCATTCCGACAAAACTTGTTGTCGCTCCTCGGTTCCGATCATCGGTAATTCCGATATGCACCCATGGGGATGTGCCACCAACGCTGCTGACAGCCGGCGCCAGTGTCCGATCATTCGGATGATGGTGGCTCGCTCAAACAGGTCGGCTCTGTATTGGACCTCGCCCTTTAACGCGGGACCATCTTTAACGGCGATCGTTAAATCAACATTGGTCGCAATACCGGACTGTAGAGGAAACGTGCTCAGCTTGATGTCTCGGAGATTGAGAGTCGTTTCCGGAGAATTTTGAACCAGGAAAACCACTCTAAAGAAAGGAGTCCCCTCAATATTGCGAGTGGGCGCCATTTCACTGACGAGTTGCTCAAAGGGAATGTCTTGATGCCGGTACGCGTCAATGGCAGTCTTTTTCACGCGTGCTAGATGATCTCGCGAAATTGGGTTGCCACTTAGATCAGCCCGCAAAACCAGAGTATTCACGAATAAACCGATTAGCTTTCGCAACTCTGCAAGCGGCCTGCTGGCAACCGTGGTACCAACCGCAAAATCCGTTTGCCCCGTGTATCTAGCCAGTAACAGCTGCAATCCCGCGAGCAGCAGCATGAACAGCGTCATTTTCTGTTCATGACCGGCTTGCTTGAGGCGCTCATTCAAGTCTTGACCGAGACAAAAAGCTTCGGTCTCGGAATGGAGCGTTTGATCGATTGATTGCGGTGCGTCCGTCGGCAGATTCAAATCACCCAAACCTGCCAACTGCTTCCGCCAATAGTCCGACTGCTTTTGGAACAGCTCCCCTCGCAGCCTCTCCCCCTGCCACACAGCGTAGTCGGCATACTGCAGCTCCAACGGATCCAGTGGTGAGGGCTTGTTCTCACGAAAGGCGTCATACAGCGCATCGACCTCCTTCAGCAATACGGAGTGGGACCACGCATCGTAGATGATGTGGTGTACGGTGAACAGCAAGATATGGTCTCTGTCCTGGCGACGAAGCAAACTTAATCTAAGAAGCGGGCCTCGGGCCAAATCAAATGCCCGCTGCGACTCATGGGTCAGAATGGCATCCACAGCCGCGTCGCGGCCCCGTTCGGGCAATTCACGAACGTCGATAAGCAGCAGATTAATGGAGGAAGCCGGGGCGATCACCTGCACAGCATCACCTCTACGGTGCAGGAATACCGTGCGAAGTATTTCGTGTCGGCGGATCACTTCCTCCAATGCCCGTCGCAAAGCTTTCAACTGAAGATTTCCTTCGATTCGTATGGCAAAGGCAATGTTGTAGATCGCAGAGTCTGGCATCAGCTGGCTGATAAACCAGAGGCGTCGCTGCGCAAAAGACATGGGCATCTCGAAACAAGCTTGCTTATTCATTGGGAGCACAGGGCTACTCACCCCAGCCGTAACCTCATCCGGTTTATTGTGCTGGTCAGTCGGCATTGTGAAGACGGCGAGGCGCCACCTTGATCGACGCCCTCTCCGGCGTGGGGCCGCTTTTCTTCAGGTCATCAATCACAGCGGCAATGGCTTTGATAGTTGGCTGCTCGAACACGGTCTGTAAAGGCAACTCCACCTGCAAATTCTGCGCCACCTCTGACACAAATTGAGCGGCTAACAAGGAATGCCCTCCAAGCTCGAAAAAGTCGTCCTGAACCCTCACTCTTTTCGCACCGAGCAAGATGGTCCATAGATCGATCAATGCCTGCTCTGTGGTTGATACGGGCCCGGCCACGGACGTCTCGGCGTCTATACCGAGTCCAGGTTCGGGTAAGGCCCTTCGATCAATCTTTCCGTTTGCATTCAACGGCCAGGAAGTCATAGCGAGGATAGCTGATGGGACCATGTAATCCGGCAGTCGTTGCCTGACAAAATCTCGTAATTCTCCGGGCGTGACCCGAGATTCGTCTTGCTGTAACACATAGGCAACTAAAGTCCATGCGCCCGTCACGTCTCTACGGGCCACAACGAAACTATCGCGTACTGAGGCGTGCGATTTCAAAACACACATGATTTCGCTTGGTTCAACGCGGAAACCTCGAATTTTCAGTTGATCATCAACTCGCCCGGCGAATTCCAAAGCCCCACAAACGATCCGTCCGCGATCGCCAGTTCTGTAGAGCCGTTCTCCCGCCGCGCCAAATGGATTCGGCAGGAATGTGGCTGCGGTGAGGTCTGGCCGCGATATGTATCCCTGAGCTAGGCCGGCACCGCCTACAAATATTTCGCCCAAAGCACCTTCAGGCACTGGGTGAAATGAAGAATTGAGCACATATAGCTGCGAGTTCGCGATTGCCCGACCAATCGGGATGGTTGCCGCTGCTTCGGAAACTTCATTTACTTCATACCAGGATGAGAATGTCGTGTTTTCCGTCGGACCGTAGACGTGTAGAAGATGCCGTGGTTTGCAGGCTGCAAGTATCCGTCGAACAGATTGAACATCAACCGCCTCTCCCCCAAACAGCAAATACCGCAATGGGCCAAAGGCGCTAGGCGCATACGCAGCGATGGTATTGAAAAGCGCGGTGGTGAGGAAAAGAATGGTTATCTTGTTGTCTAGGATCTCGGCTGCGAGTTTCTCTGGCGAGAGAGTGATGTCCATGGGCAGCAATACTGAGCATGCTCCGTTCAGCAGAGCGCCCCATACTTCGAAAGTGGACGCGTCAAAGGAAACGTTCGAACAGTGCGCAATTCTGTCGGACGGGCAGATCTGAACGTAATCCGTTTCGCACACAAGCCGGCAGATGGCTCTATGCGATACGCCAATTGCCTTAGGTCTTCCAGTCGAGCCAGATGTAAACATCACATATGCAAGAGAATCCTCGGGGACCATGACTTGAATATCGTCGGTCTTACTGGTTGCGATGTGCTGCGCTTCTTCATACAGGTAGAACACGCGAACTCGCCCACAGATGTTTGCATCGACCGGCCGTTCTTTGGCGATAACGAGCGAAACGTGCGAATCCTCGATCATTTCCAAGAGCCGCGGAGCAGGATACGATTGATCCAGTGGAACATACGTTGCTCCGATTTTCAGCACTGCGAGTACCGCGGTAACCCATTCAAGCGACCGGTTCAGGAGAATACCAACCCGCGAGCCCGCCGTGACTCCAGATTTTCGCAAATGGTGTGCAAGTTGGTTTGAGCCTTTGTCGACCTCGTCGTACGTAAGAGTCTGCTGGCAGGTGACCAACGCAGGAGCCTCAGCATGTGACGCAGCCTGGCGCCGGAATAGCTCAATAATTGTTGAGCGCGGATATTCTGACAAACGCCCGTTAAGCTGCCCCAGCACAGAACGCTCTTGGTGGTCTGGAACAAGGCAGAGTTCTTGGACCTTTATGTCCGGACTATTTAGCACGCCGGAAAGGGCAATGAAGTACGCCTCCATGAGGGCCCGCACACTCGCGGTCCGGAAGAGGTGCTTATCGAACTCGAAGCGGCCTTTGATTTCACGGCCGTTGCGAGAGAACCTCAGGTGCATATCCTTTCTTACCGTAGCTAATCGGGAGGGATCGTTAATCGGCTCCAGTGTTATTGCCACATAGAATAGTGGGCACCTGATGGTCCGCTCCAACTCCGTAAAGGAACACTTTTGATGCGTATATGCCTCCCCAAGTGTTCGTTGAACTGCCGCTGTAATCTCACGAAGCGTCGCGTGTGATTCGATCGTACTTCGCAGCACGATTACCTCGTTGAAAAGAGCGATCTCGCGATGGGCCTCGTGGATGGTTGTCCCGACTGAGACATCCTCTTGCCAAGAATAGCTCCGCATAACTATCTTCAGAGTAGCCGCGAGAACCGCGAGCATCAAAGTATCGTTCTCACTGCACACTCTCAGAAGCCGCTCCGGGAGATCCTCTGGTAACTCGACCGGAAGAACGTCCATCTCGCTCGCCGGCGCCGCCTCGGCAACGTTGAAATCGAGTGGCAGGCGCGCAGGAGCCATGCCGCAGAGCTTGGCTGTCCAGTACGCCCGGTCAACTTCCAGCCCAATGCTCGGTGCGGTTGAAATTTTGCACTGAAGGGTTTCTATAGACATAGTTTTGAGGTCGCTCCCCAATCCACGCGCTGGGCACGGTGGACAAATTCAAGGAAAACCATGCCGATGAGGTTTGACTTTTTAGCGCGTTGTTAAAGTTACAGAGAGAACGGAATAGGTCATTCAAATTCGCATTGAGATCTCAGTTTCTCGGACAGCTATTGACTCTCGTAAATCAGGCCAGCCGACAAGCCGTCAATCTCTACATTTCTATTTAAAACCGAACGCTCCTCGTCAGAAAAGAAATCGACCTCGTCCAGATGTATGTCAGGCCTCCTGACGACAGCGTCTAACAACCTTGAAAATTGACTGACCATCCTGGCAATCTCGGTGGCTCTGTAGCGTTCCGTGCTGTAGGAAATCGACCCGCACAACTTCGAAGATGAATCCTGAATGACGAGCGCAAGATCAAACTTGGCGTTTCTGATTCTGGGTAGCTCTAGAGACTGAGCAGTGAGGCCGGGTAAGTGTAACTGCTCCTGGGGGGTATTGAGCAAAACCATTTTCGCCTGAAACAGCGGCTGGCCACTTAGATCGCGATCCGGCTGTAATTCCTGCACCAACCGGTCGAACGGAAGATCCGCGTTCGCGTATGCATCTAGGGTAATCGAGCGCACGCGCTGCAGTACGTCGCGGAATGTCGGGTTGCCAGAGAGATCCGTCCGCATCACCAATGGATTGATAAAGAAGCCGATGATCTCCTCTAATTCTTGGTGTCCCCTCCCAGCGTGATCCGTGCCGACCACGACATCGCGAACTCCAGTGTTGAGAGCTAGAAGAGTCTGAAAGCCCGCCAGAAGGGTCATAAATAAGGTGACGTTCTCCGACCGGCTTAACTCCCGAAGTCGCGCGCTAAGCTCCTCTGATAAGGCAAGCTCCTCACCACCTCCCTGACCACGGCTTGGAGCGAGTCGGCGATTAGGGCCCTGGCGCAAATTGGGAAGGCCCGCCAAATGACGCTTCCAATAGGCCAACTGCTTCTCGAAAACCTGGCCCTTTAACCATTCCCGCTGCCATACTGCATAGTCTGCATACTGGACGACCAGCGGATGCAGGCCGGCCTCACGCCCCTCGACAATCGAAGCGTAAAACTCTCCTACTTCGCGCGCCAAGATGCCCATCGACCACTCATCGGAAACGATATGGTGCACGGTAAACAGTAATACGTGCTCGCGTGATCTTAAGCGCACCAACTTAGCGCGAAACAACGGTCCCTTCTCTAGGTCAAAGCCGCGTTCTGCTTCATCCTCAACCAACCGTGACACCTCTGCCGTGCCCTGCTCCTCTCGGCAGTGTCGCAGATCCACGACCGATAACACCTGCTCCATCCTGCTTTGTATCACTTGAACGGGACGCCCTGAGCGGATCGCGAACGTCGTGCGTAGAGACTCATGCCTGTCGACGATTCGTTGCAGTGCCCCTTCCAGCGCGCTCTCCTTCAAGTCGCCCTGCAGCCTCACCGAAAACGGCATGTTGTACAGGCCTGTTCCCGGCAACCACCGCTCGACAAACCACAAGCGCTGCTGGGCATAAGACAAAGGCAGATCGGCGTCTCGCGTCGTGCGTGTCAGTTCAGGGCTTTCGCACTCCCGGCGTGACCCGCGGGCTATCTCGATCTTCTCCGCAAGCTTCGCTAGCGTAGGGGCCTGAAACAAAAGTGCTACCGGTAACTCTACATGGAAGACCTGTCGCACACGCGAAACCACCTGGGTTGCAAGCAGCGAGTGGCCCCCTGAGCGAAAGAAATCGTCTTCACGACTCACTTGGCCGCATCCCAGAACCCGGCACCAGATCCCCGCGAGCAACTCCTCGACAGCTGTTCGAGGCGGCTCGCCGGAACTACACGGCCTCGGATCATATGTAGATCCTTGCAGAGCCTGGCGGTCCACTTTCCCGCTTACCATGAGTGGAAACTCCGAAAGGAAGACAAAAACCGACGGAACCATGTACTCGGGTAATTGTCTACCGAGGAATCTCTGCAAATCCTCGGCTGAAGGCCTTCCCGGCTCCCGCGGGACTATGTATGCCACTAGCGAGTTATACCCGGCGCCGCCTTCACGGAGTGTCGCTACTGAACCACGCACGGCCGGGTGGTTGTTTAGCTGGGCTTCAATTTCTCCCGGTTCAATCCGAAAGCCCCGGAGCTTTAACTGGTGATCCTTGCGTCCGAGGAGGTGCAAAACGCCGCCTTCAAGCCACATGGCACGGTCGCCAGTCCGGTACATGCGTCTGCCCGTTCCTCCATCAAAGCGATCCGGGATGAAGCGCTCTGCAGTCAGTGCAGGATGATCGTGATATCCGCGACCCACCGCACTTCCCCCAACACACAACTCGCCTGGCACTGAGAGCGGCACCAGGTTGAATGACGAGTCCAAGACATAGAGTTTCGTATTCCTTATGGCCCGCCCTATAGGCGTCGACGTACTGTTATTCTCCGGCGCTGTATCAATCACCCAGTGGGTCACATCGTCAGAGCATTCTGTTGGACCATATGCATTCACTAGCCGGATATCGGGATACGCCATCACCCACTTGCGACAAAAATCCGCAGGCACAGGTTCCCCGGTAACCATCAAGCAACGCAATCTCCCAGTGCCTTGGTTTGCTTCTTTTTGGAGTTCATCCAATACGAGTGTAGCCAGTGCAGGGACGAGCTCAAGAATGGTAACGCTGCAATTACGGATGTGGTCGACAATCCGAACCGGATCCCTGCTGGTTTCGTCATCGAGTACGTCGACTGTCGCTCCTGAAATCAGCGGTGCGAGGACTTGCCATATCGAGATGTCGAAAGACTGGCTCGCATTCTGAGCCACGATATCAGCCGAGCAAATCCCCAAGGTTTCTATTTTGGCCTGCAAGTGATTCAGCAAACCACGGTGTTCGACCATCGCTAATTTCGGCAAACCGGTGGACCCTGACGTAAAGATCGCATAGGCAATGCCTGCAGGATCGAAAACCGGGCGATGCGTCACGGATGGGAAGTTATGAGGCGTAGACTGGCGGAGCGGCAACACCGGCATAGGATGAGCCCGCAACACTTCTTTGATACTGTCCTGAAGATCAGAAGAGCACTGGTCCTCGACTATAGCTGCTGCACATCGGCAACTCACCAACATACTCGTCAGCCGCAGCTGCGGCAGTCTTGGATTAATCGGCACGTAGACGGCTCCAGCGCCAAGTACGCCGAGTACCGCCGCCCAGAAACCGATTCCCCTGTCTGCCACCACTGCTACCGAACGTTCGGGGGAGACGCCGCACTGCAGAAGCTCCTGGGCCGTTTGTGACGCCAGCACCCGCAGCTCGCCGTAGGTTATACGGTCTTCTCCGCAACGAATGGCAACGAAGTCTGGCTGTGCCGATGCCATAGCATCAAACAGCCTCCAAATGTGGCAAGCTCCCTCTGCACATTGCGTGCCTACGCCGTAAGCGATTATCTGTTCTCGCTCGGTTGAGGTAAGGATCTCCAAGTCTGAAATACGATCATTCGGCCGGTCGAGCGCTGTTTCTAGCAATGTTTCGAAATGCAGGGTAAGTCGGCTGATCGTTGCTTGATCGAAACAACCAGCGCCATATGAAACAGAGACGGAAACGCCTTGCGCGCGCATGCTGATAATCACGTCGAGATCCACCTTCGCCGTCGAAGTCTCGATGGGCGCCAAGGTGAGTCTAAGTCCGGGTATCTCCGGAACGGTTGTCGCCTGCTCCAATTCAAACATGACTTGGAATATCAGCTGCCCGGCTGGTTGGCCTTCCCTCAAACACCTGATGAGATAGTCGAACGGCAACTCCTTGTGCGCATGCATAGCAACGCAACTGTGCCGCACTTTCCTCAGCAACCCGCGAAACGAAACTGCACTGCTAGTCCGCAGTCGAACAGGCAAATTGTTCATCAGCAAACCAACCATGTCCTCTAATTCACGGCGATCGCGCTGTGTGATGCTGGTGCCGACAACAAAATCATCCTTGCCGGTATAACGCTGGAGCAATACGCTAAATGCCGACAATAACGTCACAAAGGGTGTTATTCGTTCCTTCCGGCAAAATGCAAAAAGCTTTCCTGCGATACTCTCGGGTACAGCGCGTGAAACCATACCCGCCGTTAGAAGCTGCCGTCCGTCACTCGATCGATCCTTGGGAAGCTCGGCCACACCTGGAAATTCGGCGAGCTGTTTTCTCCAAAACCTGGTCAGCTCATTGAGCCGTTTGCCCTGAAGTATTCTTCGTTCCCAATCTGCATAGTCTGCATATTGGATCGGTAACGGGCGGAATGCAGGTTTTTTCTTAGCCGCAAACGCGACGTAACCGTCCCGCAACTCCCTCATGATTATTTCCATGGACCGCGCATCGGCGGTGATATGGTGCACACAGATAAGCAAAACATGCTCGCGTGGCTGAATACGCAAGAGTGTCACGCGAATGAGCGGACCGTGAGTGAGAGCAATCCGACGGCCCGAATGTACTTCCGCCGCTTTGCGCTGTGCATTTGTTCGCTGCGAAACCGGCAGTTCCGCAAGATCTACAACTGCGAGTTCAAACCGATCCGCCGGGAGAATTACCTGGACCGGCCTACCGTCGACCGACGAGATACTGCCTCGGAGACACTCATGCCGCTCGAGCAGATGAGCATAACTCTGCTTGAGGGCAGGCGTATTCAAAATACCTTGCAAGCGAATCCCGGCGGAAACATTGTATGCGGCGGAGTCTGGTGTTAATTGATCCAAAAACCATATGCGCGCCTGGGCAAACGACAGAGGAAACTCCTGCTGGTTGGCCCGAGGGCGGATCTTTCCCACACCGGCATCTAACCCGTTCTCGGCCAACAAGAGTTCAAGTAGGTGTTGCCGGGCTGCGCCTGTCCGAGATGTGGCGAGGTTATCCGTCATGATTGCTTTGCGTTGCACTTATGGCTTTTCGGAAAAGATGTTATTAGCACTTTGCTGGTTGGAACTCGGACGTTTCAGCGTGAGTTCTGGAACGTCAAGGATTTACTGGATTCTTTCGGTCCACTTCTAGTGCTCAAGGAGCATCCTGAGTGCGATTTTGGTGCTCTCGATCTAGTAATAGAATTTCAATTTCCGAGTCGGCTAGAGCGTTTACCTTTCGGACGACTTCCGCAATGTGTTCGGTACGATCGGAGATGGAGTGATGTCGAAGAATGGCTTTGGATAGCTCCTGAACGGAGGGATTTTCGAACAAGGTACGGAGGGGGAGTTCGATCTGGAAGGTATCGCGGATACGAGCCATCATTTGGGTCGCCAGCAGCGAGTGCCCACCCATTTCGAAAAAATTATCTTGCACCCCGAGGCCTTTCCT
>Ga0307478_10003614_pt1 | contig 11411 bp, 4 predicted proteins | sample atmos_gasesECM4C_2_FD_203713 | JGI IMG/M metagenome (GOLD analysis project Ga0307478, IMG submission 203713) | Hardwood forest soil microbial communities from Morgan-Monroe State Forest, Indiana, United States - atmos_gasesECM4C_05 | ecosystem: Environmental > Terrestrial > Soil > Temperate...
TAGTGAATGACTCGATGGGAATCTTGTTCGAGTTGGCATTGCTGGCCGAAGGATCGGAGGTTGCCGACCCAGTCCGTCTCAATCAGCTTACTTTGGAACTATTGCAGAAATCGGTGTGATTCGCGAAAAGAACCATTTGCCGACATTCAAGGAAAACCTAGAACAGGGATCCTTGTGCCGGGACTTGAAGTTCGATCAGTTCTGCGGCCCGCAGGACTCTCGTTTTGAGAATTGTTCAGCAACGTGCTTACTGGATACTTGCTCATGGCAGCGGAATCATAGGGCTTGAGAAGCGAAAGGACTTGATCCAGAGGCGTGCGCGGATTCAACCATTGCTTGTAGTCAACTCGCCGTATGATGACGGGCATTCGGTCATGCATCTCTGCAAGCAGTGAGTTCGGCTCTGTCGTTAGAATCGCACAGCTTTGCACGATCCCGCTTGGGCTGTTCCACTCATCCCACAGACCGGCGAATGCGAAAAGCTCACGGTCGCCCACTTCAAAAGCAAAGGGCTGGCTGATGCCGTCTATCTTCTGCCATTCATAAAACGCATCCGCGGGAATCAGGCAGCGGTTCTTTCTTATGAGGTTGCGGTACGATGGTGTGCTCGTGACGCTCTCCGACCGCGCAAGAAAGTTACCAGACGAGACGGTGCTTGCCCATGAGGGAATAAGTCCCCAACGCATTTCCGTGGCAATGCGCTTACCGGAATCGCCAATCACAGTCAGGATGGGTTGCGTCGGCGCAACATTGAAGCGAGGAACATTCTCAATTTCATCCCATGCCTGAAACTGTTCCTCGATGTCGTGCCGATTGTAAGTTGCCCGGAAGCGGTTGCACACGAGATTTATTTTACGTCTACCTTGGGTAGTTTGCCGTCAACGTTCATTTGGAACCGGCTTGTTATTGTTTTGGCCATTATTTCCCAACCTCATAAGGAAAGGCGCGCTTGCGTGTTCGTTTTGCTCCTTAATCGATCGCACGAATCTGCTTGTTCAGGACAGCAACGACAGTTGCCGCCAGTACAAAGGCACCTGAGCCAACAAACATAAGGGAGAGCTTTGTCTGTGCGAGGAAGCCGGCTACGGCGTAAGAAATTGGGAGCAGTCCAAATGTGGCAAACATGAAGATGCTCATCACACGGCCCAGAAAATTACGGTCGATGCGTGCTTGCAGCCAGGACTGAAAGTAAACCGCTGTGAGGCCGCTTCCCAAACCGAGAATGGCAAGAAGGACTATCATGGGAATGAAGCCATGTAGCAAAGCCATGGCAATCATTCCAATACCAATTACGGTACTGAAACTCAGAAGTAGCACGCCGCGCCGGCAACGGTATTTGATTAATGCGGGTAGCAGAGATCCCAAGAGCGATCCTCCAGCTAAGGACGAGAGTAACGTTCCAAATGCAGCCGCTGAGCCATAGCGCTGCTTGGAGATGACGGCCAGACCTACAGTGAATGGACCACCTACGCAGAGATTCAGCACAACTATTAGAAACATCAAGGAGCGCATCGGCGGGTCTTTCATTACGTAACGCCAACCTTCGAGGATGACCTTCCATATGCCATCCGAAGAATTGTTTTCAGGAGCAGAGGGCACATTCCTCATGCGCCACAAGGCCAGAGCGGCAAAGAGAAAACCGACGGCATCGACGACGAAAACCGAAGCAGCGCTCCACTTTTTTAAAATCAGCCCAGCGGGAGCCGGCCCAGCGATGGCGCTGGTCTGAGCGGCGCTATTAAGGAGGGCGTTCCCAGCAGGGAGCTGTTCTCCGCTTAGCAACGCGGGCAAGAGAACTCGTCCGGCTGGCATGCCGAAAGCATCAGCAGTGCCAAACGCCAGAGCCAGACCATATAGATGCCAGAGCTGGAGCCGGTGCAAGTAGATTAAGGCCGCCGTTGCTGCTACCAGGAACATCCGCCCGGCTGCGGTTGCAACGAGTATCAGCTTGGGAGAGATACGATCGGTTACCGCGCCTCCAACCAACATAAATGCCGCGCGAGGCACAGCTTCCAGCATAAGCACCGTTCCCAACGTCGCTCCCGAGCCATTAAACAAGAGCACCAGCCACGATAACCCGACAAAATAGAACTGATCACAAAAAGCAGAAATCGTGGAGCCGATCCAGAGAAAACGGAAATCGGCGTTCTTGAGCGGGTGGGCTTGGGACACATCCGCAGACACGTCCGGGCCAAACGGAATGGCAGGTGTGGCGTTAAGATCATGTTCCACAGGAGGCGAGTGCGCGGGAATAAGTGGCTCAATTTTTCCTATCGACTCTGGGGTGGTGGATTCCGCCATGGATATCCTCAGTTACTCTTCCCGCAAGGCCACGATAGGATCTACCAAAGTGGCGCGCCGGGCGGGGATGTAGCATGCGCAGAGTGAAATAACGACCAGGACGGCCACTACGCCTACCAGAGTCATAGGATCGTATGGCGGAACGTTAAATAACATGCTGGAAACATAGCGAGCGAGGAAGAAGGTGGCGGTCAATCCAATCACTATACCCACTACTGTAAGACGAAGTCCGTGCGTGAGGACCAATTGCAGCACACGGCTTCTTGACGAACCTAGCGCAATACGCAATCCCAGTTCCCGCGTGCGCTGGGCGACCGAATACGACATGACGCCGAAAATACCGACCGCCGCCAGAGCCAGAGCGATGCCGGCGAAGATAGCCAGCAGAACTGTACGAAATCTCGGTTCGGCGATAGATTGGGAAACGTTCTCTTCCATGGTCTGGATTCCGGTAATCGGTTGATTGGCATCGATCCCACGCACGATCGCGCGTATGGAGTTGGCTTGCTGCAGGGGATTTCCGGCGGTCCGCACTACTAGGGAAAGAGTAAAAACGGGAAGAACCGAGTCCGCCTGGCGATAAGGAACATACATCTCTGCGGCCGACTCGCTGGCCAGGGACTGCTTCACGTCAGCAACGATTCCCACAATCTGCATCCAGGGGACGCTGGGGTCTGGCATCTGTCCCAACTGTATGTGCTGGCCAAGCGGAGATTGATTGGGAAAATGTGTTCGTGCGAAGGTGGAATTGATCACCACTACGGCAGGCGCTTGTTCACGATCGCGATCTTCGATCCAGCGTCCGGCGATGAGCGGTACACCCATTGTCTTCAAATAGCCGACGCTCACCACGCGATAGCTGGAGATGGTGAATTGCTGGGGGGAATTGGGCGGACGGCCCTGAATATTAAAGTGCAGAGCTGAGCCCGTACCGGTTACCGGCAGGACGGATATGGCCCCGGCCGCACGGACACCCGGCAAAACCGAGACCTGCTCAAGCAGGCGATCAAAAAAGCTCAGGCGCACATTCGGATCGCGATAGGTGGGTGAGCGAGCGATGTTCGCGATCAGGATGTGATCCGCGGAAAAGCCGGGAGAAACCCGGGACAAGAGCTCAAAGCTCTTGAACAAAAGGCCAGCGCCCACCAGCAGCAACATGGCCAAAGCAATTTCAGAAACCACGAGGACCGCGCGGGTGCGAAGCACCTCTCCCCCTGAACCGCCGCGATTTGTCTCGTTCAGGACTTCACGCAGGTCGACCCGCCATGCATGGCGGGCGGGAGCCAGGCCGAACAGGATGCCGGCAAGCACGGCAACCAACAAAGTAAAGACGAGAACCTCAATATCCATGGAGACGCCATTACTTCGCGGCAGACTCTCTCCGGCCAACCTAACTACGAGATGCATGGCGACCCACGCGAGTGCAAGCCCCAGAACCCCACCACTGATGGCGACAAGGATGCTTTCCGCCAGTAGCTGGCGAATAATGTCGGAGCGTCGCGCTCCCAAAGCAGCACAGACGGCCATCTCGCGCCGTCGCCCCGCGGCCCGCACCAGCATCAGATTGGCGACATTGGCACAAGCAATCAGCAACACAACTCCTACGGCACCGGTTAAAACCAGGAGCGCCGGACGAACGTTCTGCACAATCTCATCCTGCATGAGATCTACCAGCGACGACACATTGGTATTTGTGTCCGGGTATTGTTTTTCCAGCCGTTTGGCGATTACCGCTATCTCCGAGCGGGCCTGCTCAAGAGATACTCCCGGCTTCAGGCGGGCGATGGGCAGAATTCCAGGATGCCAACTACGATCGTCGGGCAGCGTCCTGGCCCATGGTTCGAACGGCACGATCACGTCCGGCGCTTGCTGAAGAACTTCGAAACCCGCTGGCATGACTCCAATGATGGAGTAATTTTCATTGTTCAAGATGATGGGTTGGCCAAGGACCGCGGGAGAGCAGGAAAAACGCTGTTGGCAAAGACGGTGGCTGATGAGCGCTACGGGAGGGCCGCCCGGCTTGTCTTCCGCCTCAGAGAAAGCGCGGCCCAGCTCCGGTTTGACCCCCAGCATCTCGAAAAGATTGGCAGTCACGTTTTGCGCGGGGAGACGTTCGGCTTCCGGGATGCCGGTCATGGTCACAACATTGTTCCGCACGGCGGCTACCGCTTCAAAAGAATGGCTCTGGTCGCGCCAGTCACGGTAATTGAGATAGGACAAAGAGAGCTGGGGAAACTGCGGCCAATGCTCAAAGAGCAAGGCCAGCCTTTGTGGGTCGCGATAAGGAAGAGGACGAAGTAGAACCGCATTGATGACACTGAACATGGCGCTGTTTGCGCCGATGCCCAAAGCCAGTGTGAGCACGGCAACGATGGTGAATCCGGGATTATTTTTTAACCTCCTAAGCGCGTACTTGAAGTTCTGTGCGAGCCCAAACATTCACTGATCTCCGGGACTGAGGATCATTTCTCGGTCAATTACGAAGCTGCTCTCAGCGCGGCCTTGCGCTCTTCCGGCGTCATTCGGCGGACCATGAGCCCGATCTTAGCTACTCTTTCCAGTTCCGATGGGGTACGCCCCGAAAAGGAGCGCAACGCCTCCGCGAAGTCCATCAGCACCGGATTTTCGAGAAGCGTCCGGACCGTCAACTCCGTGAAGAAATAGTCGTTAACAAGGAAAATTACCCGGAGCGCCAGCAAAGATTGACCACCGAGGTTGAAAAAGCTATCGTGACGACCCACCTGCTCGATCTTGAGCACTTCAGCCCAGATCATGGCCAGCGCAGTTTCCACATCTCCCCGGGGAGCTTCATAGGCGCTCACCGGATATGCGACACCCGTTGGCTTTTCCAAAGCCTTACGGTCCAGCTTGCCGCTGGAGGTCAACGGGAATGAATCCAAGCGAATATAGGCTGCGGGAACCATATAGTCCGGCAGCCTCGACACTAGGTGCGCGCGCAATTGGTTTGGCCCCACGCTGTCGTCATCGTGTTCGCCGGCATGCTGCGTGGCGCCATTCTTCGCCGCCGTGTAGTAGGCAACCAAAGTTTTTTCTCCAGCAAGATCGTCGCGCACCATCACCACGGCTTCCGCGATCCCCGGATGTTCCAGCAACCGAGCTGCAATTTCTCCGGGTTCAATTCTGTATCCACGGATCTTTACCTGATCGTCCATACGCCCCAGGAATTGAAGGTTGCCGTCCGCAAGCCACTTGGCTCGATCTCCGGTGCAGTAAAGCCGTTCTCCCGGCTGTTCCCCGTACGAATTTGGCACGAACCTTTCTGCCGTGAGCTCCGGTTTTCCTATATATCCACGCGCTACGCCAGCGCCGCCGATGTAGAGTTCTCCTGCAACTCCCGCTGGCACTGGACACCCTTGCCGATCAAGAACGTAGATTTGCATATTGTCAATCGCATTGCCGATGGGCGCGGGAGTTCCTTCCGGGCTTTCTGTCCCGACCTCATAGAGAGTCGCGCCGACGGTCGTTTCCGTGGGCCCATACCCATTGATGATTTTGAGCCCTGGAACCGATGCGATCAGGCGAAGAAGAAGCCTGTTCTCGATAGGCTCCACCCCAACGAGCAGTTTCTTCAGCTGTAACTTTCCCGGCCATTGCTCGGCCCATTCACACAGCGTTGCCACCATAAAAGGAGGGATGTAAGCGCTTTGAATCCCGCGCGCGCTCAGCCAACGGCTCATCTCCCAGCCGTCCACTCGCACCGGCTCCGGCACTAGTTCGAGCGTGCCTCCAAAAATAAGAGCCGAGAATATCTCATAGACGGAGACGTCAAAACTTAAACTGCCCTGGAAGCTGCAGCGGGCGCCGGCTGCCCACGGTTGGCGGCGATGGAAACCATAAAGCAGGTTCACGACCCCGCGATGCGTGCACTGGACTCCCTTGGGACGTCCGGTTGACCCGGAGGTGTAGATCACGTACGCTAGATTCTCGCCACTTAGCTGCACTCCGGGCGCTTGTTGCGAACAAGCTCCGATGACTTGCCGGTCTTTATCGAGATCGAGCAGCACAGTTCGATGATTGCCTCCCAGTTGCAAACGGTCTGCGATACCTGAGGTCGTGAGCAATACCGATATTTGCGCGTCTTGGGCCATGAACTGCAGGCGATCCTGCGGATATTCAGGATCAAGCGGGACATAGGCTGCTCCGGCCTTGAGTGTAGCCATCAATGCTACGATCATTTCCATGCCCCGCTCCAGGCATATCCCCAACCTCGTCTCCGGCTTCACACCTGACTCGCGCAGATAATGCGCCAACTGATTGCTGCGGTGATTCAGATCGCCATACGTCAATCGCCGGTCTTCAAATTCGACTGCGGTTGCCAAGGGGGTCCGCTGCACTTGGTGTTCAAATAATTCGTGCAGGCAGCTGCTGGCAGAATTCATCTCTTCTCTTTCTTGCGCTCGTGCTTGTGTGAGTTTCATGAGACTCACTGGTTCCCGGCAAGGGCGGTCTTCCGCTGCTCAGGCGTCATCCGGCGAACCGTCAACCCGATTCCGGCTATCTTTTCCAGTTCGGCCGCTGGACGTCCAGAAATGGACTGTAAGATTTGCGCAAAATCCATCAGCACAGGATGTTCGAGAAGCGTACGCACCGACAGTTCTGTCTGAAAATATTTATTGGTTCGAGACACAATGCGGAGAGCGAGCAGTGATTCTCCACCGAGGTCGTAGAAGTTGTCGCGCACCCTGATTTGGGTAACGCCCAGAATTTGTATCCAAATATCGATCAGCAGTTCCTCGATAGCGGTCATGGTTTCCGGAGTGCCGTCTTGGACATCGGGGAGCGCTCTTCGGTCTGCCTTGACATCGGGGAGCGCCCTGCGGTCTACCTTGCCGTTTGTGCTTAACGGCAGCTCGGGCAACATCACGTACACACCCGGAACCATGTACTCGGGGAGCTTGGTTTTCAAATAACTCCTCAATTCATCTGGGCTTGCCTCGCCAGATATATACGCCACCAGCCGCTTGCCGCTGGCGCCGGTCTTCATCAGCACAGCGCAATTGCGCACTCCGCCATGCTGCAGCAGAGCCACCTCGATTTCGCCCAGCTCCACGCGGAAGCCGCGTATCTTGATCTGATCGTCGGCCCGGCCAAGGAACTCCAGATTGCCATCTTCCATCCAGCGAGCTCGGTCCCCGCTGCAATACATCCGTTCTCCCGGCTGGCCATAAGGGTTCGGAAGATATCTCTCTGCAGTGAGTTCGGGCCTTTGCCAATAGCCGAGCGCTACTGCTTCGCCACCGATGTACAAATGGCCCATGGCTCCGACCGGCTCGAGATTCATGTGGCGATCTAGCACATACGTGTGAGTATTTGAGACCGGCTTGCCGATAGGCACACTGGCTGCATCCCTTGCTACTTCCTGCACCGGATACCAACTGGTGAAGGTGGTGCACTCGGCGGGACCGTACGCATTCACAAGTCTTTCCGGTCCCCCATGTTCGAGGACCGAAGCGACCGTTCCGGGATGAGCGGTTTCCCCGCCAAATATGAGGCACTTCAGCGAGTTGAACATGGCGGGATTCTGGCGTCCCATCTCATTAAATAAGGAGGTCGCCAGAAACATCACTTTCACGCCCTTGTCTTTGATTTCTGCTGCAAACCTGTCGAAGTCCAGCAGGTCTTCATTCCCGATGATCACCAGGGAACCACCGTTCAGCAGCGCTCCCCAGATTTCAAAGGTGGTCGGATCAAAAGAGAGGTTGACGGTTTGAGCTACAACTTCGTCACCCCGAAATTGGATGTAGTTGGTGTCGCGCAGCAGCCGGATCAAGCTGCGGTGACTAATGGCAATAGCTTTTGGCAGGCCAGTGGATCCCGAGGTGTAAATCACATAAGCCGGGTTTTCCGCAAATGCCTGCGCCCGAAAGCTCTGATCGCTCTGTTGCGCGACGTCATTCCAGTCGCGATCCAAGGCAAGCATAGCTGCTTTTATCTCGGGCATCTGACGAGTCAGGTGGCCTTTCGTCAGCAAGACTGCGATACCGGAATCCTCTACCATGAATCGCACCCGTTCCGTTGGATACGCTGGATCAATTGGGACATAGGCTCCGCCAGCTTTGAGAGTGGCGAGCATCGCGAGCACCATATCTACTGACCGCTCCATGCTGATGCCCACCAGCTTTTCCGGACCGACACCGAGATTTGCCAGATAGCGCCCCAGTTGATTCGAGCGTCGATCCAATTCGGCGTAGCTAAGCCGCTCTTTGCCGCATATCACCGCCGTTTCCTCGTCGCGGCGGCGGACCTGCTCGGCAAATAATTCCATCATGGTTTTGTCGCGAGGGTACTCTGTGCGTGTCTGGTTGAACTCCACCAGGATTTGCCGGCGCTCTTGCTCGCTGAGCAGATCAATGCAACTAACGACTTGATTGGGATCGTCGGCACAGGCCTCTAGCAGGCGCACGAAGCGTCGGCTCAGCGCATCAATGAAATTGGCGGCAAAGCAATCGGGCTGGTATTCAAAACCCATAGCCAAACTTTGTCCAGTCGAACTTTGGCCACCCAAGCCAGGAGCCACAAGCAAGGAAAGTGGATAATGGGTCGAATCGTTAGTTTCAATCCCAGTGAGGCGCACGCCGCCGAAACTTTCCGCCTCCGTCACGTGGTTCATGGGAAAGTTTTCAAAGACTACTAGGGTGTCAAATAATTCATTCAATCCGGTGATGCGTTGAATTTCCAATAACCCGAGATATTGATGGGGCAATAAAGCGGACTGTTGACTGCTGAGCTGGCTGAGCAGATCGTTGAAGGAATCGCCGGCATGCAACTGCACTCGCGTCGGCAGCGTATTGATCAAAAGCCCGATCATGCTCTCGATGCCCTTGATCTCCGGATTGCGCCCGGAAACGGTGCTGCCAAATACGACATCGTCGCGGCCGGTGTAACGTGAAAGCAATGCGGCCCACGCGGCCTGCATTACGATGTTCAGGGTCAAATTGCGGGCGCGCGCATGTTCTGTCAGACAGCCTGTGAGTTTTTCATCGAGATCAACATAAATACGTTTCGGTATTTTCGGTTCGCGCAGGGAGCCCTCAGCGCTCATGCGTGTGCCGTCTTCGAGTCCAGCCAGCGCTTCACGCCAGGCAGTTTCCGACGCCTTTCGGTCCTGGCGGGCGAGCCATTTCAGATAATCGCGGAATGGCGTGACCCAGGGCAGAACAGCAGGACTGCCATGGTGCGCATACAAAAGCAGCAACTCGCGAAGCATCAATGGCAGCGACCATCCGTCTATCAGAATGTGATGAGTTGTAATCAGCAGGCGGAATCTTTGCGGTGAACAACGCACCAGATGAAAGCGAAACAGCGGAGACGTATCCAACTGAAAACGTGTGACACGTTCTTTTGCAACCAGCTCGGCCAATCTTCGTTCGCGTTCGGGCCCCTCAAGCGGAGAAAAATCCAGGATCTGAAATTGCAAAGAGATATCTTGCGGAATGATCTGGACCGACCGAGTCAGTTCCTGGTGCTTGAACGCGGAGCGTAAATTCGGATGGCGGCGCAACAATGCCCGAATTGCTTCCTGAAGTGCCTCTTCATCTACCGTCCCTTCCAGAGTGAGAAGCACCTGGACGTTGTAAATGTCCGGTCCTGTGACATCGTAAAAAGCGTGAAAGAGCATTCCCTCCTGAACAGGCGAGAGCGGCAAAATATCCTGAATTTCTCCGTATTCACTTTCCAGCAGGTCAATTTTAGATTGCGAGAGAGCCACCAGCGGCAAGTCAGAGGGCGTGAGCCCTCCCATTCCAGGTTTAGCGTAGTGGTGAACCAGCGCTTCCAGGACATGAAACCATCCTTCTGCTAACAAACGAATGTCCTGTTCTGAAAACGCCGCCGGCAGCCACGACCAAGTTGCCGTCAGTTCCGGGCCGTACGAATGCTCCAAGACCATGGAGTCGACTTCCAGGGGATGATGAAACGGCATGTCCGGGTCCATGCCTCCGGTAAGAAATTCACAGGGCGTCCAATGGCCGGTGTCGGTCACAGGAAAGCGCCCGAGATAGTTAAAGTCGATCTGTGATTCAGGCAGATCAGACAAAGCGCGCGCAGTTTCAGGATTCAGATAACGCAGAAGTCCGTAACCAATGCCATTGCTGGGGATTTTACCGAGCTGTTCCTTGACCGATTTAACGGCGTAGCCCAGAGCTTTGCCTCCCGCCCATGCTTCCTCCAGATCGAGTGAACCGGCATCAAGTGAACCAGGGTCAAGACGCACAGGAAAGATGGTGGTGAAGAACCCGACCGTCCGGGATAGATCGAGTCCGTCAACAATTGCTTCCCGCCCATGCCCTTCTAGATCAATTAAGACAGATGTGCCTTCCCGCGAATTGCGCCGCCAGTTCATGATGCTAAGAACAAACCCGGCGAGCAGTACATCATTAATGCGGGCGTGAAACGCGGCAGCCACGTGGCTGAGCAAAGGAGCAGTGACGCTGGCCGGCAAGGTAAGAGCGATTTGGCGCATGCTGCCCGATGTATCCCGACCGGGATTGAGTTTGTAACCAGGCAACAGTTCTAACGCGCCCTTCAACGTATCCGTCCAGAAAGGCAGCTCTTTCACGCGCTCTGGATTCCGCGCCTCCTGATTCAATCGCTGGGCCCAGCCCCGGAACGAAACAGGCGATGGTTCAAGCACAGGAGTGGTTCCGGCGGCGATGGCTGCAACACAGGCAGCGAGGTCCGGCAGCAGGATTCGCCATGACACTCCATCTATTGATAAATGATGGATGGTGAGCAGCAGGCGGCCGGGCGAAGAGCGGCCTGCGTCAAACCATACCGCTTGCAGCATGATTCCGTGCTCTGCTGATAAACGTGTCTGGGCGGCCTGAGCTTCTTCTTCAATCCTCTTCTGGCGTGCATCAGCATCGAGCCCCTGTATATCTTTTGCCTGCAAGCACAATGCGGCACTCACTGCTCCCTTCGGCCGGACTTCCAGTTTCCATTCTTCTCTGCCGCCCTCTGCGCCGGTGAAACGCAAGCGCAAGGCGTCGTGACAATCGAGGATGGCCTGCAACGCGAGCACAAGATGCTCATGCTTCAGATCTGCTGGAACCTGCAGCAGCATAGACTGGCTGAAGCGATGCAATGAGCCG
>Ga0307478_10003616_pt1 | contig 11408 bp, 8 predicted proteins | sample atmos_gasesECM4C_2_FD_203713 | JGI IMG/M metagenome (GOLD analysis project Ga0307478, IMG submission 203713) | Hardwood forest soil microbial communities from Morgan-Monroe State Forest, Indiana, United States - atmos_gasesECM4C_05 | ecosystem: Environmental > Terrestrial > Soil > Temperate...
CGGCGCACCCTCACGCTTTTCGAGCGGCTGGATATCAATGCCTTTCGCGATCGCCGCTGCGAGGCTCTCTCCACGGGCATCAAGCAGCGGGTTTCCATCGCTCGCACGCTCGTTCACGATCCGCCCGTGATGATCTTCGATGAGCCAACCTCAGGCCTCGACGTCATCAGCGCCAGGACGATCGTGAATTTCATTCGCGAATGCAGAGAAAGCGGCAAAACGGTTGTCTTCTCGACACATGTCATGAGTGAAGCCGAGAAGCTCTGCGATAGGATCGGCATCATTCATGACGGACGGCTGTTGGCTGAAGGCTCTCTCCAGGAGCTTCGAACCTGTTACGGTCGTGCCGATCTCGAGGAAATTTTTATGCGAGTAGTGGGCGCGTGAACCTGCGCAACATCGCCGTCGTCTATCGCAAGGAGCTCACCGACGCGCTGCGCGACCGCCGGACGGTTGTTTCCATGATTGTCGTACCCATTTTCCTCATGCCGGTGCTGACCATTTTCGTGGGAGTGCTCTCGGCGCGGCTGATTGGCAGGGCTCTGCAGCAAGTGCCTTCGATTATGGTAATCGGCGGAGAAAACTCGCCGCAGATTTTGGCCGCGCTGCACGCTGTGCACGATGTACAGATTGTGCCAGCAAGCTCCGACTACTTACGGCAGATCGTGGACAAAAAAATCCGCGCAGCCGTTGAACTGCCTTCCGATTTCGACGCCATGATCGCGCGTGGCGAGACGGCCAAAGTCCGGATTGATACCTACCAGGGCGAAATCAATTCAGGATTCACGGCGGATAAACTCGAGAGATTTTTTCGGGACTTTCGCGAACGTACCATCCGCGAGCGCCTCGATTCTCGTCATCTGCCCACGAATCTGGTTGAGCCGTTCCAGGTAGAGGAAACAAACGTCGCCCCACCGGAAAAGGTCAGCGGCGTGGTGCTGGGCGGGTTAGTGCCGTATTTCGTCATTATTCTGTCGTTGACGGGAACGATGTACCCGGCCATGGATCTCACCGTCGGCGAAAAAGAACGCGGCACGATAGAAACAATCCTCTGTAGCCCCATCTCGCGCACGAGTCTGGTGCTGGGTAAATTCCTGATGGTGCTCACCGCATCGCTTTCAACCGCGGCTCTCGCGATCGCCTCCATGGGGTTGACGCTCGCGGCCGCCGGGAAAATGGTTGGCGGGGTCTCGCAAATCAGAACGATGGGATTTCAGTTCCATGTGACTCCGCCAGCTGTGATCTGGGTCTTCATTATGGTGGTGCCGCTGGCGGTTCTGTTTTCCGCGGCACTGTTGGCGATCTCGCTTTTCGCCAAGAGCTTCAAGGAAGCGCAGAGTTATTTGTCTCCCTTGACGATTGTGGTCTTCGCTCCCGCCATCGTAGCTATCCTTCCGGGAGTGGAATTAAATGCCGCTCTGTCGCTTGTTCCAATTTTGAACACAAGCCTGGTTTGCAAGGAGATCGTAAGCGGAACTTATCACTGGGGATTCATCGCGCTGATTTTCGCCTCCTCTTGCGTATATGCGGCGGTGGCGCTTTGGGTGGCGATCCGCCTTTTTCAGCGCGAAGACGTGCTCTTCCGTATCTAAAGCGAACTAAATACTCGGCGCCCCTAGCTGCGCGAATTTGTGCTAGCACAATTACGTTCAGCCTGCGTGACGTAATTCTGCAGCGCTGCTCAGGCGTCGCACCGTCTCCCGCAGTCGAACCGCGAGATGTGCGATCGTCTCCAGCCGTTCGATTGCCGATGCCGGCAGCCCATCCCGTCTGGCCAAGAGCATCTCGGCATTGCCCAGAATCCCGGTGAGCGGATTATTTACTTCATGTCGAAGGATTTCTCCGAAATTGTCGCTCCGGGCGCTCTTTATTTCTTCCGAAGAAGGCACCATCGCCATTCTCGCCAGCTGCAAGCGCCGTTCCACCAAACCTACGGCTACCGGCACGAAATTTCCAGTACGCGCCACAAAGTCCGTTGTTCCTGAGTTGAGTAGCGCGGTCAATTCCGACTGCCGCTCTGGTGCGGCAACGACGATCACCGGCGCGACTCCTACGAGGCGCGCCACGGTCCGTTTCAGTACCTGCTTCGATGAAGCCTCGATCCCGGACTGATCTAAGAGAAAAACGGAGATCCCTGCTGCCAACCGCCGGGTCTCTGCTCGCCGCGCAATTGGCCGCAGGTGAAGTGCCTCCGCCGCCCTGTGAAACTCATTCACGTACTCGCGCGCCAGTTGCCGGGTCGCGCAAATGATCTGGATTTCACGCTCAGGCTTCATAACGCTTCCAGTGGCGTCGATGGTGCTCGTGCCCGCGCGGCGCCCCGGTTTCCAAATCGTTCGGAGAACCCGCGAGTATGTCGCTCGTCTTATCCAAAGTACTCGCCACAGCCTGTTTCAATTCCTCGATGAGAAACGGCTTGGCGACGTAAGGCAAGCCGCACTTCCGAAGAAAGTCTACCGTTCGCGGCGCCAATGTATCGCCGGTCACAAAAATCAGCCTGTGCTGAAGCGGGTTTTCGGAACTTGCGAGTTGCCGATAAAAAGCACGCCCGTCGAGATGCGGCATTCGCAGATCGCAGATGACGAGGTCGTACCAGTGCCTTAGCGCCAGATCCAATCCCTGGCGGCTATCCAAAATGGTCTCCACGAAATGCCCCTCTTCGCTTAGGACATCCGCGATCAACTGCGCTATTGTGGGCTCGTCCTCCACCACCAGAATTCGGCTGCCCCGCGCTTTTGTCTTCCGGGCCACATCTCCTGATACCGACGCACCGATCAAGTACGGCCTCGTATCGCTGACCGACGAGTTTGTGGCGCTCGGCAGTTCCACCGTGAATACCGCACCGCCTCCCGGCCGGTTCTCCACAGAAACCTGGCCGCCGTGTTGATGTACGATTCCGTAGACAATCGAAAGTCCAAGTCCCGTCCCCACGCCGGCCGGCTTTGTTGTGAAGAACGGGTCGAAGATGCGCAAGACCACTTCCGGAGGAACGCCCGGTCCATCATCAGCGACTTCTATCGCTATCCGACTAGGGGAAATCGATCTCGTCCGAATCCATATATGGCCGTTTTCCTTTGCTTGTAGGATGGCCTGTTCCGCGTTCAAAACGAGGTTGAGCAGGACCTGCTGAACCTGTGCCGCGTCGGCGATTGCTTCCGCGAGCTGTTCATCCAGCTCAAGCTCAACGCCGATATTCTCGAGCCTGAGTTCGTGCCCACGCATCTCGATCGTGCGCTTCACGATTTCATTTAGGTTCACCCGCGTGCGTTCGCCTTCGCTTCCACGCGCGAAAAGCAAAAGATTCCGGGCGATGCGTCTGGCGCGCTCGCCCTCTTCCAAGATGTACCGGGTTTCCGCCTCCCACTCGAAACCTCTGGCTCGCTTCCGCACCAATTGGGCGTAGCCGAAAATGCTGGTGAGAGTATTATTAAGTTCATGTGCAATGCCGGAAATCATCTGTCCCAGGGCCGCAAGCCGTTCATGATGAAATAGGCCCAATTCGATTTGGCGACGGCTGGTGATATCCTGGTGCACTTCCAGCCATCCGAGCGGCTGTTTATAACGGCCGAGTACAGGGCGAGCGTAGCGTTCCACGATTTTTTTCTTTGGCTTCGCTAGCTCCAGTTCATCCCAGAAGGCCTCTCCGCTGCGAAACCGTTGTCGCCATCGCGCTGCGACGGCATCGCCGTCGGCAAACTGAGGAGCAACCCTTTCCACGATTTGTTCTAGACTGCTCAATTCGCGTAATCTTTCCGCCTCTACTCCGAAGATTTCGGCGAAGCGGTCATTTACGGCCCACAGTTCGCCGCCGATCCCGAAGAGCAGGATTCCGCACTCCACCGATTCGAGTAGCGTCACCAACACGGCTTCGGCGCGGGAGCCTGGGTCCGGCGAACTCCCTCCCAAATTCGAAAAGCCCGCGGTGCTAACTTTGTCCGGCATACGGGAATCTCGTGGCGCAGGATGTCGCATTCCTCACCGTAAGGGGCATGAAGCCCTCCTAGGTAATCTCCTGCACAGTGTTCGCCAACGCAGTGACAAAACGTTAGCGGATCGAATTTTCGCAGAATCAACAGGTTGGCGATTCGGCGCGCCGCTCAGATCGCCCAAGGATTCCCACTCCGATACACAAGAGGCCGCTCGCTTCCGTAGAAGGGAATGTGCCCACATCCTCGTACGGGAAAGTCGCAGAAAATTTCTTCAGTTGGGAAGGCTTTCCGGGCCGTATTGTTTGAGTTTGCGGTACAGCGTGGTTTTGCCGATGCCCAGTAATCGTGCGGCCGCCAGCTTGTCTCCATTGGTTTCGCGCAAGGCGCGCAAAATGAAGCGGCGCTCCATTTCTTCGATTGTCGTCAGCTCGTTCGAGTCGAGTGTCTTTTCGTTCGAGTCTTGCTGCAAGTTCGATGGAAGATCGCCGATGTGCAGGATCGGGCCGGAGCCGAGCGCCACGGCGCGCTCCACCGCATTCTCCAGTTCGCGTACGTTTCCCGGCCAGTCGTAAGCCATCAGCCGCCGCATGGCGTCTTCCGATATTGTGCGAATGGGTCGCTCGGGGTCGCCGAATTTTTCCAGAAAAGAATTAACCAGCAACGGTATGTCGCTCTTGCGTTCCCGCAGCGGAGGCAACTTAATCTGGACCACATTCAGTCGGAAATAGAGGTCCTGCCGAAAGGCGCCCGTCCGAGCCGCCGACTCCAGATCGCGATTAGTCGCCGCGATGATGCGTAAATCGATGCGCACCCGTTCTATACCTCCCACGGGCCGGATCTCGCGTTCCTGCAGTACCCGCAGTAGTTTGGACTGCAAATCCAACGGAAGGTCGCCAATTTCGTCGAGGAACACCGTCCCACCGTTCCCCGCCTCTAGCAGGCCCGTGCGAGCGTGCTGAGCGCCCGTAAACGCCCCTTTCACGTGGCCGAACAGTTCCGACTCGATCAATGTTGCCACCAGCCCCGAGCAATCCACCGGAACGAACGGCTTATTTTGCCTTATGCCCAGAAAATGGATCGATCGCGCAACCAACTCTTTGCCCGTTCCGCTTTCGCCAAGAATTAATACCGGATGTTTGTGCTGGCTGACCTTCTCGATCATTTTGTAAACGCGCTGCATTTTTGCCGAGACGCCAATCAAACCGCCAAAGCCCGGCCGCGTCCGCAATTGCTCCCGCAGAATCCGATTTTCGTGGTCGAGTTCGGCGCTCTGAACCAGCCGTTCGATCTTGGTGCGAAGTTCCTGTAGATGAAAAGGCTTGGTCACGTAATCCTTGGCTCCCAGCTGAGTCGCCGCAACAGCCGTCTCTATGGTCCCGTATTGTGTCAGCATCATCACCGAAGTATTCGGTTGGTTCGTACGAATGTGCTTCAGAAGCTCAATGCCTCCCAATTCCGGAACCTTGAGATCTGTAACCACGATGTCGACCGGTGACTGCTCCAATATCTCGAGCGCTTCGTCAGTCGTAGAGGCCGTCCGCACCTCGAGACCTATCTCAGAAGCGATGTCGCGGCATAGCTGCCGAGTCGTGTCCTCGTCGTCAACGATTAGAATGGACACACCGAGGGCGCTGGCTTTGAGGTTGGCGGGCTTGGGCTCAATATCCACGACGACTTTCCAAAACGTGCACGAGCAGTGCCAGAACCAAGCAGAAAAATTTGCTGATAGAGAACCGTTTGCCTACAACGTGTAGCGAAGATGTACACCGAAGGGGGACTGGTGTCAATCAATTAGCGGCAACGCCACCGCACAAGCTTCGAAGAGTATGGGAGTTGCAAAAACGGGAAGGGCCGAAATTCCAATGTGGGAATCTTCGCTCTAGAATGGCCACCTGCTGAACCCAAGTTTAATTACAAACCCGCCGCGATCGGTCGCGTTCGTCAGATTCAACATAAAGCGACAGCCTACGTCGATACCTGTTACCGGCAAAATGTATACCCGGACTCCCCAGATGCCATCAATCGGATCGCGGGCCCCAAATGTCATGTTCGGGGTCGCCTCATCTCCCGAGCGCAGCATTCAGCTCGACCGGGAGTGAGTGAGCACCATCCCTTCGTGGCCCGCTTTGAGGCACGACTGGTGGCGCTCGCTTGGCATTCCTGCCTTCGGCTGGTAGATTCAATTCGTACCAGCCGAAAGGAATCATGCCGACGGATCAGAGTAAATCGTCCGATCGCATCCTGATTGTCGAGGACGAAGAAAACGCACGCCGTGGTTATGAGGCCCTGCTCCAAAAATGGGGCTTGGACGTTCTTGGAGTCTCCAGCGCGGAAGACGCCTTGGCCCGGTTCTCCGATTATCACCCTTCGGTCCTGATTGCGGACGTTGAGCTTCCTGGAATGGACGGGCTAAGCCTTGTTGAGCGGCTCAGAGACGAGCTCGCCTCGGTTCCGGCGATCATTATTACCGGAAAGGGCAGTGAGGAGCGCGCCGTCGCCGCAATCGACGCAGGCGCCTTCTGGTATATCGAAAAGCCCCTCAAAGGGGCGATTCTGCGGGCCCTGCTCAACCGTGCCCTGGGAAAGGCCCGCGATCAGCAGCAAGTGGCGGCACTGAGACGGCAGCTAAGGGAAGCGGGACGCATCGGCGAACTCATCGGAGGCGCGAGACCGATGCAGGAGGTCATGCGCCTGGTCGAGCAGGTCGCTCCTTCGTCTGCGTCCGTGCTGATCACCGGCGAAACAGGTTCCGGGAAGGAAATTCTCGCCCGCACTCTCCACCAGCTTTCGCCGCGTAACGACCGGCCCTTTATCGCGATCAATTGTTCTGCCATTCCGGAATCTCTGATGGAAAGCGAAATTTTTGGCCACGAACGAGGTGCCTTCACGGGAGCGGCGGAACGCCGCATCGGCTGTTTTGAACTTGCCGACGGCGGCACGCTGCTTTTGGACGAAATCGGCGAAATGCCCGCGCCCACGCAGGCCAAATTGCTGCGCGTACTGGAAGACCGCAAGGTCCGGCGATTGGGCAGCAAAGTTGAAACACCGGTGGATGTGCGCGTCCTCGCGGCTACGAACAAGGATCCCGAGCAGGCCGTCGCGCACGGCCAGCTTCGCCAGGACCTTTATTTCCGTCTCAACGTTTTTCACATTCATCTGCCCGCCCTGCGCGATCGGAAGGAGGATCTCCCGCCGCTCGTCGAGCACATCCTGCGCGACCTGAATGTCAAACACAGCCGGCAGGTTCGAGGCATAAATGCTGAAGTCAGCGAGCTTTTTCACAATTACGCTTGGCCGGGAAACGTCCGCGAGTTGCGCAATGTGCTCGAACGCGCCGTTATCGTGTGTGACCGGGACCTTATCGGCCGCAGCCATCTTCCCACGGATTTCGGCCGTACCCACGCCACAGCCGCTTCCGAACTCTCTTCTCTGCGTTTCCCTCTGGGCACGACGGTGGACGCCATGGAACGCGAACTCATTCTGCAGACCCTCGCCGCGACCAATAACAAGACACGTGCGGCGGAACTTCTCGGAATTAGCCTGAAGACACTGCATAATAAGCTGAAAGAATACGAAGCCGGCCGGGCTGAGAACCGCTGAGTTCGAAAATGCGCCTGCGTTTGAAAACCAAAATCACCTTGACCATCTCTCTGCTGGTGCTGATGGTGGTGGGCGTAACTTCCTGGCTTCACGTATTGACTTTGACCCGCCAGGTGATCGAGCAAGCCGATGGACGCGCGAACCTCGTCGCGCAGCAGGTCTTTTTCCAAGCCCAGAATGCGCTTGCCGAAGCGGCCAACGAAGGACAGCTGCCGGCCTCGAATCGCCCCGAGGATGTTCGAGAATACGTCCGCAACGCCCTGGACCAGAACTCCGCGCTCACTTCATTGATTGATGCCGAGGTGGGCAACTCTTTTCTAGTCTATGAAGTAACCATCATTGATCACGACGGAACGGCGCTGATCTCGAGCGATGCGTCGCTGCCGGGCCGCAAAGTGCTTCCGCGTCCACCTCTCAGTCAACTCGTCGGCGCGGGGTTCATCCAACAGCTTCGATTGATCTACGGAGCGCCGCAGGCCTATGACGTCTCCGATCCGTTCAAACTCGGACCTCCAGGGCGGCAGGTACCGTTTGGTGAAATTCGCGTCGCCTTGCACACCGGTCTCCTGGCTATCGAGATCACTCCGGCGCTGCGTTCGGCCATTCTTTTGGCGCTCATTTCGGTGCTGGCATCAGTGCTTCTGGCGGCCGTGGTGAGCACGGCCATACTCGCGCCTGTCGAACGCATCTCGGCGCAATTGGACCGCATCTCACGAGGCGAATTCGACCAAAAGCCGCTCGAGCGTGGGGATGAGTTCGGACAAGTGAGCACCAAAATCAGTCAGATCGGATTGCAGTTGCGAGGAGTGCGCGAAATCTTCAGCACGCTGCGAGAAAATCTGGACCAGATTCTCGGCGGCCTGGAAGACGGCCTGCTGCTGTTCACGCGCGATGGCCGCGCCGTTATGGTGAGCCCCGCCGTGGAAAATTTCCTGGGCTCACCCGCTGACCAATTGCTGGGCCGCAAAGCGAGCGAAATCTTCCCTCCAGGTCACCCTATGCGTTCCGCTCTCGTTCTGGTTGAAGACGAATTTGAAGCTGTAGCAGCCGCCGAGGTTGATATCCCAGCTTCTGATCCCAGTCTGCCGCCACAACGCATCGGCGTGAGCGTGCAAGTGATCAGCGAACGCGGTACACGCATGGGCGCTCTGGTGACCTTGCGCGACCTCCAGTCTTTAGAGACGATCAGTCGGCAATTGCAGGTTTCTGAGCGTCTCGCGGCCCTCGGCCGCGTCACTGCCGGCGTGGCCCACGAAGTGAAGAATCCGCTCAACTCCATGCGGCTTTGGCTGGAAAATCTCAAGGAGAGTCTGCCCCCCGGCGATGGCGTGCCCAGGCAAGCCGTGGCCGTGTTGGATAGCGAAATCGATCGTTTGGATTCGGTTGTCAAACGCTTCCTCGATTTCATGCGCTCACAGGAACTGCGGCTGGAGGAGACGAATCTCGACGAACTGCTCGACGAAGTGAGCGGAATTGCGCGTCCTCAGATGGAACGCGCGCACGTGCAGCTCAAAAAGCAGTATGCGGATCTTCCGCCGGTCCGCGTCGACCGGCCCCTTCTTACCCAAGCGCTTCTCAATCTGGTTTTCAATGCCATTCAGGCTATGCCGTCGGGCGGCACGCTCACGCTCGGCCTCGAGCGCCGCGGCGAATCGGCAGAAATTCGGATCGCAGATACCGGCCAAGGTATTACTCCGGAAAATCGCGGTCGTGTGTTTCAATTATTCTTCACTACGCGACCTGGCGGCAGCGGCATTGGCCTTGCCAGCGCCTATAAAGCAATACAATTGCACGACGGTTCTATCGATTTTGACTCTCAAGTTGGACGCGGAACGACTTTTCGCATCGAATTACCTCTGGCGCGCCCCGTAGAGCCCGCAGTTTCGCGCTTCCGGGAGGCAAACGGGGCGCTGGCACGGAACGCATCATGAAGCTGCGCCGGAACATTCTCGTGGTTCTTTTGTGCCTCGCGGCAGCCGGACTATGCGGCTGCCGGCGAAATATTGTTCGCGCCGCTCCGCCTTCAGTCGCGACTCCGCCCGATACGGAACCGTTCCCACAGCCAACCGTGGTGACTCAACAGCCGCCCACGCCAGCTGCCGAGCCGCCCGACCTCCAGCCGCCGGCGCAACCCGTGCCTGCTGTGGCTGACCAGCCGCGTCCCCGGGCTCCCGTTGAAGCCGAGGCAGTTGCCCCGAAAGCTCAACCTGAGCCGGAGCCAATCCAGATTGCTCCGGAGCTTTCAGCGAAAGACCAAGCCGCCGCGGTTCGCACGACCACCGACGATATCCGTGTCGCCGAACGCAATCTGCAAGTCGCTTATGGCCGCCAGCTCAGCGCCTCACAGAATGATCTCGTCGGGAAAATCGCCGGATTCCTCTCTCAGGCCCATGAAGCGATACGTACGGGCGATTGGGTGCGTGCCCAGAACCTGGCGCAAAAAGCCCAGGTCCTCTCTGTTCAACTGGTCAAATCATTCTAGATTCGCGCTGCCTTTGATCCACATTCGCGAGGTCTAGGTGTCTTGATAGACTGGATGCATGCCCTCGCATGATGCCATCGTCGTTGGCGCCGGCCTGATCGGCTCGGCCATCGCCTTGCGCCTTGCGCAAGAGGGCCTTTGCGTTGCGCTCCTCGAAAAGAATGAGCCTGGCCGCGAGGCCTCTTGGGCTGGAGCAGGCATGCTCTCTCCGGCGCCCGACAGTCCCGCAGCGATTCCGCTCGTGCCATTTGGCCGAGCCAGTCTGAATCTCTATCCCCAGTTTGTTGCCGAGATCGAGGAAATTTCTGGACAGCGCGGGTGCTATCGCGGCGACGGCGCTATTGAGCTGCTCTTCTCTACCGATGCCGAACGCGAGCTCAGCACACTCATTGCTCTGCATCACGCCCTAGGCCTTCCAACCGAGCCGCTTCCTCTCGACGAGGCCGCCAAATTAGAACCCGCATTGACGCGCCGTGCCCACGCGGCGGCCTATTTCCCCTACGAGGCTTGCGTAGATAATCGCGCTCTCATGGAAGCGCTCTTGGCGGCAGCTTCGATTGCCGGCGTGGAGGTGTTTCCCGCCACAGCTGTTCGCACGATCGTGATCGATGATGGGCGCAGCACGGGTGTACGCACTGAGAATGGAACTATGTTCGCGGCGCAGGAGGTAATTGTCGCAGCGGGCGCTTTTTCGGGTCTACTCGAAGGCATCATTCCGCGATTACCAACGCGCCCGATTCGCGGACAGATGTTGGCTCTAAAATCTCAGCTGCCCGTTCGGCACGTAGTCCGTTGCGAACAGGCGTATATCGTGCCACGTGACTCCGCCGTGCCTCAGCGAATGGTTACCGGCAGCACGTTGGAGGACGCCGGATTCGATAAATCCGTCACCGCGGGCGGCATTGAGAAAATCCTCTCCACAGCGCGGGAACTGGTTCCTAAGCTCTCGAATGCCGAGGTGATAGAACTTTGGTGCGGTCTGCGCCCCGATACGCCCGATCATCTTCCCTTGCTGGGTCCCGCGGGAGTCGGCGGGCTGACGATCGCAACAGGTCATTATCGCAACGGTATTCTGCTCACTCCCATTACGGCGAAACTCGTCCGCGAATGGATCGTGGAGAAGCGCGTCTCAATGGACTGGGAGATTTTCAACCCGCTGCGATTTGCCGAAACCGAAAAAGTCGCCAGCGCCGGCGATTCTTTATCGAGCGACGACGCCCCGGGCAATCGAGCTGCCAAGAAATTCGCCCACAAACAAAGCTGATGTGCATTCGCACATCTCAAAATCTAAGCTCGCTATTAGAAGGGGAAACTCCTTGCAGGCGGTCGGCCGGCGGGTCCGGGCAACGTGGTCGCGCGCCCCGGTTCGGTAAAGTTGATCTTCGTTGGATCGAGGT
>Ga0307478_10003617_pt1 | contig 11407 bp, 5 predicted proteins | sample atmos_gasesECM4C_2_FD_203713 | JGI IMG/M metagenome (GOLD analysis project Ga0307478, IMG submission 203713) | Hardwood forest soil microbial communities from Morgan-Monroe State Forest, Indiana, United States - atmos_gasesECM4C_05 | ecosystem: Environmental > Terrestrial > Soil > Temperate...
CCGCAGTCGTGCTCGATATGTACCACGAACCCCAAGCCCAGTCGTTGTGCTCGCAATCAACGAGGACGTCGCTGACGTTCGCGATCGCGATACCAGTATAGAAAAATGTGGCGCACGGCTGCGGCTGGCTGGTGGGTGGGGAAAATACAGTGACGCTGTAAATGCCGCCATTGGTGACCTGGGTAGGGAAGGTAAATGTGGTATCGCCGGTAACAAATAAGTCGTCACCGGCATTGTTTTGTAGCTCGAGCGTGTCGCCCGTCGCCTCCACCAGGCCAACCACCGATCCGCTAATCTTGTATCCCGGCTGTGTGCATGAGATTTGAACGTTGTTGACGTTCGCGGTCACCGTACCATTGCCGTTGACGACAGAGCAGACCTGCGCAGGGTTAGAAGGCTGAGTTAGCACTGTGACCAGGTAAGCGGCGCCGGGGTTCAGCGGAGTCGAAAACGTAAACGTGACGTTTCCTTTCCCGGTGACCGAGAAATTATCAGCCCCATTGTTTTGAAGGACGAGTCCGCCACCGAGTAATCCGGAAACAGAACCTCCAACAGTTAGACCGGTCGTCCCGCAATTGATCACAATGTTTGTAACGTTTGCTATGGCCGTTCCGGCGCCATTGGCGACGCTACAGGTTTGCGCCGGGCCGATCGGCTGCGTCTTTACAGTCACAGAATAGGCGCCGCTCACGGCGGTTTTGAATGTAAAATTCCCGTCTGTCGTAATTGGAAGATCGTCCCCGCCATTATCTTCAATGATCATCCCTGACCCAGCAAGGCCAATTACACCTCCACCGATCGTGAAGGTAGATGGATTGCCATTATTCCCGCCGCTTCCACTGCCGCTTCCACTGCCACTACCACTGCCGCTTCCACTCCCACTGCCGCCACTGGATAGCGAGCCACCACTCCCCGTGTGCGCGGGATAACAGGAAGTCACTAACAGCGATACCAACGCCAACAAGGCGAAATAGGAGTATCTCGTAATGAATTTCATGACTTTTGCTTGCTCCTTCGTGGCTTGGCGTCGGACCCTTTTTACTTGGCGGCAGACACCTCGCGGACACCACTCCACCGACAGCGGCGGCGATTCTTAATCGTTTAGCCCAGTTGGGATTAGCTAATCGGCTAACCTCTGTGATGACGGCCGAAATTTCCGTGCTTGCTTTACTACCCTAAAGTCTTCGCTAGTGAGGGTCAATTCAGAGTTCGTTGGCCTGTGTCTACCTGACTAATAAATATGACGAGTAGTACTGAGGAACAGCAAGGAGTGCTTCGTGGCCACACAAAGCGTTTACGTTATCTCCAATGGAATAAGGCGTTTGCACGGCTTCGCGTTGCGCTCTCAAACAGCACGAAATCGTCAAGCACGGCATCTGTATCATTTTGAGACGTTTTGCGGAACGTTTCCTTCGGACCTATTCTCATTCACTGCTTTTCTCATGTGATACGATCTCTGGCGAACACATCCATTACGACAAATCGGCGCCCGCGATGAGGTTCATTGGTTTCAAAAAGGCGCCTTGGCTTTAGCTTTAAAGACATCCTCCTATGCGCCCTTCACAAATCCGAAACTTGATCTTCCTCGCCGTCGGCGTGATTCTTGCGCTTTGGGCTAGTACCACGGCCGCCGACTTCGTTATCGAGTACAACTGGTGGAAAGAAATCGGCCAGGTGAATACCTGGGTCGGCATGTTGTGGTACAGCATTGCGCCGGCCGCAGCGGGATCGGTCTTGGCCTTCATTGCGTTGTGGGTGGCTCATGCGCGCGGGCTGCACTTTGCCGGAATCCTGTCGCGCGATCACCGTCTGTATTCCCGTCTGATCCCCCTGGGCTTGGCGGTCGTGGCGATCCTATACGCATCGAACTCGATTGACTACTGGACCGTGATGCGTTTTTTCGGATCGCGGGGGCTGGTGGCGCCCGCTGACGCCTGGAAGGACCAGGTCTTTTCGCGCGGCTTGCCGTTTTACCTCTTTGATTTGCCCTTCTATGCCCAAGTGCTTGGATTCGTATTTGTGCTGGCGATCATTTGCGCGCTCGTTTTTTGGGCCACGGCTAAAGGCTGGCAGATGGCGGAGCGGGTACGCTACGGGGTGCTGGATGATGGGCCCAGGACCTTGACCCTCGGGCCGGGTTCCCTGCTACTGCCGGGGGCGACGCGGGCAGGATTTGTCCGCATCCTATCCCTCATTTTATTGCTGGGCTTTACCGCATGGATTTACCTGGGCAATTATGAACTCCTGCTCAATTCCCATGCGTTCATGACCGGCGCCGATTACGTGGACGAAAAAATCACGCTCCCTTTGCGCTGGCTGTTGATTGTAGTCACGCTGGGAGCCCTTCCACTTGTTTGGCTGAGAAAATACAAGAATGCGGCCATCCTGGTTGGTGGCTTTTTCCTCCTGCAAATTTTTGCGCCGCTCTTCATTCACGCCGTCTATGTGCGTCCGAGCGAGATTTCCATTGAAAAGCCATATATCGAGCGGCACATCGAGGCGACTTCGATCGCATTTGGATTGAATCGCAACGCGCAGGAACTGCCTTTCGCCGCATTGGGCCGGGAAAGCGTCGATCCTGTGCAGGATGCCACACTGCTCGAAAATGTTCGTCTCTGGGATCTTCGCGCTTACAATGAAACGATCGGCCAGATTCAGGCGCTCCGCCCTTACTACACTTTTCCCGCGACCGATGTGGATCGCTACTTCCCGAACGGCCGCATTAAGCAAGTGCTTTTGTCGCCGCGCGAACTCGACGTCACGCAGTTATCCGCCGAGGCCAGCCAGAGCTGGATCAATCTTCACTTCACTTACACCCACGGAATCGGCGTGGTGATGTCCGAGGTGAATAAAATCACGCCCGATGGCCTCCCCGTTTTGCTGATCGAGAATGCGCCGCCGGAGATTCATGCGCCTGGATTTCAGCTTACACGGCCCGAAATTTATTACGGCGCGAAGACACAGGATCCGGTATTCGTCCACACCGCTAGCGATGAATTCGACTACCCGTCCGGCGACCAGAATAAGTACGCGAAGTATCAGGGCACGGGTGGTTTCCCTGTCGGATCGGTTCTCATGAAGACGGCCGCTGCGATTTCACAGGGTGAGCCCAACATCGTCTTCACGAGTTATCTCACCGGCGAAAGCCGTATGATGATTCATCGCAACGTGCAGGAACGGCTGCAATATCTTGCCGGATTTTTGCAGTGGGACGGCGACCCGTACCTCGTAATCACCGACGACGGCCGGTTGGTCTGGATGGTGGACGGCTACACGACTTCCCTTTCGCATCCCTATTCCGCCACGCTTCCCGTCGCCGGACTGCCGGACGGCGCGAATTACATGCGCAACGCGGTGAAAGCCACCGTGGATGCATACTCAGGGAAAATTTCTCTCTACGTATTTGATCCGAGCGATCCGATCATTCAGGCCTACGAGCGTCTGTTCCCGAAATTATTCCTTCCCGCTTCCGAGATGCCTGCTGATCTGCGCCGCCACGCCCGCTACCCCGAAGCTCTGTTTCAGGCGCAGGCCGAGGCCTACCGGACTTTTCACATGCGTGATCCGCAGGTGTTTTACAACAAGGAAGACATCTGGGACATCGCGCACAACCTCTTCGGCCAATCCTCGCAGCCGGAAAATATGCAGCCTACCTATGTTGTGGCAACCTTGCCCGGAGAAAAACAGCCTGAGTTTCTGCTGATTCTTCCCTTCACTCCGCGAGGCAAGGATAATTTGATCGGCTGGATGGCCGCCCGCTGCGACGGCGATCATTTGGGAAATCTGATTTTTTACCAACTGCCGAAGCAGCAACTGATGTACGGGCCCATGCAGATCGAGTCGCGCATCGACCAAGACCAGAATATTTCCAAGGATTTGACCCTGTGGAACCAGCAGGGCTCGCACGTGCTTCGCGGAAATATTATTTCGCTTCCGGTGACGGGAGGATTTCTCTACGTCGAGTCCATCTACATTCAGGCGAATGAGGCCCGCATGCCTCAGCTGAAAAAAGTCGTGCTGGCCATGGGCGATCGCCTGATTTACCGCGACACTTTTGATCAAGCGCTCGCCGAATTGACTGGCGGCGCCGCGCCCACCAAACCTGGGGCAGAGGCTCCTGCACCCACCCAGGCGGGAGCTCCCGCGACTCCTGGTCAAAGCACGGCCGATCTAGCCGAGCGCGTGCGCCAGATTCGCGACCAGGCGCAACAACTCGTTCAAGAACTAGACAAGCTGGAAAAAGAGGCGGGCAAGAAATAGGTTCTAGCCCGGGTATCGTTCGCCTTTCGGCTGGCCCGGCCAAGATTCGGAAGTGAGCACACAGACTCGACAAGCCTGTTCTGCTTCAATTTGAATCCACGCAATGTATAATTCGTTGATGATGACCAACGCTTCCTTTCTTTCCGAAAAATTCGCGACGGGCCTTCCCTACGATCGTTATCTCAAAACAGGAAACGAAGAACAGCAACGCCGCTGGACCCAGGTCTACGAAGCCGCGCACCTGACGGCCGCACAGAAAGAATTAATCGGCGGCTTCGTGCGGGAAATGAAAATTCTGACCTTCAGCGGCATCTGGTGCGGAGACTGCGTGCAGCAATGCCCGCTGATTCAGCGCATCGTCGAAGCCAATCCTGGCAAGATTAATTTACGATTCGTCGAGCGGCTTAAGGAAAGCGAACTGATTCCTGAGCTGCGCATCAATGCCGGCAGCCGCGTGCCCGTGGTCATGTTTCTTTCCGAAGACAATGAATGGTGCGCGACCGCGGGAGATCGCACGATCCACCGCTACCGCGCCCTGGCCCACGCGAGGCTTGGCCCCATGTGCCCGACCGGCATCGTCGCTCCCGAGAAAGACGAACTCGACGCCACGCTCGGCGACTGGCTGAACGAAGTCGAGCGCGTGCAACTGATGCTGCGGCTCACACCGCGTCTTCGGCAAAAATATCAAGATTAGACGATCCGTGTTTGGCGACATTCGCGAGGCATCAACGAGTACCGGCGCTGGATTCCGTTGAGACCGCCCGGGGCAAGGAACTGGCGAGTTGTCGAAGCTCGCTCTCGACACGGCTCAGGACTTCCTTCCATTTGCCCGGCGTGCGTTGCCGGAATAAACGCGCTGTCGGATACCAGGGGCTCGTCTCGCGCTCCAGAAGCCACCGCCAATCCGGCGCGCGATGCAGCAACACCCACACAGGTTTCCCCATTCCACCGGCGAGGTGCGCAATGGAAGTATCTACACTGATGACCACATCAAGATTCGCAATAGCGGCGGCTGTAACCGCAAAGTCAATCAACTCGGGCGCGAGATCGACAATTTCCGCCTCAGATTTTAGCTGGGCGATTTGCCCTGCCGCTGCACCCTTCTGCAGCGAGTAAAAGGTTGCATTTTCAATGCGCATCAGTGGCCCGAAAAGTTCCAATGGAATTGAACGCCAGAAGTCGCGCGGATGTTTAGGATTGCCGCTCCAACAAAGCCCGACCCGAAGCGAATCACCGCTAAGCCGTCGTTTCCAATTCGAGGTTTCGATGGAATCTGGATGGAGATAAGGGACGTTGGCTGGAATCGAGTCGAGTTCCGTTCCAAAGATGAGAGGCAGGCTCAGGAGCGGGCAATGCCAATCGTAATCTGGAAGTGACTCGCCGCGGCGGAGGACCTGTTTCGCTCCATCGAACCCGATGAACAATCGGTAAAGTTCCGACTGCACTTCGAGCAAAACTTCGGCACCCATGGCCGAAACAAAGGGGACGTACCGGACGAATTGCATCGTGTCGCCGAGGCCTTGTTCGGCGTGCAACAGAATTCGGGCGTGCCCGAGCGGCTCGCCTTTCCATTGAGGCGCGGAAAACTCCCTGCGTTCGCGCTGTCCGACACTCGTCCAGCGGGCTTCGTATTCCTGCCAACCTCGTGAGAAGTCGCCCTGCAGGAGGTGAATTCGTGAAAGCTGAAATGTCGCCTCGGAAGAAGCCGGCTCCATTTCCTGCACACGGCGGAAACATTCCGAAGATTCATCAAACTCGCCGAGCTCATATAGCACCAGACCGAGTTCACGATGCGCATCGACGAGCTCAGGATCTCGCTCTATTGCGCAGCGATAGGAATCCGCGGCAGAGCGCAGATCTCCATTTCGGAAGAAGAAGTGACCCAAATTGCACAATGCCGGGCCAGAATTCGGAATGATGGACAGGGCCTGCTGCAACATCGCCACTGCCCTTTCAGGCTGGCCGATTTCAGTGAGAACGAATCCGAGGTCTTCGCACGTTTCAAAGTCGCCAGGATTTCGCGCGAGTAACTGCTCGAGAAGACCGAGCGCTTCCTGAAGCGCGCCGGACTTGCAGAGCGCCGCCGCAAGCCTTCTCACGAATTCAGGATCTTCAGGATTGAGAGACACCGCGCGCCGAAACGACTGCGCGGCTTCCTCGAAACGATCGAGCCGGTCTTGCACGAGACCAAGGCACGCCCAAGCGCTGGCCGACGCTGGAGACAACTCAACAACGCTCTGATAACAAAGCATCGCTTCCTGAGTTTCTCCGATGACGAGACAAGAGGCCGCGAGGCTCGTCAGGATGTCGGCGTCGGCGGGGTCCACGGAATTGGCCCTTCGGAGCGATTCAACTGCCAATTCGAAGCGCCCTGTTTGGTGCATGATCAATCCCATCAGGTGAAGCGCCTGCGGGCAATTTGGGGCTTTGCTCAAAACAGTCCGGCAACAGTCCTCCCCTGATTCAAGCTGCCCGGCTTCGTATTGAGCCATGCTCCGTTGAAGGAGGTTTAGTAAATATGGAGGAAGTGAAGGTGTCTTGGACATATGAAGGTGCTTGGGACTGAAAGCCTGAACTGTCCTCACGAGCAAGCGGGCGCAGCAAGATCCGCGGCGACTGGAATCATGATGAAGAGGAATGCGCGAGCTCGCCCACTCTGTCGGGCATGCAGATTTTCAACAGCTCGCGCGCCGTTCGCTCCCAGGTAAACTGCAGCATGCGCTCACAGTTCCGAGCGCCCAACGGCGCCAGCGCGTCGCGGTTTTGATACGCCCATTCCAGCCGCTCGATTGTTTCTTCGAGGTTCGGCTCGTACCAGACGCCTCGGGGCACTCTCGCCGCATCCACATAGACGAACTCCTTCGAATGCCTCAGGAGGAGCGGATCGTCCGCTGCGAGAACATCTTGATGGCCATGGGCATTCAGCGCGATCACCGGCTTGCCGCAGGCCATGAATTCCATCATGACCAGGTTCGTCCCAGCCTCGCAGCGATTGGGGAACAAGCCCACATCGCACCGGTTGTACCACTCGGCAAGTTTTTCGTGCCGCAAGGGACTTCCAACCGAGCCGTTCACTTTATGGGACGGGATATTCTCTTTGTTAAGCAAATTCCCTATCGATCCTCCCGAATACTTGATCAGCGAGGATGCCGACATCGAGAGCATCGTTGCCGGCCAAGGGTTGTGCCAGTGGCACGTGAGCCGGACGTCGGCATGCCGTTGCATCATGACGGCGACCGCGCGAATCACAACATCCTGGGCCTTGCGGTACTCAAATTTGCCGCCCGAATAAATGACAAAACACTCGGACGCATTTTGCGCCGGTGGGCGCGGCTTAAACAGATTCGTGTCCACACCCTGCACGAACGCGCTCGTTTCCTTGACCCCTGCTTCACGCAGAATGCGCGCGCACCAGGAGCTTCCGGCGGCAACGTGGTCAAAGTAGCGCCGGGAATTCGGCACATGGCGCTTCACTAATATCGAGTCTTCAATGAATGCCAGGCCAACGTTATGGACTTTGCTCCAAACGTGCGTCCTGATCGGGAGCAAATTTACGCCCTGGATGGCCTGGACGAGCGGCTCGTCAAACGCAAAAGGATAATCCGTCTTCTCGCACTCGGGAGGAATAGGCAAGGCTTGCGCAATGGCCCGAAAAGCCTTGGCCAACTCAGTCCCACATATGCCCCAACCGAAACCGGAGCCGGATGGCAAAACGAAGAGGGTCATCCGGGGATCTCCGCGCCCAAGAGATGAACTGTGACGAAGCAGATGGTTTGTTTACTTGTTGCGGATGTCGCCCAAGTAGCGCCCATTCTTTTCATCCCATTCCATCGGCGACGAATTTCAGCGCTCACATTTCGTATGATTTGCTTTAACACAAGATTGAAAAGGAGCAATTTACTTGCCAGAGCGGACCGATTCACAAAATGAGTGAATTGCCAAGATCACAAGATCAAAGGGTTAAATTCGACGCTGCGTGTGGACCAGTTTGGACCGGCATTCCCAATACGACATGCGAAGTATTTGAGGCTGTCAATCAAAACTGGCGGATCAAGAATGAAGCCAAACTACTCCATGACTGCTTCTTCATGGATCGTCCGGAGCCTGGGCCGCTCGATATTTGGCAGGAAAGCCGCGAGCAGGCCTACGGCCGGGAGATAGGAACAAACGAGGTACACAAAATTGATGCTGGTCAAATCCGCGAGCCAGCCGAGGACAGCGGCGCCCAGTCCGGCCATGCCGAAAGCGAATCCGAAGCAGAGGCCTGAGATCATTCCCACCTTGCCCGGGACGAGTTCCTGCGCGTAAACCACGATCACGGAAAACGCCGACGCCAGGATCAGGCCGATCACAACGCTGAGAATTTCCGTCCAGAACAGATTGGAGTACGGCAACAATAAAGTGAATGGAAGCACGCCGAGGATCGAGCACCAGATCACGTTCTTGCGGCCGATCCGATCTCCGACGGGCCCGCCAATCAGCGTGCCAGCGGCCACGGCGCCCAGAAAAACGAAAAGGTGGATTTGCGCGCTCTCGACGCTCAACTGGAATTTGCTGATCAGATAAAACGTGTAGTAGCTCGTCAAGCTCGCAAGATAAACAAATTTGGAAAAAAGGAGCGCCATCAGAATCGCAATCGATCCCGTGATTCTTGCGGTCGAGAGATCGGGCGGCTTGTCGATGTCATGCTTCGCGCTGAATTTTTTCCAACTCGTCGTGTTGTTCTTCGCCCAGGTGCTCACACCCGTCAGCAGAATCATGCCGGCCAGCGCCGCAAGCGAGAACCAGGCGAGGCTCGTCTGCCCTCTCGGCAGAACGACAAATGCCGCCAGCAATGGGCCAAAGGAGAGTCCCGTATTGCCGCCCACCTGAAAGATCGACTGGGCGAGGCCATGTTGCCCGCCGGAGGCCATTCGCGCCACGCGCGAAGACTCGGGATGAAACACGGATGAGCCGGTTCCGACAAGCGCCGCGGCCACAAGCAGCGCGGGAAACGTGTGAGCGATCGCCAGAAGAATGAGGCCAATAAGGGTCGCGCCCATGCCCACGGGCAGGGAGAATGGCCTGGGCCGTTTGTCCGTGTAAAATCCGATCATCGGCTGTAGCAACGAAGCGGTCGTTTGATAGGTGAGTGTAATCAGACCTATTTGCGCGAAGTTCAGATTGAACGAACTTTTCAACAGCGGATAAATCGCAGGCAGAAGTGACGACATCATGTCATTCAAGAAATGACAGATGCTGATGGCGATCAAAACTTTGTAGAAGACCTTTTGCCCGATGCCGACAAGTGTTTCCGTCTGTGTCGCCGCCAAGATTCTTTCTCCCAACATTCAAAGCACAGTCCCGCATTCCAAATCCGGTCTTTTTATTGTACCAAAGACTGGACGGGCCTTCGAATTTGAAGGGCGGCTTCCATTCCGGACGCCTCGATGAAAGGAAAGCTTCAAGCTCCTCCTCTGAAAAGCGAAAGGGCCGGAATTTCTTCCGGCCCCTTCGACTTGAACGATTTTAAGTGAAAGTTAGAACAGCAGTCTGAATCCGATTTGGATCGATCGCGGCGCACCGCTGCCAACGGTAGCGTTGGCAATGGCTACGTCCGGGGATTGCCTCGATGAGCCAAATGAAGTGGTTGTGGATGGGTTCCCTGCGTTTGTCGCGTACTCCGTCGAGTTGAAGATATTGAACACTTCAAACCGGAATTGGCCGGTGAAACGCTCGCTGAACCTTACCTCCTTCGAGACGGACAAATCCAAAAGCCGGAATGGCTCACCCCGGAATTCGTTGTGTGATTCATCCCCGAATGTTCCGAAAGCCGGTGGAAGCATTAGGGCGCCATTTTCGTTGAAACAGCCAAACTTGGTGAGCGCGGCCACATTGGTCCAGCCAGGATGCAGCGGTGTGCTGCTAGCATCCAGGGTTTGCGCTTGAGTCAAACAAGCAGCGTTGGTTGTGCCTGAGAAAAACGGTACTGAAGCGGATTGTAAGTCGTTAAAACCGCCCTGGGGGCCGAAGTAATTCCAACGATCCTCGAGCTCGCCGGTCCCGCTGATGTTGTTTTTTGTGTCCGCGATATTCCACGGCAGGGCGGTTTGGTATTTCAGAACCGAATTGATCTTCCAGCCCTCGAGCATCTGCCCATAGCCTTTTTTCTGCGGCAAAGCATAGGTAAATGACCACAACAAGCTGTGACGGACATCGGTCAGGCAATTGCCGTAGTCGGCTCTGGGGTTGAAAACATCCGAGGGGAGGATGGATCCATTCCAATCGCCCGATCCCATCTCGAGGCAATGTGAGTACACGTAGCTGAGCACGGAGTTAAATCCATGCCAAGTCCGCTGGGTGAGTGTTACCTGCAACGCGTTGTAATTGCTTATGTCCTGGTTTTGAATTTCATTGATGTCGGACAGGTAGGGGAACTTGCTGAAGTACGGCCTGGTTATATTCTCGCAAATCGTGCTGATCGCCGACGGATTGGTGGTGGGGCTGCACGTCTTGGTTGTGCTGTTGTAGGTCTCCCATCCCGAACCAGGCGCCGGCGGGTTGGCATCATTCAGGGCAAGGAGACTTTCGCCATGAGTCCCGACGTAGGCAACCTGAAGAGAAAGATTGTTGGTGAAAGCATGCTGGACGCTCAAGTTCCACGCCGGAGCGTAGGGCCTGCGCAAATTAGGATTCACCGCGAGAATTGGGCAGGGGCTATTGTTCGGAGCGGCGTCCTCTGGATTGCTACATTGAATCTGCCCGGCAGCCACGGCTGGGAAGATGGGTCCGTTCAGACCCCATGTCACTCCCGATGTAAAATTGAGCAGCGCCGTTTGCATATTGCCGGGGCCTTGAACCGATGTAACTCCGTTGTTCAAGATCGCCCCGGTTGGAGTCGTGTTGAGTCCGGTTGTAATAGGTGAGGTACCCTGCTGGGAGATAAACACGTTAAAACCTTCCAGCACATACATGATGTTGAAGCCGCCGCGCACGACCCATTTCGAATTGCCCAGCAGATCCCAGGCAAAACCGATACGCGGGGAGTAATTGTTCCACGCGGGGAAAAGACTCCCTGTTTGACCCAATTGAATAAGCCCGCTGGAAGTGTTGGGGTCGAAGTTGGCCAACTGATTGTTCGCTTCCTTCAATGGCGTCACGCGCTCAT
>Ga0307478_10003618_pt1 | contig 11404 bp, 18 predicted proteins | sample atmos_gasesECM4C_2_FD_203713 | JGI IMG/M metagenome (GOLD analysis project Ga0307478, IMG submission 203713) | Hardwood forest soil microbial communities from Morgan-Monroe State Forest, Indiana, United States - atmos_gasesECM4C_05 | ecosystem: Environmental > Terrestrial > Soil > Temperate...
CCCGCGCCGAGCCACCCGCGCGGCAAAGAGAACCGAAATCACACGTGTAAAATTAGTCAAGGGTTACATCCTGTTCCGGGCAGTCGAGGGCGCGTAGCTCAAACGGATAGAGCATCGGATTTCTAATTTGGTCGGAACGTGTGTTTTCTGTATTTTAGAGGCAGGATTTTTCTGTGCAGGCTTCAAATTTCCACACAGTTTGCGCTTATCGGACTGGTTAACGGACTGAGGAAGCAACACCATGATCAAAAAATTTCGGATCAAAACCATCGAAGACAGAATCAGGTTCTTCAAAGACTCCGTACATGAGCCGAGAGGCAAGCCGGTGCCAAGGGGAGTGGCCCGCTCTACTCAAATCATGCTTGAATCTCTCCGCGAAGAGTGGAAGAGACAGGCAGCAGCAAACAAGGCGAGGAAGAACCGGCAGAAGAACCGAGGTTAGAAATAACCTCATCGGCTGTGCCTCTCGCGCATCGCGCGTAGCTTTCGCTCAAGTGATTCCCGTCTTGACAACCTCGGCTGTGCCCATCTTGCACGTGCTGCGATGAGGCAGGAAATTTCGTTGCGTTTTTGGCTGCCTTCCAACTTCAGACGCTGCCAACGTTCACGCATGGCAGCTTGTTGTTTCTCTAAGTTTTTCATAAATAGAAGTGAGGCAGGCCGCGCGGTCATCACCTAAAGGCGACCGAACCAACACACGGCCCTTCCCCATCACAGGCAGAGAACGTTGAACGTTATCGAGTGCTGATGGTGTTGACGATGGTGGTCGCCTCTCCCCAACACCGGCCCGCGAGTTCAACGCTTACCGCCACGCTTCAATCTTTCAGGTCCATCTGGGGTGTTATTTTTTGATCTGAGACCAAGAGGCAGGTGTGTCCACAAATAGGGCAAGAAAGCGCCATTTCCTGCCCTTTGCGAATGACGGGAAGAACGTTGTCCATCAGTTGTGGCTCATGTCCGGATGTGCAGTACACCCAAAGATGTTTTTCGTCGGTCATCCTCATGCGCTCCTTTTGGTGACTCGCAGCGAGTTGCTTGCCAACAGATGTGATTGACCCCGGTTGACCCGCTTGCTGATTTGGGTGATGACTTTGTTGAGGTTGTCGGGTGAAATCATTCCTTCAACGTTGATGTGGAAGTGCGTGCCCCCACCACTACCACCCAACGCATCTCGAATCATCCCCATTGCATTTGGGTCTTCCAAAGGCAACACCGCTTCTCTTTTCCTCTCTTCTCCAATGATTGCCAACGTTGGGCCTGTTACCAACCCACCCCCAGCGAAGTGCTGAATGCCACTTGCACCGGCAAAACCACCGCCTTGACTTGTGGTGTTCGAAACTGTTGAGTGAGGTTGATTACCGCTTCCACTTCCACCGCCCCCACCTGCACCGCCCAATGAGTGTGCAATGAGTCCTGCCGCAGCACCAACCGCAGCCATTTCCGCAGCCGCAGTGAAGAAACCACTCGCAGCCGGTGGGTCGGTCCATATTGCTGCGGTGCCTTCTGCGGTGTAGAACAGCGATTTGACTATCGCTTGTGCTGCGATGCTTGCCAACGCTGATGCTGTGGCCTTCTCAAGGGCCTGCGTGAAAGAGCCTTGTGCGAGGATGGCCGATTGCAACGCACCTTCAAACCCTTTGGTCAACCCATCGAATGCGGTCACCCCAAGTTGCTTAACTTGGTCGATGGCAGTCGCCCCCGCTTTGGCATCGTCACGAAACTCTTTCCACATGCCATGGGATTTGAGTTTGAACGTGTCTTCAGCCTTGCCGTAGTTCTCAAGAGCCTTCCTCGCGTTATCAACTTCAACAGCCACCTGCTTTCGCGCAACCGAATCCTGAATGCCGGATTGCACAAAATCCCACTCGGCTTTCTTTGCGTCTGTGTACGCCTGCACCAAATCAGATTTCAATGTGATGGAGTACTTATGTGCAGCCTCAACCCCATTGAGCATGTTGCGAATCTGAGCCGGGGTGACGATTTCAACATTCGACGCCTCAACCTTGGTGTGGTTGAGTGCAATGTTGAGCCGGTTGATTTCGTTAGCAGTCTTGGTGATCTGCGCATCAAGTGCCGCACCTTTTTTGTTCAACTCATCTTGTGCGGTTGATACGTGGTTGGTTGCAACCCGCAACTCTTGATGGGCGACAGCCAACTTCTTATTCGTGTCGATGAGTTTGTTTTCGATTTCATCGTGCTCTTTGTGCTTGATGATGGATGTGTCAACACCAACCGTCAGAGCCTTCAAAGCTTGCAGGGCACTGAGGTTGCCGCTTGTCCAAGCACTGTATGCAGCGGCAGCACCGAGCCGGGTTTTGGTGTGCTCATTCTCGGATTTGATGAGGGCTTTGAATTGTTCTTCCTCATCGTGCAAAGTCTTGGTCAGGGTTGTGATGGATTCCTTGACCTGCTCCTTGCCTTCAGTTGCCAACTGCAACGCAGACTTGCCGTAATCATCGGCCTGCTTTTTCAGTTCTTCGTATTGCTTCCCCAACTCAAGCAACTCATGATTGAGTTCCACAACCGAGGCTTGGTGTTCATCCATCACAGATTTTGCATAGATGAACTCAGCAAGAGACTCGGAGAGTTTCTTTGACAACTCGATAAGGGCCTGACCAACAAACAGAATTGCGGTCGCTGAGAATGCGGCAGACAGGGCGGGGCCTACACCCGGTAAAGAGGCAAGGAAGCCCTGTACATGGCGAGGCAAGTGAATACCAACTTCCTCACCGAGCAAGGCCACTTCACCACGTGCCTCATGCATGGAATACTTTATCCGCTCACCGGCATCTTCTGCGGCCTCGGCTGCGGGTTCAAATGCTTGTTTAGCTTTGGGACCAACCTCTGCAAACTTCGTATCTAATTGTGTACTGTCGCCTAAGAAGCGTAAAACGGCATCGCCTACGTCAATACTCATAAAGCCCCCTGATTGTTGCAAAAGAATTTCAACTTTCTTGCACCGAATGACACGGATGCATCCCCATCAATAAATACTGCGATGGGGCTGCCTTCGTATCTGACCTTGCGGTGTGATCCGGCACGCTGCACAACAACTTTGCCGGGTGATAGTTGGAAGAACTGCCGGTTGTGTTCTTCCATTCTCTTAACTGCTTCTGCGATAGTGCTCATGATTCCCACTCCAAATGTTTAGTCAACCTCATCAACTCTTTTAAAACCTTGCCCTGCAACTCGCCGTGAATACCAGCACGCTGCAAGGCAATCTGAATCCACATGAACCAATTCGGTTTACTCATGACGGTGGTACCAGACCGAGAAGGGCCACAGATCGTGCAAGAGCAACCACAGAGCAAACCGCCAAGGCTCTTGCCGTGATTCAAACTGCCGATGGTAGGCCAATTCGGTGCGTTGCTGATTGATGGTTGTCTGTTGATCCGTGATAATCAACCACTGTTGCCGAATGATTGCGTCTTTGTTTTCGTCCATAACCAACCCCATCAAAAAGAATTTAGAAGCTGGCACTGCCGGTGCCAGCACACGCTTGAGCCGTGATCAGCGTGCAAGTTCGGTCAACGCTTTTTACGACAGGTACGTTGAAGACCTGTCCGAGATAGGCTGCCGCTGCCCCGCTCGGAACGGTGTTGAAGTGTTGATGGGTGTGACCCCATCACGCGGCAAGCTTTACAAACCCAATTCCTTTTTCAACTCCTTGATGCGCTCATGACCGTTGAAGGCTTTCAGGGCACGTATCGCACCTGCGTTCTGCGACAAGGCACCTTGAAGCTTGATGTTGGCATCAGCCAACTCATCTTCAAGCAGTTCAACCTGATGTTCATAGCTACGCTCACCACGCACGTTGCCTTCCTCTGCTGCTTTCTTCTTGTGTTTGAGTAAATCAGCAATGCGGCCCTCAAGCTGATGTATGGCACCGGCCCATTGGTTAACTCGAACTGCGAAGGCTTTGCAGTCTTGGTTCAGAGCGAACAACCGTGACTGAAGTTGGTTGTATTCAATTTTCGGTGCAATCTTCGCGGGTGGGTTAAGTTTGTCCATCTCCGCACGTCGCGCAGCCTGCTTCTTTTCGTTGCCCTCAATGTCAATGGCCATGATTGATGGGTCTGCGGTCTTGTTGATTAGGTTCAGAAAGTTTTGTTGTTCCTGCTTCATAGTTCTCCTTTGTGTTGCTAAAAATGTTCCACCCATCAGAATTTGGTTGTTTCTGATGGGTGGTTCCCTGTTCACCGGCGCTAGGGAAACTTGTTACCGCGTGTAATGCGGGTTGGTGTTGTCCTGTGTCAGAGGCAGCTTTGCCAACTTCATGGCATCACTCTCACTGAAACCGCATTTGATGGCGAAGGTGTACTCTGCTTCCTGAAGCTTGGTGAGGCCCTGAGGTGCTTTGGGCTTCAAACCGAGGATCACCCTCGCACCGGCCTCATCACAGTTGTTTGTTTTGCACACAGACTCAACCAAGCTTTCTTTTTTGGCAACGGTCTTGTCTGTTTCAGTGATGACTTCCCCGCCTGCATAGTGCTCAAAGAAAGGATTGCCTTCAACAAACAGGTCACCCTTGCCGTTGTTCTTCTTGATGGGGGTTGTTTCTTTGACCTCACCACGCACGATTGCTTCGATGAGGTTCAACTGCACCTCACACGTCGTTTTGGGTTGACGGTGCTTGTTGAACAAGGACCGCTGTACAGGATTGAGGCCTTGAAGGGCCTCATTGAATTGTAGTTCTACTGATTTCATGTTGTGGCCTCTCCTTTGTGGCCTGTGTGTTGCTTAGAATTTGGTCGCCTTACCAACCTTCTGGAAACGAATCTAAAGAACTCTTGAACTCGGGTTCATGCTGTTGCTTTTCAACCTTGATGCAGGCAACAGCCAACAGAACCCCCTTAAAGATCGGGTTATCCCGAGGAATGAATTGCTCCAACTCATCACTCAGCAATTCAATCTGTGTCACAATTCTCGCCTCGGCCATCTTCCGATGTCTCTTATGAGCCTTAGCAACTCGCTGCTTTTCCGCATGAACACCAAAGGCTTTGAGGGCCTGAAGGATGTCAGGGTCAACGTTGTTCATCGGTGGCACCCTTCAGTACAAGTTGTTTCTGAGTAACCTCAACAAGTTGTGGTTCTCTCGATGGGGCAGGAACTTCAATCTGTCGCCAACCTTCAGGAGTCCTCACCCAATCAAAGTGTTTACCGTTCCTATCTGTGTCAACAACCGTTGTGGTGAAGCTGATGGTATTCTTCCTGACTTCCAACTTCTCAGTCACCGGCTTGCGCACACCAAGCAATTCAATCATGGAGCGGGTGACAAGATGCATCTCATGAAGAACACCAACAGGCAGCTTTCCACCTTTGCGGTGTAGCTCCAACTCCCCATCAAGCTTCTCAAGCCGAGCAACCATCTCGGCCCTCATCAATTCTGTTTCGGTTAGTGCCTTGCTTCGTAGTTCTTCCATGAGTGCCTTCCTGTCTAACGTGATCGTGTTTCGTGAAACCTTCAAAGCCTTCGCCAATTCGATGTTGGTTACAGTCGGGTCATCCCGCAACATCTTCGCAACTTCCAACCGTCGCCGTGATGCCTCTTCGCGGGCTTGTCGCACTTGTAGTGACGGGCCGCTCATTACTTCACCTCGGCAATCAACTCTTCAGTGATGGGTGGGCACTGTGTCGCATGAGCAATCACCTCTTCAGGTGAACGAGGATTCACGTCGCTAAACGCTTGGTTGAACGTGAGAATTGTTGCGTCACGTTCACCTTTCGTGACCGTACACCAATCACTGATTAGCAACATCCTCACGCACAAATCAAAGTCAGCCTCACTCAGGCCCACACCGAAGCGACGATGCAACACGCTCTGGTAACCATGGCCTTCACGTTGCAGGGCCTTTCGGAGTTTGTGAATCACATTCAACTTCACCATCAGGTCATCATCATTAAAAATCGGCTGCATTGCTTTGCTCCTTAGTTGAATCGAATGTTTTGCCGTAGTAACGTCTTGCAGTTGATTCCGACAAGCCTGTTGCTTCCGCAATCTCAGGCCACGTCTTGCCGCTGTCTTTGAACAACCTTATTTGCTGCGCAAGTTCTTGCTCTTTAGGGTTGGGTTTCCGCCCCGGCCTGTTAACAACATGATCTTCCTTTTTTCCTGCCTCACCCGGCTTGAGGTAGACAGGAAACCGACCACGATCAAAGTTGCATTGCCCATCTTCATCATTGACTGTGATGGTGAAGGACAATGGCTTCTTAAACCCACGCGACTTGATGCGTTCAACAAATATCTGCGAGGTGTTCTCCAGTTTCGAGAAGGCAATACCAACATCAATCTTTCCACCAAACGTCACCGAGTCTTTCAGATACTCGCTTGGGTCAATGGTGTTGCTTTTTGCACCGGTCTTGGTTGCGTGTGCCGTCATCACCACGGCAATGCAGCCGTGTACCGTCATCAACTCGCGCAGTTGTTGCATGAAGGTGATCCACTCACCCGACTGAAAAGCTTCTTTGATCTTGGCGAAATCCAACATCGTGTCGAGAATCAAAATGCGACCTCGCACAGCACGTTGCAGCACCGGTGAATCAATCGCGTGCATGACGTTGCCCTTGGGGTTCATCACACGAAAGTCTTCACCGTGGCTTCTTAAGTTGAATGGTGCTGCGTAATCGTCAAACAACTCAGGTGACATATCAGCACACAAGAACATGATGGGGTAACGGTGATGCACTTCGAAGTGATCGAAGGCAGGACGCTCCGACAAGATAGCGTCTGACACCTCAATCAACCCCATCGTTTTGTAAGCCTCAAACCGACCGGCAACAACGTGAATGTTTCCCTTAATCAACAAGCCGTCAACAATCACCTCAGGTGGGTCAAAGTGCAACCTACCTAAGGCCGGAAATTCATCTTCCCAATTCTCAGGATCACCCTCAACCACCACCCCGCACTTGTCAGACAAGCAATGGAAGATCACCACATGCACATCACTCGGCAACTCAGACAGGTAATCGAGGTCACCGGCTTCAACATAAGGTTCCCAAATCACCACCAACTTGATTGAGCCGGTCACCTTAGAAGCAATAAACCGCGCGTGTTGCTTGGTGCTGAAGTCGCAATATCGCTCAACAACAATCTCCTTGGTGGTTGCCGGTGTGTCGGGCACCTCGCGTGAACCAACCACCTTGTCATCACTGGCCCTTACCAACTCGCATTTCACCGGGCCGCGTGCTGGTATGTGAATTGTCTTCTTGCTTGGTTCGAGTCGCAGGAACTTCACCCGCGAGCAATCAAAGCGGCCTTTCCCCAACTCCGCGCGGAAGTCTTCAATCGCAAACTGATGGGTTTCTGGAAACAACACACTCTCATCACGCAACGTGGCATCTCTGAGGTCTTCAAAAACATCATCTGCTGTGCTGCCATCACCCACCGGAATTTGCTTCCACATCGGCTCACCTGTGTGCAGGATTGGAGCCGGACTGGAACGATATATGTTGGTTATCTTCATGCTTCGTACCTCGTTCTCTCTTACAAAATAAAAACCTCAGCATCTCTAGGCTTCGGCCCGTTCTCCGCACGCATGAATCTGAGGAACGTAGAGGCCGTATCGCATCTCAGTTCTCACGAAGACCCGCTTGCCCACCTGCTCACCACTTTGCGAAAAATACTGCTCAGTGTGTCGAGTGGTCTTGCTGCGTGTGAAACAGTCAGGGCAGAAGTTTGTAAACGGCTTGGTGCACGCACGCTGCGAGTTATCCAAGACAACGTTCGGAATCACTGTGAACGTTGGTGTGACCCAAGCCTTACCCTGCCACGGTAGTGTGTGAGGAACACTTAGAAGTTTGGCCCTTTCTTTGTCGCTGAGAAGCATCGCAGGCCGGTAGCCGCTGCCTGCCCGCTTCTTTACTGCACGCGGAACATAACGCACAACCTGCTTCTTTTCGGCACGCGGAGCGGGAGACTTGCTCAGGCGGAAATACCCCGGCAGTGGTTCATCGACACCGTTGGTGTCACGATAGGCGCGGTGATCGTAAATCGGTTCGCGACCAAAACTATCGAGGCCGCGAACATGACCATCAGCGAGTACAAAGGCACCACCCTGACACTCGCAGCCGGTGCAGTACTTGCGCCCGTTGTGGTCGCACGTATGTGGTTGAAGCCAACTATGGGCGCAGCGCGGTGGGGAAACTTCCGCAACCGTGCGCGAGCATAACTCGGTGCCTGTGACACGGCAGTTGTGTTTGAGTTGAGAAGACAATGCCGGACCTCGAAGAACTGCCTTGAGGTCCAGCGGGATTTTCACCCGGCAGGAACTTCAGCGTTTACTTCCCAGAACCGAGAGGCTGTCCCGTACTCCTTGGACTCAGCTTCATGTTCGGACTCGCGGCTGACCGACTGACGCGGCCAAACCTTTCGACGCGGTCAGGTATTCCCGACCTTCACCTATATTAGAAAGCAAACGGATGACCAAACCTTATCTCTTTGATAATTCGAGTAATTGAAAAACTGAAGTGAAAAGATTTGCACTTCGTAGGAAGGTAAACCCTGTTCATAATCTGTTCTGAAAGGTTTCAGAATAGATTGTGATAGGTGATGGTGATCCACACCACGAAGTGTGGTCACCCATCACGAACCTGTCCACCATAATTCATTTCCTAGGATTATGAACAGGTGGGTATTATGACAGCCCATGCACCATGACCATGCACGCCCTACGTCTACTACAGATGTAGTAGATCATTTACCCCGGCTGAGGTCGAAAACGGAACGCCGACGCACACACAAGGGTGGTCTTCAAATCCCCATCGTAGACCACAACCGATGTCAAAACGCGTGTTTTCATTGGCTTGCGGTGAAAAGTCTGATAAGGCTTACCAGACTGTGCATAGTGACTACGTAGAATCAACGACTTACGAGGCATGTTATCAGCCGTTGCCGGTCGCCCCAATGTACCAGCATCGTGACATTGGACGGCCTCGCGCGGCTTATAGCAAGCCGCCAGACGAACGAAGGCCGCTCAAAGCATGGGGGTGACCGCAAATCGGATCAAGGTAGAGACATCCCTACCTTGAAAGAAATTGGGATACGCAAGGATGAGTTGAAGGATTGGCCATCACCTGAAGCAACGGAGTCAAGCTGCCATTGCGCTTGCTTCTGCAACCTGCGTGCTGTTCGCGCGAGTTCCTTCTGTTCGGCGCTGTCGAATGCACGAATCTCTTCCTCGGTCCAACCTAAGGTCATGATGTCTGCTATGTTGCGTTCCATTATGTTCTCCCCATCGAATCGGATTTGACTTCGGCCAACACAGTCAGAATGCCTCGGTGCGGCTGACTTGTCGAGATGTCCGAAATAACTTCGGCTTGCGGTACTCAAAGTTTAACAGTGTTAAAGAAATCGCTTACCAAATGTCAACCTACTTCGCTTCGGCTTTGTGTTGTTCCCACGCAGTTGCACAATCAGGATTCATTGTTCCGGGTGCGTGTGTGATGCCATTGAGGTAAATCTTGATGTGTTGTGACTTGCAAAACTTTTCTTGTTCTTTCAACTCCGGAGTTCTCTTCTTTACAGTCCACTCAGGAAGCACCGTATTACGAACGACGCAGTCAGTTGCATTCGGCGTGTCACTACACTTAACAACCGTTCGTGACCCATCACTATGGTTAATGGTTGTGGTGTCTGTGGTCTGCGTCTGCCCAAAAGCAAACCCGGATATCATCATCAGGATAATCAACACTCGCTTCATAACATCACCTCGAATTGGATTCCCACCACAGGAACCAAAGTTCAACATCACTGCTCATCAGTTATCAACCCCATCGCTGTGGCTGCTGCCATTCCGGTTGGCTTGTTTGGGTCATCAACCATCAAAGCACTAACCATCAACACCAAATTATTTTCTATTTCTGTCGTGAAACAACCATGCTCCGGTATGGTTATCGCAGCGTTAATCTCTTCACCCATTTTCAACTGAGTGTCTGCTATCGCAACCAACTTGATCAGTACCTTTGTTCCGCTCATTGTTGTTCTCCTTTGTTCCCGTTCAACTGCTTGCTCAGTGCAGCCTGCATCTTCAGTGAGGAAACTTTGCCAACCTCTGTGTCAGGCTCAACATAAGTCTTGATGACCACTTCAAGCGAGTTGCCTAATTGTTGGTAAGCGGCTCGCACATCGCCGTCTTGGTTGTAGAGCCGGGTTGCTGCACCATGCCTGCCGGAATAACAACCGCTCCAACGTGCGCAAACCTTCTCGGCAAAGGGCTTGATGCGGTACTTCGCAAAGTTGTTGTGATTGATGGGCTGATGGTTGGCATCTTCAAACAGCAAGCCGGTCTTTGGCTTCCCCATCACTTTGTGCCAAGCTTCGATGAAGCCCCGCACATCCTCGCCAAAATGCAGGTCACGTTGTGACTGCTCGGTTTTCAACTCACCGAGCACACCGTATGGTGCGGCCTCGCGCACCTTTAACACACCGGCCTTGAGGTCGATGTTTTCCCACTTCACCGCAGCGGCCTCTTCAGGCCTCATTGCCAACACAGCACAGAAGGCGAAGAACAGCTTTGCATCAGGTTGGTCAAGAGCGTTCAAAATGGCTGCAATCTCTTCAAGGGTGTACTTCACGCGGGGCTTTGCTCTGCGGACCTTCACCGACACTTCAGCATCTCTCATCGGGTTGACGTTGATGATGCCTTTGCTGCACGCACGTTTGAAAATGCCTGACATCAGACTGCGCACGCTGGCAAGTGTGTTTTCATTCAACTTCTTTGCGAGCCGGTCAAGGAACTCACTCGCGTCAACGGTGCGGTACTCGCTGAGGGCCTTGGTTTCCAACTCATCTTTGAGGTAGAGCGACCAAACGTATTTGTAACCGCGCGTGGTTGAAAACCGTTTGTTGGCTTCAACCCATGGTAGGTATGTGCCGAGCCAGAATGCACCGATGGTGAGAGGCGGTTCCTTGGGAAGCGGGGTTGGGGCAGAGAGTTGCTTGTGATGCTCTGCGTTGATCTGCGCCATGCGAATATCACGCAGCACCGTGACCGCGTGGCATTCCACCGAGTGAAACTCTTTCGTTTTGTCGCAGAGCTTCTCGGTGACCTTTACTCTTTCTCCGTCTTCCCCATCACGGTAGAATCGAAGCCAGAAAGCCCCGGAGCGTTCAACGATGGTGCCTTGTTGCTTACGGAAGCGCCGATTGTTGGTTAAGACGGTTGGCGTGGCCATAACCAACACGGTACACTATCGGACATATCAGACTCAAGATAACTTTGGTAACGAGGATGTTGATTGTTTGCAAGTATTTGTAAACAATGTAGTTGATTTCAAGATGGGCGCGTAGCTCAAACGGATAGAGCATCGGATTTCTAATCCGAGGGTTGCAGGTTCGATTCCTGCCGCGCCTACCATTCTAGAATTTCAGCCCAACCGCGCTGCTCAGGAATGCCGCCATGGGGGC
>Ga0307478_10003620_pt1 | contig 11403 bp, 9 predicted proteins | sample atmos_gasesECM4C_2_FD_203713 | JGI IMG/M metagenome (GOLD analysis project Ga0307478, IMG submission 203713) | Hardwood forest soil microbial communities from Morgan-Monroe State Forest, Indiana, United States - atmos_gasesECM4C_05 | ecosystem: Environmental > Terrestrial > Soil > Temperate...
CTGCTGCCTGGTGCCCGAGAAGCGCCAGGAGCTCACCACCGTGGGCGGGCTCGACGTGGCCGGACAGGCGGCGCGCATCCGCGCCGCCGTCGCGAGCCTCGCCGGAGCGGGGATTCGCGTGGCGCTCTTCATCGACCCGGATCCGGCGCAGATCGAGGCCGCCGCCGCGAGCGGCGCCCCCGCGGTCGAGCTGCATACCGGGGCTTACGCCGAGGCCAGCGGTGGCGCACGCGCCACCGAGATCGAGCGGCTGCGCACCGGGGCTCGGCTCGCCGAGCGCCTCGGGCTCGAGGTGCACGCCGGTCACGGCCTCGACTATCACAACGTGCAGCCGGTGGCCGCGATCGCCCAGATCGTCGAGCTCAACATCGGCCATGCGATCGTCGCGCGTGCGGTGTTCACGGGCCTCGCGGCGGCGGTGCGCGACATGAAGGCGCTCATGCAGGCGGCGCGCGCATGATCTTCGGCATCGGCGTCGACGTGCTCGAGGCGGCGCGCATCCAGCGCACGCTCGAGCGCTTCGGCGAGCGCTTCATCGAGCACCTGCTGATGCCCGAGGAGCGCTCGCAGCTCGCGCGCACGCAGCGCCGCGAGCGCTTCCTCGCGATGCGCTTCGCCGCCAAGGAGGCGATCGTCAAGGCGATGGGCACGGGCTTCGCCCACGGCGTGTGGATCCGCGACGTCGGCGTGGTGCAGAACGCCTGGGGGAAGCCCGAGGTGGTGTTCTCCGCGCGCGGCGAGCAGGTGCGCCGCGCGCTCGGCGTGGGCGACGCGCACGTGACGCTCACCGACGAGGCGGGCCTGGTGGTGGCGGTGGCGGTGCTCATGAGGGCGGCATGAACACGCTGGTGTTCGACATCGAGACGGTGCCGGACGTCGCCTTCGGCCGCCGGCTCTACGACCTCGGCGACCTCCCCGACGGGCAGGTCGCCAAGGCGATGTTCGCGCTGCGCCGCCAGGACCGCGGCGCGGATTTCCTCCCGCTCGAGCAGCAGCGGGTGGTGGCCATTTCCTGCGCCCTGCGCAAGGGCGACAGCTTCACGCTGTGGAGCGTCGGGGAGCCGACGGCGAGCGAAGCCGAGCTGGTACAGCGCTTCTTCGACGGCATCGCGAAGCTCACCCCCGACCTCGTATCCTGGAACGGCTCGGGCTTCGATCTCCCGGTGCTGAATTACCGGGCGCTCCTCTGGGGCGTGCAGGCACCGCGCTTCTGGGAGACGGGCGAGGGCGAGACCGAGTTTCGCTACAACAACTACCTGCAGCGCTACCACTGGCGACACACGGATCTCATGGACGTCCTCTCCGGCTTCAGCTCGCGCAATCGCGTGTCGCTCGCCAACATGGCGTGCCTGCTCGGGCTCCCCGGCAAGCTCGGTTTCGCCGGCGACAAGGTCTGGGACGCCTACCAGCGTGGCGACACGGTCGGCATCCGCCGCTACTGCGAGACCGACGTGCTCAACACTTATCTCATCTACCTGCGCTTCGAGCTGCTGCGCGGGCATCTGACGCCCGAGGGCTATCGCGAGGAGATCGAGCGCGTGCGCGCTTTCCTGGGCGCCTCGGCCGAGCCGCATCTCGCGCAGTTTCTCGCCGCATGGACCGGGCCGGTGTGAGCGCGGCCGCGCCCGGCGGGCCTCACGATGAGATCGCGCTCGTCGGCGCGCTCACCCACGAAGGGGACGGCGTGGTGCGCGGCGGCAAGACCGTGTTCGTGCCGGGCGCCCTGCCCGGGGAGCGCGTGCGGCTGCGCCGCACACGGCGCCATCGCCAGCACGATGAAGGCGAGCTGCTCGAGGTGCTCGCGGCCTCGCCCGATCGGGTGGCACCGCGCTGCGCGCATTTCGGGGTCTGCGGCGGATGCGTCCTGCAGCATTTCGCCCCCGCGGCGCAGCTCGCCGCCAAAGAAGCCGAGCTCAAGTCGACGCTCGAGCGGGTCGCGCGCGTGGCCCCTGCGCGCTGGCTCGAGCCGCTCGCCGGGCCCGTCTGGGCCTACCGGCGCCGTGCGCGCCTCGGCGCCAAATATGTCTACCGCAAGGGCCGCGTGGTCGTGGGCTTCCGCGAGCGCGCTGCGCCCTACGTGGCGGACCTCGCCGGCTGCGAGGTGCTGGCCCACCCTGCCGGTGCGCTGATCGCGCCGCTGGCGGGCGTGCTGACGGAGCTCTCGATCCGCGAGCACGTGCCACAGATCGAGGTCGCGGTAGCCGACAATGCGACCGCGCTCGTGCTGCGAGTGCTCGCTCCGCCATCGGTGGCCGACCTGGCGTTGCTGCGACAGTTTGCCGGGCAGCACTCGGTGCGCCTCTACCTGCAGCCCGCGGGGCTCGGGTCGGTGCAGCCGCTCGGCGAGCCGCCGGCCGAGCCGCTGCGCTATGCGCTGCGATCCTTCGGTCTCGAACTCGAGTTCTCCCCAACCGACTTCATCCAGGTCAACGGACCGGTGAACGAGGCGCTGGTGGCGCGCGCCGCCGAGCTCCTCGAGCTGAAGAGCGACGCGTCGGTGCTCGATCTGTACTGCGGGCTCGGCAACTTCACGCTCGCGCTGTCGCGGCGGGCGCAAAGCGCGGTGGGAGTGGAGGGCGAGCCGCAGCTCATCGCTCGCGCGCGCGCCAACGCCGCGCGCAATGCGGTCACCAACGCCGGATTCCATCAGGCGGATCTCGCGGCGGAGCCAGCGGCGGGTGAGCCGTGGCTGCGCCGGCCTTACAGCCACGTGCTGCTCGATCCGCCCCGCACCGGCGCGCGCGCCATGCTCGCCACCGTGGCGCGGCTCGCCCCGGAGCGGGTGTTGTATATTTCCTGCCATCCGGGGAGCCTCGCGCGGGACCTCATGGAGCTGGTGCACGAACACGGGTTCAGGCTCGAAGCGGCCGGCGTTGTCGACATGTTCGCGCACACCGCGCACGTCGAGTCTCTCGCGCTCCTCGTCCGCCCATGAGCCTCGGTCCGCTCATGATCGATCTCGAGGGCAGCGCCCTGACGGCCGAGGAGCGCGAGCTGCTGCGCCACCCGCTGGTAGGCGGAGTGCTGCTCTTCACCCGCAACTACGTCGAGCCCGGGCAGCTCACCGCTCTCGTCGCCGGGATCCACGCCGCCCGTACCCCCGCCCTCATCGTCGCGGTCGACCACGAAGGCGGTCGGGTGCAGCGCTTCCGCAGCGGCTTCTCGGTCCTGCCGCCGGCACGGCGCATCGGGCACGAGTTCGATGCCGACGCCAAAGCCGGGCTCGCGCTGGCCCGGCAGCTCGGCTGGCTGATGGCGGCCGAGCTGCGCGCCCACGGGGTGGACATCTCCTTCGCCCCCTGCGTAGACCTGGATCTCGGCGTAAGCGAGGTGATCGGCGACCGCGCCTTTCATGCCCAGCCCGAGGCGGTGGGCCAGCTCGCCGTGGCCTACGTCCACGGCATGCGCGATGCCGGCATGGCCGCGACCGCCAAGCACTTTCCGGGTCACGGTGCGGTGGTGGCAGACTCGCACCAGACCCTCCCGGTCGACCGCCGGGGGCTCCAGGACCTGGCCGGTGAGCTCGCCCCCTACCGGCGGCTGATCGCCAACGGACTGCCCGCCGTCATGGTGGGCCATCTGCTGTTCCCGGCGGTGGATACGGCCCCGGCGAGCCTCTCGGCCCGCTGGATTCGCGACGTATTGCGCGGTCAGCTGCAGTTTCAGGGCGTAGTGTTTGCCGACGATCTCTCCATGGGAGGGGCGGCCGCCGCGTACGGGGACGTCGTAGCGCGGGCCCGGCAGGCCCTGGCGGCTGGATGCGACATGCTTCCGGTGTGTAACAATCGCCCCAGTGTGACGGAGCTTCTGGACCATCTGGATGTCCGGGTACAACCGGCCTCGAGCCTGCGGCTCGTGCGCCTGCACGGGCGCGCGGCCCCGGGGCGCGCGGAGCTCACCGCCTCGGCCGAGTGGGCCAGTGCGCGCGCCGCCCTGGCGAAGATCGAGGCGGCCCCGTCCCTGACACTGGTGGCGGGCAGGAACCCATGAACAACTGGTCCCCCGAGGCCTGGCGCATCCTCGTCGAGACCGCTCCCGAGGGCATCGTGATCTGCGATGCCACGGTGGCCGACTGCCCGGTCGTGTTCGCCAACTCGGCGTTCGCCCAGATGTGCGGCTACCCGGCCGCGGCGCTCGTCGGCAACAACCTGCGCATGCTCCAGGGCACCGACCGCGATCAGGAGGGCCGCGCCCGACTGCGCGAGGCGATAGCCAAGGGCGAGCCGGTGCGTGTGCTGATGCGCAATTACCGGCCCGACGGCTCGCTGTTCTGGAACGAGACGGTCATACAGCCGGTGCGCGACCCCGCCGGCCACCTCACCCATTTCATCGGCTTTCACCGCGATGCCAGCGAGCGCCTCAGGGCGCCGGAGCGCGCTCCGGGAGGGCTGCCGTCGTGGCTGCGCGAGGATCGGCTCACGGGGCTTCACTCGCGCGCCTACCTGGAAGAGCTGCTGCAGCGCGACTGGCAGCTGGCGCAGCGCGACTCGCACGAGATCGGGCTGACGCTCTTCGACATCGACGATCTCGGCGCCTACAACGAGAAGTTCGATCGCGCCGCGGGCGATGCCTGCATCCGGCGGATCGCGCGCGTCATCGGTGCTTCCTACCGGCGCGGCGGGGATCTGGTCGGACGGTGGGAGGGCGGCACATTCGTCGTGCTGACGCAGGGCGAGGCGGTGGAGCGCGCCGCCGAGTACGCGCGCGTCGTGGCGCAGCGCGTGCGCGATCTCCTCATGCACCACCCGACCGCGGGCGCCGGGCGCTACGTGACCATGAGCGCCGGGATCGCGAGCCTGGTCCCCCCACGCGGGCTGCCGCTCGAGGGGCTCTTCAAGGCGTGCCGCGCCGCGATGAAGCGCGCCAAGACCAACGGCAAGGACGGGATCGCCACCGCCGAAGCGGCCGATTTTCAGTAGCTATCGACCCGGCGCGCGCGGCCCCTGCGCCGGCGTCACCAGGGCGATCACGCCGAAGGCCGGATGATCGTAGTAGTTGCGCTCGTAGAAGCGCACGCGACGGCTCTCGTTCAGCGCGAACGCCGTGCCGGACGCGGCACCCAGGCCGTCCGGCGGATTCTCCATCGCCCAGCTGAGCGACAGACCGAGGTGCAGGAACTGCCCGTGCTCCAGGTACACGTTGCCGGTGAGCCCCGGCACGTCGATCCCGAGACGCGCGACCGGAAAGCCGGCCCGGGTGCCCCAGGAGCTTGCGGTCTGCGACCACGCGGCGTGCGCCACCGGCACATAGGCGCCGCTCGCGCGTAGCCGGCTCTCGAGCTCGTTGAGCTGCCAGGCGGCGGGCGGCAGCATTCCGACGAAGCGGCCGATCTGCATCGACCCGCTGGCCGACTCGTCGCCGACGACGATGTGTGCCCCGGCTTCCTCGCTCCAGTTCTCGGGCATGCCCCCGGCGGTGGAGCGGAGCACGATGATCTCGACGTTATAGACGGGGCCGGCGCTGTCCTCGGAGGCGGCGGGAAGCGAGGCGGCGAGTGCCGCGGCGAAGCCGAGCACGAGGGTACGCAGGGGTACGTGGCAGCGGTCCATGCGCGGCATTCTAACCGGGCGGCCGCGGTCGCGCCGCCGCGCCGAGTCGGCCGAGCAGCTCGCCGGCGTATTCGAAGCGCGCCTGGTCGGTGGGCATCGGCCGCGAGATGCGCAGCCTCTGCGGCCCGTCCAGGCGGTACTCGCGCGCGCTCTTTTGTATCAGGCGCACCAGGCTCGCGGGATCGACCGCGGTGCGCTCCTCGAACAGCACCGATCCTCCCTGGGGGCCGAGGTCCAGGCGCCGCACACCGAGGGAGCGCGCGGCGAGCTTCAGCTTTGCGATGCGCATCAGGCTCACGGCTGCCGGCGGCAGCGGGCCGAAGCGGTCGTGGAGCTCCGCGGTCAGCTCATCGAGCTCCGCGTCGCTTTCGGCCGCGGCGATGCGCTTGTAGAGCGAGAGCCGCACGTGCACGTCGGCGACGAAGGCCTCGGGGAGGAACGCCGGCAGGCGCAGCTCCACCTCGGTGGCCGCGGCGAGCGGCTGATCGAGCACGGGCTCGCGGCCGGACTTCAGCGCTCGCACCGCGTGATCGAGCATGTCGAGGTAGAGCGACAGGCCGATCTCGGTCATGTTGCCGCTCTGCTGCTCGCCGAGCAGCTCGCCCGCGCCGCGGATCTCGAGGTCGTGGGTCGCGAGCACGAAGCCCGCGCCGAGCTCCTCCATCGACTCGATCGCCTCGAGTCGCTTGGCGGCGTCGCGCGGCAGTGCCTGGCGGGGCGGGGCGATGAGATAGGCGTAGGCGCGGTGGTGGGAGCGGCCGACGCGTCCGCGCAGCTGGTGCAGCTGCGCGAGTCCCATGTGATCGGCGCGGTTGATCATGATGGTGTTGGCGCTCGGCACGTCGATGCCGTTCTCGATGATGGTGGTGCAGATCAGCAGGCTGAAGCGCCGGTGGTAGAAGTCCACCATCAGCTGCTCGAGCTCGCGCTCGCGCATCTGGCCGTGGGCGATGCGCACGCTCGCCTCGGGCACCAGCGTCTGCACCTCGGCGGCGATCCTGGCGATCGAGCGCACTTCATTGTGCACGAAGTAGATCTGGCCGCCGCGGCGCAGCTCGCGCAGTGCCGCCTCGCGCAGCGTCGGGCCGTGCCATTCGATGAGGAAGGTCTTGATGGCGAGGCGCGCGGCCGGTGCCGTGGTGATCAGCGACAGGTCGCGGAGTCCCCCGAGCGCCATGTTGAGCGTGCGCGGAATGGGTGTCGCGGTGAGCGTCAGCACGTGAACGTTGGCGCGCAACGCCTGCAGGCGCTGCTTGTCGCGCACGCCGAAGCGCTGCTCCTCGTCGATGATGAGGAGTCCGAGATCGTGGAAGCGCGCGTGCGCGTGCAGCAACCGGTGAGTGGCGATGACGATGTCGACCTTGCCCTGCTCGAGCGCGGCGAGCGTGGCCTGGGTCTCCTTCGAGGTGCCGAAGCGCGACAGCGCCTCGATGCGCACCGGCCAGTCCGCGAAGCGGTCGCGGAAGTTGGCGAGATGCTGCTGCACCAGCAGAGTCGTGGGGGCGAGCACCGCCACCTGTCTGCCGGCCGAGGCAGCCACGAACGCGGCGCGCATCGCGACCTCGGTCTTGCCGAAGCCGACATCGCCGCACACGATGCGGTCCATGGGGCGCTCGCTCGCGAGGTCGGCGAGCACCTGGCGGATGGCCTCGGCCTGATCCGCGGTCTCCTCGAACGGGAAGCCGTTGACGAAGGCCTGGTAGTCGCCCTCGGCCGCCGTCAGCGAGAGGCCCTGCTGCGCCTTGCGGCGCGCGTACAGGTCGAGGAGCTCGGCCGCCACGTCGCGGATCTGCTCCGCCGCCCGCCGCCGTGCCCTGGCCCACTGGTCGGTGCCGAGCTTGTGGAGCGGCGCGGTCTCGGGCGCGGCGCCGGTATAGCGGCTCACGAGGTGCAGCGCCTGCACCGGCACGTACAGCCGGTCGCCGTCCTGGTACTCGAGGACCAGGAACTCTCCCGGCTGCCCGGCGATGTCCATCGCCTGCAGGCCCGCATAGCGGCCGACCCCGTATTCCTCGTGGACCACCGGCGCGCCGGGGTTCAAGTCCCTGAGATCCCGAAGGATCGCCTCCGGGTCCGAGGCGCGCTTGCGACGCCGCTCCTGGCGGGCGCGCGCGCCGAAGAGCTGCGCTTCCGCGATGAGGGCGATCGGCGGCTCGGTGAGGGTGAGTCCCTCGATGTCCGGTGCGACCGCGAGAGCGAGACGGGCGCTGCCGGCGGCGAAGGCTTCCCAGCCGGGCACGGTCGCCACCTCGTGTCCATGCGCGCGCAGCATCTCGCCGAGCACCTCGCGCCGCCCGGCTGAGTCGGCCGCGATCAGCACCCGCCCGTGGAACTCGCGCACGAAGGCATCGAGCGGCGCCAGCGGCCGCTCGGCGCGCATGTCGAGGCGCAGCTCGCGCGGCGCGCTGGTCGGAAAGTTGCGCAGCGTCGCAGCCTCGCCGCCGAGCTCGGTGTCGGCCTTGAAGGCATCGAGGGTGACGGCGGAAAAGCGCGCGAGAGAAGCGGCGAGCTCCGCGGGCTCGAGGAACAGCTCGCGCGGCGCGAGCACTGGGCGCTCGAGGTCGTGGCGCCGATCCTCGTAGCGGGTCCCGATGTCCTCCCAGGCCTGCGCGAGCGCCCGGGGCAGGGCCGCATCGTGCACGATCACCGCGTCCGCCGGCAGGTAGTCGAAGAGTGTCGCCAGCGTGTCGAAGAACAGCGGCTGATAAAACTCGATGCCGGCCGGCGCGAGCCCGTCGCTCACGCCGCGATAGACGGCGCTTCTCGACGGATCGCCCTCGAAGCGCGTCCGGTAGCGGCGGCGGAAGTCGCGCACCGCCGGCGCGTCGAGCGGCACCTCGCGCGCCGGCAGCAGCCGCACCTCATCGAGGGCGTCGAGCGAGCGCTGCGTCTCCGGATCGAAGCTGCGGATGGCCTCGATCTCGTCATCGAAGAGATCGATCCGAAGCGGCGCCGTGCTGCCCATCGGGAACACATCGAGGAGCGAGCCGCGCACCGCGAACTCCCCGGGGCTCACCACCTGGCTGACACTCGCGTAGCCGGCCTCGACGAGCCGCTGCCGGAACGGCTCGAGCGCGAGCGATTCGCCGGTGGCGAGCTCGAAAGCGCGGCCCTGCACGTAATCGCGCGGCGGCAGCCGCTGCATCAGGGTGTCGGCCGAGACGATCAGGCAGCCGCGCTTCATGTACGGCAGCTCGTAGAGGGTCTTCAGCCGCTCGGAGGTGATGTCGGGATGCGGCGAGAACAGATCGTAGGGCAGCACCTCCCAATCCGGCAGGCGCAGCAGCGCGAGCCCGGGGCCGGCGAAGAAGCGCAGCGCGGCGCTGAAGCGCTCGAGCTCGCGCGCCGCGTCGGCGATCACCACGTAGAGCCGCGTGTCGGCGGCCAGACCTTCGGCGAGCGCGAGCGCCGCGGCGCTGCCGTAGAGCTGGCGCCATTCGAGGCTTGACGGGGCCGCGCCCGGCAGCGGCGGATTGAGGAGCGAGGTCATGAGTCTCGGGCAGCTTACCCGAGAGCGGGGCGTTCAGGTGCCGGCCGGCTCCGCGGCGAGTTGCATACGGGTCGCGCGCGGCACGCAGAAGATGTCGATCGGGTGCGCGCGGCCGCGCAGCTGCAGCGGCGGCAGCGCCGTGGCGCCGATGTCGAAGCCGCGGGCATCCAGTGAGCGCTTGAGCGAGCTCGAGAACAGCATCTCGCCGGCGCGCGCCCGCTGGCAGAGCCGCGCGGCGACATTCACGGTATCGCCGATGATCGTGTAGTTCATGTAGGCGGAGGAGCCGACGTTGCCGGCGACCACGTCGCCCTCGTTGATGCCGATGCCGAGGCCCGCCTCGATCTGGTAGCGCTCCTGCCAGGAGCGTGACAGCTCGGTGAAACGCGCCAGCATCTCGCGCGCCGCGCTCACCGCGCGCTGCGCGCTGTCGGCCTGCTCGAGCGGCACGCCGAAGCCGAGCATCAGGCAGTCGCCCGCCATGTGGAACACGGTGCCGTCGTACTTGAAGGTGATCTCGGTGAGCAGCGAGAAGAACTCGTTGAGGAGCGGCACCACGCGCTGCGGATCGAGCTGCTCGGAGATGCTGGTGAAGCCGCGCAGATCCGCGAACAGCACGACCGCGTGGGCGCGCGCCTCGGGCGGCGGTCCGGCGGGCGTGAGCAGTGTATCGCGCAGCTGCGCGTCCTCGAGGATCTTGTCGGCGACGCGCGGCGACACGTAGCGGCGGAAGGTCTGCCGCAGCAGCTCTTCGCGCCGGCGGATCTCCTCCTCCAGCTGCGCTGCCGCCTTTTTCTTGCGCACACTGGTTGCGTGCAGCAGGGCCTCGATGCGGGCCCTCAGAGGCTCATCGACCACGGGTTCCCCGAATTATTCTCGTTGGCGCCAGCCTACCACATGAGGCCGCGTCGCAAGCGGGGGACGCGAGCGTGCCGCGCGCGTGCGCAGCACGCGAGCGGCCAGCGGGAGCGCGTCTTGACTTAAGCCGAGGGCGCCGGGGCCGGCGCGGCCGCAGGCGCGGCGTCGCCGCCGGTCACGACCGAGTCGATGACGCGGTCACGCTCGAAGAACACCGAGAAGCCGCTGTAGTCCCAACGCGTGATCGGCGGATGATGCGGGGCATCGCCCCCGGCTGCCGGGTGACGGGTGACCGGGGCGCCGAAGTGCTTCTCCACCTCACTCATGGTGAGTCCGCGCTTGGGGCATTCGACCTGGGTCTGACGCACCTGGACCTGGTCGTTGACCACGACGGTGTCGGCGAGCGCGCTGGCGGCGACTGTGCAACCGGCGAGGAGCGCCGCGAGAATTCGTGTCTGCATGAGGAATTCCTCCAGTCCAGGGCGACTATAACACCGCCGGCAATCTGTCAAAGCGGGCGGCATGACTTATCGACCTCAATCTGTGACGCAGGTCTGAAAAGCGGCCTTTCTGTGGTTAAATCGCGGCGTGTTTCATCCACTGCCGCTCTACGTCGGCCTGCGCTACGTGCGCGCCAGGTCGCACAAGCTCTTCGTCTCGTTCATCACCTGGGCGTCGCTGGTGGGAGTGTGCGTCGGGGTCGCGGCGCTCATCGTCATCGTCTCGGTGATGAACGGCTTCGAGAGCGAGCTGCGCGACAGCCTGCTGGCCCTCGGCGCCCAGGTGCGGGTGATTGCGGCCGCCGCGCCCGCCGGGCCGTCGGCGCCCGCCGCCTCCCTCGACTGGCAGGAGGCGGCGCGGCGCGCACACGCGGTGGCCGGGGTCGCCGCCGTGGCCCCATACGCGGAGCTGACGGCGCTCGCGGTGCACGAGCCGGAGATGATGCCGGTGGTGCTGCGCGGCATCGACCCGCGGGAGAGTAGCTCGGTGAGCGACCTCGGCAAGGCGATCACCCACGGACATCTCCAGGACCTCGTGCCGGGCTCCGGGCGGGTCATCGTCGGCGAGCTGATCGCCGAGCGGCTGGGGCTGGTCCTCGGCGATCAGCTCACTCTGCTCGTGCCGACGACGAGCGCCGACGGAGCACCGCAGGGGAAGCTGCGCAGCTTCACGCTGGCGGGCGTGTTCGAGGTGGGACTGCAGGATGAAGACGGCTCGCTGGTGTTCGCGCCGCTCGAGGACGTGCGCGCGCTCACCTCCGCGAGCGCGAGCGGGCAGGGGCTGCGCGTCCGCGTCACCGACGTGCTGGCCGCGCCCGCAGTGGCGGCGCGGCTGCGCGCGGCCTTGCCGGCCGGTTACGAGGTGCGCGCCTGGACCGAGGACAATGCCAGCTACTTCCGCGCGACCCGGATCGAGAAGACCATGATGTCGCTCATCCTGCTGCTGATCGTCGCGGTCGCCGCCTTCAACATCGTCGCCATGCTGGTGATGGTGGTGACCGACAAG
>Ga0307478_10003621_pt1 | contig 11401 bp, 4 predicted proteins | sample atmos_gasesECM4C_2_FD_203713 | JGI IMG/M metagenome (GOLD analysis project Ga0307478, IMG submission 203713) | Hardwood forest soil microbial communities from Morgan-Monroe State Forest, Indiana, United States - atmos_gasesECM4C_05 | ecosystem: Environmental > Terrestrial > Soil > Temperate...
GATTATCGTATTAAATAACATGCTTCACTTCGTTTGCTCCGAAACCGACTAATTTTTTTGTTTTCAACTTTGCAGTTGTACTCACAAGGCGGAATGGTTATCGTGTTAACATTGCCATTAATAATTTATTACTAATAACTACCATTCATCGTTGACAGAGAGGGGTATTTTGGGTATCTAATCCTATTTCCTATCCTCACCTTCGTTTCTGAGCGTCAATCATTAATGGAAAAAAAGCTTTCGCCTTTAATATTCTACTTAGTATCTAAGGATATCAGACCTACTCTAAGCGTTATTTGATTTATCCTCTATTTGATTCTAGCTTTTATTTGATTTTTACTTATTTTATTTTTAATTTATTGAAATAAGTAAGTTTAAAAGCCGCCTACAAACCCTTTACGCCTGATTAAGACGATTAACGTTTGTGTCTCTGGCCTTACCGAGTCTTCTGGCACCAGATTTGGACGACACTAATAATAAGGTAATATCATTATTTTCCCTTATGTTATCAATTATTATAATTGATTTCAGTTAGCTAGTTCACTCTTTCGAGCATTGACTAATATTCTCGACTGCTGGTAGTATAAAACTACTTGGGAGATTTCATTCCCAATGTGGCCATCTGTTCTCTCAAACATAGCTATTGATCGTCGGCTTGGTAGGCTTTTACTCTACCAACTACCTAATCAAAATAAATAGTATTTTATAACAGAAAATTTCCTTTAATATAAATTAAATATTTCTATTTAACTTATTTTAATTATTAAGAATTTAATAATTAATTTATTTCCTATCTATGGAAATTATAAAGTAACTTATTTATTATTCTCACCTTTACACCTTATTTCTTTATAATATTTGATATAATTATTTATTATATAATTTATTGTCAGAAACAATGATTTGCATGTCTTAAACTACTGAACAACGTTCAATCGGAACCAAAATTAAATTCTTATGATTTTTAAACAATAAATTAATTTTTATTGTTATATTTTATATGCTTTATTGCAATATTTAGTATCTCTTTTAAAAGTATTTTACAAATTAAAACTATCCCTTTCAATTTTAAATAGTTGTTGCCAAACATAGGCAACATCATTTTTTGTGAATAGACGTTTTTTGCCTCGTGTATACACAATAATGTCCTAGGATGCTCCATAGAAATTAGTGATTTAATAAGGGGGTAAATATGATTAAAATTTATATATTACAATTAGTTTGGTAATTTAACTGTTTTATATTTAAAAATAAGGTAATAAAATTTATTATCTAAATTTAATTCAAAATCTAAAATAGCTTTATCCAATTGTGTATTTAAAAATATTTTAATTATTTTAGGATTAGAATAAGCTGAAATTAAAATTTGTTTACTTAATTTTAAGTTACTTTAAAATGGTTTCAATATAAGGAGGTAATGATTTTACCTCTGGATTATAATAAATTTGATGAGGTTTAGGTACATTGTGTTCGATAATATATATAAATTTAATTTCTAAATCTTTATAATAATGATTAGAAATTCCTTTATTATCTCATTTGAATGTCTGTAAAGTATTTTTATGTTCTAAATTAGGATTTAAGTAATTAGTTTCTCCATCATTAGTCATAATCATAACTTTTCTAACTTTATCTCTAAGATCTCCAAAATCTATATCAACATATTTATTGTAAACATCTCCTTTTTTAATGTTAACTTTAATATCATTTCAAGGATTTAATTCATTATCAGATGAAGAATCTGATTCATTTTCAACTGTTGGAATTTCTTCATTTACTTGAGGTAAAGCTCCACCAGTATTACTAGGTGATCCATATTCTAATCTTCTAGATTTAATACTATCAAATAAAGCAGAAAACCCTGATTTGGATTGAACTTGTGGAGTTTCAACTGTCGATTGAGTTACTTCATTATTAGAAGATTCTCCTGATGTATCAATACCTGCATCTTCAGGTTCACCTTCAAATAAATTCATTGTATCCTCAAACATATTAGAAATACTAGTTTTATGAAGTAATGGAGATGTGTTTAATCTTTCTTGAATTGTAGCTAATGTTACATCTTCATAAGCCTGAGGAGAAGGAATTACATCATCATAGAAATATCAAGTTAATCCTGATAAAATTAAAATACCTGCGATTATAGCATATTTATTTTTATAAATAGGATTATTTTCTTCTATTTCATCATCTTTATTAATTATTTTATTAAATCTTTCAATGATTTTATTACTTTCTTGGTTTCCTGTTGAACTTTTATTAATCGTTTTCATGGAGGAGGGGGATTCAATTGGAACTTCTACCTTTTTACTAAATAATTCTAAGATATTATTATGAAATTTAGAAAATATATCTAAAATATTATTAAATAAATTTGATAATAATTCAATTTCATAAATATCAACCAGAGAGATACCAAAGATAGTTAATAAAATAGTATTGAACAAAGCTCACAATCTACTAAGAATAGAGTATTTTTTCAATATTTTCACAATTAAAGCATTTAAAGTAATTTTAAGTAATATATTTTTAAGTAATTAAATACTACCTAAAATATTAGAGAAAATAGTAGAATTAGAATCATTTTGTTTAGATTTAATTCCATTGATTTTGCTGATTAATTCAGCTTTTGTGTAATTTTTTAAGTTTTTAATCTTGTATTTGTTTAAATAAATCTATTTTCGAATTTCCAAGTTAAACTTGTAGCAAACTGTCCAGATTCGAACTGGAATCCCAAACATGCGGATGTTAGTGCTCTACCAAATTAAGCTACAGTTTGTAGGGGGGTAAAATATATAAAATGAAAATTTATAAAAATTTAATACATTTATAAATAAATAATAATATATTAATTTTATAATTAATAAGTTAATAAATTAATAATTAAATAGAATAATTAAATTTAATCTATCAAATAATATATAGATAAAAATTTAATAAGGTGAGATATTAAATGCTATTAAAATACTAGGTACTAAGATAATAAAAGCTACACAAACAGGTAATAAATTTAATCAACATAATTCAATTAAAGCATCATATCTCATTCTAGGTAAAGTAGCTCTAAATCATACAAACATAAAACAGAATATACATGTTTTTAATCCAAGTATAATAGATTGTAAATTAATGAAAGAATCATTAATAAATAATTCAGGCATATGATATCCTCCTAAGAATAAAATAGAAGTAATACAACTAAATAAAACAATAGAAGTATATTCAGCTAAGAAGAAAAAAACAAAAGGAACACTAGAATGTTCAGTAAAGAAACCAGCTACTAATTCAGATTCAGCTTCTTGTAAATCAAAAGGTGTTCTAGATGTTTCAGCTAATATAGAGATAAAATAGAATATAAATACTGGAAATAATGGTATTATGTATCAAATAGCTTGTTGATTTTCTATTATACTTGTAAAATTAAATGAACCAGTTAATATAATAATAATTAATATTGCTGAACTTAAAATTAATTCATAACTAATCATAGCAGCAGTACTTCTTAAAGAACCTAAGAAAGCATAAGTAGAATTAGCAGATCAACCAGCAAATAATACTCCATAAACTCCTAATGAAGATAAAGCTACTGTATAAAGTATCCCTAATGAAAAATCAGATAATGATAAACCTTGTCCAAAGGGAATAATACCTCATCCTAATAAACTAAATATTAATGAAGAAATAGGAGCTAAATAAAATAATATTTTATTAGATTGAGATGGTATAACTGTTTCTTTAACTACTAATTTAAGAGCATCACTAAAAGGTTGTAAAACACCATAATATCCTGTAGTATTAGGACCAACTCTTCTTTGATGAGCAGCTAATTGTTTTCTTTCTATGATTGTCATAAAAGCTACAGATAATAAGATAGGTAATATTACTAATAATACATCTAATAAATTAATTAATATATTTAACAGAGTTAAAATTAAAATATTTGTATTCATAGAGAATTATAAATATTATCTTTATTTATATTTATATTTGATTTTTTGATGACTATTTATATTTTATAATTTATAATTTAATTTTTATTATATATTTTTTATTTATAATTTGATTATTTATAATAAACCGATTATAATAATATTTATAAAACAAAACAAAACAAACAAACAATTATAAATTTTAATTATAGTCTGATATTTTAAAACAAAACAAAAATTTAAATAAATATAAATATTGATTAGAAATAGTTAATTAAAATTAACAACAAAACTTAAAATCTATTTATTTAATACTTGTATTTACAATAAAATATAAATCATAGTATCAGCTAAATATTTTAAGTATAATAAATAATTAAAACAAAAAAGAATTAAGTAAATTATAATATAAATTATAATTAATTAAAATATTTCTTTATATTAAAATCAAAAAAAATAATTATAAACAAATTAATTCTAAAAATATAAAGTAAAAGACACTGTAACAATAATTTGGGATGATTTATATAAATCAACCTTAAATAATAGGTTTAAATGATTTTTATTGATTTTACAAATATTATTTGTTAAAATTTAAAACCCAAAAATCTTAATAATGAAAGTTAAACTATTTTAAATATAAAAAATAATAAATTTTATATTATCAAATAATTCTAATATTTTTTAATTCAAAAATCTAAAATAATAATTTCTTATTCTCTTTTGGATTCGAACCAAAATTAACACTTTAGAAGAATGCAGTTCTACCATTGAACTAAGAGAATTTTTTGTTTTGAGGTTTTCATATTTTTTGTTTTTAAGTAATAATTAATTTATACTTTATTTAATTTATTCATTATTATTACTAAATTATATCTAAAAGTTTAAAGTATTATTTATAATGAGCTATAATTTATATAAGAATTAATAGCTTTCTTTTATTTATAATGATTTAAACACAAAAACAAATTTTAATTAAAGTTAATTTAGAGTTAAGAGGGAATTGAACCCTAATATTTATAGATTTTGCAGATCTACTACAGAAACCATCTGTAAACTTAACTCTTACTTATTATAATATTTTATAATAAATTCAATTTCTGTGTTTCGTTGATTAAATCTTACTTCATCTCCTAATTAAGTAAATTAGGTCTAATATAAAGTAAAATATTATAAAAAGATGTAGAAATAAATTATTTTAATTGTCAACTTAAAAGGGGTTAGTTGTGATTAGCCAAAACAGGAAGAGAGAGTACTATACCAAGAAAGATGTTAAAAGGTCGGACTTGAATAGAAGAAATATCTTGAAGAATCATAAATCTAAAGACCTTTCTATACTAAATGAGAGAAATAATATATCAAACAAAGAGAATTTATAAAATATTAACTGATTTTATAAAAAGATTTATCATAATATTGAGAATAGGGGGTAAATTTAATTAAATTATATTAAAATTATTAAATAAATTATTTTTTATTTAAAGAAATAAAAATAGGTGCTATCATAGATAATAATAAAATAATACTACAAATTATTAATAAAATAGCAGCATATGTATAAATTGATTGTCCAATAGCTTCAATTTGACTAAATGAAATGAATGTAGTATCTGCAATATTAGATTGATATGTTGTCTGAATATTATTAACAAAATTTAATTCATTATTATTTCAAATAAATAAATTAAAATTAGTAATAGTATCTAAGATTAAATTTAAACCAGAAACATTATTAAAACTAAATGGTAAAATATTAAACATTTCATATATAAATAATGAAGCAACTACAAAAGCTAAAGGTAAATTTTTAGTATATTGTTTTCCAGTATCTATTATATCTGTTAATGATATATTAATCATCATAATTACAAATAAAAATAATACAGTTATAGCTCCTACATATACTATAATATAAGATAAACCTAGAAAACCTATACCTGATAATATTAAATAACCTGCAGCATTTACAAATACAGAGATTAAATATACTACTGAGATTACTGGATTTTGAGATGTTATTACTAATACACTTGATATTATAGTTGTAAAACTTAATATATTTATTAAGATATATTTCATTTGGTGTGTGTAATTTTAAGCCTACATTAATTATATAATTAATGTTCGATCTAAGAATTTTATATATAACAGAATTAAAAAGATTATAAATAAACTTGAACAATTAAAGGCTATAAACATTAAAATATTAATATTATTATTATATTAATATTTAATTATAATTTATATTAACTTATTATTAATAAATTTAACGTAGGTTTAACCTAAAAATATAATACTCTAATTAAAGAATATTTTTGGAATATTATTATAATATTTTATAATAAATTTCTGTTTATTTACAGAAAAATTAAGCTCCTTTTATGTAAAATTTATTAATTTTAAAATTTTATTTCTATTTAAATCTTAAATTAAATTTATAAAATTAAACAATAATTACATTTATTTAGAGGGTCACTATTTAATTATTAAGTGAAAACTGAATAGTAAATATCCTCTTTTATGTTTTATAATTTAACTAATTCTTAATAAAAGTTTGTTTATATTTCTATGAATAATTTTAATTAATTTTACCCCTTTTAAAGAGTTTTATGGTTAGATTAAAATTGTTGGTTGGGGCCCGTCACCCTTAAACCAATAATCTGATTTAGGTTCGATTGACACTCAATACTGAGCAAGATGGGACAGTTGCCAAAGGGTTGTGAAATCTGCAATATATCAGACCTCCAATTCCTTCTAATTAAAATTAGGAATAGAACCGGGAAAGCGAATTGTGAGATATATGCTTACCCACTTAGGATCATGGTTATAAAGATGGTAATTTATAACTAACGGTATGATTAGGCACCGAAATCAAATCCTTGGGAGGATGACATCTTGCAATGGTTGGTTTTGATTAACCAAAACGGATATGGGTGAAGATAATAACTCATTAAAGAATAAAAAGTCTAAGGCAAAGTCCTATCCAACTGACTTAAAATGATGGAAAACTTTTTAAACAAATAAAATTTTTCAACAATAACACTCAAGTAACATAACATTCGATTTAACTGCATTATGTCAAGACAATATAACTTTCCTATCCGAACAAGTAAGTAACAAATTTTTATTTAAAATCGGATATTATCATTATTTTAAATTTCCTAATTTAGAAATAGAAATCTTAAGAGATTTATTACAAATATTGGATTTCAATAAAGCTTACATAATTTTACCAATACTTACTATTAATGGACAAAGTGCTAGTTCACCATTTATTAGTTTAAGTATGATTTTTTTCTGCTTATTATATCCTTAAATATAATTAAAATCCCACTGGTTTATTTTTCTATAAAGATGAGTTCGTAATTTACATCCAAGAAGTAAGACAAAAACAAGAAGGTATCTTATTTAAAGATACAAAAGACTTTACAATTTTGAAGATAATTTATTAGAAGGAACTTCATTTATAAGAATTACTGATAAATATTTAATTTATATTGATAATTTTAATATCTGATATTTTTAAAGAATTATCGTTAATACTTTTTTTTTTAACTATAACTAAAAATAAAAATAATTAAAATTGAACACAAACATTGTAACATTCGATATAGAAACTTATGTAAAAGATGGTCAATTCGTTCCATTTGCTTGTGGATGATTTGAAGGGGAATTCATGATAACATATTATCTTACTGATTATATTTCATCTGAAGAAATGCTATTACAAGCATTAACTGATATGCTGATTTTAAATCAAAATGCCAAAGTTTATATTTATAAATTTAGCAACTTCGATTATATGTTTTTAATTAAAATATTATTCCCATCATTTATAGTCAGTTGGGGATAACTCAGCCAATTTATAGTTCAAATGGGCCCTAGAAAATTTAAAGAAAGTGGATCAGATTTGAACTGATATCTGTAATGTGTGCAGTATTACTGCTATTCCTAATTTAGCTACCACTTTGTATTAAGATCAAAAATATTGACATGCACATTTCTTCTATTAATTTAAAAAGAAAACAAATAATGATCAACAATAGAATGTCTCATACTTTACCATTTAAAATTGTAGAAAATAACAATTATTTAAAATAATAATTTTAATTCTTCTATTTAAATTTGTAGAGTATTTTTAAACTATATCTTTTAAAGATATATTATATTTTATTAAATAATTAGTCTTAATCTTTTATATTTGTAATTAAAATACAATTAAAATATAATTAATGAAAATTATTAATAGATTAATAAATAATCAAATATAATTTATTAAAAACAAACAAACAAATTAAAATTTATTTTTGTTAATTATAATATTTTTAAATTAAAATTGGACAATTTTAAACATCAAGTCTATTTTATAAATTAGTAATGCTAAACTAAATAATTCACAGTTACTTACATTTGCATCCTATCAAGAAATGTTCTATTTCTTATAAAATTAAATTATATTTCATTTCTTAAAATATATTATGGATTAATATATTAAAAAGAAATATTCTTTTGAATTCAAAATAATAGAAATAAATTTAAGATAGTATCTAGGGGTTAGTTTCTTGCTTTATATACATTCAGCGCTTATCTAATATGTTTGTGGCTACCCAACTATGCTTATTTAATTAATAATATTAATTATTAAAATTAAATTTAACAATTGGTACACTAGAGAAACACAGCCTATTGATCCTTTCGTACTAGAAGGTCTTTCCCTTTTTACTATTTATTTCTTCAGAAGATAGGGACCATACTGACTCACGTCGTATTAAACCCAACTCGCGTACCCTTTTAATCGGCGAACAGCCGAACCCTTCCAAGCTTCTTCACCCGGAGGATAGGATGAGTCGACATCGAGGTGCCAAACAGCCGGAACAATGTGTACTCTTGCCGGCTATCAGCCTGTTATCCCTAGCGTAACTTTTATCGATTGATCCCCGTCTATTCCATTTTATAGCGAGGGGTCACTATGCCCTACTTACATATCTGTTTGACTTCTAAGTCTTTCAGTTAGGTATGCTTTCCGCCATTATACTTTTCAAAACCTTTCACTAATTTATTGATTTCCATTCAATTTCTAGCTATACCTTATAATAATAAAACTAATTTCTTAAGTTTTATTTTTATTTAATTCTTATTTATATTAGAGAATTCAAAAAAATTTTTTGTCTGTATATTATAACAAATAATTATAATATTATAAATTTATTAAAATCTTTGGATGTACTTTGCTACTTTTTTAAAGACGACCGCCCCAGTCAAACTACCAATTAGTCATTTATCCCTTAAATTTCAATTTATAAGGTAAACAAAGATTCAATCCAAATTTTAAGGTTTTCCAAAATTTGTCTATCGACAACCCTAATTACTATTAATTGAATTAAAATCATTATAATAACTAACTATAGTAAAGCTGCATAGGGTCTTCCCGTCCCTCTGAAGATAGCGAGCATCTGCACTCGCAATTCAATTTCACTGAGCAAGTTGTAGAGACAGTGAGACCATCGTTACATTATTGATACTAGACCACATTTAATGGCCAATTTATTTTGCTACCTTAGGATCCTCATAGTTAAGACCGCTATTAACCAGACTTTCGATTAGTAACTTTAATATTACCTCTCTTATATTAATGGCATTGGGCAAATTTCATCCAGAATACTATTATATTAATTATTGCTCTGAATTGTGTTTTTAGTAAACAGTCGTGGCCTCCGATTTTATTATACCATATAATTAATTAAATTATGGCTAATTTAATTTTATAAGGTTTCTCTTGTCGTCAAACTTATGAGAACAACTTGCCGAGTTCCTTAACAACTTTTAGCTCTACGCCTTAGTATTCTCTACTTACGAACCTGTGTCGGTTTAGGGTACGGTAGTAATTAATTTATTTATTTTATTTAAATAAATTATATATTTAATTTTCCTGATCTATTATAAATTTACCATATAGATTTTCAATATATTACTCATCAGTCAAAACTTTGGTTCTGATCCTTAGAGGCCGCATTAACATAAGGTGGTTTAACCTTTCCTTATAACCCTTTCGTATTCGGCGAGAAGTATTATAACTTCTTTTTACGTTACTCATGTCAGCATTATCTCTTCAGTTATTTACAAACAATGAAACACTGTTTATCATCAATTATACTGAATGTTCTACTACCTAATTTATAAATATAAATAAATTTTATATTTTATATTTTATATTTATAATTAACAGGATATCGGTTGATTATTTAAGACCCGTTAAATTTTCGGCGCAATAGTCTAAGGGCTGCTACGTTGTTACAACGGTCATTAAAAGATAGCGACTACCAGGCTCACTTTACAGCTGCATTCAATCTATTACTTCCTTATTTTCACTTAATAATCATTTGGGACCTTGATCCATGTTCTCGGCTGTTTCCGTCTTGACTATCCAACTTATCATGAATAGTCTGAATATCTATTATCAATTTATGTTATTCCGAGTTTCGTTTCCATTGGTAAGATTTTCAAAGTCCCCTCAACCTAAATTAATAATATAAATATTAAATTAATAATATTTATTTTATTAATTGGGAATTACCGTGCTGTACCTCCATAAATTTCTTAATAGATGTCATACTTAAATATGTTTCGTAGAAAACCAGCTATCACCAGTTTAGATTGGCATTTCACCGCTTTCCAAAACTCTTCGGAGAATTTTGCAACATTCAACCGTTCGATCCATTATAATCTGGTCTTGGAAAGATCCACTGGCTTCGGGTCTAATAATAGTAACTATCCCAAAACTATTCTTTGTAAATAAATCACTTATATTTTAATTAATTTTAATATATAAGGAATTTATTCTATTTTTATTATAGTAAAAATATTTTAAACACAAATTTATATAAATTTATATATTTTTGTTTTATTATACAAATAATTCAGTCGCTTTCGCTAAGGCTAATTAACCTTGCTACTATCATTAACTTACTGACCCATTATGCAAAAGGTACGCCGTCATTTTATATTCTAAAACTTCGACTGCTTATAGAATTACTAATTCAAGATTATTTCATTTCGTTATACAACGAACTATTTCAACTTTTCCTTTACAGTACTTTTCACTATCGCTAAATTTATTATACTTAGCCTTAGAGGATGGTTCCCCTATATTCCGACAAGTTTTCTCTCATCGTACTTATTTATTAAGAAAAAAACAAAAATAATATTTTACAGGACTTAATACCTTCTTTGGTAATTAATTTAATTTTAATTTAATTAAATAATTATTATATAAATATTATATTATAATTATTGATATTCCAATTTCAATCTTTATAATTAAATTTATATTATTTCAAATATTTTTTTTCTTTAGGCTAATCCGATTTCACTCACCATTACTTTCGGAGTCTCGGTTGATTTCCTTTCCTTTCCTTAATACAATGTTTTGCTTCAGGAAGTATTAATATTTAAGGTTTCCCTTAGGATCGCCA
>Ga0307478_10003622_pt1 | contig 11399 bp, 11 predicted proteins | sample atmos_gasesECM4C_2_FD_203713 | JGI IMG/M metagenome (GOLD analysis project Ga0307478, IMG submission 203713) | Hardwood forest soil microbial communities from Morgan-Monroe State Forest, Indiana, United States - atmos_gasesECM4C_05 | ecosystem: Environmental > Terrestrial > Soil > Temperate...
ATGAGAGTGGCGGGATCAAGCAGATTGATGAGGAATACAAATAGTTGAGAGTCGACAGTTGAAAGAAAAGACGAAGAATTTAACGCAGAGGGCACAGAGAAGAAGGGGAAAAGAAGCAGAAAAGAACCAGAGAAGAACCGGTCTAAAGACCGGCCACTACAAAGAAGAACCATATGACGAATGAAGAACGAAAAGCGGCACTGGAAGCGATTATTTATGCGGCGGATGAACCGGCAACGCTGGAGCAGCTGGCGAAGGCGCTCGGGGAAGAGAAGCTGGTGGTGCAGGCTTCGCTGGACGAATTGCTGGCGAGTTATGCGGCGGAGGAGCGCGGGATCGAGATTCGCGCGGTGGCGGGCGGGTACAAGCTGTATACCAAGCCGCAACAGCATGACGTGGTGCGGCGGTTCATCAAGAGCTTGCGGCCGCCGCTAAGGCTGTCCATGCCGGCGCTGGAGACGCTCGCGGTGATTGCCTACAAGCAGCCGGTGACCGGTCCGGAAATTTCGGAGATTCGCGGGGTGAACACGTCCGGCGTGATCGGGACGCTGCTGGACAAGCATTTGATCACCACGGCGGGGCGGAAGGAAGTGATCGGGCGGCCGATTTTGTACAAGACGTCGAAAGACTTTTTGATGCGATTCGGATTGAGTGACCTGGAGGAGCTGCCGAGCTTGAAGGAGTTTGAGGCGCTGGCGCGGGAAGCGTTGGGAAGCGATGAAGGATTCGGGCCCGTGGAGAATGCGTTGACGGACGAAGCGAGTATCGGAACAACGGCTGACAAGAGGAAAGAAGCGTGGGGGGCCCCGACTGAGTCGGGGCAGGCAAGCCGTGTCCCTACGGACTTGGCGGCGATGGAAGCGCGGGAGGAATTGCTGGAAGAGACCGCCGCGAATAATGAAGGCATGCCGGAAGGTCCGAGCGAGGACACGCGTAAAGCGGCGGCGGCGGGGGAATGAATAGGAAAAGGGAAAAGAGAAAAGAGAAAATGGAAAAGAGCTGGGCCGGGGCACGGCCTCACACACACCATCGTTAAGAAAGCCCGCCTTGGAAGGCGGCGCGACAGTATGAATGGCGGACTGAAGTCCGCCGCTGCACAGAATAGAAAAGACAAAGAAAAGGCAAGAAAGAGAAAATGCAGGAACGATTGCAGAAGATTATTGCGCGGGCGGGGATCGCGTCGCGGCGGCACGCGGAGCAGCTGATCCTGAGCGGACAGGTGCGCGTGAACGGGCACGTGGTGCGGGAGCTGGGAACGAAGGCAGACGCGGCGAAAGACCGGATCGAGGCGGCGGGGAAAGTCGCCGGAGCGGAGGAGCGGCGCGTGTACATCGTGCTGAACAAGCCGCCGGAAGTGGTGGCGACGATGGCGGACCCGGAAGGGCGCAAGACGCTGCGGAATTTTTTGCGTGGATTGCCCGAGCGCGTTTATCCGGTGGGGAATCTGGAGTACGGCTCGTCGGGGCTGGTGTTTTTGACGAATGACGGCGACCTGGCAGCGGAGATGCTGAAGAACTGGGCGCGCGTGGAACAGGTTTATCACGTCAAGGTGAAAGGGATGCTGACGCTGCCGGACCTGGAGCGGCTGGGAAAAGAGATTGGCGCGAGAATGAAAACGGTGAGGCAGCCGGACGCCACGCGCGGACGCGCGGCGAATTTCTGGTACGAAGTGCGGATGCGAGATTCGAAAAAGGAAGCGTTGCGGCGCGTGTTGTTCAAGGAGAAGCATCCGCTGGAAAAGTTGGTACGCATCGGGTTAGGGCCGTTGACGGTGGAGGGCATACCGCGTGGAAGATATCGATTGCTGCCGGAGAAGGAAGTAGCGGGGCTGCGGCGGACGACGAAAGGAAGCGAGGACAAAGGCAGGAGAAAAGCCTCACCCCTGAAGGGGTGAGCTGCAAAAGATTTTCCCACGAAATTGTGGGGACCCCCGCAGGAGTATCCAAGCACCATGGCTTCCGAAAGACTACAGAAAATCATGGCGGCGAGCGGGATTGCCTCGCGGCGCAGGGCCGAGGAGATCATTGCGGCGGGAAGGGTCACGCTCAACGGAAAAGTGGTGGTGGAACAGGGCACGAAGGCCGATCCGGAACGCGACGTAATTTGCGTGGATGGAAAGCCGTTGAAAAGCCGGGAGCGGCTCCTGTATTTCCTGCTACACAAGCCGAAAGGTTATGTGACCACAGTGAGCGATCCCGAGGGGCGGCCGACGGTGATGGAGCTGATGAAGAAATGCGCCGAACGCGTGTATCCGGTGGGGCGCCTGGATTACGCCAGCGAAGGATTGCTGCTGATGACGAATGATGGAGCGCTGGCGCAGAAGCTGATGAAAGCCGGTTCGCATGTGCCCAAGACGTATCTGGTGAAAATCAGCGGAAAACCTGACGAGCAGGCTATCCAACGCTTGCGCGCGGGAATCACGATCGAACTGGGAGATGGGAAACGCGTGAAGACTTCGCCAGCGAAAATACGCCTGGCGGAAGACGGCACGAATCCCTGGTACGAGGTGATTCTGGTCGAGGGACGGAATCGCCAGATCCGGCGCATGTTTCAGGGCGCGGGATTTCTCGTGGAAAAAATAAAACGCGTGCAACTGGGGCCGCTGGTTCTGGATGTGCCGCCGGGAAAATTCCGCGCGCTGACGGAGCTGGAAGTGGAACAATTGAAGCGTCTGTAAGAGTGAGCGAATGGCCACCACGCGCGAGCGACGATTTGGCGGCAAACGCATTCGGGAAGTAAACTAATAGAGATGACACGCACAATTGAAGACCTGATACCGGACTACCTGCGCGGGCTGCCAGTTTACATTCCGGGAAAACCAATTGAGGAAGTGGAGCGAGAGCTGAAGATTCATGCGGTTAAGCTCGCTTCGAATGAGAATCCGCTGGGGCCTTCGCCGAAAGCGGTGGAAGCGGCGCGGGCGGTGCTGGGGGATTCGAACCGCTATCCAGACGGCGGCACGCACGCGCTGCGGCAAACGCTTGCGGAGCGGCTTGGAGTTTTACCCGAAGAGGTTTTTGTGGGGTTGGGATCGAGCGAGATCATCGACTTGGCGGCGCGCGTGCTTTTGAGAGCAGGGCTGCAGGGACTGACTTCGGAGGGAACGTACGCGCCGTTCTCGATTGCGATCCGGGCGAGCGGCGCGGAACTAGTAGTTGTGCCGCAGCGGAACTTCGCGTTTGATTTGCGGGCGATGGCGAAGGCGATCACGCCGAAAACTGGTGTGATCTATCTGGCGAATCCGAACAATCCGACGGGGACGGCCTTCAGCGGGCAGGAATTCAGGGAGTTCTTAAGTTCGGTGCCGGATGGTGTGCTCCTGGTGCTGGATGAAGCGTACATCCACTACGCGACGAGCATTGGATTGGGCGACGCGATCGAGGCGTACCGGGAACGAAAAAACCTGTTGGTCCTGAGGACGTTTTCGAAAGTGTATGGGCTGGCGGGATTGCGCATCGGCTACGCGATCGGAAGGCCGGCATTACTTTCGGCGATGAATAAGCTGAAGACGCCGTTTAACACCTCGGGAGTGGCGCAAGCGGCGGCGCTGGCGGCGCTGGACGACAAGGAGCATGTGCGGCGATGCATCGAGACGAACGCCACGGAGCGGAAGCGTTTGGAAGAGGGCTTGATGCGACTGGGAATGCGGCCGGTGACGAGCGAGGCGAATTTTGTGTTTATCCACGTGGGGCCTGAAGCGAAAGACCTGAGTGATGAATTGCTGCACCTGGGCGTGATTGTGCGGCCGCTTGGATGGATGGGCTTTCCGGAAGCGATTCGCGTCTCGGTGGGCACCGCCGAAGAAAATGGCAAATTCCTGGCCGCCGTGGCCCAAGTGCTGACGAAGCGTGCGGGAACGAGCGAACTTGCGGCGCGATGAGAGTGCTTCTGCCCGATGGCGCGAAGTTTGGATTTGGACCTGGCGCCGACCCCATCACGGAAATCCTAAAAAGATATAAGACGATTGCCGTGGTCGGATTGTCTTCGGATCCCATGCGGCCGAGCTATGGCGTGACGGAATACATGCAGGAGGCCGGATACCGGATCATTCCGGTGAATCCGAATGAAACGGAAGTGCTGGGAGAGAAGAGCTGGGCGCGGCTCGAAGATGTGCCGGAGAAAATCGGGATCGTGGATATTTTCCGGCGTGCGGAGGAAGTGGCGGCGGTGGTGGAGAGCACGATTCGGGTGGGGGCCAACGTGGTTTGGATGCAGCTGGGTGTGGAAGATGAATCGGCGGCGGAAAAGGCACGCGCGGCGGGATTGGTAGTGGTGGAGGATGCGTGCATCTTGGTTGAGCATCGGAGGAGAGTGCGGGAACTGAAAAGCTGAACCATTATTGGAATCGAAGATTTGGCCGCCCGCGTGAAGTTGCGCGGGCTTTTTGATTTCAGGATAGAAGAGAAGAAAAAGATTAAAGAAAAAGACTTACTAATAACAGAGGACGCAGAGAGCGCAGAGAAGAGGAAGAAAAACGAAAAGGAAGAAAGAGAAACGAGAATCAGCGAGAGGGAAGCGGGAAGACGAGGAGGTTGCGTTTGCCAGGGATGATCACGGCGAGGAGGCGGCCGTCAGGAGAGATGGCGAAATCGCGGAAGGTGATGCCATGAAGGATGGGGATGGGTGAGGGCTGCGCGATGGGGATTTCGTGATTCGCAGGGATCGGCGCGAGCGGAGGGAGGTCGATCCATACGAGATCGCCGGATTTTTTCTCAATGGACCGCTTGAGGAGAATGCGGGATTCGTCGGGAGACCATTGGAAGACGCCGAGACCGACGCGGGCGCGTGCGACACGACTGGGTGAATTCAAGTCGCGGACCTCGAGAATTTCCTTGTCGATGAAGTAAGCGACTTTTTTGGCGCTGGGAGAAACGCTGATTCCGCCGTCATACCCGTCAAGCGTCGCGAGCTCGTTGTCGGTGTCGCTGACGAGATCGATTTGTTGGAGGCGGAAGGGGCCGGTCATGGCGTGATCCTGCTCGACGGCGATGGCGAAATTCATGGCGCGAATAGGAGAGACGTCTCGGAAGGTGCGGCCTTCGTAGAAAGATTTGAGTGAGCCAGTGGCGAGTTGCGTGGATTTGAGAGAGTAAAGAAGGCGCGGCTTCACGGCTTCGGAGAAGTAGATGATCGTGGCGTTGTCGGGGAGCCAGAAGGCATTGGCGGCGTCGGGGATGATGCTCTCACCTTTGGCGATGCGAATTTCGCGGCCGCTGTCGTCGAGGAGCAGGGTCATGAAGGAATCTTCGGTCTTGCCGGAGTCATCGACGACGGTGGTGGTGAGGAGTCCAGCTAGAATCATGCGGCCGTTGGGGGACCAGCGAAAGGAATCGACGATGTAGCTGAAGGGCTGCGTCCCACGATTGAATTTCTGGCCTTCCAGAAGACGGCGGCGCTTGCCGTTGGCGTCTTGAAGCCAGATGTCGTCGTGCTCGAGGTCGTAGAGCTTGGTTTTGAAATTGCGATGGATGGAATAGACGATGCGATTGTCGGGAGCGAAGGCGAAGGCCGTGATGTCTTCGTCGATGGATTGGAGAGGTTTGTCGAGATTCTGGGCACGAGCGGGCGAAATGGAGAGGAAGGCGAAGAAAGCGCAAACGAATGCGGCTACGTTCCGCAGCGAACGAACAAATTTGGATAGGCCGAAGCCGGTCATGGTTTCGGGTGATCTGCGGTGTAGGGATGGCAGCAGGGATCCTTGGCGGGCTTGAATTCCATGACTTCGACACGTGTACCGTCCGGGTCGTAGACATTGAGGCTCCACTTGCCGTCGCGCCCAATTTCCGGGCCGTCCAATTTTTGCAGGGCCTTCTTGTTCAATTGGCTTGCGGCGGATTGAATTTCCTCCACGCCAAGCGAGAAATGGTTTTGCACGCCGCGTTCTTTGGCGTCTGCCTTGGCGGGAATGTTGAGCATGTACTCGATCCAGTCGGTGCCGTCGGGAACCTGGATCTCCCACCAGTCGTCGGCGGCCTCCTTAAAACCACCGTGCCAGTACATGCGGAAGCCGAGGAGATCCCTGTAGAAGCGATCCTCGGCAGCGCGGTCCTTGACGATGAAGCCGGCGTGAACCATGCGCGTGCTGATTTGTTCGGCCGGAGCAGTAAACACGGTGCGAGGGTGAAGCTGCACGAAAACGATGGAATTACCTTCGGGGTCGTGGAGACTGAAATGGGCCACGGCACTGACATCCCTGGTAACCGGGCCGGCCGCGACGTCATGGGCAAGGAGGTAGGTACGCATCCGGGCAACGTCGGGTGTGGCAAAGGCGATCTCGGCGAGCAGATTTGCGGGAGAGGCAGAGCCCACTTCTGAAAACAGAATTTGCTGGTGGTCGTTGACGAGGAAACACGGGTGCGTCATGCCCGTACAGCCCCCGTTGCGCGCTGCCGCGCCCAGAACTCGGCTGTAAAAATCAGCCGACTTGTGAATATCGGTGGAATAAAGGCGGACGTGTGCGATGCCGGTGATGGCCGGACGCGTGGGCTGCTCTTGCGCCGAGAGCGGGAGCACAAACGTGGTGGCGAGGACAAGAGCGATGCGTTTCATGAGAATCTCCTAAAAGAGTTAAAAGAGTGGTGCCGCGCGATTTTATCTCAGGAGCAAGCTCTCGCACACAGTCATGGATGACCCGGGTGCGGGCCGGTGTAGGGAGCGCAGCATGGGTCTTTCGTGGGCGTAAACTCCATGAGTTCGACGCGAGTGTCGTCCGGATCGTACAAATTGAGTTGCCATTTGCCGTCGCGGCCGATCTTAGGTTGCTCGCCGCCGCTCCAACCGTTCTTGCGAAGTTGCGCTTCTGCGGCGTGGATGTCCGGGACGCCGAGCGCGATGTGGTTCATAACGCCGAGCGTGTGATGGTCTGCGTTGGCAGGAACGTTGAGCATATATTCGATCCAGTCAGTGCCGTCGGGCACTTGCATGTCGACCCAATTTGTTTCGTCATCCTTCATTCCACCGTGCCAGTAGACGTGGAACCCGAGGATGTCTTTGTAGAAGCGGTCTTCGGCGGCACGGTCCCGAACGACAAAGCCGGCGTGGATGAGCCGCATTCCGCTCGCTGATGATGGAGTTGCGGATTCTAACGACTGGAAGAAGCCGATTCGATGGCCCTCCGGGTCAACGATCGCAAAATATTGCTCACCAGAGTTCTTCTCAATCGCGATTTTCTTTGCTACTAAATACTCTTTAATCGCCTTCACGTCGTCAACTGCGAACGCGATCTCACGCAGGAGAGTAGAGGAAGGCGACTTCGGCGCCTTCTCGAGTCTCAAATGTTGCCCGGAGCAGAAGCTATGGAAATGAAAGTAACCAATCACTGGGGACATATTCCCCCACGTACAAGTGTCTGCGGGAGTGCCCTCGGAACCGAAGATTGCCGCAAAAAAGCTGCCTGCCGCCTCCGCGTTCGTGGAATACAACTCCACTTGTGTGATACCGAGAATACGCGGTCGTGCAGGTTGAGTTTGTGCAGCAACCGACGTGCAGGAAATTAGAATCGCGACGCAGACGAAATTCCCTTTGAAATTGCGTTTCATCAGGTCACCTCAAGGTTGTGACGCAGGACGGGATTTTATCTTACGGATTTCGTCGAGGCGCGCGTGGAGACGCGCCTCGAAGCCCTGGTCGGTGGGCTTGTAGTAGGTGCGGCCGGCGAGATTGTCGGGGAGGCAGGACATATCGGTAACTTTCTCGTCGAAATTGTGGGCGTATTTGTAGCCTTCGCCGTAACCGATGTTTCTCATTAGGCCGGTGACGGCGTTGCGGAGATGGAGGGGAACTGGATCGGCTTCGGTCTTGCGGACGTCTTCCATGACATTGCCGTAACCGAGATAGAGGGCGTTGGATTTTGGCGCAAGCGAAAGATAGACGGCGGCTTGTGCGAGCGCGAGATGGCCTTCGGGTGCGCCGAGAAAATCGAAGGCATCTTTGGCAGCGAGCGTGATGCCGAGCGCGCCGGGTTCGGCGAGGCCGATGTCTTCGCTGGCCATGCGCACCATGCGGCGGGCGAGATAAAGAGGATCTTCGCCGGATTCGATCATGCGCGCGAGCCAGTAGAGTGCGGCGTCGGGGTCGGAATTGCGGACGGATTTGTGCAGCGCGGAGATGAGGTTGTAATGCTCTTCGCCGGCTTTGTCGTAGCGGAGGAGCTTGCGCTGCAAGACGTCTTCGAGCAGTTGCGGGGTGATTACGCGGGCGCCGGCTTCGTTCGAACGGGCGCTCGCGACGGCGAGCTCGAGCGTGTTGTAGGCCGCGCGGGCGTCGCCGTTGGCGAAGGAAGCGATTCGAAAGAGGATGTCGTCGGAGACTTCGATCGGCTCGTTGCCGAAGCCGTGCCCTTTGTCGGCGAGGGCGCGGCGGAGAAGCTCGACGATCTGCGGCGTCGTCAGCGGATCGAGGACATAGACCTTAGTGCGGGAGAGAAGCGGCGAAATCACTTCGAACGAAGGATTCTCCGTGGTGGCGCCTATGAAAGTGATGTGGCCCGCTTCGACGTGAGGAAGAAAGGCGTCCTGCTGCGCTTTGTTGAAGCGATGAACTTCGTCGACGAAGACGATGGTGCGATGTCCGGATCGCGCCTTGTACTCCGCGGCGGCCATGACTTCCTTGATCTCCTTGATGCCCGCCAGCACCGCGCTGAAGGCGATAAATTCGGAACGTGTTAGCCGCGCGATGACCCGCGCGAGGGTGGTTTTGCCGCACCCTGGCGGTCCCCAGAACAACATGGAGCCGAGGTTGTCGCTCTCGATCTGCACGCGGAGCGGCTTACCAGGCCCGAGGAGTTTCTCCTGGCCGATGAATTCATCGAGCGTGCGGGGACGCATGCGCTCCGCGAGCGGCTGGTTCGCGGCGGGAACGTCGGGTTCAGGGTACGGGGCCGGCAGTTTGGAGAAGAGGCTCATGGATAGTCCGGGAATGCAGAGTCGGCCGACTCTTGGGTGTTTGGTCTACGAATGGAGCTTCTTTGGCGCGCCGCTTCATAAAAAAGAACAGCCGCGGCAGCAGCAGCGTTCAGCGATTCGACGCCGCTGGCCATGGGGATGCGAACGCGCGCGTCGGCGCTGCGCTCGACCTCTTCGGGAAGGCCCGCGCCTTCATTGCCGACCAGAAGTGCGATGGGCTGGCACCAATCCACTTGCCATGGAGCCAGCGGAGGCGGCTCGCTGGTGGTTGGCTCTCGGTTACTCGAAGCCAGTGTCGGGATGCCTGCAACCTTGAGCTGCGTGAGAAGAATCGCCAGGGAAATTCCGGCGAGAATCGGAAGATGCAGCGCCGCTCCGGCGGAAGCGCGGAGAGCTTTCGGCGAGTAAGGACTGGCCGTGCCGCTGATGCCAGAGGCTGCCGTGACCGCTCCGGTGGCTCCGAAGGCCGAAGCCGTGCGAAGAATGGTGCCGACGTTACCTGGGTCCTGGACGCCAGCGAGAACCACAAGAAGTGGCGAGCACGCGAAATCCGGAGTATGAATCAACCCGTCGAAGGAAATCTCGCGAGGCTTCACCAGAGCGGCAACGCCTTGCGGATGCTCGGTATCCGCGAGTCCATCGAAGAGACGGTCGGTGGTGCGAAGAACCGGGAAGGCCATTTCGAGCCGATCAATAAAGGGGGCCAGACGTTCATGGTGGCGTTGGCCTGATTCACTGAAAAGAACAGCTTCGATGGGACAGCCGGAGCGAAGCGCTTCTTCGACGAGCCGTATACCTTCCACGCCGACGAAGCCGGTTTCTGTAGGCAGGCCGCCGCGAAGAGCCATGCGAAACTCCTTCAGCCAGCGATTCTCGCGGCTGGTCAGGAGAGAAGAGTCCGTGGACGGACGGGCTTGGCGCGCGGCTTTACCGGGAGTAGCCATCACCGTGGAGCGTAGCAAATTTTCGCCATGGGAAGCTAATACCCGCTTGCCACCCGTCCCACGGAGTCCACGGAGGAGGGGAACTGGTTCATCCGCAAGCTCTTATTGCGTGGTCGGCAAGCGTGTGGTAGCGTCGCCCAAATAAGGGCAGCGGAGGCGAATCGCTGCAGGGTGGCGTCACGACCTCGCCCAAGGCCAAAAAATTGCCGGCTGAACTGCTGCGCGTCAATGCGCTATCTCCGGAGGCGGACCTGCTGCGGTATGCGGCAGATTTTATTGCTCGCGGAAGTGTGATTGCGATTCCCACGGACACTTTCTACGGGCTAGCGGCCGATCCGTTCAATCTTGCTGCTGTCGATGAAATTTACCGCGTGAAAGGGCGCCCGGAAACGAGGGCCCTGCCGATCCTCGTGAATTCGATCGAACAAGCCATTCTTCTCGCGCGTGAGGCGCCGCGCAAATTTTTGCGCCTCGCCCAGGCGTTCTGGCCGGGGGGATTAACGCTGGTGGTGAACGCGGCGCAGCGCATCCCCCTAAAAGTGACGGCAGGCACGGGCCGCATTGCCTTGCGCTGGCCCAATAGCACACTGGTGCGGCGCTTGATCGATGAATTCGAAGGCCCGGTCACGGGAACGAGTGCTAATATTTCGGGCTTTCCGTCCTGTTCGAACGCGGAACAGGTCATGAAGCAACTCGGGTTGCGCGTGCCGCTCGTGGTGGACACAGGAGAAACCGGCGGGACGCTGGCTTCTACCATCGTGGAATTGACGGGCGACACCTGGAGGATCGGGAGGGAAGGGGCGATTCCCGTCGCGGAGATCGAGAAAGCGCTGAAGTAAATCACTAGAAAATAAGCTTGGTCTGAATCGCGGCGAGCGATTGCTAGTTCCTGTCCGGATGCAGCGCGGCGAGAAAATTGTAATCGGCGGAAGGTGAGAGGTCGAGTGAGCCCAGCGAGCGGCGGTGGACGGAAACAACGTCGTTAAACCACAGCGGCAGATACGGCAGGTCTTTCGCCAGGATTTTTTGGACTTCACTGCATAGTGTTTTTCGTTTTTCCTGATCCATTTCCACGCGAACCTGGTCGGTGAGCGCGTCGATCCGCGGATTGCGGTAGTGTCCGCGGTTGGCCCCCTCGGGAGGAAAGCGCCTCGAGGAAAACGCAAACTCAAAAAAGTCCGGGTCGGTATTGGCTCCGATCCAGCGCTGGTAGGTGAGCTGGAAATTTCCCCTGGTCACGTCGGAAAACAGCGTGGCGAGTTCGAGCGGGCGGAGCTCGAGTTCGACGCCGACGCGGCGCCACTGCTCCTGGAGGGCCGCGCCGATCAAGCGCGCCTGTTCCTCGGTCGAACATTTTAGCGTGATATGAAAACGCACGCCGGCTTGCTTGCGGCGAAAGCCAGCGGCATCGAGGAGTTGTTCGGCACGCGCGGGATCGAACGGGTATTGCGTGAGATTTGATTCCGCCGCCCAGTGAACGGGAGCTAGAACGCCAGAAGCAACTCTCGCCTGGCCGTGCAGTAAATAGCGAACGAGCGACTCGCGGTCCGTG
>Ga0307478_10003623_pt1 | contig 11396 bp, 13 predicted proteins | sample atmos_gasesECM4C_2_FD_203713 | JGI IMG/M metagenome (GOLD analysis project Ga0307478, IMG submission 203713) | Hardwood forest soil microbial communities from Morgan-Monroe State Forest, Indiana, United States - atmos_gasesECM4C_05 | ecosystem: Environmental > Terrestrial > Soil > Temperate...
GCGAAGCGATTCGCCGGATGATCGCCGCCATGGCCGACGTCCGTGCCCGGCACGGCGTCATCCTGACCCAGCTGAATATCGGTGGCGGCCATGGGATTCCGTACTTGGCCGGCGACCCGGAGCTCAGGGTCGACGAGCTGGCACAAGCGATCGAGGACGGGCTGGACGCCGCCTGCGCCGCCGAGCACTTCCCTCGGCCGAGCATCGTGATCGAGCCTGGCCGGGCCATCAGCGCCCGGGCCGGTGTCACCTTGTATGAGGTGTGCGGCATCAAGACACAGCCTGGCGGGCGTACCTTCGTCGCTGTCGACGGCGGAATGAGCGACAACCCGCGAGTGTCCCTGTACGGGGCGAAATACACTGTTGCGCTGGCTAATCGGCATTCCCTCGCGCCGCGGCAGCGGGTCACGGTGGCGGGACGGCACTGCGAGGCAGGCGACGAGATCGCCCGCGACGTCGAGCTTCCGGTCGACCTGCACCCGGGCGACCTGCTGGCGGTGGCCTGCACCGGGGCCTACCACCACAGCATGGCGTCGAATTACAACATGGTGGGTCGGCCACCGCTGGTGGCGGTGAAGGACGGCCGGGCCCATGAACTGGTCCGCCGCGAAACGACCGCCGACCTGCTAGCCCGCGACCGCGGATAACCGCTCAGTCCAACTGTTCGGCTGTCCCCCGCAAGCGGGCGGTACCCCCACGCCCCCGCGAGCGGCCCGCATCGTCGCAGAACTACTCGTCCTGCAGGTGCGGATCGGCTTCCAGATGGGTCAAGCCGTTCCACATCAGGTTGACCAGATGCGCAGCCACGACTTCCTTCTTCGGTTCGCGGGTATCGAGCCACCACTGTGCGGTCATCGACACCGAGCCGACCAGTGCCTGGGCGTACAGCGGCGCCAGGCCTGCGTCTAGGCCGCGACGGGCGAAGTCGCCGGCCAGGATCGAGCTGACCTGGCTGACGGCGTCGTTGAGCAGGCTGGAGTAGGTCCCCGAACTGATCGCCGCCGGCGAGTCGCGGATCATGATGCGAAACCCGTCGGTGCGTTCCTCGACGTAGGTCAGCAGTGCCAGCGCCACCCGTTCGACGCGCACCCGGGACCGGTTGTTGGTCAGCGAAGACGTGATGCCGTCCAGCAGCGCCGACATCTCCCGGTCGACGACGACCGCGTACAGCCCTTCCTTGCCGCCGAAGTGCTCGTAGACGACCGGTTTGGACACGTTGGCACGCAGCGCGATCTCCTCGATCGAGGTGCCGTCGTAGCCGCGTTCGGCAAACAGCGACCGGGCGATATCGATGAGTTGATGCCGCCGCTCGCTGCCGGTCATCCTGGCGCGCGGCGCGCGGCCCTCTTTCTCTGGCGCTGCCACGCCTATCAGGTTATCGGTTGCACTACAGTCTGACGAAGGCATCAGTGTGCGTTGGCCGGCCCGGTGGCCGGCCAACGGCGAGCGGAACTACTCGCCGCTGGTGCGTGGTCCGTCGTGGTGTAATCGGCAGCACATCAGATTTTGGTTCTGAGAGTTCAGGTTCGAGTCCTGGCGACGGAGCTGGCACCGTATGCGGGTCGCCACATCCACGTTTCGATGACCGGGTTGTGACGTCATCGCGGCCACCTCCTTAAGTATTTCTGGGTATGCAAAAAATCAAGAGCGAGGCCGCCAACCGACTCGCTCGGTGGCTTTCGGCGATCGCCGTCTCACGATCGCAGACCGTTTGGAGCACCAAGCCCACACGCTCTCGGATCGCCGCGCCTTCTCGTTCGTCCAGGACGGGGGCGGCGCCGAGACCCGCACCTGGGCCGAGCTTGCCGCAGGTGCGCGCCGTGGCCGCTGTTCTGGCGGACCTCCCGCGCACGCGGGAGCAGCCGCGTGCGCTGCTGCTGCCCGACAACGCGACGTTTCTCGACGCGTTGTTCGGCTGTTTTTACGCTGGCGTATGCGCGGTTCCGGCGCACATCCCGATCGGGTCGCGGCTCGAGCAGACATTGCCGCGCCTGGTCGTGATCGTTGCCGACGCGCGCCCCGACGTCGTGCTCACCACCCGCCAGATACTCCCCGCGCGAGAACTAGTTCCCGCGCTCGCCGAGATCCCGTGCATCGCGGTCGACGACCTTACCCTCCCCGACGCCCTCCCCGACGCCCTCGCCGACGCGCCGGCGCTCCACCGCCGCGACACACGCGCTGGCGGTCGTCTGGCGGCGTGGTGGCGCCGATTCCGGCGGCGCCCTATCCCGACGATCGCTACCAAACCAAGATGATTTGGTGGGACCGGCGCGACTTCATCCGCCACGCCGAGCGGGGCCAGGTTGCCAAGATTCTCACCGAGGGCGAACAACTGACCAGGGAGGTCCATCGCCGTGGCGACCTCGCGGTCACGTGGCGGGATGTGGTTTAGGAAGCGTCGTTCCGTCTCCGACGATTTGTCGCTAGTCCAGAAAATCCATCGGTATGAAGCGTTGGGCGAGCAGCGTCTCCATCGCGACCCTATCGAGCGGGCGGGACAGCAAAAAGCCCTGTGCCCGATAGCAACCCAACTCAACCAGTGCCCTAGCCGCTGCGGCAGTCTCGACGCCTTCGGCGACGACGTCTAGCCCAACAGCGTCGGCCAACGCTACAACCTGCCGCAAGATCGCCAGATCAGCCGAGTCTGTCCTCAGGTCGCGGACGAATTCTTTGTCGATCTTGAGCGTGTCGACAGGCAGTGACTTCAAATATGTCAAAGCGCTGTAGCCAGTGCCGAAGTCGTCGATTGCCACCTGCACGCCGACCTCCTTCAACCCGGCCAGCGTTTTGTGGGTGGCGTCGATATCCTTGACGACGACGTTTTCGGTGATCTCCAGGCATACCGAGCCGGCGTCGAGAACGAACTCGTCCAGCGTTGCGGCCACCATGGCGACAAAGCCATCCGTGACAAGCTGCGCGGGCGACACGTTGATGCGCATCACGACATCGCGGCCCAGACCGCGATCATGCCAATAGCTGAATTGCGCACAGGCTGAGCGCATTACCAGACGCCCGAGTTTTCCTGCCAAGTTGATGGATTCGACCACGCCCATGAACGAATCAGGCATCAGCAGCCCTCGAGTGGGGTGTCGCCAACGGATGAGCGCCTCGGTTGCGAGGATCTCACCGGTGCGCATGTCAAACTCTGGCAGGTAATGCAGGTCGAACGCGCCGCTATCGCTCTCGATGGTCCCTTCCAGGTGTAGCTCGATGTCGTTGCGGATCGCGTACTTTTCGGCCATCTCGGGGTTGAAGGCTGCAACGGCATTCCCACCGAAGGCCTTGGCCGACACCACCGCCTGATCGGCTTGGCGCAGTAGGTCCGACGCGTTGTCGCTGCCGGGTACCCCCGCGGCGACCCCGATACTGACGGTGCGGGTGATCGTCTCGCCGTCGACCGCCACCTGCTGGTGAACTCGCGTCTGCAGCTGTTTGGCCAACACCTCGGCGGCGCCGGCATCCATCGGGACAGTCGGCACAATGACAAACTCGTCACCGCCGAAGCGCGCGATGACCGAGGAGGCGTCAGCGGCTTCGCGCAAAAGCTGGGCGAAGGCCTCGATGAACCGGTCGCCGGCCTTATGACCGAGGTGGTCATTGACCGCCTTGAGGCGGTCCAGGTTGAGGAACACCAATGCGACTGGACCCGGCTGGCCCGCAGCCAGGCGGTCGTCGAGGTGAGCGATCACCGCCCTGCGATTCAGCAGCCCGGTCAGGTCATCGTGTTCGGCGAGATACTGGAGTCGCTCTTCGGCAACAACGCGGGCCTGCACCTGAGCGAATAAGCTCGCGATCGCCTGCAGTGCATTCAGCTCCTCCGGCAGCCATTCGCGCTCAATGTCGCCACAGCCCCGGCAAACGCTCATGACCGCACCATCCCAATGCCGTTGGATGCCAACGGCGTAGCATAGTGCAGGGTCGGAAGCGGAAAGACGAGTTGACCGCCCCAGTCGGCGATGTAGCTGAGCTGATCGGTGAGTTCGGTTTCCAGATTCCAGGGCAGCGCCAACACCACGTCTGGTCGATCCATGGTGAGAAGCCCTGGATCGCGAATCGGGATACGCATACCTGGCGTAAAGCGGCCATGTTTGTATGGATTGCGGTCGACGATGTACTCGAGCAGATCGCTGCGGATCCCACAGTAATTGAGCAGGGTGTTGCCCTTTCCCGGTGCACCATAGCCGACGACACGCTTACCGTCGGCGCGACACTGAAGCAAGAACCGCAACAGATTTTGGCGCAGCGACTCGGTGCGCCGCCGCAGCTGCAGATAACCGTCGACGCGATGTAAACCCGCGGCTTTCTCCATCCGCAGCAAGCCAACGACCCGTTCACCGGCTGGTGCGGCGATTCGCGCGGGACGAGCCCAGATGCGAATCGAACCACCTTGCGTTGGAATGGGTTCGACGTCGACGACAGCCAGCCCGGCGGTGGCGAGCGCGCGCGTTGCCGAAAGGAGTGTGTAGTACTGGAAGTGTTCGTGGTAGATCGTGTCGAACTGGCCTTGAACCACCAAGTTCAATGCATGGTGTACCTCGATAGTGACCCAGCCCTCGTCGCTGACCAATGCGCGCAGCGCTTGGGTAAAGTCCAGCAGGTCGGGTATGTGTGCGTAGACATTGTTCGCGATTACCAGGTCCGCGGGGCCGTGTTCGGCGCGCAGCTCGCGTGCCAACCGCTCGTCGAGAAACGCCGAGACGGTGGGCACACCGCGATCGCGGGCAACGGCGCCGACATTCGCCGATGGCTCGATTCCCAGGCACGGTACGCCCGCACCGGCGACATGCTGCAGCAGGTAGCCGTCATTACTACCGACTTGGACCACAAACGACGCGGTTTTAATCTCCAGCCGCTCGATGACTTGATCGACAAAATCCTTCGCATGTTGCACCCGGCTGTCGGAAAACGAGGAGAAATGCAGATATTCGGTGGAAATGTCTTGGAATGTGATCAGCGCAGGTATCTGCAACAGCAGGCAGTCCTCGCACAGCCGCAGGTGGAGCGGGAACGTCGGTTCGGGTAGATCGAGTTCGTCAATGGTGAGGAGCTTTTCAGACAGCGGAGTCGCACCTAGGTCTAAGACGCTAATCAGTCGGCCTGATTCGCATAAGCGGCATTGCAGCCGACCCGCCGCCGTTGCTGTGCTCCCTCGCCTGCCGCGTGTCACGGCGCACCCCATGTGCGACCGCTGTTTTCGTAGACACATACCAGTAGCTCCGGCAACTCGTGACGCTTGCAAGTCCCGAACACCGCGACGAGCGGAGGGGGCCCGGACCGCGGCGGGGGCACACCGCGGCCCGGGCGTTTCAGATAAGCCCGGTCCAACTCGCGAATCACGCGATACCTGCTTCGGACGCAGCAAGACCACTGTCGATCAATTGGCCGGACCAATCGCCATATTGGTCATCAGGTAAGCGCCAGCGATGTCCAGCACATTCAGGACCACGTGCTCCGCAGCTGCCGTCAGCCGACTCCCGATCATTCAATATGCCCCGTCGCTGGCAAAGACGCCTTTAAGCGTCTTGGCGATCGGGTGGAAATCCTCGGTGACCGCTGTAACTCCTTGTCGGATCGCCCGCTTCAGCGCCGGCGCCCCTTCGGCAGCGATCGCATCGCTGTCACCGGCGTCGATCAGTGCTTTGAACGCGTTGTCGGGATTTCGCACGGCGATGGCCGCCAGCGTCATACCGGGGACGCTGTTGACGATCTGGTTGACCAGGCCGCGGCCCATGAATCCGCACCCGGCCATCGCAACCCGCACTGGATCGCCTTGGACCGCTCGCTCGGCCAGCAGTTTGTCGACGCCCATCATCATGACGCCACGCTCGGGACCTGTACCAACAGCGGCCAGCTGGCATCCTTCTCGGAGATGACGGTGACCGGCAGCGGCCATTCAATGCCGAATTTCGGGTCATCCCAACGGAAGCCCTGCTCACTGCCAGGTGCGTAGGAACCGCTGACCTGGCAGAGGACTTCGGTGTTGTCAGCCAACGTTTGAAAGCCATGTGCGACATACGGCGGTAAGAACAGGGCCCGATGGTTATCAGCGCTGAGCTGCACCATGACGTGGTGGCGGTAGGTGCGCGACTCGGGCCGGACGTCGACCGCAACGTCGACAATCGCGCCGCGCGTGCAGCGCACCAACTTGGCCTCGGCGTACGGAGGTCCCTGACGATGCAGACCTCGTAGCGTGCCGCGGGCGTAGTTGTATGAGATGTTCGTCTGCGCGACAGACGAAACCAGCCCATTGGCGCCGAATTCATCCGAACAGAACGAAGCCGAGAGGAAACCGCGATCGTCGCGCTGCGGTTCGATGTCGACGATCATCACCCCCGCAACATCGGTGGGCGTGTATCTCACTGTAGCGCTTCTTCCACAAGCAAGCGCTCATCGATGTGCACGTCCGGGAGCACGAACTCGATCCGCTGGATCCCGCGATGCGCACGGCAGTGGAACATCTCGGGGTGGTAGCCCTCGATACCTCCGGCCAGCACTCGCACGGTGATGTCCCCTCCGTCGTCTCGGTGATGACTGGCCTAGTTGACCGAGTAATCGGTCTTGGTATCCAAAATGGCCTTCTCGACCGTGAAGGCTTCGGCGTAGCGAGCGCGGCACTGCACTCCACGGACTCTCATCAAGGCGAGGAAAACCTCGTCGTCAAACCAGCCGCGACCCGATTGAGACGGATAGCACTGGGCAAGCAACGTCGGCTTCTGGCGTGCTGTCTCGTCTGAAATCGGTAGGTAGAGCGTCGGATTAAGCAAGTCCGATTCCCACTTGAGAATCTCGTAGCCGAGCACGAGGTGGTCGCGGAACTCGGTGGGAATCAGCTCCGCGACCAAACGGTGGTCTTGGTGGTCGTCGTGGCGCTGTGGACCGAACACCAAGTCTGGTTCACATTCGCGGCGGAACTTGGCGATGCATTGCTGCACCGCTCGCCAATGGTCAGGAAGCTGGCCGTGCGGAAGATCGGCGACCGTCAACCGGACGTCGGTTGTCGGGCATATCGCCGCGAATGCGTTCTTCTCTTCGACTTCCCGCTCGGTGCCGCCGCCCGTCAAGACGAGCGCGTGAACGACGACACCGGGATTGTCACGCACAATTTCCATCAATGTGGCGCCAGCGCCGATGGCGATGTCATCACAGTGAGCTCCGATGACAGCGACAGAATTGAGGCTCATCGGCGTCAGCGCCATCATGCCGGCTGCCTCCCGCAACCGGGCCAATCCCGCACCATCCGGGGGCTGGTTACGTTGACCCCCGCTCCGACTCGAGGGACGACGTTGGCAAGGAGGTCGCACAAACCGACGATTACCATGAGAGGCATCATACATACTTTTCGACTGAGATTATTGCATGATTACAACTCGGGGTATCTTGGGACATGTAACTAATAAGAAACGCATTGAGTGTCGGCTGGTAACTTACGTGCAGATTGAGGTATAGATGCGTTGCGGACCGAAGCAAGCGGGTGGGCCTGGCTGTGGTGCCACCGGCACATATAGCGGACTATCGAGCACCCGAGGCGACTCATCTCGATGAGCAGCCCGACATCGGTACATCCACCTAATCCGCGCTCGGGCGGAACCCGGTGCAACGGCCCGCCGTGACATCGATCCGTGGTCCCTCGGAAGACAGGTCTGACTCGAGGTTTGCGAATGAGTGAATCAACTGACAAGCGAGCGGACACGACCCGCCAGCAAATTCTGAATGCTGCCGCACACCAGTTCGCCCGGCTGCCGTACCATAAGGTCGGGCTCGATGACGTCCTCGCGGACGCTGAATTGACCAAAGGCGCAATGTATTTCCACTTCCGCTCTAAGCACGCGTTAGCGCTGGCCATCATCGAAGACCAGGCCGCCAAGGCCAAAGAGGTGATCGCCGCGCTGGTGACCCGGAAGTTCTCGGGACTGGAAACGCTGATCGACTCCTCCTATCAGATAGCTGTTCGCGACATCAGCGAGGACATGGCCCGAGCGGGGTTCAATCTGCTCGAGTCGATCGGCCGGCTCGAGGGACTCCAAACCCAGCTATTAGCGGGATGGATCGAGACCCTCGCCGTCATCGCCGATCGTGCCATCGCCGAGGGCGACATCCTCGATGAGTGTGATCCGCAGGATGTGGCGCGTCTGCAAGTGTCGACGTATACGGGGCTGCGGCAGACCAGCGATCTCGACGAGCCGGAACGGTTTCTTCTCAATCTCGAGAAGACCTGGGCGTTGCTGTTGCCCGGTGTCGTGCGTCCAGACAGGATCGGTTACTTCACACAATTCATCAGGCGACGCACGGCAATCGGGATCGGCGTCTCCGCGCTAGCGGGTTCAAGTTGACCGCGACGCAGGTCACGCGACCCGTGATCAATCGGGATCCGACCCACGCCTGTTAGGCTTTCCCGCCGAGTGAGGACTTGTGAGACACCGAGCTTCCGGAGTCTAAGCACATAGCGGAACTCCGGAGGTACAGGCGATGGCCCGCCAGGTTCGATCCGAAGCGACACGGCGAAAGATTCTCGATGCCGCGATCGACGTGTTCAACGAGGTTGGGTATGCGGCCGCCGATCGGGGCACGATCATCGAGCGCACCGGGATGACCAAGGGGGCGTTTTATCACCACTTCGATTCGATGGAATCCCTCGCGTCCGCGATCATCGACGAGGGCGCCAAGCTGGTCCTCGACGCCCTAGCCACCATGTCTGACTCATTCTCTCCGGCACTGGAGAACATGGTGCACGGGTCGTTTGTGGCTGCCGACCTATTCACTTCCGACAAAGTCGCTCGTACCACGGAGCAGTTGACGCTTGCCTTCGGGAAGTTCGATGACACCGCCAGTGGCGTCTACACCAACTGGGTGGAGGGGATGACCGCCGAGGTGGGGCGGGCAATCACCGAAGGCGACCTCCGAGAGGGCCTCGATCCGAAAATGGTCAGCGAGGCGATCATCGGCGCAACCTTTGGGACGCGGATCCTGTCCCAGGCCGCGCCGGGCGGCAGCGACCTCATCGAGCGATTGACCCAGATCTGGGAGCTGTTGTTCCCGGCGATCGTGACCGATACATCGCTGGCGTATTACCGCGAATACCTCGCCCGCGAAGCCCTGCGGCACATCAAGCATGACCCGTCGTCCTGACCGGTGCTGCCGGGGAGAATTAAGGTTCGTTGACCCAGAGATGCTCGGTCAGATCCTGGAAGGTGGCCAGCGCGATCTGATCGTCGCTGCGCCTCAGCGCCGACCTGCTCATCAGCGCACGCACGATCGAGCCGTCTTGGTGGGTTAATTCGACGACCATGTTCGCAAGTCCGTCCACAACCGAGAGCGCCGATTCCGTCGCCGATGCGCCGTAGAAGATGTCGTGGAACCTCAGCGAGACGACCTCTTCTGCGTCGCGGCCCACCATCTCGGCAAACGCGCCATTAGCGAACACGATGGTGCCGTCCTGCAGGACAGCCAATGTCGGGATCGGGATCCGCTCCAACAGCACCAGGGCCGGCAACTGCTCAAGAGTCGCCTTTGGCGACTGGCTGGCCTGTCCGGTTCGACGACGGTCCACCGCTTGATTATTGTCCATGGCGGCGTTCACCGCCGGACCGAGTCGAATCAAGCACTACCGATCGCTCGGGGCGGTGCACCTCCTTTGCCGCGACCGTGCGGATAATGACACGCTGAACGAGGAGGTTGGATGACAACGCAAGGCGAATCGGCGGTCCTCGTCCTGGCGGCCGGGGCCGGAACCCGGATGCGCTCGGACACCCCGAAGGTGCTGCACCCCCTCGCCGGCCGCAGCATGCTCGGGCATTCGCTGCACGCGATCGCCAAAATGGCGCCGCAGCACCTGGTCGTGGTGCTGGGCCAGAACCACGAACCTATCGAACAGGTCGTCGCTGAAATGGCCGGCACGCTGGGGCGCTCCATCGAGGTGGCCAGGCAAGATCAGCAGCTCGGCACCGGTCACGCGGCGCTGTGCGGACTGTCGGCGCTGCCCGACGACTTCGCCGGCGTCGTCGTCGTCACCTCCGGCGACATTCCGCTGCTCGACGCCGATACGCTGGCCGATCTGGTCGCAGCCCACAACTCCCGGGGCGCAGCGGTCACCGTGCTGACCACGACGCTGAGCGATCCGACCGGCTACGGCCGCACGCTGCGCACACAGGACCACGAGGTGGTCGCGATCGTGGAGCAGGCTGACGCGACGCCGTCGCAGCAGGAGATCCGCGAAGTCAACGCCGGGGTGTACGCCTTCGACATCGCGGCGCTGCGATCAGCACTGAGCCGGCTGTCGGTCGACAACGCGCAACGGGAGCTGTACCTCACCGACGTCATCGCGATCGTCCGGCAGGACGGGCAGGTGGTGCAGGCCCGGCACGTCGACGACAGCGCGCTGGTGGCCGGCGTCAACAACCGGGTGCAACTGGCCGAACTGGCCGCCGAACTCAACCGCCGTATCGTGGCCGCCCATCAGCTGGCCGGCGTCACCGTTGTCGATCCGGCTACCACCTGGATCGACATCGACGTGACGATCGGCCGCGACACCGTCGTCCAGCCCGGAACCCAGCTACTGGGCGGCACCCGCATCGGCGGCCGTTGCACCATCGGCCCGGACACCACGTTGACCGACGTCGCCGTGGGCGAGGGCGCGTCGGTGATCCGCACCCACGGCGCTGGCGCATCGATCGGTGACGGCGCCGCGGTCGGCCCGTTCACCTACCTGCGGCCCGGCACCGTGCTGGGCGCCGACGGCAAGCTGGGGGCTTTCGTCGAGGCCAAGAACTCCACGATCGGCACCGGCACCAAAGTGCCGCACTTGACCTACGTGGGCGACGCCGACATCGGCGAGCACAGCAATATCGGCGCCTCCAGTGTCTTCGTCAACTACGACGGCACCTCCAAGCACCGCACCACGATCGGCTCGCATGTGCGGACCGGCTCAGACACCATGTTCGTCGCCCCGGTCACCGTCGGCGACGGCGCCTACACCGGGGCCGGCACGGTGGTCCGCGAGGACGTTCCGCCGGGCGCGCTGGCGGTCTCGGGCGGCCCGCAACGCACCATCGAAGGCTGGGTTCAGCGCAAGCGGCCTGGCAGCGCCGCCGCAGAGGCCGCCGACAAGGCCAACCAACTCGAGGACGACCAGACGCCGTGAACCCGCTGATTCCCAAGCCGCAAGCCCGCAACTCGGCAACCCATCGAAGCACTTCGCTTACGATGGGCCTTCCATTCCTTTTTGATCCCCATCTCTTTCCCTATACGGCGAGGGCAGCACGGTGAGCCACGACTGGACCGATAATCGCAAAAACTTGATGCTCTTCTCTGGCCGCGCGCATCCGGAGCTGGCCGAGCAGGTAGCCAAAGAGCTCGACGTCCACGTCACCGCGCAGACCGCACGCGAGTTCGCCAACGGC
>Ga0307478_10003624_pt1 | contig 11394 bp, 10 predicted proteins | sample atmos_gasesECM4C_2_FD_203713 | JGI IMG/M metagenome (GOLD analysis project Ga0307478, IMG submission 203713) | Hardwood forest soil microbial communities from Morgan-Monroe State Forest, Indiana, United States - atmos_gasesECM4C_05 | ecosystem: Environmental > Terrestrial > Soil > Temperate...
CCCCAGTCGGAGAATGGGAATGGAGGCGAATCTAAGGGCGCTGGAAGACCACGTTTGCTCGGTGACGGTCCAGCTGGGTTGGTGCCTGCCCAATCTTGCTTGTAGAACTGCACGAGACGATGGAAGAAGTTGCCCGTCAGCACGTTTTTGCTACTGGTGCTCGCGCCTTGCCCGCCAGCAGAATCTCCAGGGCTTTGGGCATCTGGGTTCCCCAAGATAGACGATTGCGCGGCTTCCTCGGCACCATCGAGCGCGAGCGTTGTCGAATCTATTCGCGATTCATCTGTGGATAGGATGTCATTCAGCCAGTTAGGAAGATCGGCGAACGCAAACGGCTCGGCATTCGCCACCTCGCGGCTGGCGGCCGACAATGCCACGCTAGCCGTCGCGGTCACAGGCCCAACCACACCTGACTGCGGCGCAGGGGCCGCCTCCGCCTTCGGGGGCACCGCACTGCTCCCCTTGTCGTCCGCAAATAAGCGGCTGGGAACTGCCCCGAAATAGAGCAATCCAGCCAACACCAGCCGAACCAACCCTCTCTTCTCTAGGATCGCGTGCATATCTCTCTCCAATAAGTATTGATTGGCAACGGAATTGTCGGTGTCGGATGTCGAGCGTCTTCGAGGGGAAGAGAACGCTGAATCGTTCCCAAATAAAGATTAGAGTCTCGTTGCCAGAAAAGGATAGATAAATCTGCATAAAAAAGTCGTAAGGAGACCGAGAGTTTTTTGTAAGCAGTAATTGCTGTTCAGGGAACGACTTAGCGGCGGAGAGGGGAGGATGGATCGCGATGAGAAATCTCGAGCGCTACTCCGCGCGCCTCCTCGTGAATGATGCCATTCGTGGCGAGAATAACTGGCCCGCCCAGTTGGTAGGGTTGCCCGGCGAAGTCGCTGACTTTTCCGCCCGCCTCTTCGATCAGCAAAGCGCCGGCGGCGCTGTCCCAAGCCTTGAGCCCAAATTCCCAGAAGCCATCAAAGCGCCCTGCAGCGACGCTGGCCAGATCCAGCGCGGCAGAACCATCGCGTCGGACGCCGTGTGACCGCAAAGTAAAATCCCAGTAGTAATGAATGTTCGGATTCGCGTGGCGTTTGTGCGTCGGAAAGCCCGTACAAAGAAGACTGGTCGCGAGCGTATCCACTTTCGAAACGAAAATTCTCTTGCCGTTCAGCGTGGCGCCAGCGCCGCGGGAAGCAGCGAACAGCTCGTCGTAAAACGGATTGAAGACCACCCCAACGAGAAGAGCGCCGCGTTGCGCAAGAGCGATGGAAACGGAAAAACACGGATAGCCGTGGGCGAAATTGGTCGTGCCGTCTAGCGGGTCCACATGCCAGCGGAATTCCGAGCCACTTTCGTGGCCGGTTCCCTCCTCAGCGGCGATCGAGTGTTCCGGAAAATATTTTGTCAGCCGGGTGACAATGGCTTCCTCGGAGCGCTTATCCGCTTGCGTCACCAGATCGACCTCGCCCTTGTAGCTGATCTGCGCCGGCCGGTCAAACTCCTCACGCAGGATTTTGCCTGCTTCCTGGGCGATTTCAATAGCGGCTTCGAAATAATCTTTGCTCATGGAGAATGCGCGCAGCGGAGCGCCTCATCAAAAGGGCAGTCCGCCTGCACGTTCTACACTCTACCACCAGCATGCAAGAAAAAGCTGTGTCCTAGGACCAACGAAACTTATGTGGGGATATTGCTTGGCTAAACGGCTGTTTATTGCAACCATCTGACTAGAATCCGGGTTAAGATAAATTCCCCACCCCTGAATGCGAGGCGACATCATGTTCAAAATAACCAAGCTCCAGTTCGCTGCCGGTCTGCTCGCTCTGTTTTCGCTTGCGCTTTGCACGGCGTACGTGTCCGCCCAGAGCAGCGAAGTCATGGGGGAAGTTCGGTTTGAAGGTAACACGCAGTTGGACAGGGATTCTGGCGTGTGGATCGACGGCAATTATGTTGGGTATGTGAAAGAGCTCAAGGGCAAGAAGAAGGTACTCTTGTTGCCTGGCAAGCACCAGATCGTCGTCCGCCAAGCGGGCTACACCGAGTTCACCCGAGAGCTCGTTCTCGAGCCCGGCCAGGTCCAGGAAGTTCAGGTAGCCATGCAATTACTTCCGGGCGCGAAAACTCCGGATGTTACTTCCGAGCTGAAGCTAACAATTCACCCAAAACGGGCGGCTGTCTTTCTCGATGGCAACTACGTCGGCCACGCCAGCGAGTTAGGCGGAAAGTTTCATTCTTTGGAAGTCAGCCCCGGCAAGCACCGGATTAAGGTCGAGCTGCCCGGCTATCGGACGTTTGAAACCGAGGTTGACGTGCTGGTAGGACAAAAGTCCGAAGTGAAAACGGAACTGGTCAAGGGCAGCATCGAACAGGCCGACTCGGACATCAAAAAGCCATAGTCAATCCGCCCAGAAATCTTCGCGCCGTTGGAACGCAATCCAACGTGCCCAAATCGCCGCACTCGTAAGGGCGCCGCACACCATGCCCTTTCCATTGATATTGGAAAACACTATGTTTCACTGCGCGCCAGTGAGGTAAGTTTTGCGCGACCGCACGTGGTAATCCCCGTTCAGCACCTTCACCTCGACTTTTCGATAGGTATTGGCAGGTCCGCGAGGCGTTGGATAGTAAGCCAGCCGGTATTGCGTGCGCAGCTCGCGGTCGATCAGGTCGAAGATCACGTCGAGCTCCGGAGGCGTGTCCGGAAAAAACATGTCGCCGCCGGTAGTTTCCGTGATGGTAGTGAGCGCGTGCTCCCCGGCGGTGTTTCTGCCGCTCTCATTTTTCACGGGACGAATCACGATCGTGTAAAGCAGCACGTCCGAGCGGACCGCTTCTTTGCGAGCGGCATCAAAGTCCGAGGTGCTGGTGGTTTCGCCTGCGTCGGTAACCAAAATGATGACTCGCCGGCGATCTTCTCCCCGGCGTTCCAGCGCCTTCGCTCCAAGAAGTACGGCATCGTAGATTGAAGTTCCCGCGCCGGGCGGAATCTTTCGCACGGCAGCTTGCAACGCCGCAACATTGTCCGAAAATGCGGCTATCTGCGTAACATTTTCGTCAAAGCCAAAAACCGAGAGCCGGTCTCCCGGGCGCAGCACCTGACGAATGAAATGCGCGGCGGCTTCTTTCTCGAAGCCAATTTCCTTGTTCGCGCTCAGGCTTGAATCAACCATCAGTGCAAGGTCGAGAGGCAGCTGGGTTTCGGATTCAAATACTTCGATTTTCTGTGCCACGCCTTCTTCATAGACTTGAAAAGCTTCGACGGGCAAATCCGGCGCTGGCCGGTTGTGGTCGTCCAGAACGCTGGCCAAAATATTTACGAGTTCCACCTTAACTTTGATCTTGCCGCGCTGCGGGTCAGCGTCTTCCGGCAGGCTAATAGGCTGCGTAGGCGTTGGCACTATCCCTGGCGTCGGCCCCGTCGCGTCGGTCGAAGACGAGTTGGAAGCCGGCTTGGGCTTCTGCGCCCACGGCGGACGGTCAGGCTTGTCTTGAGCGAAAACTAGCCCCGCCGCAACAAATGCGGCAAGTAAAGCGACGGCAGCGGCTAGGGCGCGAGGAGGTGTCGAGGTCATGGATTCATGAGGTCATTGATTTACTATGATGCAGGTTTCGCCGCTCGTGTTTCCAAGGGAGCTGGAGGCATCTCGCCGTCGGCCCATACGGCCCCATCCTCAAAATACTCCTTCTTCCAGATCGGAACAGTGCGCTTGAGGGTGTCGATGGCAAAGCGGCAAGCGTCGAAAGCGGCCGGCCGGTGGGCGGAGCTGACGGCGATGAAGACGCTGGTCTGGCCAATCTCGAGCCGTCCAAGACGATGTGCAACAGCAACGAGGTGGATAGGGAATTTCTCGTGGATTTGCGCAGCGATTTCGCGGATTTTAGCCAGCGCCATGGATTCGTAAGCCTCGTAGTCCAGATAAAGCGTGCGCCGGCCATGAGAGTGATTGCGTACGCACCCGTCGAAGGTAACGACGGCGCCGTCTTCGGCCGCGCGAACATGCTGAACTAAAGCGGCCTGATCGATGGGGTCGCGCACGAGAGCAAGCAGATCGGGTTGTGGCGGTTTGGTCATGGGAAAGAGCGTTAGCCGCCACTTACCGGCGGGAGAAAAGCAACTTCATCTCCGGAATGCAGCGGAGTGCTCCATGCAGCAAATTCCTGGTTCCGCGAGGCGACCAGCGATGCCCGGAAGCGCGCAAGCTCGGGATGACTCGCGCCATAGTGGGAGAAAAGCGCTTCTATCGGCGCGCCGTCTGGAAGCTCGACAGAGTCTTCCGCATGGCCGACAATTTCCTTGAGGCGGCCGAAGAAAAGAACCCTTACGCGCGCAGTCTGTGAAGAGAGGCTCACGGGAGAATTGTAACCTTTGGATTAGTGCGCGGCTATAGCCTGCGCGGTTAGCGCCAACAGCCAGCCAGGTTACAAATAGTTCTAGGATTTCGTAACAGAAAACCGCTTCGAAATTTTCTGCTGCTTGACCAATGAATGCGGGTTGCGTAGCGTTTTGAGTAAGCGCCTTTGCAGACTGTGCGAAAGAATCGAGCGGAATCGTAATGAAAATGCTCATAACCGGATCGAGTGGCTTGGTAGGAAGCGCGCTGGTGCCCCTGCTGGTAAAGGCCGGGCACACAGTCTGCCGGCTCGTGAGGCCCGGAAGTGTTGCAAAAAATGAAACGCATGATGGCTTTCAAGTGGCCTGGAATCCAGCGACAGGTGAACTAGGCGGCGCCGCGGTTGGCGCGGACGCGGTCGTGAATCTGGCTGGCGCGTCGATCGCCGATGGCCGCTGGAACGACAAGCGCAAGGCAGAGTTGTATGCAAGCCGCATCGATACTACGCGCGCGCTAGTCACTGCTCTGGCGAAGATGAACGCGCGGCCGCGAGTGCTGGTTTCCGCGTCAGCGACAGGCTTTTACGGCAATCGCGGCGACGAACTACTAACAGAAGAAAGCCAGCCCGGGAATGACTTTCTCTCGACCACGGCAAAGGACTGGGAAGCCGAAGCCCTGAAAGCTGAGGCAATTGGCGTTCGCGTCGTCCTCGCGCGATTCGGAGTTATTCTCGCGCGCGATGGAGGCGCGTTACCCAAAATGGTGCTTCCGTTCCGATTCTTCGCCGGCGGAAAAATCGGCTCCGGTCAACAATGGATGTCCTGGATTTCGCTCGACGATGTCATTGACATCTTGCGCCTTGCTCTGGAAAACGGAAACGTCCGCGGCCCCATCAACGTAATCTCTCCGCAACCAGTCCAGAACGCCGAGTTCACGAAGACTCTAGCCAGTGCCATGCACCGCCCCGCGCTCTTCCCCGCTCCCCCATTCGCGCTTCGACTAGCCCTCGGCGAAATGGCCGACGCGCTGCTCTTGTCTAGCCAGCGCGTCCTCCCGAAGAAATTGGAATGTCTCGGCTACCGTTTCCTGCACGCGGACTTGAAGGGTGCCCTCACCTCACTCCTCGACGCTCCTGGCTAGCCGTTGGCTCCTCACTGGCCCTTACTTGATCGAATTCACTGTCACGTCAATCTTCAGAACATGTCCGGACACCTGATCTGTCGCCACCGTAGATTGGATGGTCTGGCCATCGCGGACGAGCAGATTCACCTGTGTACGAAAATCTTGTTGGACCGGGTCATTGGCGGAAACTTCACTTCCTCCAAGGGAAGCCGGCTTTTGGTTGGCGCCCGCTAGGTAAATCGAACTCTTCTCCAAGCTCAGCCTTAAAAGGAAACGGCCGTCATCAGTCTTTTCTGCGTGGCCGTCGAGATTGGTGGTCAAGGCATACTGGCCCACATGCTTTGCACCTCCATCGCTAGATGTAGAGACAGGAACGTGAAAAGTCATCCGCACAGCCGCCGGTGCTCCTCGGTCATCCGCATTCACAAGTAAGGTGTAAGGCAAGCTGCCGACTTTCTTGTCACCGTCGTATTCGTTGAAGACAACTTGAACGCGTAAGGGCGTAATTGCCTTCTGAGTCTCGGGAACTTTGCTGGCCTCGGAGCTTCTCTCTTTGTCTTGCGCCAACATCCGCGAAGTTCCAAACACCATGCATACAAGCAACCCTGCCAAAGCTACTCTCTTCATCGAACGCTCCTTTTTACAAATCTCCAATAGTTCAACGGCTTGTCTTCTCTTTCTCAGGCGCGGATTCCTCGCTCATGATGGCCAGTGGCTTTATCTCAATGGGCGAAATGGTAAGGGGCGAAAGCTCAAGGTCTTGCGAAGGTTGCTCGGGATGCTCACTAACCAACATATCCGCTTTCAGAGCACCGTTTCTCAGTCCAGCAAGCAACGTATCCACGGCCCGCTTCTGCCCGGCGGGAATTAAAACGGAAACTCGCTCTACCTGATTACCGCTTGGAACGAGGCGGCGATTGTTCGGCTCTCTTTTCGCGGCTTGAGTTCTAGATGGAACGACAGCCGGTGCCAGCGCAGCTGGAATCGTCTTCCGCGCAGGATTGCGGGTAGCAATATTCATCTGCAGGTTTGGCCCTGCCCCGTCGCGTCGGTGCCCGCGAAGGAAAACGAACGCCACGATAAGCGCAGCGGCTGCGGCAAAGGCAACACTGGCCGGAATCCAAGAGCGCTGGGGAACTGATTGCTCGTTCAGCCTAGCCCGCACTCGCGGAAAAAACGAAACCGGCACTTCGGCGTCGGCGGTAGCGCGCACGGCCTTATTAATGGCGGCGAAGAATTGCTTCTCCTCGGCGAAGGCGGCACGGCAGGACGCGCAGGCGTCCAAGTGCGAACGAAGTTCGAGCGAAGGTTGGACAGCTGCTGCAGCGGCGTCCGTCAGCGCTGTTCGATAATCTTCGCAAGTTTTCATTTTCGATGGCATCGCAATTTCTCCGCTAACTGCTTTCTGGCAAAAAACAATCTCGATTTCACCGTTCCGATCGGCAGGCCGAGCATCTCCGCCACTTCTTCGAGCGAATGCCCCTGCATCGCCGCGAGCAGAAGCACAAGCCGGCGTTTCTCAGGAAGCTCATCCATGGCGCGGTCGAGATGCTCTTGAAATTCACTAGTGGCGGCCAAGTCTTCTGTCGAAGCGCGCCGTGCCGTTTGCGACCAAAGCGTTTCGCGAACTTCTCGGCGCTTCGCGGAGCGCGCTCGATCGATCGCGAGACGAAACGCGATACGCACCAGCCAGGCACGAAATCGCCCACGGTCGCGCAAACGTTCGAACCGCCGGTACGCACGCAAAAGCGCTTCCTGCGCCACGTCTTCCGCATCCGCGCTGTTGCGCAGCACGCCACGCGCAACGCGATACGCCAGCGGCCCGCATTCCGCAAGCCGCTCCTCGAACTCGCGGCGTACAGCCGCCTGGGCGGCTTCCTGCGCGAATTCCTTTTCGGCGGCACGCCCTGGCTGGATCAGAACCAGCTCCTGCATTCGGTCTTTTATGCGAGCCGACGGCGCTCGCCCTCCCCGTACACCTGCCAGACGGCACAGCAAGTCATTTGGTTCACTGAATCTAAGCTCCTGTTTTGCTTTTGTATTTAACCTACTGGTTAAATACAATGGGCCTCGAAAGTAGCACAGTGCGTAGCGGCAGGCCCCTCCCGTATTGGAACAGTGCCTCCGGACTCGGTTCCAAGTGGGGAAGTGGCAGCGCGCAATCAGAACGGTGCGGCTGCGCCTTGATCGCAAGCAGCCCTGAACCTCGATCCTCCAACCTTCATATAACCAGTTTTATTTACATACAGTTACGCGCCGGTCGGACCCTGTCCATCACGTCCGAAGCGTCACTAGGCACGATGACCTTCGGCGACGGGTGGGGATGGGTTCCTTGGTAAGCGCCAGAAAAGCAACCGACCCCGGGGAGTTGCCGGGGCCGGTCGAGGGTGCAGCAGTGGGCTGCGTTCTACTGACTAGGCAGAAGAAGTTGTGTAAAACCTGTCGTATTCACGTCGCGGAAGAGCGGCGTGCGCGGCGGCAACAGAGAAGGAGTCAGGAACTCCGTATCAAAGTTGTATCCGCGGGTTGGCGGTGAATAAACCGTAGTGCAGCACTTATAGAGGCCGATTGCCTGGCGACTGGAATACATGCTGATGATGGAGCCACGATAATTCAAGGTCTGACCGCCCCAGTTTTCGATGTAGCGGAGGAAGTTGTGAACACCACCATCGGTGCCGAAATCCTGAGCGGTTCCGGCTGGCTGCGGAAAGGAGATCCCTTTGCCCGCCATGATCGCCGTTCGATACCAAGTGGTGATGGAGTTGCGCACAGCGCCGCCGGTGGCGGGGGAGTTGAAGACATAAGGGAAGGCGAACGTGTTCACGTCGTTGAAGTTGTTGGACAGCAGCGTCACGGCATCTGCGTTCACGGAGACAGCCACGTTCGGGTCGCTAGCGCTAAAACCACCGCCGCCAGAGTTGGCGTTGAAGTCGCCGAAGATGTAGGCCGGATTCTCCGTGGCAATCGCCAAACCGCAAGGCACAGTGCCAGGGCAAGTGCCGAGCGCAGTCAAAAGATTGCCGTCGACAATTTTGACCGCCCGTCGGAAGAAGGGATTGGGATTCTCGCGCGCTTCATTCGCGTGGATAACATAGGCCATTGGCCAAATCTTTGAAGGCGCGGTTACCGTACAGCCGGGATTGGCCGTTATGGCGTTGGTCGCCGCGTTGCCATAGAGGTTGCCAGGGGCCGTTAGGCCATACGTCCCGTATTGACCGAGGCCCAAGCTTGTGTACAGAGTGCCTGCCGCCATTGCGTAAGTGGGATCCTGACCGTAGGTGTAGAAGCCTGACGCTCCCAGCCCATCGAGATCCTCGCCGGTATCCTGGTTGCCGTTCGGGCAGCCAGCCGCGCTCGCGGGATTCACGAAATCGTCCCAACCATATTCGCCGGTCTCGTGAGTACTGGGGGAAAGTGGCGGCCAAGCGTTCGTGAGCGCCGTGGCCGTATAGTTGCCGCGCCGGTCGGAAATGTAAACAGCGTAATCGTTAGGAGCGTTGACCGGGTCGTAGGCAAGGTGGCCAGAGCCCGGGAGGGCGCCGCCTAGATATTTGGCCAGGTTCTTGCCATCGAGTTCGATGTACTGCATGACACCGCCGAAGCTAACCATTTGCGAATACGGGATGCCGCCCACACCCGCAGTCGTGGAAGGGTTGACGTCGCGGAGGGTGCCCTCGCGCGTGTCGAAGAGCGCGTTTGGCCAATAATCGGCGGGGTTGTTTGGATACGCCTGGAGCGCAGGAGTGATGCTGTTAGTCACGCCGCAATAAGAGTTGAGAGTGGCAGGCGTACTGGTCCAATTCGAGGGATTATCACGAACGCGCTCGAGCCGGATAATCGCGTTTGGATGAACGTCCTGGCAAGCAGAGACGGCCAGTTGGCTGGTCGGCAAGCCGAGGAGCGGCTCAGCGGCGCCATACTGGGCGGCTGTCAGGGTACCCTGCGGAAAGAGATTCTTGCCGGCATAGCCATAACTCAAAACCTCGAGGGTCACGTCTTTCCAAGTGCCGCAAGGATTGCCATAAGCAGTTTGCACTTCGATCTTAATAAATCCCTTGATAATGGGCAGGCCCGACGCCGTGGTATATGGAGCCGCGTTCGGCGTAGGCAGCCAATAGCCATCAGCAGGAGGAGGTGCGTACGCCGTTGCGCCTACGACCGCGCCGGAAGCTGCCAGCGGCACGGGCGGCGTGTTAAATCCCGCTGTGTTATTGGCGTTCATGAGCGTTTGCAGAGTGGCTGCCGTACCCGTCCAGCTTGCCACGGGCATGGCAAGCGTTGACAGGTCAAAGGGCGGCGTGGACGTGTCAATACAAGGAAGACTGGTGATGTCCGTTGAGTTGTCGGAAAGCAGAATCTTTAGGCTGGCTTGCGCGTAATAGCGCAGGTTGGTGACGGCAGCACTCTCGTTGACCACCGGACGGCGGATTAGATCCACTGGCTGAGTCGTGCCATTTCCGAGCAGCACGATGCCAAGATTCAGAGCCGTCGCACCCGTCGCGCCGTTGCGCAAATTACCCGCGTAGTTCGTCGCACCCAGAGAGATGTTGGTCCAATTGGGATTGACCGCTGAGCCGATCGTGCCCACGAGGCTGCCTTCCGTGTAGGCGAGCGGCCGATAGGAAGTAGTTCCAGGCGAAGTGGTGATGTCGACGGTACCGCCATATTGGCCAGTCGTTGTGGGGAAACCGTTTGAGAGGTTTGTGCGAATGACGTTTTTCACGGCGGTAACGCGATCAGAAAGCTTTAGTGTGGCCCCTGCGGCCAAGAACAGGTTTCCGTTGGTATGAGTGCGACCGCCAAAATCGAAGTTAGGGCCAGGGAAGAAGCTGAGGTCGGTGTCCGAGAAAATGCCGAACTGGAACATGGGAATGCCCACTGTTTGCGTGGTGCGCTGCAGCTTCACTTCGTTGTTGTTGGCCGTGCGTGCTGTCACCAGCAGCGTGTATTGGGTGGCCAAAGCGGTCATACCCTGATAGGCGCCGGATTGCACCGCGGTAACTGTCGCCAAAGGATTCCCATTCGCATCCGTGTTGAAGTTGATTTGGTAACCCGAAGCTCCGTTGTACTGTACATATTGGATTCCGGGAATGGCTGGTGGCGCCGTGGCAATGGCATTGATCTGGGCCGCCGACGGTGAGTAATTGGTATCAAAGAGCGTGCCCAAGTCCGCTGTGATTTTCTCCATGCCGGCTTCCGCGGCGTAGAAGGCCCGGCTGTAGTCGTTGTTGATTCCGCTGAGCTTCTGCCCGGAGGTGATCAGCAGCATAAAGCCGACCAGCAAGCTAGACATCAGCGCCATGAGCAGCAAGGTCGTCACAAGGGCGATCCCCGAATCGCGTCGCATGAGCATTTTTGAGGCTTTCATGGTCGGACTCCTCATTATTGATACCGGTTTACATAGGCCATGCTGCGAAGGCTGACCTGCGTTGTGAAATTGCTGCGGAGATAAGTATGGTTTTGTCCCCAGGCGCTGGTCGAACGCGCACCAAGGGTTACATCGACGGAGCGAATCTGACTTTCCGATTCGCCGGCAGGGACACTGGGCTGGCCGGAAGGATTCGTGACCCCATCGACAAAGTTATATTTGAACTGGAGATTCTCGATAGTTTCGCCGACGGGCTGGCCTGGATTCCAGTTGACGCGGCGAATCAGCCGAACGTGAAGCGGATCGGTCACATTGTCGAGATAATAGGTGATCATCCAGATGCGGGTGGCCGTCGTAGGCGGAAAAGTGCCGTTGGGAAGTTCAAGCTGAGTCATGGTGCCCTGAGGGTCGGTGCGGCCATTCAGATTTAAACCGTCGCCCGCGTCGAAATGAAGAGTTTGGCCGGCTGCGTTGGTCACTTCCTGAATGGCGTTGCCCTTGGTGTTGCTGAACATGATCAGATCCCCGGAGTTGATCTGCACTCCGGTGGGGGAGAATTGGATACAAGTAGGATCA
>Ga0307478_10003625_pt1 | contig 11391 bp, 11 predicted proteins | sample atmos_gasesECM4C_2_FD_203713 | JGI IMG/M metagenome (GOLD analysis project Ga0307478, IMG submission 203713) | Hardwood forest soil microbial communities from Morgan-Monroe State Forest, Indiana, United States - atmos_gasesECM4C_05 | ecosystem: Environmental > Terrestrial > Soil > Temperate...
TCGGAGGCCCGACAAATCGAGGCTGGCACTTCGACCGCTTCCGGGAACGTGCGGAGAATTCTAGCCACTAATCACTCGCCGCTAGCCACTCGCTTTCTAATCGACACGCTGGCGATTAGAAACGCCTGTAACTTACTCAAAATAAAGGAAGCGACCCCAGTCTAATCGACACAAAACGGGGCTCTTTTTTATGCCCTGCCGTGGTGCAAACTAGCTTGCGCTGGCTCGGCGTCATCGAGTAAAACTCTTACGACATGAATGCGGAGATCATTGCGGTTGGGTCGGAGCTGCTGACGCCGGACCGCCTCGACACCAATTCCCTCTTCCTCACTTCGGAGCTCAATAAACTCGGAATTCGCGTGATTCACAAGGCGGTGGTCGGCGACGCGCGCGAAGAAATGCGCTCGTCGTTCCGGCATGCGCTCGATCGCGCGGACGTGGTGGTCTCCTCCGGCGGCCTGGGCCCCACGGACGACGACCGCACGCGCGAGACCGTCGCGGAGCTGCTGGGGCGCAAGCTGCGCCGCGACGAGGCGCTGCTGCGCCACATCCAGGAGCGATTTCGCCGCTCCGGGCGCGTGATGGCGGAGATCAACGTCCGCCAGGCCATGGTTCCGGAGGGCGCCACGATTCTGCCCAATCCGCGCGGCACCGCGCCGGGGCTTTGGCTCGAAGCCGGCGGGCACATTTTGATTTTGCTTCCCGGCGTGCCGCGCGAGCTTCGGGCCATGTTCGAAGAAGAAGTGAAGCCGCGCCTCGCGCGCCTGGGATCAAGCGAGCGCCTGTTCACGCGCGATCTGCGCGTGACGGGTCTGGCGGAATCGGAAGTCGAGCAGCGCGTCTCGCCGCTTTATGCCGTCTATCCCGAGACGGAGACGACCATCCTCGCGACGGCCGCGGGCATCCAGCTTCATCCGCGCGCGTGGTCGAGCGACGCGGCTAAAGCGGAAGCGCAGCTCGACGAAATGAGCGAGCGGATGGCGCTCGCGCTCGGCGAGTATCTCTACTCGGCGCATGGCGAGATGCTCGAAGAAGTTGTGGCGCGCGTGCTCACGGAGAACCGCGCCACGATCGCCGTGGCGGAAAGTTGTACAGGAGGCATGCTGGCCCAGCGGCTGACCAACGTGCCGGGCAGCTCGGCCTACTTCATCGGCGGCGTGGTCTGCTACAGCAACGACGTGAAGACGAGCGTCGCGGGCGTGCCGGCGGAGCTGATCGAGTCGAAGGGCGCCGTGAGCAGCGAAGTGGCGCTCGCGCTTGCCGATGGCATCCGGAAACGAATGGGCGCGACGCTCGGCGTGGGCGTCACGGGAATCGCGGGCCCCGGCGGGGGCACGCCGGAAAAGCCCGTGGGGCTGGTCTACATCGGGATCGCGGATGAGTGCGGCGCGAGAGAGAAATCTTTTCGCTTTCTGGGCGACCGGGACCAGATTCGGCAGCGAGCCACGCAAGCCGCGCTCGACATGGTGCGCCGCTATTTTCTTTTTCCGCCGTCCGGCCGGAGTTGAGAACTCATGAGAATCCAAGGATTTGTAGGTCGTGGCTTCAGCCACGACAAAAGAGTGCAAGAATCAAATGGGCTTTAGCCCCTGAAGCACGAGGCCTGTATTTCTCTCGGGAGTCAGCTTGTGAGGCTCTTCGTGGCGCTGGATGTGCCGGAAGATGTGCGCGAAGCGTTCGGCGAGCTGATCGCGCGGCTCAAGCCGAAATGCCGCGGGGCTAGATGGGTGAAGCCGGAAGCCATGCACGTGACGCTGAAATTCATCGGACACGTGGAGGCAACAGCGCTCGACTCGATTCGAGAAGCATTGGCGAGGGTTCCATGGCGCGATCCGATCGAGATGCGCTTTCGCAGCGCGCGATTTTTTCCAAGCGAGCGCTCGCCTCGCGTTCTGGCGAGTGAAGTGGATGCTTCTCCGAACATCGGGGAGTTGGCGGCGGAAATTGACTGCGCGCTCGTCCCGCTGGGCGTTCCCGCTGAGGGACGCGCGTTTGTGCCACACTTGACGCTGGCACGGCTGAAACCCGGGCCCGGGAGAGATACCAAAGAAACCGAAGCCCTGGTGAAGGCGGCAGCGGAAATGGCGGAGCAGGATTTCGGGAGCGTGCGCGCGACGGAATTTCATCTATTCGAAAGTTTCCTGCGTCCTTCGGGCGCGGAGCACAGGCGCGTGGAAAGCTATCCGCTCGAGAAAGCGGCAACGTGAACGCTCACTGGCACTGGCTGATCGGCGTGGTTGCCTACGCGCTCGGCTCCATCCCCTTCGGGCTACTGATCGTGAAGGCGCACGGAGGCGGCGACATACGCGAGTCCGGCAGCGGGAATATCGGCGCCGCCAATGTGACGCGCAACGCCGGGGTCGTGGCGGGCGTGCTGACCCTGCTTCTCGACGCCGCAAAAGGCTGGCTGGCCGTGTGGCTTGCGGGCCATTGGACCGGTGGCGATATCCGCTGGATGATGGCGGCAGCGATTCTCGTGGTCGCCGGGCACGTGTTTCCCATATGGCTAGGATTCAAGGGCGGCAAAGGGGTGGCCACGAGCCTGGGAGCATTTCTTGTCATCTGTCCGCAAGCCGTTGGCGCAGGAATCGCGCTGTGGCTATTGGTGGTCGGATTCTGGGGCTACTCGTCGCTCGGGTCCATTCTGATGGCGGCGGCCATGCCGGTCTTTGTCTATCTCCTTTATGAGCCGCGGCACGCCCCGCCCACGTGTGTTACAGGGGGCGTGGTGGCAATTTCTCTGCTGGTACTCGCCAAACATCGCGCAAATCTGGAGCGGCTCGTGGCGGGCACAGAAGAGCGGCTGCGCCCCCCTCGGCGTTGACACGCAAGTGACTGTGGGCATGTTGTTTATATGCTAACGCATGTACCTTCGGCCAGTTGTACCCTCCAGCCAGGCTCGCTAGCATTTTTACGTGGATTCCCATGCCCATTGAAGCCCCCCAGAACATCCCCTCGGGAAGGATACGCATTCTGTGGATCGTGCTGGGAGCCCTCCTGCTCCTGAGCGTAATACCCCTGTGGCTCTATCACCGGCAGGTGCTGCGGCTGAGCGAAGAAAAGCTGCAGGACACCGAGCGCTTGCAGCAAAGCGAGATTACCAGGTCACTAGCGAGCGAAACGCTCCAGTTCGAGGAGGGCATCCACGAACAACTGCAAAGCCAGAGGCAGGTGCTCGCGTTGGCCGGCTGGATTCAGGACGTGGACGACGTGGCGCATGCGCCGCAGATTTCGCGCCTGCTGCAGGATTTCGTGGAGAACAATGGCAGCATTCTATACGTCACGGCCGTGAACGAGCAGGCCAAGGGAGAATCAGCGGGAAGTTTTCCAGCCACCCAGGACCCCTTTGTGGGAGCGGCGCTGCAGCGGGCCTTTACGGCCAGCATCCAGGGACTGAATTTCATCAGCGAGCCGTTTGCGCTGGGGCAGGGGGGGCGCCCGGCGCTGGTGATGTCCGTGCCGCTGCTGGCGGACGGGCATTTTACGGGGATGTTCGCCTCGGTGATTTCGATTGACCATCTGGTGGGGCGCATCCGCGACGCAAGCGTTCGCGACCGCACGGTGTTCATCGTAAATATGCACGGCCAAATCGTGGCGTACCCGACCGCAGGCGAATATGTTCCGGGGCAGGATTTCAGCACGATTTCTCCTTTGGTGAGACAGTTCAGAGACCTGCCGCGCGATCTACGGACCACGGAAACCATGCATTTCACATTGCCCGGGAAGGACAAAGACCACTCGGTGGAGATGATCGGAACGTACAGCACGATCCCGGAATTGAGCTGGGCGGTGATCGCGCAGCGCAGCCTGGATGACGCGCGCGTGGACGCGGGCGTGAAGGAATTGACAGCACAGGCGCTGAGCTTCGTCCTCGTTGTGACCTTCGCGGCGCTGATCCTGGGATATTTCTTCGCGGTGGGCATCACGCGGCCGATCAGGGGCCTAGTGGAATCCACGCGCGCGATCAGCCGGGCGGAATTCCATGAACGCGCGGAGGTTCGCGGCGCGGCGGAGATCAGCGAACTGGCCGAAACATTCAATAAAATGGCCGGCGACATCGAGGAATACGTCGAACGGCTGAAGCAGGCGGCGGCTGAAAATCACGAGCTCTTCTTGGGCTCGATCCGCATGCTCGCCGCGGCCATCGACGAGAAAGACCCCTATACGCGAGGCCATTCCGGGCGTGTGGCGAAGTACTCGGTGATTATCGGGGAGACGCTGCACATGAGCGCGGAGCATCTGGACCGCCTGCGCATTGCGGCGCTGCTGCACGACGTGGGCAAAATCGGAGTGGATGACCGCGTGCTCAAGAAGCCCGGGAAGCTGACGGATGAAGAGTTCGATCTGATGAAGCAGCATACCGTCAAGGGAGCAAATATCATGCGCCCAGTCGCGCAGTTGAACGACGTGTTGCCCGGCATCGAACTTCACCACGAGCGGATGGACGGACAAGGATATCCCTACGGCCTGGAGGGCGAGAAGATTCCGCTGATGGCGCGCATCATTGCCGTGGCGGACACGCTCGACGCCATCACCACGAACCGTCCGTACCAATCGGCGATGGATTTGGACTGGGCGGTGAAGCGCATCCGCTCGCTCGCCGTCTCGCGGTTTGATCCGGAGATCGTGGATGCGCTCGAGTCCGCAGTGAAGGCCGGGCGATTGCGCCTTACCGCCGTGCTGGTGGAAGTGTAGGCAAGCCGCTTTTCCTCCCGTCGCGATTCCTCTGCTAGAATGAGAGGTTCGAATCCGCACGGCGAGCCGCATGATCTCACTCTTCGGAAAACCGAAACCCACGCTGCTGGAACGGCTGAAGGAGTCCGTCGGCAAGACACGTTCGGAACTCGCGGCGCAGATCGAGCAATTGCTCACGGGCGACCGCCCCGTGGATCCCGAGCTGCTGAAGCAGCTGGAATCGGCGCTGCTGAGCGCGGATATCGGCGTGCGAACGACCCGCGAGGCCCTCGCCGCGCTGCGGGAGCAGGTGAACGAGCACAAACTCGATGGCTCGGCGGCACTGAAAAAGGAATTGAAGAACCAAATCCTGAAAATTTTGGCTGCGCCGGGGGCCGGGTCCGATGGCGGAGATGCCGTGGCGGCGGAGGCCGCGCCGCGGGTGCTTTTCGTCGTGGGCGTGAACGGCACCGGGAAAACAACGACGATTGGCAAGCTGGCGCACCGGCTGAAGGAAGAGGGCGCGAGCGTCGTGTTGTGCGCCGCGGACACGTTTCGCGCGGCCGCGATCGAGCAACTGGAAGTGTGGGGGCGGCGCGCCGGAGTGGAAGTGATCAAGCAGAAATCCGGCGCGGACCCTTCGGCGGTGATTTTCGACGCGCTCACGGCGGCGCGCGCGCGCGCGGCGGACGTCGTGATCGTGGATACGGCGGGCCGGCTGCACACGAAATCGAATCTGATGGCCGAGCTCGAAAAGATGAAGCGCACGGCGGCGAAAATCGTTCCCGGAGCGCCGCATGAAGTGCTGCTGGTGCTCGATGCGACCACGGGGCAAAATGGGCTCAACCAAGCCCGCGAATTCTGGAGCCACGCGGGAGTGACGGGAATCGTGCTCACGAAACTCGACGGTACGGCAAAGGGAGGGATCGTCGTCGCCATCGCCCGCGAACTGAACCTGCCTATTCGTTTCGTCGGAACGGGCGAGCAGATGGACGATCTGGTGCCCTTCGATGCGGAAACGTATGTCAACTCGCTCTTCGACTGAACTAACTCCGAGCCATATTCGCTGGATGAGTGAGGCCATCACACTGGCCCGCGAGGCGATGGCTCTCGCGCATCCCAATCCGAGGGTGGGAGCGGTGATCGTCAGGGATGGCCGAAAAGTCGGCGAAGGATTTCACGAGTACGACAAGCGCAACCATGCTGAAATTGTCGCGCTGAAACAGGCTGGGGCGAAAGCGCGCGGCGCGGCGCTCTACGTGAATTTGGAGCCGTGCTCGACGACGGGCCGGACCGAGCCGTGCACGAAGGCGATTATTTCGGCGGGCGTGAAGCGCGTGTACGCCGCGATGAAAGACCCGAATCCGGCGGTCGCGGGACGCGGATTTGCGGAGCTGAAACGCGCGGGCGTGGAAGTGCATGTGGGGATCCACGAAGAATACGCGAGGGAGATGAACGAGGATTTTGCGAAGTGGATTCGCACGGGATTCCCCTTTGTCACGCTGAAGGCCGCGCTGACGCTTGACGGCCAAATCGCAGAGCGTCCGGGCAACGCCACACAGATTACCGGCGAGGCTTCGCGGGCTGCGGTGCAGCGGCTGCGGCACTCCGCTGATGCGCTGCTTACAGGAATCGGCACGGTGCTCGCGGACAATCCGCGGCTCACGGATCGCAGCGGCGAACCGCGCCGGCGGCGGCTCCTGCGCGTGGTGCTCGATTCGCGGTTGAGGATGCCCTTGCAGTCGAAGCTCGTGAAATCGGCCAAGGGCGATGTGATTGTGTTCACGGCACAATCTGACGATTCGCCGAAGGCGCGCGCGCTCAAGAGAGCAGGCGTGGAAGTTTTCCATGCGGGTGCGCGAGGCGGGCGAGTGGATTTGCGCAGCGTGCTTCGCGAATTGGGCAAGCGCGGGATGCTGCATGTGCTGCTCGAAGCCGGAGCGGAATTGAATGGCGCGGCGCTGGAAGCCGGGATTGTGGGCAAGATGGTTCTCTTCTATGCTCCGAAGGTGATGGGGACGGGCGGAGTTCCGTTCGCGCGGATTCGAGCGGCGCGATGGTTTCCAAAGACGCGCGCGCTGAGGGATGTGACTCTGCATCCGTACGGCTGCGATTTCGCTGTCCAGGGATATTTTGGCGATGTTTACGGGAATCGTTGAACATCTGGGAAAAATTGACGCGCTCGATGCCGGGGCGCAAGGCGGGCGGCTGCGCGTGAATCTGGCGGATGCGCCGGCCATCGCGGCGGAGATGAAGCTCGGCGACAGCATCGCTGTGAACGGCTGCTGCCTGACGGTGGCCGATTTCGAGAAAAACTATTTTTCGGCGGACTTGTCGCGCGAGACGCTGCTGCGGACATCGTTCGGCGGGAAAAAGCCGGGCGATCTGGTGAATATCGAGCGGCCACTCGCGGCGAGCGCGCGCCTGGGCGGCCATTTTGTCCAGGGGCACGTGGACGGCACGGGGCGCGTGACGCGGCTAACGCCCGAAGGAGAAAACTGGTGGCTTGGGGTGCGCGTGCCGGAGGAGCTGCGGCGCTACGTAGCCGAGAAAGGCTCGATCACAGTCGATGGGATAAGCCTGACAGTGGCGCGCTGGCAGGACGGCGCAGCCGAGATGGCGATTATCCCGTTCACGTACGCGCATACCAATGTGCAGGCCCTGGCCGTGGGCGACCCCGTGAATTTGGAGTGCGACATTCTGGCCAAATATGTGGAGAGTTTGCTCGCAGCGCGCAAGATGCCTTAATCCTCTCGGCTGACGCTCGCGCGGTTGATCGAAGAAGGGTCCTACTCGCAAGCGGCATTCGAACTGAAAATGCTTCTTTAGATGAAGGTTTCTGATGGCCACACATTTACAAATCGGAATTCTAGGCAACTTTAACCGTGCATTCCATTCGCACTGGGCAACTGAAGCTGCTCTATATCACGCCGCGTCACAATTGGGGTTCACGGTAGAGCCGCGATGGGTGCCGACGGAATCCTTGGACGGGCCAGAGACGGAAGGCCGCCTCGAAGGATTTGCCGGTCTATGGGGTTCGCCGGGCAGCCCCTATGCGAGCTTCACGGGAATGCTGCGTGGTATCGAGTTTGCCCGGAGGCGGGATTTACCTTTCCTCGGCACGTGCGGAGGATCTCAGTATGCGCTCATCGAGTTCACCCGGAATGTGCTGGGCCTGCCCGATGCCGACACGGCGGAAAACCACTCCGGTTCAAAAAATATTGTGATTACGCCCGTAGAGTGCGCCCTGCCAGGGGCGGCGCCCGGTAAGCCAAAAATGTCGGGTGATGACGCTGTGTATCCCGTGGCGGGGACTCTCATGGACCAACTCTGCGGCACCGCTGAACTGCGCGGCGAGTATTTCTGCAACTTCGAGACAAACCGCGAATTTGTACCGCGCTGGGAAGCAGCCGGGCTACGCGTCGCCGCGCGCGGGCCCAAAAGAGAAATGCGCGCTTTCGATCTGCCTGGAAAGCGGTTTTTCCTCGCGACGCTCTTCCAGCCACAACTTTCTTCCAGCGCCCAGCAGCCGCACCAGATTGTGGAGGGATATTTGCGAGCCTGCGCGAGCCCGAAATAAGTTGGAACGGGGCTAGTTGTTGTCTTTCTTCTTTTGGTGCTTGCCGTCCGACTGGTTCCAGCGGTCTTCGAGGGATTGCTCGGTGAATAGGGAGTCCGCGAGGCTCGTGTTATACGCGCAGCTTGTGAAGAAGGCCTGATAAATCTTCATCTTGTTGCGCCAGCGCGTAACTTGAAAGGGCGTCTGGATGCCTTGAATGGGCTGATAATTCGAATAGTCCTCGATTTCCTGGGTCGTCAGGCGCGTATTGGGATCGAGAGTCTCAATAATTTTCTGAACGGGCAAATGAGTGGAGCGCGAGACGGCGATGCGGATTGTGCGATCGTCGCTATCCACCAATTCGACCCAGTCCACTTCTTTCAAGTCCACGATGTCCGTCCCGTCATATCGGAGGATCAAGCCAGGCTCATGAATGCGGTGGCGCAGAATATTGTCCAGGCTTTCCCTCGCGCTTTCCTTGAATTCGGTCACAGAGTCAGCAGGGAGTTCGTTGACACCGCTCCGGTCGTAGCTCCAGCCGCGATCGCCGTTATATAGGGTGATCACGACTCCGCCGTGGGCAACTTCCAGACCCTCGGCGCCAGCAAGAAATAGAAGAACGGTATTGTGGCTCTTGGCGATGTATTCGATGCGGTCTTTGTCGGGAAGCTGGCGGAAATCGTTGGCATCCAGGTAGCCGGTCAACTCGCCCGAATGATCGAACTGGCTTACTTGCTCGTTGCTGGTGACGTCCTGAACATTCAGGTAGGCAGGGCCGCCGAGCGCATCAATGGCCCGCTCAAGCACCTGCTTGGCTTTGGCGGCGCTCTCATCCGGCATCAAGACTTGAGGCTCTTGCGCGTGCGCAACCCGAATCGCCGCGAGATCCATGCAAGACACCAGAATCGCGGCAAGGGCCAGGCGCGCGGCTATCCGCATCGGAACGAGCCTCCATTAACGTTGATTACCGTTCCGGTGACGAAGGTTGCCAGGTCCGAGACGGCGAAGAGAATGGGCCCGGCGATTTCCGAGGGCTTGGCGATGCGGTGCAATGGGCTCGCCTCCACCGCGAGCTTCATGGCCTTCTGGGATTTCAGCCGCGGGGCGGACATATCCGTTTCCACCCAGCCGGGCGAGATGCAATTGACCAAAATATCGTACGGTCCAAGCTCCGCGGCAAGGCTCTTCACAAAGCTGATGACCGCGCCCTTGCTCGCGGCATAGTGCGAGTGAAAAGCCGGGCCAAATTGCGCGGCCACGGAACTGACGGCGACGATGCGTCCGCCATGCTGGGCGATCATGTGCGGGGTGCAGTAATGAACCATGGCATACACACTTTTTAGATTCACTCGAATCATATCGTCCCATTCGCGCTCAGTGAGCTTTTCGATGGGCGCGGGCGTGGCGTTCCAAATCCCCGCGTTGGCGACGAGGATATCAATGCGGCCGAGCCTCTCGTGGGCGAAGTCCACGAGCTTTTTCGCTTCCGCCATCTTGGCGAGATCGGCTTTGAAGGATTCGATGCGCGTGCCGTGCTTGCGCGCTTCCTGCTGGACCTGCTCGGCGGCGTCGCGATCGCGGCGATAGCCGAATACGACGTCCGCGCCGGCCTGCGCGAAAAGTTTCACCGTCGCGGCGCCGATGCCCCGCGAGCCACCCGTCACAAGAGCCGCCTTGCCTGCTAGAGAGATCATAGGTCCTCGGGAAACATTTGAAGTTTTAAACCAAAAATTCGGCGACAGCCTGCGGGAACGGCTGCACGCTCAGGCGCGTGTGGGTGATTGGCGCGCAGCCGCGACGAGTTCGCGGAAGAGCGTGCGCGCGAGCGAATCCGTCTCCGCCATGCGCTCGGGATGCCATTGCACGCCCATCACCCAGGCTGAATCGCCGGCCATTTCGACGGCTTCGATCACGCCGTCAGGCGCCCTCGCGACGACCCGCAGATTGCGTCCGGGATCGAGAATCGCCTGATGATGTGAGCTGTTCACGCGCGCCTCGCTGGCGCCACCGGCCATCCCAGCCAGGCGCGACCCAGACTCGATGCGCGCACCGTGGAATGGTTCCGGGGCGCCCTGGTCCTGGTCCCAATCGTGCTGAACCGGAGAGCGAAGTTCGCTCGCAATGTCCTGAACCAAACTGCCGCCCAAAAACACGTTCAGCGATTGGATGCCGAAGCAGATCCCCAGAACCGGCTTTTTTTGCGTGAAGGCGTGATCGAGCAGGAAGAAATCGGTTCGTTCCCGGCTGGGATCCGCGTCGGCGCATTCGGGATGCCGCGGCTGATGAAAAAGAGAGGGATCAATGTCCGCGGGACTGCCCGAGAGGAGGAGCGCATCGAGCGATCTGGCGAGCCTTTCTATTTCCGCGGGTGGAAGTGCGAGCGAAATTGCAACCGGCTCGCCGCCGCCCGCGCGCACCGCCCGCAGGTACGGCTCGATATGCCTACTCTCGCCCGCAAGCTCTTCTTTTTTAGTACGATACGGGACACCGACGCGCGGCTTGTGGTCTTCTCCGGCACTCATAACCCGCCCATCCTATCATCGGCGCTGGGTGCGAGCAACTCGCGCCCTCGGGGTTGCGGACGCGGCTTGGGAAGCCTTGCGCTGGCTCCAATAGCGGCGCAGGTCTCCGACGAGGTAGAGGGAGCCGGCGGCGAATACGGCGTCCTCAGGGGATGCCATTTCGAGCGCGCGTTCGAGCGCTGCGGCGGGATCGCGAACCACGATGGCATCGCGCGTAAGATGCGCGGTTATCTCGGCGAGGCGCGCGGCGGATATGGCGCGCGGCTGACGCGGCTCGGTGAGAATCAAAGCGTTCGCTCGTGGGAAGAGCAGGCCCGCGATTTCGTCAACCGCTTTATCGCGCATCGCGCCATATACGAGCAGAATGCGGTGGCCCTCGAAATTTTCATCCCAGAATTTTCTCAGTTCCTGGGCGCCCTGGGGATTGTGCGCGCCATCGAGATAGACTGCCGGCCGGGCTGCCAGCCGTTCGAGGCGTCCGGGCCAGCGCGTGGTGGCAATGCCATATGCAATCGCATCGTCGCCGACCGGGAATCCGCGCTGCGTCAGAAGCCGCGCGGCAGTGGCAGCAGCAAGGGCGTTGCGAAGTTGAAAGCGGCCGGGCAGCGACGGCGCGAGCATGAGCCTTTTGCCTGA
>Ga0307478_10003627_pt1 | contig 11387 bp, 7 predicted proteins | sample atmos_gasesECM4C_2_FD_203713 | JGI IMG/M metagenome (GOLD analysis project Ga0307478, IMG submission 203713) | Hardwood forest soil microbial communities from Morgan-Monroe State Forest, Indiana, United States - atmos_gasesECM4C_05 | ecosystem: Environmental > Terrestrial > Soil > Temperate...
GAGCACGGCGGACTCAACGAGGACGATATTCATGCAGCTCTCCTCGTTTCGTTCCCTACTGCTTCACCGAGAACCATCAAGTCGGCCGTGCTCAATCAACAGGTCGCGCCGACCATCATCAAGGCTCTCGGCTTCAATCCCAGCGAGCTCCAGGCCGTGCAGCAGGAACAAATCAGCGTGCTCCCGTTCCTCTTCAACGGAGCCGGTCAGATCGAGTAACAAACAGCATTCGCGGAAGCCCGGCTCGCAGGGGATAACTTGCCACCGGGCCGCGCGACTGCTTGCTTCACCAACACCAAAAAAAGCGGCGAGCCGATTCATTGGCTCGCCGCTTTTTCTTGGCGCGTTGAGTGGCCGCTACGCCGATTGTCTTATTTCACGATGCGGAAGAGACGGGTGCGTGAACTACGTCGAATGATGCGGCGCCCGTTACTGCGCCGCCTTGCCTTCGCGCAGCAGCACTACATCCGAAATCAGATGGCCGCGCACGACCGCCAGCGTCTTGCTGTCCGGCGACCAGGAGAAAAAGCGGATGTGATCGGTGGTGAATTCTGTTACTGGATGCCCCTTCGAACCATCCACGGGCTGCATCCAGACATTGTCTGTTCCTTTGTCAATCACGCGATACGCCACACTCTTACCGTCCGGCGTGAATTCCACCGGAAACGTGATGGTCGGCTGCGAGGGGAAAATCCGTATGGAAGTCTCAGTGTTCGCAGCCACATCAATCAACGCGAGCGCGTGCAGATCCACCTCCGTTGTGGGATCGATCTGCGTCACTATCGCCGCCAATAATTTTCCGTCCGGCGAAAGATTCCCCGCGGCGCCCACGAACCCGTTCTTCATCCTGCTGGCCTTGATCAATTCCGGAGTTCCGCCCTCGATCGGCTCGCGGAAAATCTCATAATTCTTCGTGTTGTCCGCGTAGTACAACCATTTCCCATCGGGCGAACAGCCGGGAAGCTCGTCGTCATTTCCATGAGTGAGCTGCTTCGGGTGTGAACCATCGGCATCCACGCGCCAGATGTCCGTCTGATTCCCGCCGTCGCGCGCATACCAACTCAATAGTATCGGCCCGCCGTTCTCGCACGCCTCCGCGCTCAAAATCCTGGCATTTGGATCGGTCAAAATCGTGGTCTGATGACTCCCATCCGGTGAAGTACGCAAGATCGAGTGCCCCGTGACAACCAACAGGTTCCCGTCCTTGTCCCAAAGAACTTGCCGCACATTCTCGTTCGTCGGAATTCCCGGCACGGCCGTGGGATTCCCGTGACCGGAGCCCGGCAACAGCACCACCGACTCCGACCCCTGGCGCTGCATCGCCGCGATAGATTTTCCGTCGGCGGAGATGCTCAGTGTCTGGTAGCCGTTCGTATCATTCGTGAGCGCGTGGAATTGACCGTCCGGAAACGATACGAACCCGATTTGCGCCCGCCGGAATCCTGTCGAGCGATCGGTATAAACGATCATTAGCCCGCGGCCATCCGGCATCCACGCCAGGCTCGTCGCGAATTTGTCCGTCAGCGTCGCGAGCGGCTGGTCTTTTCCGCTCGCCAGGTCAATTGTTCGCACGACGCCTTGCGCGTCCTGCCCCGCCGCGAGTATGTAGGCGATCAGCTTTCCATCCGGCGACCACCCCAGCCACGCCGGAAATGGCGTCGGCCCAGCGTACGCAGTCTTCTCGTCGCTGCCGTCCATCTTCGCGGTCAGAATCAAAAACTTTCCCAGCACCGGATCATTGGCCCGGAGGTACGCCATCCGTTGCCCCTCCGGCGAAAAGACCGGCCCCACGTCCACGTCGTGCGCAAGCAGCACCGAATCGCCGCCCAAAACGGGTATGCGGTAGAGATTGAAGGAATTTCCCGCGGCATCCGCGGCCTTGCTGTAGTAAACGTAATTTCCGTCCGGTGAAAACGCGGGATTCTGATATAGCGCGGATTCCGGTGGCAGCACCTGCGTGTCGCTGCCCGTGGGAATGTTCCGCAGCCACAAACTCCGAAGCCCACGATCCTCCACGACGCTCAGCACGTACTTGCCGTCGGGAGAAATCGCTGCGTCGCGCACTTTTCCGGAGGTCGTCACCTGCGTGATCGTGAAATTCTGGAACGGCACCGCCGCCGCTTTGCCGCGCAGCATGGAATAAACGCCAAATCCCGCAGCGCTCACAATCAGCAGCGCAATCACCGCGCCGGCAATCATTTTGCCCTTGTGCTGCTGCGCCGCTGCCACAATCACCGAACTGCTCGAACCCGAAACTCCCGCAGCAGCCGCCGTAGGCGTCGAAACCGGCGCTGCCGTTTGCCCGCTGGCCATGGCCGGCGACGATGCTCGTCCCGAATCCGTGTCGCGCTTCAATCGCTGCAAATCCGCGCGCAAGTCCGCGGCATGCTGATAGCGCAGCTTCGGATTTTTCTCGAGCGCTTTGCTGACAATATTGTCGAACGCCGCCGGCAAATTGGGATTCACGCGTGACGGAGGCGGAGGATCGCGCTCCAGAATCGCTGCAAAAATCACACCCGAAGTATTCCCGGCAAAAGCCTGCCGACCCGTCGCCATCTCATAAAGCACCAATCCCAGCGAAAATAAATCGGAGCGGCCATCGAGATTTTCCGCGCGCACCTGCTCAGGAGACATGTAACCCACGGTGCCGATCGCCATCCCCGGACTGGTTAGGTTCGGATCGCTGTCCATCGTCGCAGCGCCCACGGTCACTGCCTCGCCTACGCCGCGCGCCACCATCTGCTTCGCGAGTCCGAAATCGAGCACCTTGGCCTGCCCGCGATCCGTAACAAAAATATTCGCCGGCTTGATATCGCGATGAACGATTCCTTCAGAATGCGCGGCATCCAGCGCATCGGCAACGTCAATCCCGATTTCCAGCAGGTTATCGAGCGCCAGCGGCTGGCCGTTGATGCGATGCTTCAGCGTCGCGCCCTTCAGCAATTCCATGGCGATGAAAGGCGTGCCATTGTCTTCGTCGATGTCGTAAATCGTGCAGATGTTGGAATGATTGAGCGCCGAAGCGGCTTGCGCCTCGCGCCGGAAGCGTTCCAGCGCGGCAGCGTCCTGCACCACTTCGGGCGGCAGAAATTTCAGCGCCACCTGGCGCCGCAGCTTGGTGTCTTCGGCGCGATACACCACGCCCATGCCACCGCCGCCAATTCTTTCGACGATGCGGTAATGCGAAATGACCTGTCCGGCCGGAAGGTTTGCGTCACTCACGAGCGCAGATTGTAGGTCGCGCCCTAACGTAAGTCAACGCGCCGAAAAGTGAGGTTGCTCCGCGCTATAGGAAAATCTTGCCGCACGTGAGTTGCTGCGGTTGGCGGAACATTCCTAGCGCCCCGATCCTTGCCGGCGCTGCCACAACACGCTGCGCTCTAAACCTCGGCCTGTCAGCAATGGAACGGAATCGCACCCACTGCCGCAATGGCACCCGCCTTGCATCACCGTGACGAGGCACAGATCAAAGCCACGGGCCGACTCAAGACCCACCGCGCAACGCCGATGACACTTATGACCGCGATGCATCTACTAATTCTTTTCGGACTCCTCATCATCACCTACTGCGGCCTCAGAACTGTGTCATTTCGGCGCATGAAGCCCGCGCCTCAAAAATTTCGCCTGAGGTGAACTATGTCTATCACCGGAATCGCCAGCACCGCACTAAATTCCGTGTTGAACGCCGCTCGAACCGCACAGAACAGCCAGGGAAAATTTCAGCAGATTCAAAAGGAGTTTCAGCAGTTAGGGCAGGACCTGCAAATCGGCAATCTGGCGCAAGCCCAGCAAGATTACGCCACGCTCTCGCAAAATCTGCCGATCGCGCAATCCTCCACCACAGCATCCACCGCAAATAGTTCGAATCCCATCGCGCAGTCCTTCGCCGCGCTATCGCAGGATCTGCAGAACGGCAACCTCTCCGCCGCCAAGCAGGACTACGCCACCATCCAACAGGACTTTCAGCAGCAGCAGGGAACCGGCCAGGTCCATCACCATCATCACCACGGCGGCGGCCAGCAAACCAACCAAATCTCGCAGGCGCTCAACTCTTTCTCCGCGGCCCTGCAATCCAACAATCTTTCCAGCGCGCAAACCGCCTTCGCCACACTCCAGCAAGACCTGCAACAATTCGAATCCGGCGGCTCCAGCTCCGGTTCAACGAGCGGCGCCACGCCGTCCTACGCAGCGGCCGGCTCACTCAACGTAACCGCCTGAAGGTAGCGCCGCTTCATTCTGAGAGCCCGCCAGCGGCACGCTCAAAGGGCGTCTCGCCGGCTCTGCGCCATTCGTAATCGTGATGCGCTCGGGTAGTCACACACTTCCGTTTCGATCTCGATTCTCCGAACTTCGCTAATCGGTCGCTTTAAGACTTAACCGCAAGAGCGAGTCCCGCTGCGTCGGCAAAAGTTCGAAAATCTCGATCTCGCGTCAGCAGCGGAACGCCGGCATCTATGCAGCTCTGTGCGATCAATGCATCGCCGAGCCGCGCCTTCCGGCGCTTGCCCAACACCTTCGCGCGCAAGCTTCCGGCGCGCTGCCAATAGCCAGCTTCAATTTCCATCAAGGGGACTTCGCAGAGCGTTGCGGCAACGGAGGCGGGAAGCTTTGGATCGCTTAGCAGTTCGGCGAGCACTACCGGCACCATCACTACCTGCCGGTCCGCCAGCGCTTTGTCGAGCAGTGCCGTATCATCGCCTTCTGAGCCTTCCAGAAAACTGACCCACGTGCTCGTGTCCACTGCAATCATCGGTCGTCTTTCAATTCCGCAAGCGTGCGCGAGAAGCGCACCTTTCCGCGCAAGCTTCGCAGCCGCGAGTAGGTCCGCGAGGCCGCAACGAGTTGCAACCCCATACGAATCGTCTGCGTGATGCCGGTCCCGCTGGCGCGTTGCGCCTTTTCAAGCAATTCCGGTGGGACTTCCACGGTGATCTTACGAGCCGTCTCCATAATAGCCAATTATACCATATCTGATACCAGCATTTAATATGGTATATTTCCCGCGCTGCGGGATCCCCAAGTGGAGCCGAATGCTCGCACACAACATCCTTAAAGGACCAAACGGCCTGCGTGCTGGGTGGCGCCTGCTCATTTTACGCTGCGCTCCTCTTCGTCTTTAATTACGCGGCAGTCAAAATTGCGGACGCAATTCTCCGCGCGCAGAAGCCAAATGGCTACGCGAAACAAAATATCCCAAGCCGCTCCAGAAAAATTTCTAGATAATGATTCAATACCCCAACAATCGCGCGGTCGGAGTGGGCCAGCAGCCACGCAAGATCCAGCATCCGTTCGCTTGACAAGCGAATAAAACGAGGGTTGAATGTAGTTTCTTCTCTCTCCAGTAAATCGAAACCGACCTGTGAGGGGACCGTATGCCTGCAACGCTTCCGCGCGCACACGCGGTCCAACTCCGCGGTATTCACTCAAGAATGGACGGCTCGCCTAGCCGCTTGCGCACGGCACTCCTGGCACTGGCCTTCGGAATTTTGTCAGCGGCGCTTCCCGCCGCCGCACAAGTAGCCGTCTCGATCAGTCCTGCCGGCGTCAATCTTCCTCGCAGCGGAACGGTTCAATTCACCGCTACCGTCACCGGCTCCACGAACACCTCCGTGAACTGGACGATCCTCGAAGGAGCGGCCGGCGGCACAGTCTCCGCGACGGGCTTTTATACCGCGCCGGCAATTCCCGGCGCGTTCCACGTCGTCGCCACCAGCCAGGCAGACACCACCAAGTCCGCTACGGCCTTGGCCGTCGTTCCCGGCATCGTCACTGTGGACATGAACATCCCTCGCACCAACTCCACCGCCACCACTTTGCAAAACGGGCAGATTCTGTTCGCTGGGGGAGGCACACTGACCTCGAATCAATTGGGTGTCGAAACCGCCACGGCGGAGCTCTACGACCCCGCTTCCGATACTTTTGCACCGACCGGCAGTATGACCACCGCTCGTGCGTTCGACGCTGCTGCGCTCTTAAACAACGGCCAGGTTTTGATCGCTGGAGGCGAAGTACAGGGAACGGTAAACGGGTTCAGCGCTACCGCCGAACTCTATGATCCCATCGCTGGCACGTTCACCACCACAGGCAGCATGTCCGCGCCACGCTCTCTGTTCACTGCCACGACGCTGCAAAACGGAATGGTCCTCATCACGGGTGGAAATAGCTGTCAGTCCACTTGCGTCACCTACACAACCGCCGAACTCTACGACCCATCCACCGGCACATTCACTCTAACCGGAAACACGACCGTCGCACGCGCGGGGCATACGGCCACGCTGCTGCAAAGCGGCAAGGTACTCATCGCCGGCGGCTTCAACGCCGACAACGAATCGGGCCTGGCGACCACCGAGCTTTACGATCCGGTTGCCGGAACCTTCACGGCCGGCCCGTCCATGAATTCGCCGCGTGCCGCATTGATCGCTACGGCTCTTGCGAACGGCAAGGTCTTGCTGGCGGGTGGCGTTAGTGGCCCGGTAGACCTCACAAGCGCGGACCTCTCTACGATCCTTCCACCAACACCATCACCGCCGTCGGCTCGTTCGCAACGATTCAAACGGCTTCCGCGGGCGCGTTATTGGCAAATGGACAAGTTCTCATCGTCGGCTCCGGAGGGAGCCAGAACGACGACGGACTCGCGGAACTCTGGAATCCCGCCACCAACACTTTCACGCCCACGGGGAACCCGAACGTCCTCCGGAGCGGATGTGCGGCCATCACACTCGCTAACGGAGACGTTCTCGTTGCCGGCGGAAGTGACCTTCTAGGTCCTCTGGCGAGCGCTGAACTTTACGAACCCACTTCCGGTATATTCACCACCAAAACTCTCTTCCTGAAGGCGCCACGCGCTTTCCACACCCTCACCGCACTTCCCGACGGCACTCTTCTCGCTGCGGGCGGCCTCAACTGCCGGTTGAACCCCTGTCCCGCCATCGCCACGGCGGAAATTTACAATCCCGCCACCAATCAATTCGCCTTCACGGGCTCCATGAATAATGCGCGTAGCGCGCATACTGCCACCCTCCTCAACAACGGCACCGTTCTGGTGGTCGGCGGCTGGGCCGGCGTTCCACAGAATTCGGAAGGGATGGCGTTTGGTCCTGCGCTGGCCAGCGCTGAATTGTACAATCCGGCGACCGGGACGTTTTCTGCGACGGGAAGTCTCATCACTGCCCGCGCCAACCACGCCGCCACATTGCTAGCGAATGGAAAAGTTCTCATCACCGGCGGCGAATCCGTTTACGGTCAACCCAGCGGCGACCTGAGCAGCGCGGAAATCTACGACCCTGCAACCGGAGCTTTTTCCGCGGCCGGTAATATGACCTCCACGCGTTTCTTCCACACGGCTACGCTCCTCCCTTCCGGTCAGGTGCTCATTGCCGGCGGCGGCCAGACGCAATCGGATTCTTCCATCGCATTTCTCGCCACGGCCGAGCTCTATGATCCGTCCACCGGCGTCTTTACTCCAACCGGCACACTCGCCAAGCCTCCCATGAACCACACTGCGACTCTGCTCGCGAATGGCCAGGTTTTTATTGGAAATGGCGAACACAACTCGGAACTATACAACCCGGCGACGGGTTCGTTTCTGCCTGCGGGACCTTATTTCGGACAGGAATTGCCGCAAACTCTCATCACCACCTCGCTTTTACCCAACGGTCAAATTCTCATGGCCGGCGGCCTGAATTTCTACGCACCCGACACCGAACTGTATGATCCCGTCGCCAACACTTTCGCGGCCGGCGACGACATGCTCACCGCGCGCACCAGCGCCGCAGCGGCCTCCCTGCTCAATGGAAATGTCATCATCTCCGGGGGCGCGAATTACCTGAATAATCCGATCGGTAGTCAGGACGTGGACATCTATCAGGCGCCCTATGCCGCTCCGTCGGTCACGCTCACTTCCGTCACACCCAGCACTCTCACCGGTTTCAGCGCAGTCACAATCACGTTGGCAGGCGCCGGATTCCTGCAAAACGCCGTCGTCATGCTCGATTCGATGCCGCTCGTCACCACGTACGTCTCGGCCACCCAACTGACCGCTGTCGTTCCCGCATCAGAAATGAATCAGACCAGTAACCACACGATTTCCGTCACCAACTTCGGCGGCCTGTCATCCAATGGCATCACCATCCTGATTCAGAATCCGGAACTCGTGATTTATCCCCAGGGTTCGGTTGTCAATTTCGGAAGCGTCAACGTCGGCGGCGTCAGCTCGTTGCAATCCGCCTCCATCAACGCTCTCGGCAATGCGCCGCTTGTCGTTGGCCCGCTCGCGATCTCTGGCACGAATGCCGCCGATTTCTCCTTCAGCCCCACCTCCACTTGCCCCGTCGCCGGATTCACCTTGCAGGCCGGCACAAGTTGCATGCTCTACATTTTATTCGCACCCACAACTTCCGGCGCGCTCAGCGCTCAGATCGCCGTCTCCAGCAACGCGCCGCCGAATCCATCGGACATTTCGCTGGCTGGGACGGGCGTTGTGTCCCCGGGCGCCTCCGTTTCACCCGCGACGCTCTCATTCGGCAACCAGCAAGTGGGTATGCCGAGCGCCGCGCAGTCTGTCACTCTTACGAACAATGGCAATCAGGCGCTCACAATCAGCGGCGTGATGCTCTCGACTCCAGTGGGCTATTCAGACACCAACAACTGCCCCGCGACCGTCGCAGTCGGTGCGAGCTGCTCCATCAGCGTTGTATTCAAACCGAACGCGACCGGAACTCTTGCCGCCACGCTCACGATCACGGACAACGCGCCGAACTCGCCGCAGGCAGTGCAACTTTCCGGCACTGGCATCACGGTCTCGCTCGGTCCAAGCTCCAGTGGTTCAACCGCTGCGAGTGTCACCTCCGGTCAGCCCGCCACATACAGTCTGCAGCTCGCTCCGACGGGAGGTCTTAATTCAACGGTCATGTTGAGCGTAAACTGCGCGAGCGTGCCGGCCGCCACTTGCACCGTCTCGCCAGCCTCCCTCACCGCAAATTCCTCAGCCGCCGTTCCTTTCTCAGTCAGCGTTCAGACCGCGCCGTACTCCAAGGGCGCGCTGCCCGTCGGGCTGTCCGCACGGTGGTCACCACCAGCCCTGCTGTCGCCGTCATCACTTTTCGGCGCCGCGAAATTGAATGCGCGTGCGGTCATTTTTTCGATCTTCGCGCTTTTGCTGCTCGCCGCCTTCTGCGCGTCTGCATCGCGCACTCTGCGTGGCAACGCGTCGCTGCGCCTGAACCTCGCGGCAACGCTGCTGCTCTTGGGATTGGCCGCGTGCGGCGGCAGCGGAACCAGCGCTCCCACGGGCACTCCGCCCGGCACCTACAACGCTGTGGTCAGTGCCACGTCTGCGAGCGGGGGCGGCACACTCACGCTTACTCTCACTGTGCACTAAGCGCAGACCGAAGGCGCCATCAGCAGCTACCGCCTCGACCATTCGGAAGGGCGTGCGGCGATGGCGCGATATGAATTGATTCTCCCTCTAATATAAGTGAAAATTTCGCCCACGATTTCTGTGAGTTCGCCGTCGGCGCTATCGCTATATCGCGAATGCCCAAATGCCGGCCGCACTCGGGAAACCGGAGGCTAGCGATGCGTCGCGCCCGTTTGATTGTCCCTGTTGCATTTACGCTCATTGCGTGTCTGGCAGCAGGTTTCGTTTCGGCCCAGCAAAATTCCGGCGACAGTTCACCCGCTCCGCATTCTTCTGCTCCAGCGTCGCCCGCGCTGAAGATCTGCTTGCGCCTTGCAGACGACTCGGCATTCAGCGGTCTGGCAACCTTGCACGTCGCCAGCGATCAGGGTTTGCAAGTTACTGGAAATGCCACCGATTCAGACGGAGAGACAATTTTTCCGCAACTCGCGCCGGGGCGGTACTCGATTGCGGCTGTCGCGCCCGGTTTTGCCACCGCGAAGCAAACGGTCGAGATCAAGAAGGGTCGTGGCCTCGAGACGCTGTTCTTAGTCATGAAAACCGAAGACCTCCCGGCTCCTTCGGCCCCGGACTTTCCGGCTGTGGCAAAGGAAAACGAGCCTTTCCACATTCCCCCCGGCGTGTCTTGCGACTTGCCTACAGTCCTGCACGGCGTAGGCGTCCGCATGACCCAACTCGTCGCCAACCTCGAAAAATTTAGCGCCACGGAAGGCGTCGAGCACTTTAAGGTTGACTCCGCGGATACGCTCCGTTCGCGCGAATCTCGCTCGTTTGATTATCTCGTTTTGGTTTCGCAGAATTCGGACCACGGCTTTCAGTTGGATGAATATCGCGATGGCAGCACCGATCCCAGTCAATTTCCCGCAGGCATCGCCACCGAAGCATTGCCGGTGATGGCGCTGATCTTTCATCCCGTCATGGTGTCTGACTTCAATATTTCCTGCGAGGGACTAGGCCAGTGGGACGGGCGCCCCGCCTGGCAGGTTCGCTTCGAGCAGCGCCAGGACCGCGCGAATCGCATCCGCTATTACAAAATTCACGGCAATTACTATCCCGTGGCCCTCAAAGGACGCGCCTGGATTGACGCGGCGACCTACCAGGTATTGCGGCTGGAAACCGACTTGGTCCGGCCCGTCAAGGAAATCGAGCTCGCCCACGAGCGCCTCTCGATCGAGTACGGTGAAGTGCAATTCCACTCGCACGATCTGCAGCTTTGGCTGCCAAAATCTGCCGAGCTTTATTGGGAACGTCACCGGCGCAGCTACTATCGCCGCCACGATTTCAGTAACTTCAAAGTCTTTGCCGTGGACACCAACCAAAAACAGGAACGCCCCAAGGAATCCTACAGCTTCACCAATACCTCTACCCACGATGTAACCGGCGTGCTAACCGTCACTCCCGTTGCCGGCTCGAGCCTTCACGCCGTGTCCGTCAAATTCATAGTCCCGGCTGGGGGCAGCGTTATCAAATCGCTGGGACCTGGAAAAGATGTCAGCATCCCCGGTGAACTCGTCGAGTCCGCGCGATACGTTTGCGACGGGCCGGCGGGTTCCGTGAACGTGGACGCCAATCTCGCCACAGAAAGCACACTGGAAGTAGTCCCGGGCGCCTCGCCGTAGCGTTCCAGCTCAATTGGCCGCGCCAGTCGCCAGTCCACCGATCTGCGCATAAAAACAAAAAGCCCCGGCGCGATTTGCATCGCGTCGGGGCTTGCGTTTGTCTGCAGCAAACTCTTTTGACTTTATCGGATGAGACTTACCAGAACCCGTCGGGCTTTGAGAGCCAAGCCCGGTCCCGTGAGGAACCGGTGAAGAGCCGTACTCGCCATAAAGGCGAATCGTGCTCCCTTTTCTTTTAGAAAGGAGGTGATCCAGCCGCAGGTTCTCCTACGGCTACCTTGTTACGACTTCACCCCAATCATGAGTCATACCTTGAGCGCCTGCCTCCTTGCGGTTGGCTCGGCGATTTC
>Ga0307478_10003629_pt1 | contig 11383 bp, 17 predicted proteins | sample atmos_gasesECM4C_2_FD_203713 | JGI IMG/M metagenome (GOLD analysis project Ga0307478, IMG submission 203713) | Hardwood forest soil microbial communities from Morgan-Monroe State Forest, Indiana, United States - atmos_gasesECM4C_05 | ecosystem: Environmental > Terrestrial > Soil > Temperate...
ACGAGCTGAGTGGATCCAAGGCGTGGATGATCGCTAACCTGACCGGCTTTTCCTCCGGGTCGACGTTCATCTACCTCTACCCAGGCACCGAGTACGATGGCACGACCGACGCCCAGGTCGCTGCGTACATGCAGGGTGCGCGCGGTGCCACGAACATGGAACTCGACCGCAACGGATTGAGCGGCTCATACGACGCCGTCGCGTCCAACGGCGTCGACGTGCAGGGCCTCGTAACCTTCGCGTTGGCCGGATGGAAGTCGCTCTCGCCGCTCCAGTTGCAGGCACAGATTCAGGAAGCCGTGGAGAAAAGCGCCGTGTGGGGCGTGCCCTACGCGCTCTACTGGAATCCCGGTGACATCTCCAACTCCCAACTCGCGCTCGTCGCGGCGCAGTTGCAGGCTGCCGGCGTCACGCTAATGACGAACTCTGGCCTGGTCAACTTCCTGCGGTCGAAGACGCTGCTCACTGGCACCTACGACTATGCCTATGGACCTGACGGGAGCACGAGCATGAACTTCGCGCCCACGACCATGTCGCCGACGCTCGGCAAGGGCGCGACCCTCAGCTCGACCTACCAGGTTGACCTCAACGGCGTCACGCAACCGCAGACCTGGGTCAACAAGACAGGATGGGACATCGGCGCCGCCGCGCTGGTGCCGACGTATCTCGGCCTGCGGCCGATCCCGCCGTAACTCACAGTGGACGCGCGGGAAGTTTTTCGGCGTCGTTGCGAGTATTGCGGTTTACGATTGTGCGCGAGGACTGAATGTCGTCTGGCATCTTCACCCCGGTTCTGGTGCAGCAGAACGTCATCGACATCACCGACATGGTGACGTCGATCGGCGAGATATTGGAGCTGCGGTACAGCTACGCCAACGACCTGATCCTGCTGATCGGCACGAGCGGTGTCGGTGCCGTCAGCCGCAGCGCCGGCACGGTCCAAGGATGGGCCGGAGGCGGCGGCGACGGTGGGAGCGCGCCCGGCACGGTGTGGTTCCCGAGCAGCTACTACGCTTGGGCAGACTATGTCATCGACAGCTACAACCAGGTCGAGGTCCAGACCAACGGGCCGCCCGGCATGTTCTTGAGCGGCGCAGGCCCGAGCGCGCCGACCTTCCAGACGCCAGGGTCCCTCGCGGGCGGCGGCCAGGTGCCCACGGTTGACAACCAATGCACATGGGTGGATTGGGGGGTGATCCAACCGGGCGGATGGCCGGGGCCGAGCAAGTTCATCACCTTCCCCTACGTCTTCACGGACAGCCACGGCAACCTGCAGGCGCTGATGTACCCCGGGGCGAAGACCTTCCTGACGGGCGTGAACGAGCCGACCTTCAACGAGCTTGTTGGCCTCTACACGCCAGACGGCGGCCCTGTCGGCGTGATCTCCGTGCAGGTGACGGACGGCGGGTCCGGGTACACGAACGGCAAGTACACGGGCGTCATCCTAGTCGAGCCGAACGGCGGAGGGTACAACGCCACGGCGACCGTCGTGGTGTCCGGCGGCGCGATCACGTCGGTGACTGTCACGAACCAGGGCTACGGCTACCTCGGCAACTCGTTCCAGTGCGCCGCATCGTTCATAACCTTCATCCCGCAGACGGGCGGGACGCTCGCGCAGGCGACGGCGACCTGCGGTCCTGTTCCGCCGCCGAACCAAGGGTACATCGGCGTCCTCTCCATCGCCGTCACGAACGGTGGATCGGGTTTCACGTCAGCGCCGGTGCAGTTCTGGGTGACCCTGCCGGGCAACCCCGGCTACTCGGCGCAGGCGACCTTCTACACGGTGGTCGGCGGCGGCGTGGGGGCGCCGTATAACTACAAGATCGACCACGTCGTCGTGAACGCGGCCGGCGCCGACTACCTGGCCGGTGCGTGGCCCTTCCAGTATGCGAGCGAGTCCGGCGGAACCGTCACCTCAACGCACATCCAGGCTGCCGGTTCTGGCGGGACGGCCGGACAGTACCAAATCTATCCAGTCACTCCACCGGGCGCGCCAGTGACCCTCCCTGCTGCGCTGTTGGCCACGGTTTCTGGAGGCGGGGTAACCGCAGTCTCGATCGAGTCTGGCGGCGAGGGGTTCCCGCTCGAGCAGTTCGACGTGCTTGCGAACCTGCCGCCAGGAATGCTCGCATCGATGATCGCCGGAGGATTTCCGACAGGCGCGACCATTCTCGCCACTGCCACAGGGACCGTGATCGGGACGCCGGCGAGCCTCGTGGCCACATGCGGCCAGTACGTCTACAACTTCCAGCAACCGGACGCATGGCTGTGCCTCGGCGTGGTGGCGCCGCACAACTACGGCTTCACGCCCCTCGACACCGGCCTCGGCGCGCTCGGGCCGCCAGACGCGCTCGGCAACCTCATGCTCGCGTCCGGCGTCCTGCTCTCGACCGCGGCGATACTTGCGCCGAACACGGCGCCACTCATCGTCCAGACCTACAACTTCGAGGACTGGCTCGACCCATTCACTGCCGGGGGCCGCTTCTGCTGGGACTGGACGACGTACACGCTCTGGGTCTGGTCCGCCAGCAACCAGGCTTACAGGCTTTTCCTCAGCCGGCAGCACGGGGTCGGCGTGGACGTGGCGCAGGTCATCGCATGGCTGCTCGCGCAAACCGACCTGGAGACGTTCCAGTGGGACGTCAGCGAAATCCTGGAGCAGTACTTCGTGCAGGGCGTGCAGTTCGGCCAGCAGTCGGTGCGCGAGAGCGTGCTGGTGCTCATGCAGACGTTCCTGATCGACGCGGTCGAGACCAACGGCCTCATCAAGTTCGTCCCGCGCAACCGGCCGCCGTCCTTCGCGATGATCGAGGACGACATCGGCGCGGAGACGGACATGAACAAGACCGAACCGCGCATACAGGAGGTCCTCCTCAGCGAGACGGACACGCCGGAGCGCAACTCCCTGCTCTACTTCGACGTCGCCCGCGACTACCAGCAGGCGCTGCAGTACGAGAAGCGCATCTCCCTGCCGTACTCGGCGAACTTGCTGACGTACAAGGCCGTGACCAACTCGCGCCTCGAGCAGAGCTACACGCTGCCGATCTCCAGCGACGCGGACACGATGAAGCAGCAGGCGCAGCTCATGCTCTACGATGCGTGGTCGTCGCGCTTCGCCTACACGTTCAAGACGGCGATAAAGTTCCTGTTCCTCGACCCCGGCGACATCATCACGCTGAACTACAAGGGGGTCAACATCGAGATCCGCCTCACGGAGGCCGACCGCGGCGCTGGATTGGTGCTCCAGTTCAAGGGCCAGTCGCACGACTACAACGTCTACTACAGCGTCGCGACCAGCACGGCTGGCGGCATGGAGGGCTCGATCTAATGGCAGGCCCGGTGAAGGTCGTCATCATGGACTGTCCGCTGCTCACGGACATGGACGCGCTCGGCCCCGGCATGACCGGCTTCTACTACGCGCTCGCCTTCGTCGGGACGAAGTGGCGCGGCGCTGGGATGATGCGCTCCACGGACGGCGTCTCGTTCGTCGGCATCGGCTACGGCAACGCGCACGGAACATGGGGCATCGCGACGAAGTCCCTCGGCTCGCACGACAGCTTCGGCGCGTGGGACACGAGGAACGCGCTCGAGGTGAGGGTTCTGAACGGCGGCCCGCTCGCCGGCGCATCGGACCACGCCGTGCTGAACGGCGCCAACTTCGGGGCGCTCGTCAAGAAGAGCGGGGAGGTCGAGCTGCTCCACTGGGCGCGGGCCGAGGCCGGGAAGAAAGGCACGACGATACTGTCGCGCCTGCTGCGCGGCGTGCGCGGCACGGAATGGGCCGCTGGCGGGCACAGGGCGGGGGAGACGTTCGTGTGGCTGGACGGCTCGCAGAAGCACACGCTGTGGCCGGTCAGCGAGATCCAGTTGCGGCGCTGGTACAAGGCCGTGTCCGGCGGCGGACGAACCAGCAACTCGGGGTTGGTGATCTACGCGATGAAGGGCAACGACCTCAAGCCGTACGCGCCGGTGCATGTGAGCGGCGTCCGCGACTCCGAGGACAACCTGGTCATCGCGTGGACGCGCCAGACGCGCATCGGCGGCGAGAGCGACTGGCTCGACGGCGTGGTTGACGTGCCGCTCTCCGAGGCGAGCGAGGCCTACGAGGTCGACATCCTGAACCCGCACGGGAAGCCGCTGCGGACGATCAAGGGGTTGACGGCGCCGACGACCACATACACGCACGACATGCAGGTCGCCGACTGGGAGCGGACGCGGCGCGAGTATGATGTCGTGATCTACCAGATGTCGGCGACTGTCGGCCGCGGCTTCGGCCGGCGCGCTCACCTCGGCACCCCCGATCTAGAATGGAGACGTCATCATGGCAACCAAAGGTCTAGCGCTTCCGCACCTGTCGCCGACGCAGAGCAACAAAGCGGTCACCGTGAACGAGATCGCTGACGGGCTCGACGGCGCGATCACGCAGCAGGTAGACGTCGACTGCTCGACCGGGCCGATCATCCAACCGCGCCCCGCGGCGATCCTGTGCCACATGTGCCTTCGGTTGATTGGCGCCCTCATCACCAACATCAAGCTCGTGCTGCCTTCCTCGCCGCACCTCTACCTCCTGCGCAACGAAACCACGGGCGCGTTCTCGATCGCCGTCAGCGCGATGAGTTCGCCGCCAGGCACGACCGTCACGCTCGGCGCCGGCCAAACGAAGTTCGTCTACTGCGACGGCGCGAACGTGATTTCCACTTCCTGACGCGCACCAAGGTCAACAATCACTCGCGGCGGTTGCCATCGGGTACGATTCGTGGATGCCCCGCTCGCGCCGCCGCCTCCTCAATCCGCTGCTGTGGGCCGTCGTCGGTTGGCTCGGCGCGATCGTGGCCGGCGTGGTGTCGCACAGGCTCTCCGGGCGCTGGATGATCGCGGCGCACCTCGACGAGATCCTCGTCGGCCTCCTTTTCGGCGGGATGCGATGGCTCCATGGCGAGTGGCGCGTGGAGCGCGTGCACCACACGCACGAGGTTGACGGCAGGGTCCGCGAAGCGCTCGTCGTGCTCCAGCACGGCACCAGCGAGTCATCGAAGTCGACCGCGGTCCAGACGATCCTCGACGCGCTCGACAAGCAAAGGGCCTCCCATCCCGAACCGCAGAGGCCGGGCAAAACCGGCACACCTTCGTAACTTGATCGCGCCATCCTCCTCTGTCAGATTGCTGATGCACCCCCCCGAGGTCCCTCCCCCAGAAGGATTCGACAGTGGGCATCGCACGACAGCCACGACCAGCGCCGCAACCGGAGACGTCCGGCGTGCTGGCGTTTCTCGCGCTTGCCTACAAGTGCGGCCATCTGTCCGGCGACAGGTTGCTGGAGTTGCTCGACAGGCCGGACACACGCGAGGGAAACCAATAATGAATACTCTGCAATGGATGGTCTACCTGATGGCGTGGAGCGCCTCGTACCTTTGCCACGCCCAGAACTCCGTCGCGTCGCCGTCGAACGGCGTACGCAGCATCGGACAGTGGGCGCGTCTCAACATGAAGCCGATCGTCTTCAACCTGATGTTCACCGTCGCTCTCGGCCTGATCTGGGGCGAGGCTCCGGGCTTTTTCGCCAGCATGGTCAAGTCCGTCCCGATCACGCTCGGCACGTCGATCGGCATGGGCCTCAGCATCCAGAGCTTGATCGACCGGCTCATGTACATGTTCGGCGTCCGGGTTGAGATGCCTCGCCTGGTGCCGCCGACGAACGGAAAGGCGGGACAGTGAACCAGACGCAGCTCGACTTCCTCAACAAGGCGACCGCGGCGGCCACGGCGGCGAAGTGCCCGTTCCCCGACATGATGGCGTGCGAGGCGGCGCTCGAGTCGGCGTGGGGCAACAGCCTCATCGCCGTCAAGGGTTGCAACCTGTTCGGCTGCAAGCAGCACGCCCATCCAATCTACGGGACGCTGAACGTGCCCACGCACGAATACCTCGGCGGCGCGTGGACGACGGTGATGGCGCCGTGGGTCGAGTACCCGGACTGGGGCGCGAGCTTCGCCGACCGAGTTGCGACGCTGCAGCGCCTCGCTCCCGTCTACCCGCACTACGCGGCTGCGCTGGCCGCGGCGGACCCGACGACCTACATCAACCAGGTTTCGCAGACGTGGAGCACGGACCCGAACCGGGCCGCGCACGTGCTGGCGATCTACAACGAGTACCAGGCCGCGCTCGCAGCTAGCCCGGCTAGCTCGGCAAGCTCGGCAAGTTCTGCAAGCTGAACGTTGGGATCCTGTGGTGGGACTTCAACGAGGAGACTAATACAATGCACTTCGCCTTCGCGCTCTTTGTCGCCGCCGCCGCGGTGGTTGCGACGCCCACTCTCGCCATCAAGGTGCTGGCGATCTCGGTCGCCATCTACCCGATCCTGCAGATCGTCAAGAAGATGTTCCCCTCGATCAGCGGCCCCTACGCGATCGGCGTGAACGTTTGCCTTGCCGTCGTCGGCCTGGTAGTCACCGTTCCGGCTGGCGACCTGCTGACGCTGCCGACGCTGCTCGGGTTGCTCACCGCCGCGGGCACTGCTGCCGGCATCCACGGCACCGTCTCGGCCCTGTCGCCCGCGCCAGCGCCTAGCACTGCGGCCCCCGTTGCCGCGCCCCCGGCGCAAGGCGGCGACTAATGGCGACCATGATCGCGGACGTTCCGGGTGCCCTCGCAAGCCTGGCGATCCAGTGGTGGAAGCACAGCACGACGAAGACGTGGCTGACGCTGATATTCCGCCTCGTGCTCAGCGGCCTCGTCACGTTCCTCATCATGGGCGGGACGACGATGGTCGGGATGCTCGCCGCGCACTTCTCGCCCGGGTCATCGTTCGTGGGCGGCATCGGCGACGGCATGATCTGGGCCGGCTTCACGATCATCTACGTCTTCCAGACCGACAAGTCCGGGATCACGAAGGGCGTGATCATAGCGATCCCGGTCGAGGCGGCGAAGCAGGACCCGTCGACGGCCTTCGAGACGCTGAAGCAGGGCGACGCGCCGCTGGTCAAGAAGTAGGAACCAACATAGCTATCCCGCGCCGTCCCGTCTTCTGGCATAGTGCCAAAAGCGGAACCCTATCCCGACGAGGACAATCATCATGAGCAACAAGTTCGTCAGTGTCATGGACGCGATCGGCAAGGACGCCAAGAAGGCGATGGACTTCATCCTGCCTTGGGCGGAGACCGCGGGAGAGGCTGCGGTTTCCATCTACGCGCCAAAGCTCGGGCCGACCTTCAACGCAACGGTACAGGCGGTGGTGACAGCCGAGGCGAACGCCGTCGCCCTCGGGTCCAACAAAGGCACGGGCGCGCAAAAGCTCGCGGCCGTCACGCAGATCGTCGGCGGCCTCGTCAAGCAGGGGCTCACCGACGCCGGCAAGACCGCGGACGACGCTGCGGTCCAGAACTACATCAACGGCGTGGTCACCATCCTGAACGCGGCGCCGGCGCCAGCGGCAGCGGCGGCCTAAAACTTTACAACCTGGCCGCGCCGCCGATCCTTTTTCGGGGCGCGGCCAATGAAAAACCGCCATGCCGCTCTACGAGTTTCGCTGCCCGAGAGGCCACGTCACCGAGCGCCTGATGAACCTGGACGACGCCGTCGACAGCATCCGCTGCCCCGCGAAGATGCGCCGACCCGGCACCTGCGGCCAGCGCGCCAACCGCGCAATCTCTGCCCCGGTCGTCTTCTCCGAGGACTTCTTCACCGCGAGGAACTACGAGAAGCGCAAGGACAAAGCCATCCCGATACGCTGAAACAGCACCCACAATAATGGCTGTAAGTTGGTGATAACACTGGCAATACAGTTGTTGACTACTTACTAGCTTTCGTCTATTATAAGAACTGTAAGGGCAAGAGGCGAAGGGAACGGGTGACACCGCCCCCTTCGCAGCGAGCACCGCCTGGGTGAGAGGCGAAGCTGGCAAAGCAAAGCCTAGCACACCTTCAAGACCTCCTACCCCAGAGCAGGATTCGGGAACCAGTTCCTAGAAACCCTTCACAAATCTTTGAGTACAGGCGAGTCGAACCGGGAGCGAGCAAGATCAGGCGCTCAAGGTTTCCTGCCGCTGGATGGTCAAGCGGGGCCGCCAAAGAGAAACGGTGAACGGCATGGGCTGTTTTCGAACAGCCTGCGATACGCGAACAGCCGAGCAATAGAAGTCACTGCCACCGACCCATAAGAAGCCAGAGCCACGGCAACGGCAAGCCCGAGTGGGCCAAGTCGGACAGGACGAACAAAGGCGACCAACCAAGCGCGACGCGGGTTTTCCTCACGGAACTAAGGTAGTCGAAACGGATTCAACACCCCACGAAGGCCGAGTCACGAGCCATCCCGACTTTTACAAGGGAGCGAGAAAATCCAGTCGAGTCAACCTGACCCGAGTGCGTGAGAGCAAAGCAGAGCCTTCCCGTGGGGATGGCGAGGACGCAAAGTGGCTGCTCATGGAAACAATCAGAGGGGACGGTGATAAAAACAATCACCGTTTAATGAACGGGCGCGTCCCAAGTCGCGCCGGAAAAGAGAACTCATGAAGAAACCGAAACCTGACTACGCACACGACGCGCAGGGCCGGCCGAGAAGCCTCGGAGAGATGATCAAGGCCGCAATGACCGTCCGGGAATACGGACAGTGGTTGGCGCAACAGAAAGCGAACTGAACGAAACGCGGCTCCGTGCCGCGTGAGTGACTGACGACCGAGACCCCAAGCGCCCGGAACTTGTAAGCCCGCGACCGAGACGGCAAGTGTTCATCAGTCACTCACGGAGCACGGAGCAAACGATCTTCAAGGAGGACTTTATGAAACGCATCAGCGCAAAGCAGAGACGGAACGACGAACTCGCTGCGGAGTTGCAGCGCACGATCAACGCGACGGTCGCAAAGATGGCGGCGTCGCGGAAATAAGTTTTCTGCCGAGGGGCAGGATACGGGCACGGGCGGTGGTTGGCGACCACAGAACCCGTGCCCTTTTCTGTTAAGGCAACGTGGCGCGTCCCAAGTTCGCGCCGGAAAAGAGGGCGTATGGCAACCGTTGCGATGATGGCGGCAGTGGGCTTCGTTCTTCTTTGGGTTTCAGCATTCGCAAGCGTGCTGCTGAAGCACGCAGCGTGAATCAAGTTCGGAGCGACCCGGAGAAAACCGGGACAGTCTGAAAGTGCGGATACCGCGAGGGGATCGCGCCCCTTCGGGTTGCTCTGTTTAATCTGCCAAGTGCAGAGGGGGCCGCGACGAGCGGCCTAATGCGACAGCGGTCGTCCCAAGTCCGACCGCGGAAAAGAGGAGCGTATGGGCGACGAGAAAAAGGGCATCACAGTGCGGACGGTTCCGGCCGCGAAGCCGAAGGTCACGCTGGCGCAAGTGCTGACGGCGATCGAGTCGGGCGACTACATCGGGTTCTGTCTGGCCTGCGGGTTCGAGCAGGAGGGCGTCGAGCCTGACGCCCGGCGATACACATGCGAGTCCTGCGGCGCGAAGAAGGTCTACGGCGCTCAGGAACTCCTGATTATGAACGTTGCATGAACACGGGGGCGTAGCTCAGCGGTCAGAGCGGCCGCGGCCCACAAAGCCGCGGTACCAAAGTCTAGTCGCCATTCTAGAACGGCGGCGGCGTCCATCTAGAGGACGTTGACAGGTGAAACGACGCGGGTCCGAATCCTGCCGTCTCCAGCCAAGTATCTTCAACAAGCAGAGGGGCCGCGCACGAGCGCGGCTAATGCTACGTGCGCGGTCCCAAGTCCGCGCGGAAAGAAGGCGGTTATGTTCGGACGAGACGAGACAGTGCGGTGCGCGAACCGTTCCACGAAGGGCACGGGCATCGGCGGCATCCGGCAGTGCTTCAACAACCCGGCGACCGTCGAGGTCACCGTCCGCTACGGCGACGGCGCGCTCGAGTTCGACACGCACGTCCTGTGCGACGAGTGCGGCGCGGTACTGAAGGGCGACGCGCACTCCCACGGCTACAGCGTGACGACAAAGCGGTTGCACGGCATGACCTCCGCGCAAGAACGCAAGGCGCGCGTCAAGGCGAACGCGAAGCTGGTCGAGTTGGGCCGCGTGTATCACGACGGCCTCGCGCTCGACAAGCTGGACGCGATCCTGTCGGAGAACGGCTTCAACACGCTGGAGTCCGCGATCTACTGCGGACGCGACGGGCGCAGTCACGAGCAGGTCGGCGAGAGGACGTGGCTCAGCCTGACGTGGCACAAGATGGAGCAGACCGGGCGCTACGAGATCGTGGCGTACCTGAGCTAGGAAGGAGGGGTGGTTATGGAGGACGGGAGAGCGCTAATCACGAGTCACCCCTTCACGCCGAAGCCCGGCGTAGATTGGGTGGTCGAGCAACATCTTGAAAACGATCCTGCGTATCGCGGGATCTTGCTGTGCGACGCCTGCGGCGAACCCGCAGACCTGCACGAAGGGCAATGAAGCGCAGAGGGCGCGGCTATCGCGCCCTGCACGCTCAAGTCTCTGTCTGCGTAGCCACCTACGCCTAGTCCTAAGCGAACAGAGATTCACTGGTCTGCAACGGGTAACGCGAACCCGCCAGAATGCCAGCGAGTGTGCAGGGCACGGTGGCCGCGTAATGCGACGGCGATGGTTCCCAAGTCCATCGCGGAAAGAAGGACACATGGCAATCAAGACTCGTTTAGGCGCGATTCGATACAACAACCGCATGGAGAAGATCATGGAAGATTGCCGCCGATTAGAGCGTGAGCGGCTGGAGCGCGGCGAGATGCCGAACCCGAGCCTGACCGATCCAGAGACGGCGCGGAAGTATGGTTGGGAGATAACGGGCCGCGAAGTGAAAAAACTGCAATCGGCTTGAGGTCTGGCCGGGAAAAGAGGAGATCATGGCAACCCACACAATCACGCAGTCCGACCTCGACCAGTTCACCGGCACGGAGAACTGGTACCGGCACGGACTCGCCCGAAACGTCACGTTCACTGACGGCGTGAAGTTCCTGGCCGAGAAAGCCGGCGCGTTCTGGTTGATCGATGAGATCGTGTTCGCGCAGACGAGGAAGCGCATCAAGGGCGAGGAGTTCCAAGTCTGGAAGCTGACCCGCAAGGTCGTTGACTCGCCTGAGTCGTCCACGAAAGAGGACGGCACATGGAACCTGAAACCGGGCGCGACGCTGACGTGCGAGGACGGCAACGACCACGTCCTGTTCACGAAGCGCATCGGCTACACGGACTTCCCGCTGCCCGAAGCGAAGCTCTACTTCGAGGGCAACGTGATCCTGCTGCCGAGCGAACGCTAAGACGCGAGGGGCGCGGCCTCCGGGCCGCGTTAAGCGACAAAGGCTCGTCCCAAGTCGAGCCGGAAAAGAGGCAGTTTATGACACCCGTATCGAAACCAGTCCAAGAAGGCAAACGCGCACCAGAGCGCTGCGGACATTGCAACGCTTGCAG
>Ga0307478_10003631_pt1 | contig 11378 bp, 10 predicted proteins | sample atmos_gasesECM4C_2_FD_203713 | JGI IMG/M metagenome (GOLD analysis project Ga0307478, IMG submission 203713) | Hardwood forest soil microbial communities from Morgan-Monroe State Forest, Indiana, United States - atmos_gasesECM4C_05 | ecosystem: Environmental > Terrestrial > Soil > Temperate...
CAGACACGCCACTCCTGCCAAATGATCGCCGTCGTAGCCAAGAAGCAGCAAAGGTTTTAGTGAGGTTTGATAGGCAGACTGGACGGCGAGAGCCCACCCAGAGGTATAGAAAACTTCCGGTCGCTCCATCTGCAAGACCAAGTCGTCCCACTGCCGCAGGAAAGAAGGCTCCTCCGGAATTTTTCTCAGCACGACTATGCGCATGCAGCACTCAGTGAAGTTTCAGCCTTTCGGAAGACATAGTAGTACCAATCCGTAACATAAACTCGGCTGTGCCGGGGATAGTCGTCCCCGGCGAGTCGCAGAAATTGGAAGCCCTGCTGCTCCAATTCTGCAATTACCTGTTCAGGTACGGCATAGTGAGTCAGCACTCCGCCGTGAGCCGGATCGACCATATAACCGTCGCCGCTCCAAAAGGCGCGTCGCGGCACTCGACGCAATAAGCGGAGAGCAGAGTCCATCGCGGATCGGGCCAGCGCTGCGGCAACTCGCAACCACAAGAGAAGAATTCTCGTGGGTTCGAGCAACCACTTTCTCTGCCCCGCCAGCAGGTGAGCGAGATCGTCTATTCTTTTCGGGTTCCAAGCCGGCCTTAGAAAAACAGCTCGCGGATTGTGGGACGAGAAAATAAAAACACCGCCGCTTTTCAACACGCGGTGGATTTCCGAAAGGCAGCGTAGTCGCGCTTCGTTCGGGACAAGTGCATCGATACCGTTGAATGCCATCACCACGGAATCAAAGTTCTCGTCGGCGAGCGCTGCAAGATTTGTTGCATCGGCGACCAAGAATTCAAGCCGCGGAAACTTTTCCCGACACGCCGCCACCATGTTTGGAGCGTAGTCCACACCGACGTAACGCGATGCAAGGCGGGAGAGATACGGAGTCGTACGGCCGCCCCCGACGCCTAGATCCAGAATGGAATCCCTTGGCTTCAGAAATTCCTCAAACAGAGCCTGCTCGCACGGACTGAGGTAGTCGAGCGAGGCGTAATAGGCTGCCACGTCGGAATTGTTGTAGACGGGAAGATTCGGGTCGCCCCGCCGTGCATCGGCCGGCGATGGCTGCCCAGCAGGGTTGGTGGGTGAAGTCATGCAGGAGGTCGACCGACCAGTCTCATGAGTTGACGACCAGATCCCAACTCAACGGCGTTCCCCGTTCAATATCGCGCATCGCGCTCTTGCCCAGAACCTCGTGCAAATGGCGCGTGTGTAGCCCGTACCCGGGGCGGATCGAGCGGACATTCGCCTCCGTGAATACCTCGCCTTGTTTCACATTCTCGACTACAAACAGCGAACGGCGAAAGACCTTGCTTGCCTCTTCTTTCCCGCTCACGCCAAAATGCGCTTCTCCCAGCTCTTTCTCCGCGGTTCGCACCGCTTCGACCATGGCTTTGAATTCGTGCGGTTCGAGAGAGAAGGCGCTATCGGGTCCCGGAGTCGCGCGCGACAAGGTCAGATGCTTTTCGATGATGCAAGCCCCCAGTGCAACAGCAGCTACCGGTGCCGCGATTCCCATCGTATGGTCGGACAATCCCACGGGCACTGCAAAGCGTCTCGCCATCTCCGGAATCGTGCGCAGATTCATCTCCTCCGCAGGCGCTGGATAAGCGCTGGTGCACTTTAGCAACGCAATCTGAGTAGCGCCCACCTCGCGAGCACTCTGCAACGCTTCTTCGATCTCCTCCACCGAAGCCATGCCCGTGGACATAATCAGGGGCTTGCCGGTTCGTGCCATTTGCTGGATGAGAGGAATATCCACCAACTCGAACGAGGCCACTTTGTGAGCCGGCACACCCATCTCTTCGAGAAAGTCGACTGCGGTCGAATCAAAAGCGCTCGAAAACAAATCCATCCCGAGATCCTCTGCCACCTTCTTGAGTCCCGGTTGCCATTCCCATGGCGTCCAGGCCTCGCCGTACAGATCGTGAAGGTTGCGTCCATCCCACAGAGTGCCGCCACCGATGCAAAATTCCTTCCGAGAACTGGCGATGGTCATCGTATCCGCCGTGTAGGTCTGTAGTTTGACGGCATCGGCGCCGGACTCCCTGGCGGCATGGATGATGCGCACGGCCTGGTCGTAGTCCTGATTGTGGTTGGCCGAAACTTCCGCGACGCAATAAGTGGAATTTCCCCGGCCAATCCGCCGCTTCCCGATTGCGATGCACTCCGTCATCGGCGATTCCCCGCTGGGCGCACCGAGCGGATTAGTTCGAACGCCTCCACCGCTGGCAGACCGACCGCGGTTCCCCAACGCGTCGCAATCGCGCGCAGCGCCTCGGGCGAACGCGGATGGGGGAATTTCCGCGTTTCCGTGTCATAGCAAGCCATAGCCTCGATCTTCGTCTCCAGCGTCTCCGTAATGTCGACGAAAACGCTGGGACGGAACGACGGCTCCAATCGCTGGAATGCCCATTCCGTGGACGAAGGAACTTCGAAAGCATAAATCTCGCTCACGCATTGGCCCGCTACCGGACGGGTCGCGGTCAGCACCGCTCGATGCACCACTCCATGATCCACATTCAGGTCACCGGGATGATGCGTGTAGATAACTTCCGGCCGAAAACGCGCTACTAACTCCTCTACAAGCTTCACAACCTCAAGCAATGGCACCGTGTCGAGGCGGTTGTCAGGGAGCTTACAGAGCACTGATTCTCTCGCTCCGACCTTGCCGGCGGCTTGCTGAGCCTGAGCGTGCAAGTGCTGCAGTTGCTCCGGGTCGGCGTCCTCGCGGTGCGTGTAGCGCGAGGACATACCTTCGGCGAGGATGGCGGCGCGCACTTCGTGACCTTCGCGGGCCAGTCGTGCCATCGTGCCGCCACAGCCGAGGATCTCGTCGTCTGGATGCGCAGCGACAACCAGGACTCTCATTTCTGGGGCTCCTTGGCTTTCCGCCGCCGGTTCGCTTTGGCCGATGCCTTGGGTTCAAGGGTAATATGAACGTCGGCCACGATTCGTCCATCGTACAGAGCGGACCGGCTGAACTCGAAACGATAACCGTCGTGAGACAGAAATGCCCGAGGATAGCCTTCGGCGTCAAGCATGCGGATGAAATCGTGGAGTTGCTCCAGAGAATCGAGTTTTGCGATCTGGCTTTCTTCCGGTTTCCTGCGCTTGAAGTTCACGGCTACTCCAGTTTGCGGTAGAGCGTGCATTTCATCGCGGGCGATCTGCTGAATCATTTCTGCCGAAAGTGCGGACGCACGGAGATAGATTTCCTCAGCGCCGCCCTCGAGGGACAGACTCCTTTTCAGATAGACCGGGCCCGCATCCAATTCCGAGGTCATTCTTAGAGCCGTCAACCTCGTCTCCCGATGGCCGCGAACAATCAGATTCTGCAGCGGGCTCCCGCCTCGCCCATAGGGGACGTCCGTCATGTGGAAGCAAACGCACTCGACCTCCGCGAGAATCTCCGGCGGCACCTTCCACGACCAGTGCAGAAAAAAAATGTAGCGAGGACGGAGTTCTCGAATGTAGGCGAGAGACAATTCCTCCTGCTTCCCAACATAATGCCAATCCCCGGCAAGCTTGCTAAGAACTTCGCCGAACACACGGCGATGCCAGGATTTGCATCCCGCCACGAGATATCGCTGCGAAAGCTGTGTCACTTCGCCGTCCGGAGGTAGTGGAGGGCGGTTTGTCCTTTTACAACGACAGTCTCCATACGCTTAAAGCCAGCTCTCTCAAAGGCCTTCGCGGAAGCGATATTTTCGGGCTTCACAAAGGCGTTCAACCGAGTAAGGCTCCACTCCTCGAATGCCCAAACGGCGCCCAGATCAATCAAACGGCCGGCAAAACCCAACCCTCGGAGACGACCGTCCACAGTAATATCGAGATTGGCATCGCTCCCCCCGTGCTTTTCGAACCGTATCTGACCCACTGGGACACCCGAAGTATCCAGGCACACCAGAATACGGCAATTCTGATCGTTAAGCTTGCGTCGGAACCATTCAACATGTTCCTCCCACCGGATCATTTGCGAAGAGAATGCCGAGGCGCGCACGAGCGGATCATTGGCCCATTCCCACAGTAGCTTACAATCTTCATCCTGCACGAGCCTAATGGAGAGTGAGCCCCCCTGGAGAACGGACACAACCCGCGCGGCCCCGCGACCGTCCACCAAGTCACGTCCTCGCTCAGACATTTCCTGCCTGGCTGCGGGGGAATCGGCTATCCTCCGGAGCTGCGGAGCGAACGTGCTCGCGGTGATGTTGGAAGCGCCGCCCAGGTTCACAACGATTCCCTGTTTACCTAGTTCGTTCGCAATCCCTTGCTGGTTGTCGGCCAGAACAATTAATAATGCGGGCAGGCCTAGAAAGCACATTTCCCAGCTGGTAGTCCCGGCGCCAGCCACAGCAACATCCGCAGTTGCGATCAGTTCTGGCATATTCGAGGCGTTCTCCACCAACTGGACAGTGCTGCAATCGCCGGCGAATTCGCGTAATTTGGCCAAATGAGGATTACTGCCGCCCACGACGATCGTCATGTCGAAATCGCGTTCCGACAGAATCGTCTCTGCAATCAGCTGCGTCACGTTATCCGGATCGCTTCCGCCCATCGTCACCAGCACCTTGCGCGCGACAACCGGGATTTCCCGCTTCCACCCACGCCAAGCTGTAAACTCGCGGCGCAACAGGGCAAAGCGCGGACCAAGCAGGAGCTTCGTCGAGAGTTCCCGGTTCCGATACAGCTCTTCGATGGCGTGCGCGTTCTGATTCAGCACCAGATCCGCTAAGTAGTGTGCAGCGTGGCCGTTGTCGTCGATGAACAGGACCTTCATGCCGCGGCTTTTCAGGCTTGCCTGGTATTCGGCGCCAAACTCGTAGCTGTCCACTACCACCCACGACGCGCCGCGCTGGTGCGCCAGTTCCGCAGTTTCCTCAGCATCGGCGGCGCTCCCGACTTGAGCGCTCACTCGCGCCACCTCGAACCCCTCATTTCGCAGACGCCCCTCGACTGCTGGCGTCGTTTGAGCCATCGCGAAAATGGCGCGCCCACCGGCATCCTCCCAGGCTTGCGCCAGGGCTAGACACCGCATGACATGGCCGGTGCCGATGGCCACGCTTGCTTCTGTCCTCAGCACTAAATCAGCCACGCCTGATTCGCTCTGCATTCTCTACTTTTCAAATGGAGTCATGATCAACCATTCCATGATCGCCGGCCGCCGCTCGCTGAGTATGAGGTATCTTTCGTTAATATCGTACTTGCCTAACTGTTCGTATCGATAGGCATGCACTTTTTGGATGTCATCTATACTCTTAACCGAGCGAACATGATGCGTCCTGGAAAAAATGGCATGCAGACGCGAACTGATGTCTATCTTGATGAAATCGTGCGCTTCAACGATCAGGCTGTGCCTGGCTAAGAACTGCGCCATTTCGTCATCAAACAGTTCTGCTTCGTAACCCTCGCAGTCCGCGATGATAAGCGCGCTGCTCCCGAGGGGAAGCGAGCGCAGCACGGTCTTGTCGCACAAGCTTCCGATATGGATCCTGCCGTCCACTCCATTCAGTTTCGCCATTTCAGCACAGGCCGGTCTGGCTTGTGGGTTCGTGTCGAAGGCATAGATAGCCGCATTCCTTAGTCTTAGCCCGAGGCCTACTGCGTAGTAGCCCTCCGCGCATCCGACATCGACCACCGCGGTGTATTCGTGGGCAAGCAACTCCTCAAGCGTGGCATGCAGTTCCGACTCGTACGACCCCAGAAGCTTGGGCAATAGCGCGCTCCCAGCGGACTGCAGCCGCGGATAACGCATGCCTTTGAACGGGCCGGTAGCGACCGTCAGGCTTGGAAACAGATCAGCCGCGATTCTGGTCAAGGTTGCGTCGCGCTGCGAGTTCTCCCGTACCCATCGCGCGTGTCCATAGATCTGGCCGAAATAGCGTGACACTCGACCGCACGCGCCATAGATAAACCAGGCAAATCGGTTACCAGCGGTGCGTTCAATAAGGCGCTTGGCGACTGTCTTCATCGGGGCTAAATCGTCTTCTGGACGACGTGCCGGTTGATTTCCGCAAGCCCTGGTTCTCGCTCCACAATGTTCAGCACGTCCAGCCAGGTAAGATCGTGTCGATCAACGCCTCTGGCGTAAACCGCACGCAGAAATTCCAGGTCCTCCGGCGTATCGAGCGTCCAGCGGTACTGACTGTAGTCGTGATCCCCTTTCACGGAAAGAAGTTTGAAGCGCTCGGGGTGCTGGTAAAGAAAAGGTGTGACGTGCTCGCGCTGGTAGGCCTGTCGGGCTTCGGCCCACGCGCACTCGAGGGCGGCGAAAGTCATGACTTCTGTGTCCAGCCCTCTGGGATAGGTTCGCTCCAGTGCGTTGCTCGCATAATCCGGCCGCTCGACGAGGAACTTTTGGATAGTCTCGTCGCTGACTTCGGGATCAATCAGTGGGCAATCGGATGTAATTCTCACAACAACCTCAGCCCCCGCCTGCTGAGCAGCACGATAATAACGGTCGAGCACATCTTGCTCGCTGCCGCGAAACGGTTCAGTTCCCAGGCGTTTGCATTCATTCAGGATCACTTCGTCGGCCGGTTCCGCAGAGGTCGCTACCACCACGTCGCTCACAAGCCGGCATCCGCGTACCCGCGACACGACTCGCTCCAGCACCGTGGCACCGGCCAGGTCCTTCAGCACTTTGCCGGGGAGGCGCGTGCTCCCCATGCGAGCCTGAATGATTGCGACCACTCTCATGCAAAGTCTTCTCTTCTTTTCTCTTCGCCTTCTGCGAAAACTTCAGCGAATTATCGCCCTCACTTGGTGGCAAACACCTTGGCCAGTGTTTTCGCGATGCCCCGTTGCTGCAGCACCTCTTTCAATCGCTTCGCGCGGCGCATGAGGATCGACCCTGGCAGTTCGGGAAAACTGCCAACCTTGTGCGCCTTGCGGCGGCTCACCAGCCTGCCCACAAGCTCCTGTTCATACACATTTCCCGCGATGTAGACGCGAGGGCGCTGGCTGGCGTTCAGAACCGCGATGGCTTTGCCGATTTGCTCGATGTCGAATTTCAAATCAACATGCCCATGCAAAATCTTGACTGGGCCCGCCAGATAGCCCTGACCGCGAAACTTGCAGTTATATTCCCGGGTCAGTGTCGCAATGCGCGCCTCATTCTCATATAGGGCTGCGCGAAAAAAAGGCTGGTCGTTGATCGCAAGATTTGGATTTTCCTCCAGAAACCTCTTGTACAGGTCAGCCCAGGTCACCAGCACCCGATCCATGAGCGCGGACCGCTTGAGCAGAAGAATCCCGGTATTGAATTCGGGGAAACTCGTGGGAATGTCCGGCCGCGGGTAACGATGGAACCAGTCAGTGTCGAGGTACTCCTCGTGAGTTGCAGCGCAATCGAAGCGGTCGAGAAGTGAAAATAGCTCCGGAAACGGCTCGGCGACATAGATGTCGGCATCCACGAAAATGGTTTGCTCGTAGGGAGACTCACGAATCAGCCGGGTCTTGTCATAGAAGCCATCCCCTGAGGGTTCGACCTGGATGACGCGATCGTAGCAGGCGCCGCTCACCGGAAACTGCGAGAACACGGTGATGGGCAGGTCGGGCATCACGGTCTTCAGTCTTTCCGCAGAAGTGCGCAGAAGGCCCACGTAGCGCGGGTCCTGCGTCACAATGTAAACGGCCCCGGTTGACATTTTTCCGATTTCCTCGAATGTGTACAGCATCAATCGGCTTAAGGAACAGGGTCGGCGTCTGCGATCACGGGCTATCCCGTGATGCTCGGCCACGGTCTCCGCGATCAATACTAACGTTGACGCACTCTTAGGACAAACACACAGACTCGAACGCCGACCTGCCGGAACTTTTCGGTAGACAAGGCAAAGCCCTGCAAGATAAAAGAGAGGTGCCCCGCGAACACCTTTCACGGGCGAGTGCAGACGGGGTAGCGCAAGATTTCTAAATGCTTACCGAAGAGCGGCAAAGAGCGATCCTTGAGATACTGCGCCGGGAAGGGCGGGTCCTGGTGGTGGATCTGGCCAAGCAGTTCCACACCTCCCAGGTCACGATCCGCAAGGACCTGGAGATTCTCCACGTCAAAGGCCGCGTTCACCGCACCCACGGTGGGGCGCTACCGGCGCGTGAAGGCGCGCTCGAAGACCCTACCTTGCGGGAAAAAGAGAAGCTGCATCGCAAAGAGAAGCTGCAGATTGCCGCGGCGGCCGTGCGTATGGTGGCGGAAGGGCAGGTGGTGATCCTTGATTCCGGCACGACTACTACGGCGATTGCCCGTGCCCTGCGGAATTTTCAGAACCTGACCATCATTACGAATGCAGTGAACATTGCCGCCGAGCTTTCCGGATCCGCAGTGGAAGTAATTCTGACCGGGGGCAATCTGAGAAAGAATTCTTTTTCTCTGGTGGGGCCGATTGCGGAGGAGACGCTGCACAAGCTTAATGCGGACATCCTTTTTCTCGGGGTCGACGGATTCGATGTGCAATATGGACTGAGCACACCCAATCTGCTGGAAGCGAAGGTGAACCGCGCCATGATCGAAATCTCGCAAGTTGCGGTGGCGACTTGTGATTCCAGCAAGTTTGGCAAGCGGAGCCTTTCGCTGATCGCACCGCCTTCCGCCCTGCAGCATGTCATCACCGACGAAGGTATTCCGAAGGCAGACCTGATCGCGCTGAAGAAGTCCGGAGTGGAAGTGACGATCGTCTGATTGGCGATCGTCTGACCGCCTGCTTTGTGACGCTCGCATCGCCGCGATCGATGCGGCACAAAACTATGCTCACCTTCAAGAAAGTTGCCGACTTAAGAGTCGTGCTGCTCGCGTTGCCGCTGATCGGCGGGCTGGCAGTGGGGAGTTTCGCGCAAAGTTCCGGGCAAAGTCCAGCGCAAAGTTCCGTACAACATTCTTTGCTCTACGGAGCGTCTGCGGGCGCGGCTAAAGCGGAAATCCGGAACCAGCTTCTCTCTGTGTCGAACCAGATGATGGAAGCGCAGTGGTCGGTTCGCGGAGGCAAGCTGACTGGGTTGAAGTTTGTGATCCGCGGGACGGAATCGGAAGTGGCTCTGCCGCGCGATCCCTTTCTTCTGATTTTCAAGGATGGGACGTCCATACGCGCGTCGGAGATGACAATCGCCGATGGGCCGCGAATCGAAGTTCTGCACGCCGATCCCGCGGCGTCGCGCTCCGCTGAACATTTCGCAGGACGGGCGATTCTTGTTCGGCTGCACGATCCCACTGGAAAGATTTCTGTCAACTGGCGCGCGATCCTGCGCGACGGCTCCAACTATGTTCGTGAGGAGATTACGATTTCCGCGCCGAATAACGATCAAGCGATCGCTGAAGTGCGTTTGTTCGAGGGCCCGGTGCCCGGCGCGCGGGTGATTGGGAGCGTCAAAGGATCCCCAGTGACGGCCGGAGATTTGTTTTTGGGTTTTGAAGATCCGTTGGCGCAATGCGAGGCGCGCGCGACCGTGATTTGCGGCATGAAAAGGGAACTGCCGCTCAGGAAAGGACAGTCGGTTGACTATTCGCTGGTCATTGGAGCGGCACCTCCGGGACAGATGCGGCGCGGCTTCCTGAACTACGTGGAGCGGGAGCGGGCACATCCCTACCGGACATTTCTGCATTACAACACCTGGTATGACATTGGGTTTGGCAAGCCGTACGACGCGGCGGCGGTGCTTGACGTAATCAGCGCGTTCGGAACCGAGCTGGTCCGCAAGCGCGGAGTGAAGCTGGATTCTTTTCTGCTGGACGATGGATGGGACAATCCCCATTCGACCTGGCAAATGAACTCGGGATTTCCGGGTGGGCTGGTTGCGGTAAACCGCGCTGCGCACGAATACGGCGCTGCGATGGGAGTTTGGCTGTCTCCATGGGGTGGTTACGAGGAAGCGAAAAAGGAGCGACTCGAGTTTGGCCGGAAGAACGGTTTCGAAACCAATGAAGGAGGGTTTGCGCTGTCGGGGCCGAAGTACTACGCGAGGTTTCGGGAAGTCTCGCTCGATTTCATTCGTGACGGAGTCAATCAGTTCAAAATTGATGGCACCGGCAATGTCGACAGCGTATTTCCGGGCAGCAGTTTCGACAGCGACTTTGCGGCAGCGATCAGTTTGATCCGGGACTGGCGGGCGAAGAAACCGAACCTTTATGTGAATCTGACGACCGGAACCTATCCCTCGCCGTTCTGGTTGCGGTACGCCGATTCGATCTGGCGTGGGGGAGATGATCACAGCTTTGCGGGAGTGGGCAGTTGGCGAGAGAAATGGATCACTTACCGCGATGCGCAGACTTATCAGAACATTGTGCAGGCCGGGCCGCTGTTTCCGCTGAACTCCCTGATGCTGCATGGGCTGATTTATGCGCGGCAGGCCGAGCACCTCGATAGTGATCCGGGAAATGACTTCACCAATGAAGTCCATGACTACTTTGGAACGGGAACGCAGCTGCAGGAGATGTACATTTCGCACGCGCTGCTTTCAAAGAACAATTGGGACGTGCTGGCGGAAGCTGCCAACTGGTCGCGGCGCAATGCGGGAACACTCAGAGACACGCATTGGATCGGCGGTGATCCGGGCAAGCTCGAAGTTTACGGTTGGGCGGCTTGGTCAATGACAAAGGGAATCCTCACGCTGCGCAACCCGGGTGACCAGCGCCAAAGCATTGCGGTCGACATAGGGCGGGCGTTTGAACTGCCGCCCGGAGCGCCGCGCAGCTTTGTCGCGAGCAGCCCGTGGAACCAGGACCGAGGAACGGCGTCGGTGTCGTTAGGAGCTGGTGAAGAGCACGTCTTCACGCTGGAGCCCTTCGAAGTGCTCACTCTCGAGACGCGACCATTACTTCTGATGGAAAAGCGCGCGAAAGCCACGACCAGTAATTGACTTCAGGAATAGCAGGGCTGCCTGGCCGAAATTCGCCGGAGGTGGGACTTTGGCGGCAGCCAGGCCGCGGGCGAGATGGGTCTTGGCGGACGGATGTCCGGTGCTGAGAGTGCAGGGCTCTTTCGGTTTAGCCCGGCACATGGGGCAGCGGACGGATAATATGTGCCGCACCGTGAGCTTCGCGACTTCCACACCAGTATTATTCAACGTTGCGGACTTAAGAACTGGTCAATCTTGCTCTTAAATGATCACAATCGCCCAAATTGGGAATGCTCTGTGACGAACCAGGGTCTTTGGGAGCTAAAGCTAGACCGCGAGATTTGGTTCTCGTTGAAGACAGTCATTTGAGATTTCTGGCAGCCGACTGATAGAGTTGCGTCGGACAGCAACTGTCTAAGCCGCTCGAACGCATGGTCGGATTTCTCTCCATTCTCGCCGTGGGATTTTTTCTGGGGATGCGCCACGCCACCGACCCGGACCACGTGATCGCGGTCACAACCATCGTCAGCAATCAGCGCAATCGCATGCGTTCGG
>Ga0307478_10003632_pt1 | contig 11378 bp, 10 predicted proteins | sample atmos_gasesECM4C_2_FD_203713 | JGI IMG/M metagenome (GOLD analysis project Ga0307478, IMG submission 203713) | Hardwood forest soil microbial communities from Morgan-Monroe State Forest, Indiana, United States - atmos_gasesECM4C_05 | ecosystem: Environmental > Terrestrial > Soil > Temperate...
CCGCCCCGCCCGCTTCGTAGGCCCTGGCGAGCGACGGCGGATCGAAGTCGGCTCGAATCAGGCCCTTGGACGGGGAGGCCTTCTTGATCTCGGCGATCAGCGCATAATCGCCGGCCGCAAGTTTGCTGTGGATGGCACTGAGAAAGCCGCGGGGGGGCGGTGCGCATCGTGCGAGCGCCTCAACGTCCGCAAGCGGCAGCGCGCGCTTGGCGCTTGCGATTTCGTCGCGCTTATAGGCCTCGATCTTGGAAAGTATATCGGACACCGCGACGCCTCCTCGGCGTTATTTGTTGGAGACCGCGACCAGGTGCGTGAGCCGCGTCGCCGCGGCACCGCTGTCGAGCGATTTCCGGCCGATCTCGACGCCCTCCTTGAGAGTTTTGGCACGGCCGGCCACGACGAGCGCCGCCGCGGCGTTCAACAGCGCGACGTCGCGATAGGGGCTCGGCATGCCATCGAGCACGCTTTGCAGCGCCACCGCATTGGCATCGGCGTCGCCGCCCTTGAGGCCATCGCTCGTGCAGCGCTCGAGGCCCGCTTCCTCGGGCGTGACCTCGAAGGTGCGGATCTCGCCATTCTCCAGTGCGGCAACAAAAGTCGGCGCGGTCAGCGTGATCTCGTCGAGGCCGTCAGAGCCGTGCACTACCCAGACGGATTCGGAGCCGAGGTTTCGCAACACCTGCGCCAAAGGCTGCACCCATTGCCGCGAGAACACGCCGACCATCTGTCGCTTCACGCCGGCCGGATTGGACAAGGGCCCCAACAGATTGAAAATGGTGCGGGTCGCAAGCTCGACCCGGGTCGGGCCGACATTCTTCATCGCTGGATGATGGGCGGGCGCGAACATGAAGCCGATCCCGGCCTCGCGCACGCAGCGGCCGACGTCTTCCGGTTTGAGATCAATCTTGACCCCGAGCGATGCCAGCACGTCGGCCGCGCCCGAGCGTGAGGAGAGGGCACGGTTGCCGTGCTTGGCGACGGGCACGCCGCTGCCTGCGACGATGAAGGCGGCGCAGGTCGAGACGTTGACCGAACCGGAGCCGTCACCGCCGGTGCCGACGATATCGACGGCCTCGACTGGAGCAGTGACGCGCAGCATCTTGCCGCGCATCGCCGAGACCGCGCCGGTGATCTCCTCCACCGTTTCTCCGCGCACGCGGAGCGCCATCAACAAGCCGCCCATCTGCGAGGGCGTGGCCTCGCCGGACATCATGCTGTCGAAGGCGCTGGCCGCCTCCTCGCGCGTCAGCGCGGCGCCGGTAGCGACTTTGCCAATGATCGATTTGAAATCGTCCATCACGTAACTCGAGCGCTGTCTAATTGTTGCCGCTGGCGCCGGTCGCCTGGGCGAAGGCTTCCTCGTTGATCTTCGTGCCGATGTCCTTCTCCAGCTTGGTGACGTAGGCCGCAAGCTGCTCATCGCTCAGGGTGCGCTGCAGGGTGTCCTTCAGCTTCTTGGTCTCGGCGGAGGCGAAATCGACGGGTGGCACGGTAATGTCGGTGACGCGGAACACGACCCATTCGGTATCGCTGTCGCCTGCCGCCTGGCCAACATTGTCCTTGGCGGTCTTGAAGGCTGCAGCGACGACGTTGGAGGGCAGGCCGGGGACCGAGCCGTCGCGTTTTAATCCTGTGGCGGTCGCAGCCGTCAGGCCCAGGCTTGCTGCTTCGTCAGCGAGCTTGCCGGTCGGGCCGAGCTTCTGCGCGAGTTCGGTCGCCTTGGCGCGGATACGGCTTGCGACCTGGTCCTCGCGCCAGCGCGCCTCGACCTGATCCTTGACTTCATCGAGGGTGCGGTCGCGCGGCGGGGTGATGCCGAGCACGTCGTACCAGACGTAGCCTCCGCGATAGGAAATCGGCTCATTGTCGACGCCGACGTCGCTGTTGAAGGCCTGCGCCACCACGCCGAGGCCCTGCGGGATGTTGGCCGGCTGGCCGTTGGGCTGGTTGCCGGAGCGATCGACCGCATCGATTGTGGTCGCGGCAAGCCCGAGTTTCTGAGCTGCCTCGGTCACGCTCGCACCGCCGCCGCGCTCGTCTTCGAACTTGTCGCGCAGGCTCGCGACCTGGTCGCGTGCGTGGGCCGTTGCGATTTCACTCTTGATCTGGGGCGCGAGGCTTTCGTAGCTCGGTTGCTCCGCCGGTTGGATCTTGCCGACCTTGATCAGCGCCACGCCAAAGCGGCCCTGCACAGGCTGGCTGACCTCGCCCGAGGGCAGCGAGAATGCCGCGTCCGCAAAGGCCGGATCGAGAATGCCGGACTTGCTCACGAGCCCAAGATCGACGTCGGCTGGGCTAAGCTTGCGCTCCTTGACGAGGTCGTCGAACGACAGTCCGGAGGTAATTCGGGAGCGGGCGGCCACAGCTTCGTCCATGTTCGGGAACACAACCTGCGACACCTCGCGCTTTTCCGGCGTCCCCAAGTGCTCCTTGCGCTGTTCATAGAGCTTCCTGGCATCGTCGTCGGAGACCTCGGACCATTTGCCGATCTCTTCCGGCGTCAGCACCACGAAGACGATCTTGCGATATTCGGGCGCGCGGAACTGCGCCTTGTGCTCGTCGAAATAGCTGGCCAGCGCCTCCGGTGACGGCGGATCGATGGTGCCGGCTTGCGCGGCGCCAAGCTTGATGTACTCGATCGCGCGCTGTTCATTCTGGAAGCGGCTCGATACTTCCAGGAGCGCCTTCGACGGCTCAAGGCCAGCCGAGAGGGTACCCGCGATCTGCCGCCGCAGCGACACGCGCCGCTGGTCGGCGATATAGCGTGCCTCCGTGAAGCCGAACTGGCGGATCATGTACTGGAAGCGCTGCGGATCGAACTGTCCGTTCGTGCCCTTGAAGTTCGGATCGGAGAAGATGACACGCATGGTCTCGGCATCGGATTGCCCGAGTCCGAGCCGGCGCGCTTCTTCATCGAGCGCTGCTTCGGCGAGCGTCTGCTCCAGCAGCTGGCGGTCGAAACCGAAGGCGCGCGCCTGCTCCTGCGTCAGCGGGCGGCCGAACTGACGGCCGAGCTGCTGCAGCCGGTCGGTGTAAAGCTGCCGGAACTCGTTGACAGAAATCTCGGTGCTACCCACGGTGGCGAGCGTCGATTGCCCGAAGCCTCTGAAGATGTCGGCAATGCCCCAGACGCCAAAACTGACGATTAAGGCCCCCATGGCAACCGTCATAATGGTTTTGCCGAGCCAGTTTGATGAGGCTTTCCGCAATCCTCGAAGCATGAGATCCAACTTGTCTTTAGGGGAACCGGTGACCGCGCTTATAGCGGATGCTGTAAAAGGGCGTCACCGAATTGATAAGACATAATAAAGACGCAAGACGGCCGCTGCAACCTTGGGACTTCTAGCGAATGGTCGGCGTTAAGCCCTTGAAAACGCGGTTAAGACCCCGGTCCGGTCTGGAACTGACCTTGCTCCTCTGCTAGCGCATGGACAAATCGTTTTTCGCGGGGACAATGCCATGACCGATGCCATCCTGCCTTTGATCGCCGGCAACTGGAAAATGAACGGATTGAAGGCCGCCGCAGGCGAGTTCGAGGCCATGCTGGCGGGCGCCCCCGCTGTCGCGGCCAAGGCGGATCTTTTGGTCTGCCCGCCCACGACCCTGATTGCGGCGTTCGCCGACATGGCCCGTAACACCGCGGTCAAGGTTGGCGCCCAGGATTGCCACCCCAAGCCATCAGGCGCGCATACCGGCGATATCTCGGCAGAGATGCTGGCCGATGCCGGCGCTGCGGCCATCATCGTCGGCCATTCCGAACGGCGCGCCGATCATGGCGAGAGCGATCTCCTGGTCCGGCAGAAAGCGGAAGCGGTCTGGCGAGCCGGCCTCAAGGCCATCGTCTGCATCGGAGAGAGCGAGGAACAGCGTAATGCCGGCCAGACGCTGGAGATCCTGCGTGGCCAGCTCCATCTGTCGCTTCCGGATAGCTCAACGTCCGACAATCTGGTCGTGGCCTATGAGCCGATCTGGGCGATCGGCACCGGTCGCACCCCAACGGCCGCAGATGTTGAGCAAATTCATAGGTTTATTCGGGATTTTCTCACCGAGCGGTTCAAGGGTGAGGGGGCCGAGATGCGCATTCTCTATGGCGGCTCGGTCAAGCCCTCCAACGCAGCCGAGCTAATGGCGGTGGCCAACGTCAACGGTGCGCTGGTAGGCGGGGCCAGCCTGAAGGCGGCCGATTTCCTTGCGATTGCGCAAGGGTGTCCCTAGCTAAAAGGTGCAGCGGTTCGGGGTGGCTTTGCCGCCTCCGTTCGTGTAACACCCGCGCAACTCCATTGAATCCCGCAAGCCGCCTCGCTTGAGCCCGCGCCGGGCCGCGAGCTATGCTTGTGACGGAAGGTTAAGATGCAGACTGTCGTTATTGTCGTTCACCTCATGATCGTCATCGTGCTGATCGGCGCGGTGCTGCTGCAAAAATCCGAAGGCGGGGGCCTTGGGATGGGCGGTGGCGCCGGTTTCATGTCGAGCCGCGGCACCGCCAATCTGCTGACCCGCACGACCGCGATCCTGGCTGTCGGCTTTTTTGCCACCAGCCTCTTGTTGTCATGGCTCGCGAGCCTCGACCGCAAGCCGACCTCGATCATCGGCAGCCAGCCGGCCTCGCAGACCCAGCCGGGCGGGGCGACGCCGGTGGCACCGCCGACTAGCGGCGGCGTGCTCGATACGCTGAAGAAGGCCGACGAGCAGCAGAACCAGGCCCCGGCCGCGCCGCAGGCGCCGCGCTCGCAATAAAGCAAGGTGGCCATGCAGGATGTCGGCTTCCATCCTGCATCCGAAATAGCCATCAAGGCATTGGCAGAACTCTCGCTTTTCGATTCACCCACAACTGCGGCTGAAGTTGGCCGCAGGTAGCGATTCGTTTTGCGAATCGCGTTAACGGCGTTAAAGGTTAAGTCCCATGGCGCGGTACATCTTCATCACCGGCGGCGTGGTTTCCTCGCTCGGTAAAGGTCTGGCTTCAGCGGCACTTGGCGCGCTGTTGCAGGCTCGCGGCTACAAGGTCCGGCTTCGCAAGCTCGACCCCTATCTCAACCTCGATCCCGGAACGATGTCGCCGTATCAGCACGGCGAAGTTTTCGTGACCGACGATGGCGCCGAGACGGATCTCGATCTCGGCCATTACGAGCGCTTCACCGGGCGACCGGCCACCAAGGCCGACAACATCACCACCGGGCGCATCTATCAGGACATCCTCACCAAGGAACGGCGCGGCGATTATCTCGGCGCGACCATCCAGGTGGTGCCGCACGTCACCAATGCCATCAAGGAGTTCATCCTCGAAGGCAACGAGGCCTACGATTTCGTGCTGGTCGAGATCGGCGGCACGGTCGGCGACATCGAAGGCTTGCCGTTCTTCGAGGCGATCCGGCAGCTGAAGAACGAGCTGCCGCGCGATCATGCCATCTACATCCATCTGACGCTCTTGCCCTATATTCCGAGCGCAGGTGAGCTGAAGACAAAACCCACCCAGCATTCGGTCAAGGAGCTGCGCTCGATCGGCATCCAGCCGGATATCCTGCTCTGCCGCACCGATCGTCCAATCCCGAAAGAGGAACGGCGCAAGCTCGGCCTGTTCTGCAATGTGCGTGAGAGCGCCGTGATCGAGGCGCGCGACGCCGACAACATCTACGCTGTGCCCGAGGCCTATCATGCCGCCGGCCTCGACGACGAGGTGCTGGCGGCGTTCGGCATCGAGGCGCGAATTCTGCCGACGCTGCAGAGCTGGCAAACCATCAACGAGCGTGTCCGCAATCCCGAGGGCAATGTCACGATCGCCGTTGTCGGCAAATATACCGGGATGAAGGACGCCTATAAGTCGCTGATCGAGGCGCTGTCGCATGGCGGCATCGCCAACAAGGTGAAGGTTAATCTCGACTGGATCGAGAGCGAGGTGTTCGAGAACGAAGACCCCGCGCCCTTCCTCGAACATGTCAACGGCATCCTGGTGCCCGGCGGCTTCGGCCAGCGCGGCGCCGAGGGCAAGATCAAGGCGGCGCAGTTCGCGCGCGAGCGCGACGTGCCCTATTTCGGTATCTGCTTCGGCATGCAGATGGCGGTGATCGAAGCGGCGCGCAACCTTGTCGGCATCGAGAAGGCCAATTCGACCGAGTTCGGCCCGACGGCCGAGCCGGTGGTGGGCCTGATGACCGAATGGCTGCGGGGCAATGAATTGGAGAAGCGCTCCGGGAGCGGCGATCTCGGCGGCACCATGCGGCTCGGCGCTTATCCCGCGATCCTCAAGCGCGGCAGCCGGGTGTCGAAGGTCTATGGCGATGCAACCGAGATTTCCGAGCGCCACCGTCACCGCTATGAGGTGAACATGGCCTACAGGGACCGGCTCGAGCAGCACGGCTTGAAGTTCTCAGGCCTCTCGCCCGACAGCGTGTTGCCGGAAATCGTCGAATATGAGGACCATCCCTGGTTCATCGGCGTGCAGTTCCACCCCGAGCTGAAATCGCGCCCGTTCGAACCGCATCCCTTGTTTGCATCATTCATCCAGGCAGCCGTCGTGCAGAGCCGGCTGGTGTGATCTGCGTCAGCCGCCTTTGACGGCAGTCGAAATTGTTGCGACAAAACCCCGCAAGCGACAACAAGAACAGGGGAGTGATGTCGATGATCTACGAAATGCGCGTCTATCGTGCCTTGCCGGGCCGGTTGCCGGCGCTGCTCAAGCGCTTTGACACGATCACGCTGAAGCTTTGGGAAAAGCATGGCATCAAGCAGGCCGGCTTCTTCACAACCCTGGTCGGGCAGTCCAACCAGGAATTGACCTATTTCCTGGCCTGGGAATCGCTCGCCGACCGCGACAAGAAATGGATGGCGTTCCAGAGCGATCCGGATTGGATCTCGGCGCGGTCGCAGACCGAAGCTGATGGTCAGATCGTCGAAAACATCACCAGCCAATTGCTGACGCCCACGCCGTTCTCGGCCGTGAAGTGAGCGGCGCGCCGCCGCGGCGCTCGCTGCTGGTCTGATATTCGATGCCCCCGCGCAAAATGGGGTTGATCCGCCATGGAGGGGCCGTATGGTCCCTCCCGAAAGGAAACGAATATCGTGGACGCCAAACAATCTGCCAGCCCCCTGGTGGCGATCGGCCCGGTCAAGTTCGGCAACGACCTGCCGCTCTCCATCATCGCGGGACCCTGCCAGCTCGAAAGCCGCGCGCATGCGCTGGAGGTGGCGTCAGCGTTGAAGGAGATCGCTAGCCGGCTGAAGATCGGGCTCGTCTACAAGACCTCCTTCGACAAGGCCAACCGTACCAGCGCGTCGGCCGAGCGTGGCCTGGGGCTGGCGCAGTCGCTGCCGATCTTTGCCGAAATTCGCTCCTCGCTGGGACTGCCCGTGCTCACCGATGTGCATGAGGCCGCGCAATGTCCTGACGTCGCGCAGGCGGTCGATGTGCTGCAGATTCCGGCGTTCCTGTGCCGGCAGACCGACCTCTTGCTCGCAGCAGCCGCGACCGGAAAGGTCGTCAATGTCAAGAAGGGCCAGTTCCTGGCGCCCTGGGACATGGCCAATGTGGTCGCAAAGATCACGGGCGCCGGCAATGCCAATGTGCTGGTGACCGAGCGCGGCGCCTCCTTCGGCTACAACACGCTGGTCTCCGACATGCGCGCGCTGCCGATCCTGGCGCGCACCACCGGCGCGCCGGTCATCTTCGACGCCACCCATTCGGTGCAGCAGCCGGGCGGGAAGGGAACATCGTCGGGCGGTGAGCGCGAATTCGTGCCCGTGCTCGCACGCGCTGCGGCGGCGGTCGGCGTAGCCGGGGTGTTCATCGAGACGCATCCCGATCCTGATCACGCACCATCGGACGGCCCCAACATGGTGCCGCTCAACGCGTTCGAAGGCCTGGTGCGAAAACTGATGGCGTTCGACGCGCTCGCCAAAAGCAAAGCCGACTGATGCACCGGACGGCGCCGCGGCCGCAACACACGCGTCTGCCCGCGGCGCTCAACATCATCACGATTGCGACCTTCGCCGCCAGCCTGTCGGCGCGCGCGCTCGATCCGGTGCTGCCGCATGTCGCCGAGGATTTTTCAATCAGCATCGCGACTGCCGCAAGCTTTGCGGCGGTCTTCGCCTTCACCTTTGCCGCCATCCAGCCGCTGATCGGAGCGGCCGCCGATCTCTTCGGCAAGGCGCGGCTGATGATCGCCTGCCTTGTCTTGCTGGGGCTCGCCAATATCCTCGGCTCGCTGTCGAGCTCGTTTTCGCTGCTGTTTGCGACACGCATCCTCGCCGGCATCGGCTCGGGCGGCGTGTTTCCGGTCGCGCTGGGACTGACCAGCGATCTCGTCGGCCCCGAAAGGCGCCAGGTCGCGATCGGGCGGACGCTTGCGGGCGCAATGACTGGAAATTTGCTGGGCGCTTCGGCCTCCGGCCTGATCGGCGATTTCCTGGGCTGGCGCGGCGTGCTTGCGACCTTGGGCGTGCTGGTCGTTGTAGCGGCGGTCGCGGTCGCTGCGGGCTTTCGTGGCGCACAACTGGAGCATCCACCGCGCACGAGCTTCTCGGCTCTGAAGTCCGGCTACCGCACCATTTTCACCAACCCCAATGCGCGCTTCTGTTTTTCGGCCGTGTTCCTCGAGGGCTGCTGCGTGCTCGGGCTGTTTCCCTACATCGCCTCGTTCCTGTTCGATCTCGGCGAAACCTCGCTATCGGTCGCGGGCATCGTGATCGCGGGCTTTGCCGTTGGCGGCCTGTTCTATACCCTCACCGTGTCGCGCCTTCTGCCTGCGCTCGGTATGAAGGGGATGATGATCGCAGGTACTGCGCTGGTCGGACTGCAGCTCATCGCGCTCGCCTTTGGGCCCGGGTGGAAGATCCAGTTTTTTGTCCTGCTGCTGATGGGTTGGGGCTTCTACACCTGCCACGGTTGCCTGCAGGTGTTTGCGAGCGAGCTCTCGGTCGAGGCCCGTGCCACCGCGCTGTCGCTGCACTCGTTCTTCTTTTTCATGGGCCAGACGGCAGGCCCAATCGCCTATGGCTTTGGCCTGCAGCACGCCGGCAAGGCGCCGACGCTTTTTTCGGCGGCTGTCGTGATGATCGCGCTCGGCCTTGTCTGCGCGCAATTCCTGCGGCCGCGACCGCCGAGCGATGTGGCTATGAGGCCTGACGTAAGACCTTAATTTTGGCGCATGATCCTTTCGGAAAACCGGTGCCCACTTTTCCGGATTACGCGCCAGCTAACCCCGCCCCCGATAGGGCGCGACGCCCTGGTCCGGCACCCACAGCCCCTTCGGCAGTTTGCCGGTCTGCCAGAACACGTCGATCGGGATGCCGCCGCGCGGATACCAGTAGCCGCCGATGCGAAGCCATTTCGGCTTGATCTCAGATGAGATCCGCTTGCCGATCATGACCGTGCAGTCCTCATGGAAGGCACCGTGGTTGCGGAAGCTCGCAACATAGAGCTTGAGCGATTTCGACTCGAGCAGCCATTGGCCCGGCGCATAGTCGATCACGAGATGTGCAAAATCCGGCTGGCCCGTGACCGGGCAGATCGAGGTGAACTCCGGCACGGTGAAGCGCACCAGGTAGTCCGCCCCCTTTTGCGGATTCGGCACGGGGTCGAGTTGAGCTTCCTGGGGCGTTTTGGGCCACTCGACCGCGCGCCCAAGCTGTAATGTTTTGCGAGCCATGGTTCCTTCGAGCATGGGACCGACGTGGACGCAAGCAGTCGCGCGGGAATGCGGTGTCAACAAGGGTCAAATCTAAGCGGGCGAGGTGGTCTGGATCACGACAAGGCGGTCATTGCCGGATTCGCAACCCCAGACTTCGCCGGGTCTGCCGTTCAACTGCCTGACATTGGCGTCCGCATTGTCGCTTGGGAAACCGTTGAACTTCTCGCTTGAGGGATCGAAGCGCACAATCGCATTGGCTGTGAAGTCCGTGAGCCAGACCTTGTCCTTCTCATCGACATAAACAGCGTAAGCGTGCGGATGGTCGCCCGGCAACTTCCAGCTCTTCCAGGAACCGTCGGCGGGATCGTGCACTGAGACATTGCCGCTGTTCCACTCGCTGACCCAGATCCGTCCTCGGGAGTCCGACCAGACCCGCCGCGCGCCTTGGTTGGGGGTGGGCGGCTGTACGACGGTCGCATTCCCGCTGGCGAGGTCGATCTTTGCGATGTAGCTGCCGGCGAGCGAGGCGAACCAGACATCGCCGCCGGGGGTTACCGTGATGCCGTATGGTCCGACTCCTTTCGGCGCCTTGAAGACGGTCATTTGACCGGACTTCGGTTCGAGCCGGCCATAGACGCCGGATTGGCCGGTGAACCAATAGGTGCCCGCTTTGTCGAAGACGCCGGTATTGAGATTGGCATAGGCATATTTCTCCGGCAGCGGAAACAGGGTTACCTTGTGATCGGCCGGCTCCACGCGCGCGATCGCATTCTGCCCGCCTTCGGTGATCCACGGCGCACCATCGGGACCGATGGTGACCCCGTGCGGGGCGCCACCTTTTCCGAGGCTGATCGTTTTGAATGAGCCGTCACGCGGGTCCAATCGGCCGAGCACGCCGCTGCCCTGGCCGGTACACCAGATCGTGCCGTCAGGCGCAGGCGCGGTGTCGTGCAGCCCGGTGCCCGGTGGGACCGGAAAATATTTCGTGCGGAACGGACTGCCCTCGGTCAGAGCCGGGCCGAGCCAGGCGGAGCTTGCGAGGATTGCGGTGGTCGAAGTGAGAAATTGACGCCGATTCATTGCGTTACCCCTCGGGCTTTCCGGTTTGAGGCTGGATGCACAAATCGACCTTGGCCGAACTTAGTCCGGACCCACCTCGCGCGTCAGGCGCGCGCCGTCGCCGAGCCGTTCACATTTCCTTGCGCGGCGTGTAAGACGCCCCCCGAACCCGACCGGACCAACCAAGGAAGCCAAACACCATGACCGCCATCGTCGACATCACCGGCCGTGAAATTCTTGACAGCCGTGGCAATCCGACCGTCGAGGTCGACGTGGTGCTGGAGGACGGCTCGTTGGGGCGTGCTGCCGTGCCGTCGGGCGCCTCCACTGGCGCCCATGAGGCGGTTGAACTCCGTGACGGCGACAAGGCGCGGTACCTCGGCAAGGGCGTGCAAAAGGCGGTATCCGCCGTCAATGGCGAGATTTTCGAAGCGCTCGCCGATATGGAGGTCGAGCAGCAGGTCCAGATCGACCAGACCATGATCGAGCTCGACGGCACGCCGAACAAGAACCGGCTCGGTGCCAACGCCATCCTCGGCGTGTCGCTCGCCTGCGCCAAGGCTGCGGCCGTGTCCCTCGACATGCCGCTCTACCGCTATGTCGGAGGCACCTCGGCGCGGACGTTGCCGGTGCCCATGATGAACATCGTCAATGGCGGCGTTCACGCCGACAACCCGATCGATCTCCAGG
>Ga0307478_10003633_pt1 | contig 11377 bp, 10 predicted proteins | sample atmos_gasesECM4C_2_FD_203713 | JGI IMG/M metagenome (GOLD analysis project Ga0307478, IMG submission 203713) | Hardwood forest soil microbial communities from Morgan-Monroe State Forest, Indiana, United States - atmos_gasesECM4C_05 | ecosystem: Environmental > Terrestrial > Soil > Temperate...
CACCAGCAGCGGAATGCCCGCAGCCACCCAGGTGAGAGTGCCTGTCGCTGTTCCCGATGTTCCCGTGGAATTGGTCCAGGTAACCGCCGTCACGCCCACGTTGTCGGATGCCAGGCCCTGGAACGTAATGGCGCTCGCAGTAGTCGAAACAATCGTGGAAGCCGGATTCGTGATCACCAGAGAGGGCGGCGTGGTGTTGCCCGGCGAGGACGGAGCCGAGCGCGGCGTGGTTGACGACGGAGGCGTAGACGGCTGCTGCTGCGATTGCTCGGTGACGTTGATCGTTTGCGTGACAATGTGACTCGCGGCATCGAATGCCGTGATCGTGATGCTGTTGGCTCCCAGGCTGAGCGGGACGGACGCGATTGTCCAGTTGGTTGAACCGATGGCGTTGCCGACCTGACCGTTCGTCGTGCTCCAGGCAATCTGCACTGGGCTCACGCCGCCGGAGGCCGTGCCGGAGAGAGAGACCGAGGATGCCGTCGTTGTGGATGTCGCGGTCGGGCTTTGTACCGTAAGCGTCAATGGCGCCGGTGGAGGCGTTGGTTGCGAGGGGGTGGAGCCTGGGGCCGCGCCGTAGTAGGACTGCACAACCGAAATATCGCCCGGAGCCAACGTCGTGTGTATCTGGTAGTAGGGATACATCACGTCGCTCGGGTCATCGGTATGGATCAAACCCAACGCATGGCCGGCTTCGTGCAGCGCTACGCTGTAAACGTCCGTGTCCACTCCTATCTGCCAGCGTTCGTCATCGTTGAAGTGCATGTCGCCGGCAATAGGCTCGGGATTCGTGGGCGCCGGATAGAACGTATGCGCGAGAACCGCGGGGCTATCGAACGGGTACGCGTCGCCGTGCGCCCCCGTCGCAAATAAGATGTTGGCCGTTTGTGGGGACCCGGCGCTTGCCGCCGCGCTGAATGTCACGTTCGCGTACGTTGACCATTCCTTGAACCCTCGCAGGATCTGTGCTTGGACGGAATTCGCCGGCAGCTTTTGGGTCAACTGCGAAAAGTAGTAACCCACCATCAAGCCGTTCGGCCCTGTGACATTCCACGGATAGCCCGTGCCCGCATACTGCGCTACCGTGCTCGACGCAACCGTCGCTCCCACGCACGGATACACGTGCTTGCCCGCCACCAGACCAAGCGATGCCGGAAAAATGTATGCCACCTCATCCCAGGAAGCCAGGCGCGAGAAATCTCCAAAATGTCCGCTTACCAGCACGTCGTGCGGCGACAGGTAAGGGTTCTCGATCAGGCGCAGACCGTGCTCCCGAACCATGAGGCGCGCTTCTCCACTGTTCACGTCCGGGTGAAACTCCACTATGTAAGTGCGCAGCCCGTCCGCCGTGCCTCCTTGCGCCAGGATCAGCGGGCTGATCTTGTCGCGTTGTTCCAGGCGCCCCACCCATCGGACCGGTAGCCCTTGGAGCGAGAAATCATCGGGCGCCGCGATCATTACCGTCGAGCGCGGAATAACGCCTGTTAAGGTGATGCCGCGCGCGCGCAATCGCTCGATCATCTCCGCGGTGACCGGTGTGTTGAACTGAACCAGATAGTGAGAGGTTCCGGTTGCTCTTCGCTGCAAGGGACTTGCCAGATACGCCGCCCGGTCTGGCAGTGGATCGATGTCTCTGGTCTTCAGATGGATGGTTTCGGCGGCCAAAGTAGCCACCCCCAATGCCGCCAGGGTTAGAAAGCGGAATAACTTCACACCTAGCTTATCGGACGATGGGAGATTTTCTTTAGCGCTGGTTCACTTCAGTTAATAAGCCATGAGATTCATTTCCCTCGCTCTCCTACCCCTGATCCCGCTTTCCGCCGGCACTACACCTCCGGCTCCCGCTGCCTACACCATCGCCACCGTGGCCGGCAGCAGTGTCGTGGGCGATGGCGGCCCCGCCACCTCGGCGGCTCTCAGCGATGCGGAAGGCGTCGCCGTCGATTCCCTGGGCAATGTCTATATCGCGGATTCCAACGACCATCGCGTCCGCAAAGTCGCCTCCGATGGCACCATTTCCACCGTGGCCGGCGACGGTTTTCCCGGCTTTCGTGGCGATGGCGGTCCCGCGCCTGCTGCCCGCCTCAACACGCCCTATGGAATCGCCGTGGACACCGCGGGTAACCTTTATATCGCCGACCTCGGCAATAATCGCGTTCGCATGGTCAGCCCCACCGGTACCATAACCACCGTTAGTGGTACCGACAAGCTCCAGGCCCCTCGCAACGTGGCCTTAGACGCGTCCGGCAATCTTTATATCTCCGAGTTCGGCGGCGCCCACGTGTGGATGCTCGGCACCGGCGGCGCCTTGCAGAACATCGCGGGCACCGGCGTCGCTGGATTTGGCGGCGATGGCGGTCCGGCTGCGGCCGCTCAGCTTTCCTTTCCCGCGGGCCTGGCATTTGACAACTCCGGAAATCTCTATATCGCCGACAGCAGCAACAATCGCGTGCGCAAGGTCGCGGGTGGCATCATCACGACGGTTCTGGGCACCGGCGACCCCGGCGCCGCGCTCCCCAATCAACTCAATCTGCCAACCGGCATCGCCGTCGATAGCGCAGGCAACCTCGATGTCGCCGACAGCAGCAATCAGCGCATCCAGCAGCTCACTCCCGCAGGCTCTGTGAACACCTTGCCCGGCATTGGTCGCGATCTGGCGGCGGACGCCGCGGGCGATCTCTTTCTTGCCAGCGGCGCATACGTGTTCGAGTTGACTTCCTCGCTCACCGAGAAGACCATCGCGGGTGACGGTTCGTACTCATTCCGCGGCGATGGCGGCCCTGCGATCTCCGCGCGCCTGAACGGCCCCGTGGACATCGCGCTCAATACCAGCGGCGTGCTGTACGTTGCCGACCAAAAGAATTTCCGGGTGCGCACGGTCGATGCCGCCGGTGTCATCTCCACGATAGACGGAGACGGAACCTCCGGCTTCGGAAACAATCAACTGAGCTTTCCCGGCGGCGTGGCCGTCGGCCAATCCGGCACGATCTACATCGCCGACCAGAACAATGACCGCATCCAGGCCATCCTGGGCTCCGGCAATACCGTCACGATCGCCGGAACCGGCATCCCGGGATTCAATGGCGATGGCTTGCCCGGCACCGCGACCCAGATCTTCTCGCCGGGCGCAATGGCGACGGGCCCAGATGGCACGGTATACTTCGCCGACAAAGGCAATCAGCGCGTGCGCGCGCTCCGGGCTAACGCTATCATCGTCACTCTCGCTCAGACGCCGGTCAGTGCCGTCGCCGTTGATGCCTCTGGCAACATATACATCGCGGATGGGCCTAATCATCGGATTCTGTCCATTGACCCGACGGGCCGCGCCTACGTGATCGCTGGAACCGGCACGCCAGGTTTCGCCGGTGACGGCGGCCCAGCCCTCGCCGCCAAGTTCAACTCGCCTGGCGGCATTGCCGCTGACGCGCACGGTAATCTCTTCATCGCCGATACCGGCAACAATCGCATCCGCGTTATCGGTGCTAACGGCAACCTCCAGACCATCGCCGGAAATGGCGCGGCCGATTTTGGCGGCGATGCCGGGCCTGCTCTCTCCGCCCTGTTGAACGCCCCCACGGGTCTGCTCGTGGATGCTTCCGGCAACCTCTGGATCGCCGACACCGGCAACAATCGCATCCGGGAACTGTCGCCGGCTTCCGCTTCCACCTCAGTGGCCTCTCAGCAAGTCACGCCGGCGCTCGCCTTGGTGAACGCGGCCAGCATGCTCACCGGTCCCCTTGCGCCCGGAGAAATCGTCACCATCTTCGGGTTGGGCATCGGTCCTGTGACTCCAACCAGCAGTCCTTCCGGCGTCACTCCAACCGGCCTCGCTCAGACGCAAGTTCTGTTCGACGGTCAGGCCGCCCCGTTGTTCTATGTCCAGGACAGCGAGATCATGGCGCAGGCGCCCTATGAGATCGCGGGCAAGAGCAGTGTGGACGTCGAGGTCATCTACCAGGGACAATCGCGCGGCATGGTGACCACGCCTGTCGCCGCGTCTGCGCCCGGAATTTTCACCGTCAGCGCAGGCACGGGTCTGGCCTCGGCCGGCAATCAGGATGGGACTTTGAACTCGCCCTTCGATCCGGCGCCCCGCGGGTCGATCATCGCGCTCTACGCCACTGGCGAAGGAATCACGAATCCAGCGAGCGGTGACGGGCAGCCAGCCGTCGCCCCGTATCCGCAGTCCGCGCTGCCCGTCACGGTCACCATTGGCGGCTCTCTGGCCCAAGTTCTCTTCGCCGGAGAAGCGCCCGGTTTCTCGGGCTTGATGCAAGTCAATGCCGTCGTCCCCCCGAATCTCGCTTCTACCGGATTGGTACCCGTAACGCTCGAAGTCGGAACCGCTTTCAGTCAGACCGGAGTCACGATCGCGGTACGATAATCGTAGCTCCCTCATATGCACGCCGTTGCCTTGACAATCGCTGGCTCCGACCCTTCCGGTGGCGCAGGCCTGCAAGCCGACCTCAAAACTTTCCACCAACTGGGTGTCTACGGCGAAGCAGTCGTCACGCTCATCACCGTCCAGAACACTATCGCGCTGGAGCACATCGAATACCTGTCCGCCGTTCTGGTGCTGCACCAACTTCGCGCCGTCCTGGACGACATTCCTCCCTCGGCCGCCAAAACCGGTGCGCTCGGAACCCGGCCTACTGTGGAGGCGGTCGCGAGAGCCGCCGCCGATTTCCGCTTTCCGCTGGTCGTAGATCCCGTTATGGTGAGCCAGCACGGGCGCAATCTCACGTCCGGCGACACGCTGTCTGCCATGCGCGATGATCTGGCTCCCCAAGCCTCCTTGCTGACTCCGAATCTGGCCGAAGCCGAAGCGCTCACCGGATTGGAAGTCCGCGACCTCGCCGGCATGCATCGCGCCGCCCGCCGATTGCACGAGATGGGCGCGAAGGCGGTCTTGGTAAAGGGCGGTCACCTCGAGGGCGATGCCGTGGATGTTCTCTATACCACCGGCCTGATTCGGGAATTCCGCGCGTCCCGAATCTCGACCGTCCACACCCATGGCACCGGCTGCACTTATTCCGCCGCCATCACCGCTGAGTTAGCCAAAGGCGCGCTGCTTGAGCAGGCCGTCGAAACCGCTAAGTCGTTCGTTACCGAAGCGATCCGCTCCGCACCCGGTCTCGGTCGTGGTTCCGGACCCTTGAACCATCACGCCAGAATTCAATTGGCTCGTGGAGTATCTATTACATGAAGTTTCCTAAGCTATTACTTGAAGCGATCGGCCGCGCGGAAATCCCACTGCGATTCGAGCCGGGTGCCGACGAAGCGGTCGCAGCGCCCGTCAGCGAACTGCTTCGCGCCTGGCTCCGTTCGCACCGCTCGCAATTCGACGACGCCCGTAATGCATTGATCCAAGAATTGCTGGAGGAGTTGGACGGTTCCCGCGACGTCCCCGCCTAAGCTTCATGACCAAAGTACAGATTCGATATCGGTTAGAGCGCCCGCTCGATGAGCAGGCCATGTCGCGCATAGCTTGGGCGCATGCGATCTATGGAATCCTGCGGATTCAGCTGGTAGCACCCGCCAATGAGATTGTCGTTGACTACGATGCCTCGCGGCTACTGATAGAGGATGTTGGGGCGGCGCTGAAACGGTTCGGCATTCCCGTTGAACTGGAAAAATAAAAAACCGGCGGTCCACACGTTGTGCTTCTCAGCATCCTGTGTGAAGCCCGCCGGTTCGCGCCACTTCAACTGATCTGACAAAGGCAATGCGGATGCCATTGCTAACCTATTGAAATACCATATCCAAACGGGGCGACTGCGTAAATTCTCGACAGGCACATACCCTACGAAATTACATGGCGAGAAGATAATTCATGCTTTTTGCCGCTCCCGACGCTCCCACCCCGATTTGAATAGAGGCAGATGGTTTTCTTGCAGATACGGATGTTTTTGGATCTCTTCGATATTGAGATCGATCCCCAGGCCGGGCCGCTCGGAAACCTCGATATAGCCATTTACGACCTCGACAGGGTGCGTCACGATCTGCTTTTCCCAAGGTTCGTTGAATTCGTCGAAGATCTCGTGAATGAAGAAGTTAGGAATGGAAGCGTTGAGCTGGACGCATGCCGCCGAACACACCGGGCCCTGTGCGCTGTGGGGCGCGATCACCCCGAAATGCGCGTCCACCATCCCAGCAACCACGCGTGCCGGTAGCAAGCCACCAAGGTTTAGCAGCTCCGGCTGGAGGATGTTCACCACATCGTGCTTCAGCAGTTCCGCGAACTGTTGCTTGTTGGAAAAACTTTCCCCGCTGGCAACCGGAACCGGGCTGCGCCGCGCCACTTCTACCATCGCGTTGATGTTGGTGTGCGGTACCGGTTCCTCGAACCAGGCAGGGCGAAACTGGTGAATGGCTTCGGAAAACTCGATTGCCGTCGGGACATTGAAGCGGCAATGCCCTTCGATGAGCAGATCGACCGTCGGCCCGACGGCATCGCGCACGGCGCGAATGATATCCACTGACAGATCGAAGTCATGGCGCGAGAGCGTACGCCAAGCCGAACCGAAAGGGTCAAATTTCAGGGCCGTGTAGCCCCGGCCGGCGACCTTTTTCGCTTTTTCGGCGAAACTTTCCGGAGTGCGCGGGCCGCGGTACCAGCCGTTGGCATAGGCGCGGAGCTTCTCGTGGCAACGCCCGCCCCACAGGTTATAGATGGGCTGGTTGGTGGCCTTGCCGATGATGTCCCAGAGCGCGATTTCGATGGCCGCGACGGCGCACATGTGGATCTGTGCGCCCTCGGAGTAGACGTCGCGGATCAAACGCTGCGAAATAATCTCCACCTGAAACGGGTCCATCCCGAGAATCAGCGGTGTCAGTTCACGGATGGCGGCTTCGATGGTCTTGGCGAAGTAATTGAGGGTTCCCTCACCGACGCCGTGAATGCCCTCGTCGGTAGAGACCTTCGCGAAGAGCCAGTTCTTCCAGGGGTTGCCTGCTATGTAAGTATCGATGGCGGTTATGCGCATAAGAGGGAATTGTAGCGCGGGGAGTCACCGTGCCGTAGGGTGAAACGCCTTCAGATCCACTCCGGCGATGGCTCGGAAATGTCGGACGTTGCCGGTCGTGAACACCGATCCGGTTTCGCGAGCCGTGGCCGCGATCAGCGAGTCGGCGACCTGCAACCCTCCACTTAACCCGTGCTCCTCCATTAGGGTTGCCGCGAGATGGCTTATCGGCTCGGTTAGCGGAATCACGCGGAACCCGTTCTCCTGGACAAAGCGGCGGATGACCTTCAGCTCACTGCGCGAGCGCGCGCCTTGAAACAGTTCCATCAGCGAAACGATTGACATCTCACGGTTGGTCTGCGATTCGATCAGCTCTGCGGCCCGTCGATCGCCTCGAAAAAACCAGATCAGAACGTCAGTGTCGAAGATCACGGGGCCGCCTCAGCTTGCGCACGTAGGTGCCGACATCTCGGAGATCTTTGCGGTCCTTCCAAAGCCCAAAGGCTTCGGGCGTCCGTAGTTTCTCCGCATCGCGCTTGGTCAGGGGTGGCACGATGCGTGCTTTTTCCTTGCCGCGCTGCAGGACAATGACGGATTCCCCGCGCTCAACCGCCCGGAGGATGTCTTTGGTGCGATACCGGAGATCGACGACTGAAGCTTTCATATCAGCCACTCAGCAAATGTCTTGTTGATAGTATACACTACGGCGAACGGGTACCCGGCGATCCGGACGGTACCCCGGCGATCCGGGACGGAGACCTCAACTCCCGAATCTCGGTTGCATTGGAAATCAAGAGTTGAGGTCTGTCCCGATTCCCGCGTGCCGCCTCTTATCCTCCGTGCGCCGATCCGAACAAGCTTGCAATCTCGCGGTTGCCCGATTCCAGGGCCAGCCCCTGAAATGTCTTTCCGCTTATGCTACTTTCCCCCCGCAATCCAGGGAATCGCTTCAAAAAGCGCTTGGCCCATCGAACATCTCCGGCTTCGATAGCATAGGCAAAATCGTCCAACTCAATGGCCAGATGTCCACCCTTCTCCCGCAGATACTCGATAGCCCAACCTGCTGGAGTGGCTCCGAATTTGCCGTCGGTGCAGTTTATTTGTGCGCCACGGTCGAGCAGAAAGTACACCACGTCGCGATGCCCATTGAAGGCGGCGCAGTGAAGCGCGGTGGCGCCCGAATCGTCCTTTTGGTTCACAAGGCCGGGGGTGGCGTCGAGGATGCCTTGCACATTTTCCAGCTCGCCATTCTCTGCTGCTTTGATTAAGTTGGCCAAATCGCTCATAAAATGTCTCGCGAGTCCTCCTAATCAGATTAGTGTGTCATTGTTATACTAAAATTTCCCATGCTCAGAGTACGGTTTGCGCCGTCTCCCACGGGGTTTTTGCACATTGGGAGCGCGCGCACATTCATCTTTAACTGGTTGTATGCGCGGCGTCATGGCGGCACGATGATTCTGCGCATCGACGACACCGATGTCGAGCGGAACACGCAGGCGTCGCTCGATTCCATTTTCGACGGGCTGAAGTGGCTGGATCTGGCGTGGGAGGAGCAGTACCGGCAGTCGGAGCGGTTGGCGCTGCACAAAGACGCGGCGGCGGCGATTTTCCGGAAGGGGCTGGCCTACCGCGACTTCACACCGGCTGAGGGTGACGAGGGGGAAAAATCGCGCGCGGGAGCGCCGTGGCTGTTTAACGCAGGAATGCGCGAGCTTACAAGCGAAGAGAGCGACCGGCGGGCGGCAGCGGGCGAGCCGTTTGTATTGCGTTACAGAGTGCCACGCGATCCGGCGCGTGAGATCCGGTTTCGTGACGAGGTTTTTGGGGACCAGGCCAAATCCACGGCGGATATTGAGGATTTTGCGCTGGCGCGCAGCGGCGGGTTGCCCACGTATCATCTAGCCTCCTGCGCCGATGACGCCGATTTGAAGATCAGCCATATCATTCGCGGCCAAGATCATCTGACGAACACCTTCAAGCACGTCCTGATTTTTGAGGCGCTGGGTATTGAGCCGCCGGTGTTTGCGCATCTTCCGCTCCTGATTGCGCCAGACGGGACTAAGCTTTCGAAGCGGCGGCACGGGCCGGTGGTGAGCGTGACGACCTATCGGGACGCGGGATTTCTGCCGGAGGCGTTCATCAATTTTCTGTGTCTGCTGGGATGGTCGCCGAAGGACGATCGCGAGAAGATGTCACGCGAGGAACTGATTGCGGCATTTTCGTTCGAGGGGATTAACAAGTCGAATGCGGTGGTGAATTTCACCGAGGAAGATCCGTTCGATCCGAAGGCGGTGTGGTTGAACTCGCAGTATATTTACGCGATGCCGGTGGATGAGCTGGCGTCCAAGTTGCAACCGTTTGTTTCATCCGAGCTGGGGAAAGTGCGGGCGGTGACGCCGCTGATTCAGGAGCGGATCAAGCTGCTGCGCGATGCGGAAACGGTTGCGGATTTCTTTTTCGTGGATGAGCTCGCGCCGTACGATCCTGCCGAACTCATTCCGCAAAAAGGCGATGCGGCGATGGCCCTGCGGGTGTTGGAGCGAGCGCGGGAGGCTCTGCCTTCGGTCGAGTTCACGCATCATGCGCTCGAACAAGCCCTACGATCGGCAGCGGGGAGTTTGGGAGTCAAGGCCGGGCAGATGTTTCAGCCGATTCGCGTCGCGGTGTGTGGGCGCAAAAATGCCCCGCCGCTGTTTGAGACCATGGCGGTACTGGGCAAAGAAACATGTCTCAAACGGATTGACCAAGCCATTCAAAAACTGCAAAAAAGCTTGGCCGCGAATTAACGCGCATAAAATTTAAATATGAGTAGCGAACACACGAACGAGACGGAAGCCGCTGCTGCGTCCGGCCCTTCGAACTTCATCCGCGAGATCATTCTCGAGGATTTGAAAACGAATAAGTGGGGTGGGCGCGTCCACACGCGCTTTCCACCGGAGCCGAACGGGTATCTGCACATTGGGCACGCCAAGTCGATCAACCTCAACTTTGGTTTGGCCGAGGAGTTCGGTGGCAAATGCAACCTGCGCTTCGACGATACCAATCCGAGCAAGGAAGAGACCGAGTACGTCGATTCGATCATCGAAGACGTGCGCTGGCTGGGGGGCGATTTTGAGGACCGGCTGTTCTACGCGTCGGACTACTTCCAGCAGCTTTACGAATGGGCGGTGAAGTTGATCCAAGCCGGCAAAGCCTATGTTTGCGATTTGACGGCGGACCAGGTGCGGGAGTATCGCGGGACACTGACGGAACCCGGGCGCAAAAGTCCCTGGCGCAACCGGACCGTGGACGAGAACCTGGCGCTGTTCGAGCGCATGAAGGCGGGGGAGTTTCCGGATGGCGCGCGCACGCTGCGGGCGAAGATCGATATGGCGTCGGCGAACCTGAACCTGCGCGACCCGGTGATGTACCGCATTCTGCACGCGGAGCATCATCGGACCGGCGATAAGTGGTGCATCTACCCGATGTACGATTTCACGCACGGCGAATCGGATTCGATCGAGCGCATCACGCACTCTATCTGCACGCTCGAGTTTGAAGACCACCGGCCGCTCTACGATTGGTATCTCGAACAGTTGGGCATTTACCATCCGCAGCAAATCGAGTTCGATCGGCTCAACCTCACCTACACGTTGCTGAGCAAGCGCAAGCTGCTGACGCTCGTGCAAGAGAAATACGTGAGCGGGTGGGACGATCCGCGCATGCCGACCATCACGGGCATCCGCCGGCGCGGGTACACGCCGGAAGCGATTCGCAATTTCTGCCGCGCGATTGGAGTTTCCAAGACAAATGGATCGATCGAGCTGGGCCTGCTCGAACACCATGTTCGCGAAGATCTGAACAAGCGGGCGCTGCGTGTGATGGGCGTGCTGCGCCCCGTGCGCGTGGTGATCGATAACTATCCGGAGGGGCAAACCGAAGAGATGGAAGCGGTGAACAATCCGGAAGATGCTGGCGCGGGAACGCGGAAGGTGCCGTTTTCGCGCGTCCTGTACATCGAGCAGGACGATTTTCGCGAAGATCCTCCGAAGCAGTATTTCCGGTTGTCGCCGGGCAAGGAAGTCCGGCTGCGGTATGCCTACTTCATCACGTGCACGGGTGTAGTGAAGAATGACAAGGGCGAAGTTGTGGAGGTGCACTGCACCTACGACCCGGCGACGCGCGGCGGGAATGCGCCGGATGGGCGCAAGGTGAAATCAACGATTCACTGGGTTTCGGCCGCGCACGCCATCGAGGCCGAAGTGCGCCTCTACGATAACCTTTTTTTGGTCGAGAACCCGAACGCGGTTCCCGAGGGCCAGGATTTCACGGTCAATTTGAACCCGCACTCGCTCGAAGTGGTGGCGAACGCGAAGCTCGAGCCGGGCTTGCGCGGCGCGGCGGTGGGCAGCCGGTATCAGTTCGAGCGGCTA
>Ga0307478_10003634_pt1 | contig 11373 bp, 8 predicted proteins | sample atmos_gasesECM4C_2_FD_203713 | JGI IMG/M metagenome (GOLD analysis project Ga0307478, IMG submission 203713) | Hardwood forest soil microbial communities from Morgan-Monroe State Forest, Indiana, United States - atmos_gasesECM4C_05 | ecosystem: Environmental > Terrestrial > Soil > Temperate...
AGAACATTCTTCGTACCGACCCCTGCTATCGCGACCTGCGATAAATACAGCGGCTGAGCATCGACCTTGCCATCCACCATCAGTTCGCCAAGTTTGCCGAATTTGGCCTGATTGACGTTGGCCGTGGTCAGTGTTGTCTCATTCAGGTTCTGCCCAGTGCGCAGATTGTCGTAGTGGTAGGTAACCACATCCGTTGTGGATACGGCGCCCACGGGATTCACGGTGAGTGTGACCATCGTGCTGGTCACACTACCGGCGTAATTGCTCACCACCACGTCAAACATCGCTCCACTGTCCGTCGACGCCGCCGCCGAGGTTGTGTAGCTAGCCGCGCCCGCTCCGCTGATATTGGCCCCGTTTTTTTGCCACTGGTAGGTGAGCGGCGGCGTTCCGCTGGCCGCCACCGAAAAAGTTGCTGTTTGCCCGACCGTCACGGTCTGGTTGGCCGGCTGCGCGGTAATTGACACCGGCATTTGATTTGAATTCGTGGAACCTTTATAACCGCCGCCACAGCTTGAGAATGACGAGACGACTGTGAGAAGAATCGCGAACGATACTACTTGAATCATATAAACGTGTCGGTGCACGGATGACACCCCAGTTGAGGAAGAGTTCACGAATGTCAGGGTTGGCTATCCAGCGAAGTCGCTATCTCGCCCGCACGTTGGCAAGATAGAAGACCACGCCGACTTAGGAACCACCCCTATGGAGATAGGATGCTACTACCACAATTAGGTTGTCGTAGGTTGCTTGCATTTCGCACAACCCGTCACGATCCGAAAGAACCTTGCCCTGCCGCAGTCTTCACTCTATTCTCCTGAGCCTATGTTGCTGAAAGACAAGGTTGCCCTTATTACCGGGTCTGGCCGTGGGATCGGCCGCGCCATCGCGCGGCTTTTCGCTCATGAAGGCGCCTCGGTCTTTCTGACTGCACGCACCCACTCGGAACTCGTTTCCACCAACGCGGAGATCAACAAATTTGGCAAAGCTGGATTTGCGACCGGCGACCTCACCAGCGCCTTGGACTGCGCTCGGATTGTCGGGGCAGCGCGCAGAAAATTTCGGCGAGTCGATATACTGGTGAACAATGCCGGTCACTACGGCCCGGTCGTCCCGATAGAGGACTATCCACTCGCGGAGTTCGACGAAGTCCTCGCCGTCCATCTCCGCGCGGCCTTTCTGCTGAGCAAATTGGTTCTGCCAGAGATGTACGGTCGCGGTTCGGGTGTCGTCCTCAACATTTCCAGCTTGTCGGCGAAATCGGCATTCGCCTGGGGCTCCGCGTATGCCGCGGCGAAAGCAGGAATGCTGGGTCTTACCAGGGTCGCTGCCGCCGAGGCCGCCCGGAAGGGCGTGCGTGTCAATGCGCTCTGCCCTGGCCCCGTGACCGAAACGGTGATGTCCCAAAAGCTGGGCGCGACCCTGGCCAAGAAAATGGGCATCAGTCAGAAAGAACAATTGGAAGGATTCTTAAACACCCTGCTGCAGGGCCGCGCGCAGACCGCGGAGGAAATCGCCTCAGCCGCCCTATTCCTCTGTTCCGATCAATCCAGCGCAATCACCGGTCAGTCGATCAACGTGGATGGCGGCGCCGCATTTTTCTGATCTGCTCAAGCGGCTAAACACGCACTCGAATCGTAAGACGAGGATAGGATTGAAGTGTGCCTCGGCCGCCACTTCTGCTGTTGTTAACGACGGCCCTCCAAGAACGGTGGGCCCAGGATAAGACCGAGCGGTACAGTTAAATGTCGCAATCGATAGTTTTGCTTTGTCGGATCAAGCCGCTTTCATTAGTGACCGCTGCATAGCCACAGGCTTTGTCAGTTTTATCTTCCAACAAAACATCGTACGCCTTTCCATCTGACGTTACATTGAGACGGAGCTCCCATCCTGGCAAAATCTCGGGTAGCTTCGAGAAACGGGGATCCGCAACTTGCGGGGTATTCTGAGCAGCAAAACGCATCCCGCCATTGAACTCTTTGCTGGCCACAAGTATTTCCCAGCGCACAAATGTGCCATGCGTAGTTCTGTATGAGTACTCCGCAGTGTTGATGGCCCGCAACGTATTGATCGCTACGCTGTGTCTCGCATGCGCTCTCTCCGAAGATTGTTCCTGAGCGGTCTGTTCAGTCTGTGGAGCCGCCATGATCAGAACTAAGCTGGCCATAGCGAGTGCAACCGAAATACTTCGTCCGTGCATAACCGCACCTCCTTTTCATCGGTACTAACTGTCAATAACGTACTCTCCGACATCGCCTCGGTCTATAGTCCGCTGGCAATACAAAGTCAGTGCACCTCGTTTTTGTAGATCACCCCGCCCTTCATCACAAACTTGACGTGCTCGAGTTCGGTGATGTCTTTCAGGGGATCGCCCGTCACGCCCACGATATCCGCCCATTTTCCTGCTTCGATGGAGCCAGTCTTATCACTCCAACCTAAAAGCTCCGCCGGAACGCTGGTTCCGGAGCGGATGGCCTGCATAGGCGTCATGCCGTAGTTGACGTAGTATTCAAATTCTTTGGCCTGATTGACTTCTTTCCAATCAAATCCGCCCGCATCCGTCCCCAGAGCAATCCTCACGTTTTTCTTCAGCGCCTTCTGAAACGCGGCCTTTTCCAAATCCACCATCTTCGTCCAATTCCCACCACGTCCCGGCGCCACGTAGGCGCCCACCGTGATCGTCGGCACCCAATACACGCCCTTTCGCGCGATCTCCTCGATCAAAGTATCGGTCAGTCCGTCCCCGTGCTCAATCGTGTCCACACCCGCTCGCAACGCCGCCGCAATCCCATCGCTGCCGATTGCGTGCGCGGCCACCTTCTTCCCCAACCGGTGCGTTTCCTCCACAATCGCTTTGGCTTCCTCGTCCGTAAAATTCACCATGCTGTGCAACACGCCATCCGCTTCGAAGTGATACCGCCGGTCCGAGTAATACTTGATCCAGTCCGCGCCGTACATTACTTGTTCGCGCACCGCCTTGCGCGCACCGTCGACCCCGTCCACGTACTGAACTCCCTTGGGAACTTGCAACTCCCAGGAATATCCGAGCAACGGGTACATCCCCGTCGGCGTCATCGCCCGCGTGGACACCTGCATCCGCGGCCCGGGGACCTCCCCGTTTGCGATGGCGTTCTTGATGTCGACATCCGCATACATCGCGCCTTCGGTCTCCAGGTCCCGCATAGCGGTGAATCCGTGCTCCAGCGCAATCCGCGCGTTCCGTGCGCTCAAAATTGCCCGGTATGGAATCGATTGCTTCAACAACTGCACATCGTAGTCTTCGGACGTGATATCCCCATTTAGGAGCAGGTGCGTATGCGCATCGACGAATCCTGGCAGCACCGTCGCCTTCGACAGATCCAAAACTTCCACGCCCGCCGGCGCCGTCCCGCCCGCGTTCACCGAGGCGATTCGATCGCCCTCGATCAAAATCAGCGCGTTCGCGATTGCTGTATCGCCTTTCCCATCGATCAACCGCCCTACGCGAATGGCGATCCTCTTGGTCGCAGGTTTGTCCTTTTCTTGCGTCTTCCCTGTCCCTGCCACTCCCAACAACAACGCTACGGCAACCCAAAACACCAAGCTTGCTCGCATCGGCTCCCCCTCAGGCCGCCGAGAGTAGCACAAAAAAAAGAGCCAACCGGTCTCACCTCCGGTTGGCCCCATGTGCTCTGGCTAGCGCCAGAAACTTGTTAAATTGCCCGCGGTGTCGCGGAACCTGGCCGTCGTAGCGGTCGTCGCGCCATGTCTTCTACCGCCGATACCCCGCGGCGCGCGTAATTCACTAGCGGGTGGCCGCTGTCGGCAACTCGTGCCACCGCAACTTCCCACCCCTTCTGCAGCATGTACAGGCTCACAATCACAAAGGCGATCGCCGCAAACGCCAGCGCGAACAGCGCAAATGCCGCTAGCAGCTCGCGCACAAAGTAAAGCTGCAACGCTACCAGCACCCCCAGAACCCGCCACATCCACTTCCGTCCGTTGTCCTTGGTCTTCATTCTGTCCTCTGTTGCCGTTCCCACTGTATGGCCCCCTACTTCGCTCAATCGACTATTTAGATGCTGAAACCTGTCCTTAAGGTCCATTCCCCTCTTACCTGTACGATTTGACACTATAGGGGGTTCCAATGGCGATGGTACGCAAGGCACATTTTGCGCTTTAAACCAGTCTCCTAGTACGTGCCTTGGCGCGTTTGCACCAGTTAACTGATTTAATTTCAATTGTTTACGATGTATACTGTTCAGGGCACATTTTCGCCGTGCTTTCACCTGTCCTCCCTGTGGAAAACCTGACCTTCCGGACAGGCCTGGGAGCCACGATTTGTGGCGCAGGCCGGACCTAGTCCCGGCCAAATCGAGTGCGCAATCTATTCGCTTTGTATTCGCCTGTCAAGGGTTTTCTTAGCGGAGAGGAAGCCGGTCAGGGTAGAAGAGGCGCGGCGCCACCGCGCTGCTGGCTTGGCGGTCGTCGCAAAATCGATTTGAATTTCGCTATAAAGCCAGGCGATAAGCGGGTACGTCAGTTCACGCCCGATTGCGTGCTCCGCTGCTGTTGTGTGAACTCGCGAATCCGTGATTCCCGCCACTGTTTCAGCAACGCACCGCGTTTTTTGCTGAGGTCGCGTCCATCTCGACCCGCCGGATATTGGACGTTATCGCCAACCAGTCCTTTCCACAGGATCAAGTTATAGGTTGGCGCATCCACTTGGTCGGCCTGGTCAAAGTTAAATCCCGCGGTCTTTATCGACCAGTATGCCGCGTCGTGCCGCGGTTTGGCATAAAAAGCAGAGAGTGCGTCTTTCTTCAGCGGGTTCTTGGCATTGTCGCCCGGCAGTGGCAGTTGCGTCGTACGCAGAATCTCCGGAACGATCGAACGGAAGTCCCACTTCTTCGCGCTCTTCGAGAACACCTCGGTCATCGGCTCTTGCAGCGCGTCATAAGTGCCCAGGTGCTGCATGCCGAGGATGTCCACAATCGTCGCGATCATGCTCACCGTCGTATACCTCTTCGAGACCACCGCGCCCTGCTTCACATACGGCCCCGCCACGAACGCGATGCTGCGATGCGCGTCCACGTGGTCCGGCCCATCCTGCGCGTCATCTTCGATAACGAACACCAGCGTACTATCGCGATACCGCGGGCTCGTGGCGACGATCTCCACGATTCGCCCCACCGCGTAGTCATCGTCCGCTGTCTGGATTTCCGGAGTGTTCACGCCATCGATGGCCGTGCTGAAGTTTCCGGTGTGATCGTGCATCACCCGGACAAACTCCAGGTTAGGGAGATTACCGTCTTTCTCGAATTGGTCGAACTCCCGTTCCCATTCCTTCACCCGATAAAAGTCCGGGAACTTGTTGTCGTATCCCCGGAAGTATGGATCGGTGATGGACTGCAGCGCGGCTTTCGTGGGAAACGAAACCAATGTTCTCGAAGCAAACGGATCGCGAATTGTCGCCGGGATGCCTCCAATTGCCTCCGGAATGCTGTAGCGATTCAGGTCGATGAAGAAGCCGTAATTACGAACCTTCAATCCCGCGCGCAACGCTGAGTCCCACAAGTATCCAGTGCCTTCCTCTCCATCCGGGCTGTCCGGAGCCGAGACGTCTCCCGTCCCCAGCAACAGGTTATTGGCCACCGAAGCGGGCAGCGTGTTCATCGCCGGATTGGCTATGGACCGTTCCACCGGCGTCCCATATCCCACGTTGACGTTTCGATTCGCGCCCTCGTAGTCATAATTAAGGCCGCGCCCCGCATAATTAATCGGTTCGGTCTTCTCAATCGTGTCCGCAGCCCGCGCGGAAGTTGACCAGTTCCAGCCGTCTCCGCTGACTTCCCCGCTGTCGTAGAAATTGTCCAGGTCCACGAACTTATCCGCCAGCGCGTGCCAGTTCGGCGTGATTGCCCGCGGGTACACCACGATCGACGGATCTCCATTTCCCTTGTCCAAATCGCCCAGAATCTGGTCGTAAGTCCGGTTTTCCTTCACGATATAAATGACGTGCTGTATTTTCTGGTGCAGGAACGCCATCATTTCCTTGTCTTCGCCGTTGGCCTTCCCGTTGTAGTAGTTGTTGCGCGCCACCTGCTCCGTCAAATCTTCCAGTGCTTCTCCATGTGGCACCGGTAGCGACAGGAATCCAGCCTTCGTCAATTGCCACATATACGAGTTGCTCGCCGCGCACCCGGCTGCGCTTCCACCCGGCTTCACGGAAGCGGCGTTCCGGCAGGCCTTCGGGTTCGGTCCCGCGTTGCTCTTGCCGTTCACCACATACAGCATCGCGCCATCCGCGCTCAGGCTCGCCGAGTTCGGATACCACCCGGTCGGAATGAGCCCAACAAGTTGGCTCTTCCCACCGTCGCTGCCGTCCGAGGCCAACCGGATTACAGCCACGGAGTTCGCGCCGCCATTCGTGACATATAACCATCCGCCATCATTCGACACCGTCACGCTGTTCGGGCTGCTGCCCTTGTAACCCTGTTCGTTGGCGAACACAGATTTCGGCGCCGTCGTCCCGACCTCCTCAAGCACTTTGTGCGTTTTCGTGCTTAGCACCGCAACCGTGTCGCTGCTGGATTCCGCCACATACAGCCGCGTCTGCTTTGCGTTCAGCGTCAGCCGTGTCGGTTGGCCCTTCACCTTAATGCGGTCCGTTACGACCAGGACATTCCCCGTAAGATCGGCAACAACGATCTCTCGGTCGCGGGCGCTGGATACAAACGCTGTGTTGTTTCCCTGAATCGCAATCCATTCCGGATACGTTCCACCCGCCTTCCCGCCTTCGGGCCGCAGGTCCAGTTCACCAATCACCGTGCGACCTACGATATCCACCAGGCTCACCGAATCATTCTCGTAATTAGCTACCACCAGCCGCTTGCCATCGCCGGTCACCGCCAAGCCCATCGCTCCCGGCGTAATGCTTCCGAATCCGAGGGCACCGCTATGCCCCAACTTCACCGCCGCTCCGCTCTCCGCCCAGCTTGACCCGTTCCGGCTATAAAAATGCACATCGTCGTCCGGACCGCCGCTGACGTAAAACTCCTTGCCGCTCGGATTGAACGCCACCCCATCAAAGGCGTTGGGCACCTGCAAAACTTGTGTCTGTGACGGCTTACCTGTCGAAATATCAAACACAAAAACGTATTCGTTGGATTCCGCCGGATTTGTCTTGCCGGCGTTCGGACCAGCCGTAAAATTCTCGCTGTTGTAACCGCTGGTCAGAATCAGCAGGGTCTTGCCATCCGGGCTGACCGCCGTTGTGACTGCCTGGCCTACCGTAAAACGTGGGTCCGAAACCAATCCTGGATTCAATGGTTGAAAAGTCGAGCCGGGCGCTGCGTTCGGGGTGATTTGCACACCGGTCGGGATAAATGTTCCCTTGCCCCCCTTGCTGTCGTCGTCCGCTCCTCCGGCGGAGATATGACTCACGGCAACGAACCCAAGCGCGCCAAGTCCGAGTGCAAACACCCGCACCTGCAGCCGTCGGGTGAGGCCATTCCCTATCATGCTTCCTCCGATTTTCCTCGCTCGTCTCGACTTTTAGTCTTTGTCGTGCGCTGATAATCCTCGAACAAGGCTGGAACAAGCAAGCAGCAAGTTAGGTACGCTCTGTTTCTACGATTTCTTCCAAAAATGAATAATCAACCAAAATCCATCTGCCAGGAGATGCGGAAAGCGTGAACTGAGCCAGGAAGGACTCTTAGAACGGGAAGCTAATTTCCTTTCAGCGCGTATCCCACATCGAACGGCAGCTTCCCATCAACGCGTAACACCTTGACCGCGCTATTGATCGCATACACATCCAGAATTCCCACCGCTCCCGGTGTAGCTTCCACCGCGCGGAGCAAATCCTCGTCGCTCTCCACCACCCGGACCACGGTCCGCGTCTCATTGAGCTTCGCAATCGTGCTCTTAACCTCGTTCGCCGGCACGCCAAAAAGTTTCTGCACCGCTACGTGCATATCCGTCGATTCCGGATCCTTCATTACCAGCGTAAAGCTCCGTCCGTCCGCCCACATTTTCTGCGTGCCCTTGCACAGCTTGGCCAATTCCGCCAGCGGCACATCCTGCATCTTGCTTCCCGCCGAGGCAACCACCGCCATGTTTTTGACCGCCGGGATGGCGCTCCCCGCCAGCAATGCACCCACGCAAAGCATCGTCGCCACACGCAGCCCATTGGCTCGCCTATTTATATTCTTCATAACGCGGAATCACTCCATCCTCGAAGATCACTTGCAGTATTCCCACCCACAACCGAATGCACAAGAGCACAACCATCCTCTTGTGTCCAACCGTGCGACTCCCGCGTAATCGTAACCATCCCGCATCGCCTGTCCCTCTGGCCAGTATGCCACCGAGTGGCTCGCACGCTAACGTGATCCTGCAAGGGTCTTTCGCTCGTTTCAAAAAAAAGGGGTCTATACTCATGAACCGCTTCTCAGCGCGCGTTCTCCTTCTGATCTTCCCCTCGTTGTGCGCCACAACGGTGTGGGCGCAAACTTCCGCGTCGCACCTCGCACCGGCCACGGCGCGCGGCAAGAGCTCCGCCTCAAGAGTAGCTCCGACCGGCAGGCAGCAACTCTTCGGCAGCATCCCCCTTTCCACCCGTTCGGAAGAAGCCCGCAAATTCGTCGAGATCTCCTTCGACAAATATGAAAACCACGTCGTTGACGGCGCCCTCGCCAACGCCCGCAGAGCCATCAATCGCGACCCGCAATTCGCCCTCGGTTACGCCGCTCTCTCCTTGGCCTCTCTGGGCAGCATCCCGGACTCCGCCGCTCTTGGACACGCGAAAGCTCTGCTCCCCCGCGCCACCCCCGACGAGCAACTCCTCATCCGCTGGATGACCAGCATCAGCGATCGCGATCTCCTCCCCGCCATCAGCGCCATGAACGATCTCCTCAAACGCTATCCTGACAACAAGCACGTGCTCTACATCATCGCCGATTGGCTCTACTACCAGCAGGATTATGACCGCTCCCGCCAAATGTTGGAGAAAGTCCACAGCCTCGACCCCGATTTCCCCCCCGCGCTGAACCTCCTCGGCTACGCTTACATCCAAACCGGAACGCCCGATCCCGAAAAAGCCATCGCCTCTCTCCAGCGTTACGCCGAAGTTCAGCCGAAATCTCCGAACCCGCAAGACTCGCTCGGTGAAATCTTTCGCCTGTCCGGCGATGACCAAAGCTCTCTCGAACACTATTCCGCCGCGCTCAACATTGATCCCACCTACATCTCCTCACACTACGGTCTCGGTGATACTTCCGCGCTAATGGGAAATTACCTCCGCGCCCGCGCCGAATATGATGACGCCATCGCCGTCGCCAACAACCCGCGCGACCGCTCGCACTCCGAGTTTCAGAAGGCCCTCGTCTACTTTTGGGAAGGACAGCCTACGGAAGGGCGCCAGGCTCTCGACTCTCTCAACGAAACAGTCCGCCGCCAGAAGGAACCTTATTCCCAGTTTGAGGTCGGTTTCGGCCGCGCCTTGTTAGCCGGCGATCCCGCCTTGGAATTGGAGCATCTCCGCTCGCTCGAGATTTGGCTGCAGAGCCCCAGCGAAGGACTGAGCGAAGCCGATCGCGACACTTTTCGTGCACAGGTCCTGCGTGAGCGCGCCCGCATCTCCGCCGCCCGCGGCGAATTGGCTCTCGCCGAAGCCAGCGTCCGCAAACTCGAGCTGCTTGCCGACCAATCCCGCGATCTTCTGATCGCCAACAGTTTCGAATCCGCCCGCGGCTATGTTCTCGCCGCTAAAGGCGATTTCGCCGCCGCCGTGGACTCACTAGCCGCCGACCCGCGTTCCCTCCTCGCGCTCGATCAACTCGCCGACGCCCAGGAAAAACTCGGCAACGCCTCCGCCGCCGACGCCACTCGCACCCGCATCAAGTATCTCCGCGCACCCACTGTCGACTGGTATCTCCTGACCACCGCTCGCGCACCAGAACCCGCTTCATAACACGCAACAAGATTTCCCCCACATCTTAAGATCATCATCCTGGAGCAGTCCGAACTACACGTGTGCCCGGCGATGTGATAAGAGTGCGTGACGCCGCTACCTATGGGAGGAAGGCAATCATGCGCCCCGCAAGAATCTCTCTCTGCGTCCTTAATATTTTTATTCTCTCCATTTTGGCTCACCCGATTTCTGCGCAAACTGCCAATAGCAAACGTATCGTAATCGCCGCCAGCACAGTGCTCGACGGCAAGGGCCACGTCCTCCACAACACGTGCATCGCCGTCGAAGGCTCAAAAATTATCGCCCTTGACCCCCAAGCCGGTCCCGTCGATTACGATCTCCGAGGCCTGACCGTCCTGCCGGGCTGGATCGATGCCCACGTGCACATTACCTGGATCTTCGGCAAAGACGGAAAAAACGCGGGATCTTCCGGCACAACGCAAGAAGATGCATACAAAGCCGCCTCCAACGCCTGGCTGACCCTGCTGGCCGGATTCACCACCGTGCAAAGCGTCGGCTCACCCACCGACATCCCTCTGCGCGACGCCATCGCCAAAGGCATGTTCCCCGGCCCGCGCATCCTGACCGCCGCCGAGCCACTCCAGGGCCGAGGCGAGCAGACCGGCACCCCAGATGAGATCCGCGCCTACGTCCGCAAACAAAAGGAAGCAGGCGCCGACCTGATCAAGATCTTCGCGTCCCAATCCATCCGTCAAGGCGGAGGAATGACCCTCTCGCAAGAACAGCTGAACGCCGCCTGCGACGAAGCAAAAAAGCAGGGCCTGCGCACACTGGTGCACGCCTACAAAGATGCCGTCCGCGCCGCAACGCTCGCCGGGTGCACCGAAATCGAACACGGTACGCTGGCCACCGACGATGACCTGAAGCTCATGGCTGAAAAAGGTACCTATTTGGATCCGCAGGCCGGACTAATAATCGAGAACTATTTATTGAACAAGGAAAAATACTTGGGCACAACCGGTTATACCGAAGAAGGTTTTGTGGCCATGCAGAAGGTTCTCCCCATGAACCACGAGCTGGTGCAGCACGCGGTAAAAACTCCAGGACTAAAAATCGTTTTCGGCACCGACGCAGTGGCGGGCGCGCACGGCCGCAACGCCGAGGAATTCATCGATCGCGTGCGCGACGCCGGCCAAGACCCCATGCAAGCCATGCTGTCCGCCAACTCCATCGGCGCCGAAGCCATGGGCATGGCCGACGAGATCGGCTCCATCGCGCCCGGCCTGCAAGCCGACATCATCGCCCTCGACGGCGATCCGCTAAAGGACATCACCGCCGTTCGTCGCGTCGTATTCGTGATGAAAGGCGGCATCGTCTACAAGAACGCCGCGCGCACCGCCATCCCCGTTTATGCAGGCGTCCAGCCTTGAGCTCTAACATTCACGCGGAAAGATAAC
>Ga0307478_10003636_pt1 | contig 11370 bp, 17 predicted proteins | sample atmos_gasesECM4C_2_FD_203713 | JGI IMG/M metagenome (GOLD analysis project Ga0307478, IMG submission 203713) | Hardwood forest soil microbial communities from Morgan-Monroe State Forest, Indiana, United States - atmos_gasesECM4C_05 | ecosystem: Environmental > Terrestrial > Soil > Temperate...
AGTGACGCCATTCGGTGAAATGCGTGCTCCGGTGGACTGCGCGAAGCAGGCCAGGGAAAGCACCGACACAACTGCGAGCAGCGTTAAGGAACGCTTCATGTGAAATGTTCTCCTTTTGTGCGTGGATCTAGAACGACGTCTTACTGGCAGTAACTGCTGTTGGCCGCAACCGCTAAGGTGAAACTGGTCGATGGGGGCTTGCCTTGCAATTGCACTGTGCCGCCGGTGGTTCCGTTTTGCACCATCAACGTGACGACATCGGTGTAAAGCTGTCCTGAAACCAGCGAGCCGGCGTTCGTAATGGCGCTGTAGGACGCGCCGCTGATAGGAGTCGGGATGGTGCCGCCTTCTCCTGGGAAATCGCTGATCGTCGTCAGTGTCGGCGACGCTGGCCCGGTGAACTGCCAGCTGGGACCGGTCGGCGTCGTGCCGGTCATGCTGTAGGTGACATAGCACGTCAGCTTCAGCGTGGAGCTGGGCGCGACCAGCATCTTCATTCCAGTCAAACTGGTAAAGCCGGAAGTCGCATTGGAATAAGCCGCCGTGATGCTCGCTGGAGCCAGCGCCATGTTCGGCTGGCAACCAGGTGTGATCGATGTGCTTTGCAGGATGCCGCCATTCGCTCCTGGCCAGCCCGTGATGTACAACTGCAACGTCGTTTCGTTCGCGGTGCGCGAGATGGTGCAACCGCTGTTGGCATCACTGAGCAATGTGCCGCTGTTCGCTGTAACGCGTCTGACCGTGGAGCCTTTAAGGTTGGGATTCGTCCCGATGTGAACTACGGTGGCCGCACCCACCGTGTTATTGACGTCCACAATCTCGGAGTTCTGCGCGCTCTGGCGTCCCATTACGCACATGACGGGACAGATCACGGTATCGTTGACGTCCACGGCGGTTGCCGTCGCTCCCACTTCCACGTGGATCCCTGGACCGAATGTGCCAGGCGTTTCCCAGTCGACAACGACGGTCGTTCCGTTTCCACCATTGCAGCTGGATGTGGTAAGCGTCGTGTCGGTCCAGGGCCGTGTATACGACGACGAAACATTGCCGCGGTCGACCAGGAGGATTGTGCTTGCTCCGCAGTTGCCCTGGGCCGTGATGATGTTGTTGTCATATGGGCCGGAGTTGAAGGAACCGCCTTCAATGTCCCATCCCACAGCAACACCAGTGCCGCCGATCTGGCATTGGGTGAAGGTGATCGAGGTTTCTTCCTGCGAGTTGTAGTTCCCGAAACATCCCTGCGCTGCGCCGCCACTACCAATATTTTGCGTCGCTCCCGTCTGAATCGCTCCGCCAGTCCACTGGATGCCCATGTTGATACCAGAGGAGTTGATATCCCCGATGTGGATCAGTGGGCTGAAGATCACATAGTTGACGGCGTTGGTGTTGGCCAGCGCGGTCTGGCTGGATCCGGCAGCCGGCACGGCAACGGTTAGAGATGTGGCTGAATTAACGGCAACGATCAATCCCCAGGCACGACAAGGGAAAGCGCCGGAAGACGTCGAACCATCATTTGTGCAGCCGCTGGTTCCGAACGATCCTGTCCCGCCGTTATAGCCAAGCGGGTTTGTGCCACAGGCGTTGCCCGTCGAACCAAAACCGGCCGCCGTGCCGCTTGTGCCGCTGACGCAGACCGCAAACATCATCCAGAGCTGACTGGAAGAAAATGCTGTGCTGGTCCCTGTGACTGTAATCAGACACTGCTGGTTGGTGCACGTTGGCGCGGTATTTGTGACCGATCCCTGGTTAGTTGAATTGCAAGGCACCGTCACCCCAACGCACGCAGGGAACGATCCGCTCGGCGCCCAGGTCGTAGCTTCACCAGCAAGCGTCCAGCGATTCGGCCAGTTTTCAACCCGCCATCCGGTCGGGATAACAATCGGAGCGCTGGTGTTGATCGTTTGGCCCGCGCTGAACTTGACGACGCCGGTCCGCACTCCATTCGCAAGGCCTTGGGTGGAGGACAAGGCAGCAAACGGATTGAGAGCAAAGTTGATTGTCGCCCCGTAACCCGTCATGTCGACGATGCCGGTTCCGTTGGACGGAATGGCTGCGATCGCCGCCGCCAGGCAGGCATCATCATTCGTTCCAACAACGCAGGAAGACTTATAAGCCTTTGCGTCGATGTAAAGACCGGAAGATTGCGTGCCGCCGGCGGATGTTCCTGAAAGCGGCTGGCCCTGGGTGGCTCCTGTGAGTGAGCCGATCGCGCTGCTGCCGGCAAGGCCGCCAGTGACACCAGGCGATCCATTTACCTGGGCCAGTACCGAACCCACGCAGAGCGCGAATACCAGTGTCAGCTTAGACGTAAGTGACAAAGCGCCCATCTCCATTGGTATCGGTGTCCAGTTGCACTTGCGAGAGATCGAATCCGGAAGAAGTGAGCGGGTACGGCTGCGGCGGAGTAAACGATTGTCCTTTCGTGATGCGCGCCATGATGTTGCCGGCGATATCTTTCACCAGCATGTACGTGCCGGCATTCAACGGATCAGACTGGATTGTGAAGTTGCGGACAATGAACGCCGCGGCCTTGATCGGTACCGGCGTGCCGGAATTGGCCACCAGCACTTTGCCCAATGATTTCGGATCCGTTTGAGTTGGCATTCAATCTCCGCAGACTGCGAGGTAATAACTGTCCGAATTCAGGTTCGACTTCAGTTCGTTCGAGCGCTTCGAGCGAAACTCTTTCTCAATCTCCTGGTGCGCGATCAAGCAGGCTCTGCAGATGTCCCGCTCTTTGGCGAACCGTCCCAGGTGAAACTTGTAGCGCCAGCCGCGCGAGGCCATGTACGGCGTGATTTGCGCCTTCGCCATTTCCTCGTTCTTGGCCTGGAGATACTTGAGCTCGATCGTGACCGTGTGATCCGGTTCACCTTCAATCAGGTGGACGATATCGAGCTTGCCGCAGGCACAGCATTTCCGTTGTACCGGAGCGGCTGCAGACGTCTGTACTGGCGCTAAGGGCCGCAGGAACTCCGGACGCCCGGAAAGGGAAGTGCGGCCCGGAGAAAGCTTCACAGAAGCAGGGCGACGAGTCTCGCCAGCTTTGACTCGCTGAGCTGAAGGGTGATGAGGTGCTCGCCTGATCCAAGCTGATCGCCTCCATTCGGCGATTTAGGATGATGCGGCTTTTCTTTCTTAGCCACGCCCCCCCCCAACTTCTTCGGGTGGCTCTTCCGGTACATCATCCGCGCGTAATGCCGCGTGCACATTCCTGAAGTGTTCTTCTCCTTCAGGACCTCAGTACAAGTCTCACCGTCAAATCCGCTACAAGTTCGCATGTCAGCCTTCTCCTGTTCTGTTGCCTGCAGCGGGCTGGGCGCCGCAGGTTCAACAATTGCGTTCGTTAGTTCCGTGACTATGCTTTCGCGAATGCGATGCAGTACGCAGGCAGGTTCGCCATCCTCGTCCACGCCGATTGCTTTCTCGGGACGATTCAACGCGCCGCATTGCATGCACCACTTCATAGGTAAAGTGCTCCCGCCTTCTATCCTGACTTTCACGGGAGCTGGCGGTGAGGGAGGCGAATTATTCCACTCTGACGAGCGGGGTACAGGCCTCACCTAGCTTTACGAAATCGTTGCAATCCCATTCATGTCGACCTGGACCCATCCGAAGCCTTCGAGCGTGAACTTCGGATTGGGATACTCTTGCGAGGCTTCGTACTTCGATCGCAGATCTATGCGTTCGATCTTGACTGTCTTGCAAAGAACTTCCCAGGAATGCGAGCCGTTGTCGATCGAGACGACCCGCGGCGCATCTTCTTTCCGATTGAAGTAGATTCGGAAGGGTCCGCGGTAGTGCAGGACAGTAGCGTCTCCATCGAGACCGCCAGAAACCGCGCGGAGACGTTGCGACCCGCGTAACGCTTTCGTGTGGTGATCCGTGCCGTACTCATGCTGCTCTCCGCCGGTCAAGCGGTCCGTAGTTTCCTGGCCGCTTTCGCTGCTCTCGCTCTTCGTGTTGGGCTCGGATTGTGGCTTCTCTGTATTCATGCGGCATTGCATCCAGCGGCGTCTCCGTAATGGGAGGCCGCGTCATCAATCCGTAGCGCAAAGCGTCTGGTGCATGATCCTCGCCCTTGGTGTCGCAATCTTCTGGGTCATGCTCGTCATGAACGAGCGCGGGCAAAGTTCGAATCAGATTGTTGCAGGTCTCAAAGACTTGCCAATGTGGTGGTCTGGTGAACTGGCCGCGATCGTCCAACTCGTGCGAGAGATACTGCCGTACTCGAGCCCAACCATTGCGCCGGTCGTTTTCGGCCTGGACCATCGCCCAGCCGTTGGTCGCCATGACTTCGGCAATCGACGGCCCGCGCGAGGCATCCCAGCAACTTGGGTCACCCACGCGGTAGCGCAGGTTCTCGCTCCCGGTGAGTTTCAGCGCATGTTGTGCCAGCCAGGGAACGTCTTTCCCGGTTACGTAATATTCCCGGTAGGTGATGACCTGGCCATCAGGACTGATCGCATGCCATAGCATGCAGGCCGGATTCTTGAAGCCCCAGTCAAAGCTTGTAAACCGCTCCCAGAATGATGGGATCTGGAACGGCTTGATGACGTGAACACGCCGCGAGAATTCGCGGAAGAACTGGCCAACAAATGACTCCCAGTCGCCAAATAGGTGTGCTTCCCGTTCTTGCTCGGGAAGAGCCCAAAGCTTCTTTCCGTAATCGGTGCGATTGATGAAGTACTCAAACCGCTGCTTCTCCGGCCAGGAATAGTAATCGGCCTGCGTGAAGCCGTCCTGCTTCAGCGGCCATGCGCCCTGGCGAGCCCATTCAACGTTGTCCCAGCCGTAGCCGTGGACAAAGACGTAATCGTTCGGATCGAGATTGTCTTCAGGCTTGAAGTCTCGATCCACCATGATCCGCTTAACGTAGTCATGGCCGACGTTGCCAGGGTTACACGTCCAGATCGTTTTGGGGATCAGCCCAGTTGCGCCAACCCAGCGGTTGCAGGTATCAAGCCAGCGCAGCTCTTCTTCGTTGAAGTGCGTAGCTTCCTCAACGAAGATGAACGCAAACTCATCGCCCTGAAAGTCGTAGATGTCGAGCTTGTGCTCGGCATAGCCAAAGACGATCTCAGAGCCATTCGGCAGCTTGAGAACTGGCCAGCCTTCACTGCTCGGACCGCGGTAGTGATCCTTCAGCACTGGCCATTTCTTGATCATCGGGCCAATGCAGTTCGCGTACACTTCCTTGAACGTCCGCCGCAGGATCAGGATCCGGATCCCCGCGAACATCAACCCAAGACTGATTGCAGCCTGGCGCGCGAAGTGTGATTTCGCCGCGCCTCTTGCTCCACCAAAGCCGATGTGTGTTGCCGGGTCGTTAAGGATCAGCTCCCAGACTTGCCACTGCTTCGGCTGCCAGCGGAAGGTGAGCTGGATCTCACGGCTCTGCGGACGCCGCGGCATTCTCGAAAGTCACCCTAACGTCTGTAGTGAGCTGCCCACCAAGCTCGATATGCTGCGGCGTCTTGCCGTAGCCGCGCTCAGCCAGGACTCCGAAGGCTTTCGGGTTGCCCTTCTTCAGGGCCTTCAGCATAGCCTTATAAACCGCATCGGCGTTCTGCTCAAAGATCGCCTGGGCAATTTCCGCCGCGAAATCACGCTTGGGCCGGCCGCCAGGATTACCAGATTGTCCAGGCTTGAACTTGAACGGAGCGAGGCGCGCGATTCTAGCTTCGCGATTCGCTGCTTGCTTGCTGTTCTGAGCACTGGCTCTTTGTCGCGACTTGTGCCCGCGATCGCTCGCTGAGGCCGCCGCTTTCTTTTGGGTCATGGCTGAGAATTTAGTGAGGCTTTGAAGAACTCTTCGTCTGGCCGACTGGACATCCGTTCGGTCCAGCTCCTGCCCATGGAGTGCCCGTGTACTGATAGTTGCCTTCAGTTGGTTCCGACCAGCAGTACTGTCTAGGTCCGGAGCGGACGATGAAGTAAGTTGCAGTTGGGATACCCACCATAAATCCCATAGCAATCAACCATTCATGCCGATGGTAGAAGGATTGTTTCTGAGGCGGTGCTTCGTATTTCGGCTGTGGGCGAGCTGGTAGCTGTACAGCTTGAGCGATACAGAGACTCGATAAGAGCACAACGATTAGGGTGGGTCGCATTTATGAACTCGACTTTGCAGACTGGCCGGGAGGCTTCGTCGATCCAGCGAGCGCAGTTTGTTTCTCATTCAGCCGGTACAGTGGACAGCCTTTGCCTTTGTGTCCGGAAGCTCCGCAGATTTCACAGACCGAATAGTGCTTCGTCATTTCCCGCTCGGAAGCACCGAGACTCTGTCGTATCGGACCGAATCAACTGGAGGCTGGATCCGTGCCGTCGTCTGTGCCCAGGTTATAAAGTCTGCCGGCCGGATTCCGATCTTCACGCACCAGGCTTTGTACAGCTTGTAAGCTTCCCCAGCACTTGCTTGCTTCATAGCGCCGCTAATTGCTCCGCGGAGATCTCTCGAACTCCATGCACTTTGCCGGCGCAGATCACGACATTCTTCTGGTCGTAGACCAGCGGCCAGGTTTCCACTTTCGACATTGACTGATCAATTCGGTTGCCTACGATCTCGTCATCCACCGCGCCGAAGCGATTCACGCCATACTTCCGGACGCCAGCGATGCCTTTTGCGTCTGCAAACGCTCCTTCCGCATTCAACTCCATGTCCGTTCCGACTAAGGGGATCTTGGAGCGAAGCGGGTTCAGAGTCCGCGATTGCATGGGAATCGGTTGCAGACAGGGAACTGTCTTGCCTTTGCGTTCGAACCAGCCGATCGTGCCCTGGGCGGCGAGCTGGTTGAGCTCATTCGGAGTCAGCTGACGGATCACGCGAGTGCGTGTCGCGTCATAAAGTTGCACAAGTCGGCCTGTACCCGCTCGGGGCATGATTTGAACCCTCCAGTTTTCCGGGAACGCGAAGTGTCTTGAGTCCTACTTACCCTTGCGCGGGTAACGCCTTGTGAGGGCGCGTCAGTCTCAAGACTGAATCAGATTTTGGCTGGAAGAACTTGCAGACTCAGAGTGCAACGGAAGGGAATTCCTTGCAATAGCAAAGTGCTGTTAAGTTAATAGTTAAGTTAAGAGAAGCAGTGGAAATCGTTGACTAAGAAGATGCGGGCAGCCTGGTTAGCTGCCCGCGTTGTCCCTCTTTTTGCTCAGGCAGTTCTCGAGTTCTTCTCCACTGTGCTTCGCGTAAAGTTTCTTGCAGACGGGGCAGAGTGTCGCCATGAACTTTGCCCGCGATCGTTCACGCTGGATGGGATCAGATTCTGGTCCAGCTCCGTCGCGTCCAACATCCCTGATTTCCACTTTCCCCATAAGCCGTTCTCCTCAATAGCAGTTGCCTGGAACCTGAGCTTTTTTCGTTCTTCCTGCCGGGTCCGGCAATTGGAAACAGCTCGCTGCCCCCTGGCCTGTGTTGTACATGGAGAGGAACGACCAAGGCCCAGTCTGGCATTGTAAATGGGCTGCAGCCACGGCTGCTTCTGATGAGTTTGATTGTATATCCCCTGAATACGATTGTTTTTGGCAAACTGCGACAGTTCCTGGGTTGCACGCTCCCGTATGGGTCGTATAGCAGTCGTAACTTACGTCCCACCAGCCATTCCCCATGGAGTAGGGAGTTCCGATATTTCTCACGCCCGTGTAGATCCCGAAGTCTCTTGATGGCTGCCAACTCGGCGGCTGCGGAGGGCTACCCAAGCTCTCTCCCGTAGCGTTGCAGACTTCTTGACCGGTTGACGTCGGGACGCACTCGGCGTCAGTGAGTTCGCCAAAAAACGGGTCGCATAGCACGTTCGCATCCCAACTATTCGCGTTCATGTTTGAGGTCGGTGCCCCCGTCCAAGTTCCCATGACTCCATTGAGTGAATGCGGGAATTTCACTTGGATCTTGCCAGTATGCGTGACGCCCGGCGCGCAGTGATCGCTCGGTCCGGGGCATCCATCCCAAGAACCAGTGGTAGCGCCATAGATGTATGCCGCATAGACGTTCCAGTGGTAGGGATGACCGCCCGAATCGAGGGCCAAAATATATCCCTTTTGACTTAGAGTAAGTTCTGCCACGACGAGCCCTCCCATCGTGACCGACTTCCAAACATTGGTTGGCACATCGAAGTAATACACGTTCCCCGAAGTGCCCCATTCCATTAAGGTGAACTCGCCTTGGGAAATCGCGCAACCACTTGGAGTACCCGGCGGTTGCGGGCTCATCAGACTCATCCCTCCCGACGAATTGAGCAGATAGAGCTGCCCATTGTTGACAGCGCAGAGCGTGTACGCGTCCGCGTTTGCGGCATAGGTCCAGCTTCCCGTCCCGATTGTGTTCCAAGTCGTGCCGTTGTCATTGGAGGAATACAAAAGTTTTCCGTCAACGCCGGCAATGACGTCATCGACGCTGACGGTGAATTGTTTCAGGCAACCGTTCAGCCACACCCATGAGCCGTTGTACAGTCGAAACACTCCATAGGTTCCTGTTCCGCAGGTACTGTAGGCCTTGAGGGAGTAGAGGTTGGAACTATCTGTTCCCCCTAAAGCAATCAACCCCGACCCCATCTCGCTATGCTGAACCCAGTACTGGTTCGCCTGACTCCACTCGTAGGCCTGGCTGTCTGCAGCGCCGACACACCAAACATTCCCGTCATAAAGCGGCGCCAAGCTGTTCGGAGCGCAGACTCCGCCGCCCGCCAACTTAAACCAGGCATTTGTGCCAGAAGTGGCATAGGTAGTTATATCGGTCACGCCCTGTTCGTAAGTCGTTGTGTACTGAGCCAGGGCGAAAAACGGACTGAACAAAATACAGGATGCGACTACAATTCGCTTTACCATTCGCTTTCTCTCCTTTGATTGAGTGAGTGGTCCTTCTCGGGGATGGCGGCTTCTTCCTTTGCTCGGAGTTCCGCTGTCCTCCAGTTGGACCTGCCTTTTCAAGATGGTTCTATGCGCCGCGGCAGCTTGGCCTGGCGTCGAATTGCAGACACTCGAGCGATCGTGATGTTGAACTGGTCTGCAATCAATCGGAACGGGCGGCCAGCCTGAATCTGGAAGACAATCTGCTGCATGCGTTCGTCTGTTGGACGAAAGCCTTCTTCCGTTTTCACCCAACCGCGCCGTGGAGTCATGCTTAGTAGCCCGGGATCCCTAAAGCGTGCAACGTCGTGTTTGAAGCCGTCAGAGTGAACGAACCGCCGTTCACGATGTAATAAGTCCGGCAACCGGCGCGACCACAGCCCCGGGTTGTTGTCCACGTTTCGCTGATGGTCATGGAATAGGGTGTGTTGTCAAACTGGCTCACTCCCGAGCAACTTGCCGTGAACGGGTTGCCGCCGCCGACTGTGGGGTATTGGCAGAACAAGGCCTGAGTCGGGTAGCCAGGAGCGAACTGCATCCACTCGGTGAAGTACTCCGTGACGCTCGGGGTGCCATTCACTACATTCCCGACAGTCACCGTGCAGTTCTCGAGGGTGCCGCAGGCGCTGCCTTGCTCGGTGTGCACAGCCAGAGTAACGGTTGAGGTTTGGGCGAACAGCGCTGTCGAAAGCAGCAGGAACAAAAGGGGAAGGGCCGTTTTCTTCATTCGGTTACGTCCTCCGTGGATAAACTTTGCGCAGCCAGGCGGCGCGCTCTTGCTGCTGCACGCCCAGCATTGAAGCGCTCTTTCTCTCTCTGCTGCAGGTTTTGCATGCACGCGATGGCCAGCTCGCTTGGTTCCTTGCGATCGCCTTCATTGGTTCCGTGTCTGCGAAACGCCCAGCTCGCATTCCGGATCGGGTTCATAGACCTCTCTCAGTTCGGCAAAATGATTTTCTTTGCAACGGTGGCTGTGTGCTGCTGTGCTTCTAATGCGTCTTTGTCGTGCGGCACGATGCCCTGCGCGTCGGAGAGTTCTTTAATGGCTCGCTTGATATAGGGCTCTTGCTGCGCTTCTTCGAGATCGAGGAAGTTGACTGGCGCCACGTCGACGCACTCCTGGCGGAGGAAGGCCAGGTACTTGTCGGAGTAATAAATCACCTGGGCGCGCTCTGAGATCAGGATCCGCTTCAAGGCCGTAATCTCTTGGGACTGAGCATCCAGGGCCTGGGAAGCTTCCTGCATGGCTTCCCGGATCTGCAGAGCGGTCATGCGCCGGGCTTTCCTCAATTCGCGGCCGCGGTTGTTGGGACGCTTCTTCATTGCGTCCTCCTCGCTCTGTACAACGCCGATTCCCGCTCATAAGAAGCCGCTGCGTCGACCTTTATCGGGTCAGTGATCATTGCCGAGTGCTACCCTTTTTCAAATTGCAGAGGTTGTGGGCTGCCTGGATGTTGTCCGGATGGTCGTCTCGCCTGGCTGCGCCCATGCCGCGCGGTTCGCGATGGTCCGGAACGATGTCTTCGTACTCGGTGAATTCCTTGTTGCAGAGCGCGCAGATTTTCGCCTGCTCAACGATCTTGCGATTGAGTAAGCGGCGCATTGCCGACTTGTTTCTGATTTCCCGATAACCGCGGGGATGATGTTCGTCTGGAATGCAGTGCACGCCTGGTTCGAAGCTGGTGTACTTCCGCGGTCCGGCCGGGAAGCTGCGTAAGCTAGCAGCGCGCCCACAGCAATAAAAGCCGCCGTGGATCGGACAGCGCTCGTTGCGCTTAAGTTTCATTGCGGTTTCTGTTTCTCCAGCAGATCCAAAGTTGGGTGATCTGGGCGCTCCAATACTTCTGGGCGGGATTGCGAGCGGCGAATGATGTTTTGATATTCGCGGGGATCGATTTCGTTGGGATCTTTGCCGTTAATCAGGAGCGCAATCTGGTCCTGCACCCATGGAACATCTGGCGTGTAATCGAGAATGAGCTGCGTAAGTGGCGCGCGGAAATACTGCATCGGCACGCGAAGAATACGGCCCTGCTTCAGATATTCGAGGTTCTTCGGTTCGAGGATGATAATTCCGGTTTCGTTGATCTGTATCTGGATCATAAAGGCTTCGCCCACTCTTCCCAGTTCTCTTGTTCGGCTTCACGCTGTTCGAACGGTCTCCAGTCGTAATCTGACTTCAACCGGCGATGCGCTGATATTTCATGCGGAAAACGAAAGCTCTGACAGCGGCAGAGCAGCGGAGCCGTTTCTACTTTGAGCTCGCCGGCTGCTTTCTTTTCCAGGAACCGCTTCGTTGCAAGCTTCTGCTGGCGTTTGTTCTCGCGATGTTCTGCCGAGCGGTGATATGACCTGGTGCCGGTGCCGTACATCAGACCCTCCCCTGCAAAGCTCTGCCCACGGAGCAGCCGCAATAGACCAGCGTTCCTGGATGTCCCTTGTGTTCGTATGTACCTACGTTCTTGCATGTACGACAAAGTACGGATGCCTGGTGGTTCTTGATGGTTCCTGATGGTTCTTCCTTATTGC
>Ga0307478_10003637_pt1 | contig 11369 bp, 9 predicted proteins | sample atmos_gasesECM4C_2_FD_203713 | JGI IMG/M metagenome (GOLD analysis project Ga0307478, IMG submission 203713) | Hardwood forest soil microbial communities from Morgan-Monroe State Forest, Indiana, United States - atmos_gasesECM4C_05 | ecosystem: Environmental > Terrestrial > Soil > Temperate...
GATGGTGAGCTCGCGGGGCAAGGATTTTTTTTCGACGATCAGGGAATGGTAGCGGGTTGCCGTGAAGGGATCGGGCAGCTTGCGAAATATATTTTTACCGTCGTGGTGGATCTGGCTGGTCTTGCCATGGAAAAGCTTCGGGGCCCGGACGATTTTGCCGCCGAAGGCCGCGCCGATGGCTTGATGGCCGAGGCAGACACCGAGAATGGGAAATTTTCCCGCGAGGCGCTCGATCAATTCAACGGAAATGCCCGCTTCTTGCGGGGTGCAAGGCCCGGGAGAAATCACGATGCCTTCGGGCTTGCGCCGGGCGATTTCTTCGACGGTGATTTTGTCGTTGCGATGCACTTCAACGCAGCAACCTAACTCGCCGAGATACTGCGCGAGGTTGTAAGTAAATGAATCGTAGTTGTCGAGAAGTAAAATCATGAGCGCTTCCTCGAGTTACTTCCACGCTGTGCCGATTCCAGCGCGGCCCGGAGCGCTTTCGATTTGTTGACGCTCTCCTGATATTCGCCCGCGGGAGTGGAATCCGCAACGATGCCGCCGCCTGCCTGCACGTAAGCCACGCCATTTTTGACGACCATGGTACGAAGCGCGATGCAGGAGTCCAGGTTGCCTGCGAAATCGAAGTAGAGGATGCCGCCAGCATAAATGCCGCGGCGCGTGCGTTCGAGCTCTTCGATGATTTCCATGGCGCGGACTTTGGGGGCGCCGGAAACGGTGCCAGCGGGAAAGCAGGCCATCAGGGCGTCGAAGCAATCGACGTCCTCGCGAAGGCGTCCGCGGAGGCTGGAGACCAGATGCATGACGTGGGAGTAGCGCTCGACGGTCAGCAGCTTTTCGGGCCGCACCGTGCCGTAGTCGCAGACGCGGCCAAGATCGTTGCGGCCAAGATCGACGAGCATGATGTGCTCGGCGCGCTCTTTCTCGCTGGCCAGCATTTCCTTTTCGAGGCGCTGGTCTTCGGCTTCGTCCTTGCCGCGCCAGCGAGTGCCCGCGATGGGACGGTAAAAGACATCGCGGCCTTGGACTTTGACAAGCATTTCGGGCGAACTGCCGACGACGGCGACATCGTTCAGTTGCAGATAGAAAAGATACGGCGAAGGATTCAGCGCGCGCAGCTCGCGGTAGATTTCAAAGGGTTCGGCTTTCGTTTCCGCGGAAAAACGCTGGCTGAGCACGACCTGGAAAATATCGCCCGCGCGGATGTACTGTTTGGCTTTCCGAACGGCGGCCAGGTATTCGGACTGGCGGAAATTCGATTGCACTTTCAGCGGGGCGCGCTTCTTGGTTTTTGAAGATTTTTCCCGGCGTTCGGCCGCCACCGGCTCTTCGAGAAGCCGGCGCGTTTTCTTGATTTCGCGAACGGCAGCGTTGTATTTCGCGCCGACGCTGCTGCCTCCCTCGGTAAAAACATTGCGAACGATCCACAAACGGTGCTGCACATGATCGAAGGCGATGAGCCCGTGATAAAACATCAACACGGCGTCGTAAAGGCCGATCTCGTCGCGGAGGCGTTTGGGCAGGCGCTCGATGAGGCGCACCATGTCGTAGCTGAAATAGCCGATGGCACCGGCGACGAGTGGCGGCAGGCCGGGAATCCGCACGGGATGGAAGCGTTCGGTGCGCTCGCGCAAAAAAGAGATGGGGTCGCGCTCTTCCCAGACGATGCGATCGTGGCTTTCCATGACGCATGCGCCGTTGGCGTAACGGAAGACTTCTTCGGGATGAGCACCGGCAAAGGTGTAGCGCGCGATTTTTTCGCCGCCTTCGACGCTTTCGAGAAGAAAGGAATATCGGGCGCCCTGGGCGATCCGCAGGTAGGCGCTGACAGGCGTCAGCAGATCGGCGGAGAATACATCGTAGACGGGGATGAGATTGCCCTGTTTGGCGAGGCGCTGGAATTCGCGGAAATCCGGCTGAATCATCGAAGTGATTTCACAGTCGACAGTTTCCTGTTCTCAGTGAGCGGAGACCCATTATTACATCACTTGAGGCTAGTGGGGGCTGGCCTTCTCCTCGGCGCGCAGGGCCGCGAGCACCGCGCGCCGCATGACTGCTTCCGGGGCACGTTTTTCCATCCACATCTCCCATTGAGCGATGCCCTGTGCGACAAACATTTCGGCCCCGGAGACCGTGGTGATGCCTTTTTGGGCAGCGATCTTCAAGAGCTGGGTTCTTTGCGGACGATAGATCAAGTCCATCACCATGCGACAGTGCAACTCGCGGGAGGCAAGCGGAGAAACGTCGTCGTGCGGGTACATCCCCACGGGAGTGGCATTCAGAATGACGTCGAAGAATTCACTGCACAACGCGCGATGGTGCACGATTTCTCCACCGACGGCCCGCGCGAGTTCTTTGGCGGCTTTCTCGCGGCGCGCGCAAATGGCGAGGGTAGCCCCTGCAAGCGCCAGCGCAAAAGCAGCGGCCCGAGCCGCACCACCAGCTCCGAAGATCAAAACCCGGCTGCCTTTGATGCGGAGTTTTTTCTCCAGCGCGCGCAGCACGCCGAGGTAATCGGTATTGCGGCCGTAGAGAGAGCCGTTGCGGCGAACGATCACGGTGTTGACCGCGCCAATGTCCGCGGCCAGAGGCTCGCATGCGCTCAGATGCTTGAGGATCGTCCGCTTGTGCGGAAGCGTCACGCTGAATCCGCGGATTCCAAATTCCGGAACGGCTGCAAGAAAATCTTTCAGTCTATGCACCAAGAATGGGAGATAAACGGCATCTAAGCGACGCCCAACAAAACCTGTGTTATGTAGCAACGGGGAGAGCGAATGCCCGACAGGATCGCCAATAACCCCGTAGACCTGCGTCTGTTTGCCGAGTTTGTGCGCGCGGTAAAGATGCTTTAGCTCATGCAACGAAACCTGGCCTGGAGCGGTTGCTTCGGCCACTGGTGCATAGGCAAGCGCGCTCCCCTGGCGCAATGCCAGGATTCGGGCGGGAAGGCCCAGTTCTCCCATCGGCACCGCGATGAAGTTCTTTGAGTGACGAGCAAGCTCGAGGAGACGAATGCTGTCGCCGATGGTTTCTGCTTTGGCGGCAATTTTCACGGCGTCGACTTCGCCGCGTGCTGGGGTACTGAGATTTCGCGGCAGAGCCGGCGTGCGATCAAAATCATGGATCGAGAGCAGGACGCGCCCTGGAACGGGATAGTCCCGGATTGATTTGTTCGGGAGCTCACGCAGCGTTTCGACTTCCAGGTCACACCACTGGCAACCCGCTTCGCGCGCCTGGACGAGCCAGGACAGCTGGTGTTCGATATTGCCGGGAAACTTGCCGCCTCCTACAAGACGGCGGCAAGTGGCTAGAAAAGTAGCCTCCTTTGGTTTATTTTTGCCGAGCCAGTGGAGAAACCGGCCACGCTCAGCATCGTTGCGGAGCCAATCGAGGCGCAATTCGACAGTTCTCGTCTCGCGCAGCGCAGAGCCTACCCCCCGCACCATCTCGGTCGAAGTGGAAGCCGCTACCACCGCGCACACACGCCCGACCCCTGTGCCAAAGAGACCCATACTCGTCACGCGTCGCCAATCTATTGAAAATACGGACCCTAGTATGCCGTATCAGCGGTGGCCGTATCAAAAGTGTAAAGCAACCCCGGCCAATTTGTTGACGGCCAGGGTCCGCCCTGATATTTTCGCTTAGGAATGCCCCCGCACGGCCTGTTAGGCGTGTCTTCGAAGGAGTTATGGAATGCGCGCTAGACTAGCTGTTTTATTCATTTTGGGATGCCTGGGCGCCGCTGTCACGCCGGCACAAACGGCACAGCAAGCCGCCCCAGCTGTCCAACAAGCCGATTTCAGTTCGGTTTACTGCTCGGGATTTGTCAGCGACCAGAAAGTGCCGGACGAAATCCGGCTAATCTCGGGAGAGCAATCCAACTCCAAACTTATCTTTAGCCGCGGCGACTACGTCTATATTAACCGCGGCCAGGACAAAGGCGTTCGCGTTGGCGATCGCTTCACGGTCGTGCGGCCCGTCAAAGATCCCACAGATGTGCCGTGGTTCAAATGGCAAGACAAACTCATGAGGGCCATGGGAACGGCCTACCAGGATACAGGGCAAGTGCGGGTGGTCAACGTCCAGCCAAAAGTATCGATCGCGCAGATCATCTTTTCGTGCGAGTACATGCAGCGGGGCGATGTCGTGGAGCCTTATCAGGATCGCCCAGCGCCGTCGTACAAGGATCCGGCGGCGTTCGACCATTTTGCGCCGGTGAGCGGCAAACCCGTGGCGATGGTGGTATCAGGAACTGATTTTGCGCTTGTCTACGGGAAGAATCACGCAATGTATGTGAATCTCGGAAGCAATCAAGGGGTAAAGGTTGGAGACTACCTCCGAATCTTCCGCTATCAGGGATCGATGGCCGAAACAGTTCCGATAGAACCGGGATTTCAGTACACCATGTTTGGGTTCGGTAGCACGCCGGAGCGCTACCAGTGGAATGATCTGCCTCGAGAAATTCTCGGCGAGGCGATGGTCATCAGCGTCAGCAGGAACTCGTCGACGGTCGTGTTGACATACAGTTCGACGTCGGTGTACGCCGGCGATTACGTAGAGATCGAATAGCCGGCAACCAGACCTCGGAGCAAGCCAGGCCCGCCGCGGTTTCGACCGCGCGAGCCCTTCCATTTCGCACTTGCGCGTAGCAGCAATTCATTAAGCTCTGCCCGAACCTCCTTCTTTGGCCCCCAGCGAACTCTCGGAGAAGACTTCGCAGGTAAATCCAAAGAGGCGAGCTTCGGGATCGCGCCAGGCTTCGCGCCGGAGGCCTGCTTTTCTGCAAGTTTCCTCAAGAAATTGATCGCGCGACAGGTGATGCTCCAGAGCGACCTGGGGCAGAAGGAGTCCGCGTTGAGAATGAAGCGCGATGAGGAGCCCGTGACGCCCAATTTCGATCGCTTCGGGGGTGATCGGCGCGGGTGGCGAAAGCAGCGAGATCTCGATGGTGAGAGAATCGAGTTGCTCGGCACGCATGGGCGCAAACCTTGGATCTTCGAGCGCGGCGCTGGCAGCGCAGCGAACGATGGCTTCCCCCAGAGGCTCGCGTGCCTCGACGACGCCAATGCAGCCTTGCAGCTTCCCCGCCAGGTACAGCGTAACGAAAACGCTGCGGCGCTCCTCGAAGATGCCTTCCTTTGGGATGTGTTCGGGGAGTTTCCCGTGGGAGACGGCTGCCTGGACTGCAGCGCGCGCCAACTGTAACGCGGAACGCCGCTCGGCTTCAGAGAGGAACGGCATCCTCAGACTTCTTGCGGGCCTCGAGCATCCGCAGTTTTCTGCGCCGCTTGATGCTGTCGTCGACGTGGCTCCAGAAGCGGAGGAAGTATTGGGCGGCAGATATCAGGGCGCTGATCACTACCAGCCAAAGCAGCACTTGCGCCAGCCCGTACAGCCAAGGGTGTCCCTCACGGTGCCCCGCACCGGCAATCAGCACCGCTACGGCGCACACCTGCAAGACCATTTTTGTCTTGCCCAGAGTAGATGCCTCAATGGTGAACCCTTCCGCAGAGGCAATATTCCGCAAACCAAGAACTGTGAATTCACGCCCGATGATGATCACCACCATCCAGGCCTTCACCAGGTGCATGTCTACAAGAGAGACGAACGCGGCCGATATCAACAGCTTGTCCGCGATCGGATCAAGAAGAATTCCCAAAGTAGTAACCTGCAATCGCCGGCGCGCCAGATAGCCATCCGCCCAATCGGTCGCCGCGGCCAGCAGCAGGATCATGACTCCCCATACTTCAAAGTGCACGGAGATGCCCCAGAGCTCGATGTTTGGGCTGCGCGTGAGCAGGATCACGATGAGTACAGGAACGAAAAAGATCCGCAGCAGCGTCAGTGAGTTAGGAAGATTCATGAGCGCATGACGGCGGAGATGCCGCCGCGCAGCTATAGTCACCGCCGTTTCACTATAGACTTCGGTTAGGAACGCGTCAACGCCTCCAAAGCGTCGCGGAGACTCGACGGAATAGACGGAATTCAGGAGTACGATAGATACTCCCCGGTTAACAGAAAATCGAGAAGAGCGGGATGGAAGCTATACTCTTTCGTAACAGACTTGCTGCAAAGCTGTGCAAATTCTGCCAGAGGCCCAGACACGGTGTGGGAGATAGCTGGCGGGTCTTGTTGAATCTAAAGGAGATATAACACCATTATTTTTCTATATCTTACGGATAAGGAGAATTCGTGAGCTTTTCGAATTCTGCGTGGAACTGCTGCCGGCCTAAGGAATGGCTTGAAGCTTTCCACAGTGTTTTCCACAGGAACAGACCTTCAAATCTCCCGCGAGGAGCATTCCATAACATGCCCGGGAGCGGCGAAACTTCAGCTTTTTCAGAGCTTTACCCGAAGGTTATTCCATCGGGACTCGAAGGGCCGGACTCAAATGGCTCGTGGGCCCCGCAAGAGCCGTACTGGCAAAAAAAGAACGGCGCTCAACAATCCGAAGACGCCATGAACGGCTATTCCCAAGATGCGGAATGGGAGCGTCAGGAGCCACACGATGGGATAGAGCACCAGAGCCAGGAGCGCTAGTGGCCAGCACAGAATGAACAGAATGCACCAAAGAAAGAAGGCAGCCATAACCACCTCGCTGGGGATGACCCCGTCGGCGTCGATCAGCTCGATGACCGCACGGCAAGCATCCCTGATTCTATCTACGAAACTGCGAGCGTAGAAGTTTCCTTGCGACTGAAACTGCTCAGCTTTAAGCGTTTGGCGACGGATGCGGGCACTTCGGCATCGAGGCGCATGTGCGAGTCGTCCACTTCCGAGTGCAGGACTCGCCCGAGCGCATGGATCAAAGCCAGGGTGCGGCCTTCCGCGAGTGGCAAGCGCATCGAGAGGGTGACCAGCGGATCAGTGGGCATCTTGGCGTCCATTCGCCGGAGCAGTTCGTCGATGCCTTCCCCCGTGAGACCAGAAACCAATACGGGAAAGCCCATCGGCGCACCACTCTTTGAGCCCCTATTCGCAATCGCTTTACGTTCCTGTGCGCTGAGGCGGTCGACTTTGTTGAAGACCCGCAACCGCGGGCGGCTGTCGACACCGAGTTCGCGTAAAATCTTTTCAACTTCTTCGTCGAGTTCCTCATGATGCGGGTTCGAGACATCGCTAACGTGCAGGATTAATGCCGCTTCTTGAACTTCCTCCAGAGTTGCGCGGAAAGCCGTCAGCAAGCCTTTCGGGAGATCACGGATAAAACCGACGGTATCCGAAACGAGCACACGGCGGTTCGAGGGGAGCCGCAGGGCACGAATAGTGGGGTCGAGTGTGGCGAACATTCTCGAGGAAACCAGCACTTCGGCGCGGCTCAACGCGTTGAACAGAGTGGATTTGCCGGCGTTTGTGTAACCGACCAAAGCGATGGTTCCGAGGGGCACGGCGTTGCGCGCTTCACGACGCAGCGTGCGCTGCTTGCGCACTTCTTCGATGGTGGATTGAATCTTGCCGACGCGCTCGCGAATGCGGCGCCGATCCGTCTCAAGTTTCTTTTCACCAGGGCCGCGCACCCCGATGCGGCCAGTGCCGCCACCCGCTCCGCCCGCACCACCTCCGCCGCTCTTGCCGCCCAGGCGTGACATCGCGGTTCCCTTTCCCGTCAGGCGGGGCAACATGTAGTTCAATTGCGCGAGCTCCACTTGCAACTGGCCTTCGCGGCTGCGCGCATGCCGGGCAAAAATATCGAGAATCAATTGCGTGCGGTCGATGACGCGGCGCTCCGTGGCGGCTTCGATGTTCCGCTGTTGCATGGGCGAGAGGTTGGAGTCGAAGATGATCAGGGGAGCTTTGTGCGCCATGGCTTCGGCGCGAATTTCATCCAGTTTGCCGCGGCCGACGAGAGTAGCAGGGTCTGCGGTGTCGCGAAGCTGAAAGACGGTTCCAGCTATTTCGGCGCCCGCGCTGCGCGCCAGTTCCACGAGTTCGAGCAACGATTCGTGCCCTCGTTCGCTGGCAGGCATCCCGGGAAAGCGGGGCGCGCGTTTCCAGCCCACGCCAACAAGCAAGGCGCGTTCGGCCATTGAAACTTGATGTTGCGTTTTCATCAATTAGATTTGCCGGGAATCATCTTGCGCAAGCGAGCATTTTGGCGGGACACGGCCCTGAATGGATTATACGCTTCTCATTCCCGCGCCGCGAGTCGTATCGAGCCCTTCTTCCCGAAGCCATCCGACGACTTCGGATTGCAAGCTAGGGTCATCGCCAAAACCCGGAAACCAGCGGACGCCCGGCTCCTTGCGGAACCAAGTCAACTGCCGTTTTGCATAGCGTCGCGTGGCTTGCTGAATCGCGGCGCGCGCTGCATCGAGCGTGATTTTTTTCTCGAGCACGGTGCACAGTTCACGATACCCGATGAAATCGAAAGGCTTCGCATTTTCATCCAGTCCGGCGGCGAGCAAGGATTGCACTTCGCCGAGCCATCCCTGCTCCAACATGAAGGCGGTTCTTGCCTGAATGCGGCCGTACAGATTCTCGCGAGGCGGCTGCAAACCAACTTTCAGCACCCGCCAGCCCTCCAGCGGAACCCGGCCCGCTCGATAGGCCTCTGAGATGGGTTTGCGTGCCAGTAGGCAAACCTCAATCGCTCGGATCAGCTTCTGCTCGTCTCCGGGCGCGATTCTTCTTGTCGCGGCGGCGTCAAGCCGCTTCAAAAGCCGGTGCAGGTAACCCGGCGCGTGGTCCTTTGCGCTTGCCCGCAACCGCACGCGTAAGTCTTCGGAACGCTGCGGAACATCGGCGAGGCCCTCGAGCAGCACTCGAAGATAAAGACCCGTGCCAACGGTGAAGATGGGCAGTTGCGCTCTCCGCCGCAATTCGTCCAAGAGCGGCAAGGCCATTTGGCGGTAGCCGCCCGCGGTCGCTTCCTCCTTCGGGCCCAGCACGTCGATCAAGTGGTGGGGAATTCCGCGGCGCTCCGAGAGATTCGGCTTGGCTGTGCCGATATCAAATCCTCGGTACAGCTGAGTGGAATCGCAAGCAACGACCTCCCCGCCAAATTGCTCCGCCAACTGCACGCCAAGCACCGATTTCCCCGAAGCCGTTGGACCAACAATGGCAACGAGAGGCAGTAAAGCACTTTTCTGGTTCATCGAAAAAGGAGATGCCGCGCGCGCATGAAAACGAAGATCAATACAAAGAGCGCGAGTAGCAGACTGCCGAGGATCTGTTGGCGCGTGGGTTTCACTGTCCCTGGTAATAGCTCTCGAGGGGAATATTGTAGAGGTAAGTGTAGCGCAGTTCGATGTAAGGGCCGTTGAACTGCGGCGGCAAGCTTTCAAACGGGCTGGAGGCGCGTACCGATGAGAAAGCGGCGCGATCCAACGGCTCCTTGCCGGAATTGCGTTGGATGATCGGTTCAGGATTTGGCACACTGCCATCACGCAGAATCCGGAACGTAAGAACAACGACGCCTCTCTCCCCAAGTTCGACGGAAGTCGGCATCACCGCAAACCAGTTGCGCTTGACGGTGAAGTACACGCGTTGCAGGTAGGTATTGAAGTCCACGCCCTGATCGGGCGTGAGCATCTCGAGGCCACCGTAGGCGGCCCCGCCCCCACCTCCGCCTCCATGGCCGCCGCCACCGGAGACTTGTCCGCCGCCCACAATCGCTCTCGGGCCCGAGGGACGGCTGGCACGCATGGAATTCTCGATGGTCTCGCTCGGTGAAGCCTCCTTGGGCAAGATCAAGCCACGCTGCGGCTGCGGCGTGTCCGGCGTCTCCAGCTTCAATGGAGCTTTCGGGGTTGGCGCTTCGGTCCGCGTCTGAGGTTGTTGCTGCGCCACGTTCGGCTGCGGGACGGGCGCACTTGGCAATTCCCGTGCGGGACGTTCCGGTTGGGGCGCCGGCATAGGCGTGATGGGCGGCGCAACCTTCCGCAAGACCCGCGGATCCACGTTTACCCTTGGTGCTGGCGAAACTGGACGCGGCGGCGCTTTCAGGGCGTCGAGAGCGCCGGGAGGAAGCAGCACGGTCATTTGCCTGCGCGCCAGGTCCATTTGTTCCTCGGTTGGCGCGTGGGCAGGGAAGAGCTTCGGCCCGAATACAAGAAGCAGGCCCATCAGGATGTGAAAAACCAGGGATGAGATTCGAGTGACGAGCTGTTCCTTGTCGGATTCGGCAAGCGCTGACGCCGGGGAGAAGTTGACTTCGCCGGTGAGGAAAACATCGGGTTCGACAATTTCCCTTGGCGGCTGAAGCGCCGGCGGCTCGATGACGGTTGGTGGCGCTGCGCCTACCGGAACGGCGATGCGCTCATCCATATCCGTCGGCTGCACCGGCGTGGAATAATCTTCCTTCACACCGTAGGCTTCGCGATGGATATCGCGTGGCACGACCACGCGCGCGGCGATGGACTCGAGCGGGAGATTCGTCGGTATGGTCGAGTTTCCGTTCAGCGGCACAATCGGCAACATCGCCGGAACGAGGGTGCGCTCATCCATGGGCGTGGGGCGGCGGCGCTGCGTGGCGGCATCCTCCGCAGCGGGTGGACGGGCACCTTCCGGAACCAGAAAGCGGGCGATCATTTTGTCGTTTTTTCTCGGCTGGCGAACGCCGCGGGTTCGGATACTCGAGGTTCACCCATTAGATTGACGCGAGCGGCGTGCTCTTGGATGCTTGCCATCACGCGGATTGCCAATTCGAGCGCGGCGCGGCCCGCGGCGCCATTGGTGCGCGGTTCCTCGCGCGTGCGCGCAGCGTCGACGTACGCTTCCAGTTCGGCATGTAGCGGTTCGACCGCAGGCGCGTTGAGTTTCTCAAATCCGAACTCCGGCTGCGGGCCAGGCTTCTTCACGCCAATGCGCAAGGCATCGCGCCGTGCATAGTCCAGCGAGATGTACTCGTGCTGCTGGAAGAAGCGCATCTTGCGCACGCGCTCGGTGGACACGCGGCTGGCGGTGATGTTGGCCACGGCACCACCCATAAATTCCAAGCGCGCATGGGCGATATCCACCTTGTCCGTGAGGACCGGGATCCCGACCGCTTTGACTTCCGTCACCGGCTCGTTGACGAGCGCCAGCAGAATATCCAGATCGTGAATCATCAAATCGTAGATCACGTCCACATCGAGGCTGCGCGGCGTGAACACTCCCAGTCTGTGTACCTCGAAGAACAGCGGACGATTCAAAATCGGCTCGACGGCGATTACCGCGGGATTGAAGCGCTCCACATGGCCCACTTGCAAGATCCGGCCGTTTCTCTTCGCGGTGGCCAGGAGTGAATCTGCTTCGGCAAGATTCACCGCCATCGGCTTCTCGACGAGCACATCGAGTCCCATCTCAAGCAGCCGGCATCCCACTTCCGCGTGCGCGACCGTCGGAACCGCGACGCTGACCGCATCCGCTCGCCCGCGGAGCTC